>ENA-OQJQ01000005-OQJQ01000005.1-human-gut-metagenome-genome-assembly--contig:-NODE-5-length-350556-cov-13.899035_pt1 | contig 350556 bp, 338 predicted proteins | sample MGYA00242609_ERZ504776 | MGnify/ENA primary metagenome ERZ504776 (study PRJEB26092, sample SAMD00036354) | human gut metagenome | host: Homo sapiens | study: EMG produced TPA metagenomics assembly of... | reverse complement strand
TGGGAGCCACCTATCTGTTGTTCAAGCATCTGCATGTGCAGGTGGAAATGCAGAGGATGAAATATTTCAGTGGAGGGTTGACATACAAAATTCATTTGAAATAATTAGTGAAAAAATCAGAGGAGGGGATGTTTGATACTATCAGACATCCCTTTTTCTGTATTATATATGTAAGATTAACGGCGGAATTCAAATTTTAATCGTAATTTTGTAGCCCATTATGAGTAGAATAATAGCCATAGACTACGGTCGGAAACGCACGGGAATAGCCGTGAGTGATACATTGCAGATGATTGCGAATGGACTGACAACTGTGCCTACACACCAATTGTTGCAGTTTCTTCTTGATTATGTGGCTAAGGAGCCGGTAGAGCGTATCTTGGTAGGCTTTCCTAAGCAGATGAACAATGAGGCTTCGGAAAATATGAAGAATATCGAACCTTTTGTCCGTTCGCTGAAGAAGAAACTGCCTGACATGCCGGTTGAATATGTAGACGAGCGTTTTACTTCTGTTCTGGCTCATCGGACGATGCTTGAGGCCGGATTGAAAAAGAAAGACCGCCAAAATAAAGCACTGGTGGATGAAATCAGTGCAACTATTATTCTGCAAACTTATTTAGAGAACAAACGTTTCTCTTTTTTATAATGTATAGAAAGTAATTTGTAATTAGTAATTTGTAGTAAAGGAAATGATTTTACCCATTTATGTGTACGGCCAGCCCGTATTGAGAAAGGTAGCAGAGGATATTGCCCCGGACTATCCGAATTTGAAAGAACTTATTGAGAATATGTTTGAAACGATGGACAATGCTGAAGGTGTGGGACTTGCTGCACCGCAAATAGGTTTGCCTATCCGCGTAGTAACCATTAATCTGGATGTCTTGTCTGATGATTTGCCAGAATATAAAGATTTCCGCAAGGCGTATATCAATGCCCATATTCTGGAAGTGTCCGGTGAGGAAGTTTCTATGGACGAGGGTTGCTTGAGCCTTCCAGGAATTCATGAATCAGTGAAGCGTGGCAACAAAATACGCGTGCAATACCTGGACGAGAACTTGGAACCGCACGATGAGATTATCGAAGGTTACCTGGCACGCGTGATGCAGCACGAGTTCGACCATCTGGAAGGAAAGATGTTCATCGACCATTTGTCTCCGTTACGCAAGCAGATGATTAAAGGAAAACTGAATGCCATGTTGAAAGGCAAGGCACACTGCACTTATAAGGTGAAAACCGTAAAGAAATAAGTTTAACCATATAATATGGTATAAAAGGCTCAAAAAATATAAAAAGTGTTCCGCTAATCCCGACAAGTAAACGAAAAACGTTACTTTTGTTTCGTTTACAAGCATTTATAAAACAAGATGATAAAAAAAATACTGACGGCTATTTTGCTGTTACCCACATTGTTGTATGCACAAATCAATACGGAACGGGTGATGACCATTGCTCGGAATGCATTGTATTTTGAGGATTACGTGCTTTCTATCCAATATTTTAATCAGGTAATCAACGCGAAACCTTATTTATATGAGCCTTATTTCTTCCGTGGACTGGCAAAAATCAATTTGGATGACTATCAGGGAGCGGAGAGTGATTGTGATGCTGCGATTCAGCGGAACCCTTTTGTGGTAGGTGCTTACCAAATCAGAGGATTGGCACGTATCCGTCAGAACAAGTTTGACGAGGCGATTGAAGATTATAAAACTGCCATCAAATACGACCCGGAGAATGTGGTGCTTTGGCATAATCTTTCCCTTTGCCATATTCAGAAAGAAGATTATGAGGCGGCTAAGGAAGATTTGGGTACGCTTCTGACAATTGCCCCCAGATATACACGTGCCTATCTGATGCGCGGGGAAGTCTCCCTGAAACAGAATGATACGATACAAGCTTTGCGTGATTTTGACAAAGCCATCGATATGGACCGTTATGACCCGGATGGATGGGGGGCAAGAGCCATTGTACGCCTCCAGCAGGGGAAGTATAAAGAGGCTGAAGCTGATTTGGACCAGTCTATCCATCTGAGTGCAAAGAATGCCGGTAACTATATCAACCGTGCCTTGGCGCGTTTCCATCAGAATAATTTGAGAGGCGCCATGAGTGACTATGATTTGGCTTTGGATATTGATCCGAATAATTTTCTCGGGCACTACAACCGCGGTTTGCTGCGTGCCCAGGTGGGCGATGACAACCGGGCAATAGAGGATTTTGATTTTGTGTTGAAGATGGAACCGGATAACATGATGGCCACCTTCAATCGTGGTTTGTTACGTGCGCAGACGGGGGATTACCGGGGAGCTATCAGTGACTATTCCAAAGTGATTGCAGAATATCCTAACTTTATGGCCGGCTATTATCAGCGTGCCGAAGCCCGTAAAAAGATTGGCGACCATAAGGGAGCCGAGCAGGATGAGTTCAAAATCATGAAGATGCAGATAGACAAGCGTAACGGTGTTTCTTCTGGTGACAAAAAGGAAGGTGACGACAGTAAGGATGTTGCGGATAATTCCTCGGAAAACTCCAATGGAGATGGTGGGAAGACCCGTAAGAAATCCGACAAGAACATGGAAAATTATCGGAAAATTGTAATAGCGGACGATTCGGAAGCTGACCAGCGTTATAAGAGCGATTATCGCGGACGTGTACAAGACCGGAATGTGACCATCAAGCTCGAGCCGATGTATGCTTTGACTTATTATGAGAAACTGAGCGATGTGAAGCGTATCGTACATTATCATAAGTATATTGAGGAACTGAACCATTCGAAACTGTTCCCGAAGCCACTGCGCATCACCAATATGGAAGCTCCGTTGACGGAGGAACAAGTACGCTTCCACTTTGCTTTGATAGACGCTCATACGTCTGATGTGGTGGCTGACGAGAAGAACGCCAAGAAACGTTTCATGAGAGGTCTGGACTTCTATCTGGTTCAGGATTTTGCCAGTTCCATAGATGACTTTACAAAGAGTATCTTGTTGGACGACACTTTCTTTCCGGCATACTTTATGCGTGCTTTGGTGCGTTATAAGCAACTGGAATATAAAAAGGCCGAAGCCACAATGAGTGAAGGCGCCACTTCGGGTACAACGGAAATGAAGAAGCCAGAAGTGACGGCCATCGATTATGAAGTTGTGAAGAATGACCTGGACCACGTTATTCTATTGGCTCCTGATTTTGTCTATGGCTATTATAACCGTGGCAATGTGTCTTCGTTACTGAAGGATTACCGTGCCGCCTTGGCGGATTATGACAAGGCGATTGAGCTGAGTCCCGATTTTGCTGAAGCATACTTTAACCGTGGGTTGACGCACATCTTCCTGGGGAATAACAAACAAGGTATTGCCGATTTGAGTAAAGCCGGAGAGTTGGGCATTGTCTCGGCCTATAATATCATAAAGAGGTTTACAGATACACGGGAATAACATTTTTTTGCTAAAAAATAGAATATCAAAAAGAATTAGCTATTTTTGCGTTCTGAAAAATGAAATATACATATAAATTATGATAAAGATAACATTTCCAGACGGCTCTGTTCGTGAATATAACGAAGGAGTAACGGGACTGCAGATTGCAGAAAGCATCAGTTCGCGATTGGCACAAGACGTGCTGGCTTGTGGCGTGAACGGAGAAATTTATGATTTGGGGCGTCCTATCATGCAAGACGCTGAAGTGGTTCTTTATAAATGGGAGGATGAGCAGGGTAAGCATGCCTTTTGGCATACCAGTGCCCACTTGCTGGCCGAAGCTTTGCAGGAACTCTATCCGGGCATCCAGTTCGGTATAGGTCCTGCTATCGAAAACGGTTTCTACTATGATGTGGACCCGGGTGAAACGACTATCAAGGAAGCTGACCTGCCAGCCATTGAGAAAAAGATGGCTGAACTGGTGGCTAAGAAAGAAGCGGTTGTCAGACAAGACATTGCCAAGGCGGATGCTTTGAAGATGTTCGGTGACCGTGGAGAAACTTATAAATGCGAGCTGATTTCCGAATTGGAAGACGGCCACATCACAACTTATACGCAGGGTGCATTTACCGACTTGTGCCGTGGCCCTCACTTGATGACCACAGCGCCTATCAAAGCTATCAAGCTGACTTCCGTTGCCGGTGCTTATTGGCGTGGACAGGAGGACCGTAAGATGATGACCCGTATCTATGGTATCACCTTCCCGAAGAAGAAGATGCTGGATGAGTATCTTGTTCTGCTGGAAGAAGCCAAGAAGCGTGACCACCGCAAAATCGGTAAGGAGATGGACTTGTTCATGTTTTCTGACACCGTAGGTAAGGGGCTCCCGATGTGGCTACCCAAAGGTACTGCACTGCGTATCCGCTTGCAGGACTTCTTGCGCCGCATTCAGGCCCGTTACGATTATCAGGAAGTAATGTGTCCGCCCATCGGCAACAAATTGCTTTACATCACTTCCGGACACTATGCAAAATATGGTAAGGACTCCTTCCAGCCCATCCACACACCGGAAGAAGGAGAGGAATACTTCTTGAAACCGATGAACTGTCCTCACCACTGTATGATTTACAAGAACTCACCCCGTTCTTACAAAGACCTGCCTTTACGTTTGGCAGAGTTCGGTACGGTTTGCCGTTACGAGCAGAGTGGCGAGTTGCACGGTTTGACACGTGTACGTAGCTTTACGCAGGATGATGCGCATATCTTCTGCCGTCCGGACCAGGTGAAGGATGAGTTCCTCCGTGTAATGGACATTATCTCCATCGTGTTCGAATCTATGGACTTCGAGAACTTCGAGGCACAGATTTCCTTGCGCGACAAGGTGAACCGCGAAAAATACATCGGTAGCGACGAGAACTGGGAAAAAGCAGAACGCGCCATCATCGAAGCTTGTGAAGAAAAGGGGCTGAAGGCAAAAATAGAATATGGAGAAGCCGCTTTCTATGGTCCTAAACTGGACTTCATGGTGAAGGATGCCATTGGTCGCCGTTGGCAGCTGGGTACCATCCAGGTGGACTACAACCTGCCGGAACGTTTCCAGCTGGAATATACCGGTGCCGACAATCAGAAGCACCGTCCCGTAATGGTTCACCGTGCTCCGTTCGGCTCCATGGAACGCTTCGTGGCTGTGCTTATTGAGCATACGGCCGGTAAGTTCCCGTTGTGGCTGACTCCCGACCAGGTTGCCATCCTGCCTATCAGCGAGAAGTTCAACGACTATGCGCATGAAGTGAAACAATACTTGAAGCGATATGACATCCGTGCCATTGTGGATGAGCGCAATGAAAAGATTGGTCGTAAGATTCGTGACAATGAGATGAAGCGTATTCCGTACATGCTGGTTGTAGGTGAAAAGGAGGCTGAAAACAAGGAAGTTGCTGTCCGCAAGCAGGGAGAAGGTGATAAAGGAACCATGAAATTTGAAGAATTTGCCAAAAAAATGAACGAAGAAGTTCAGAATATGATAAATAAATGGTAACTTTGCGCCCAATTGTAGAAGCATAGCATATATTAGATGTTCTAAAGATCGCTTTTACTTAACATAAAACATTAATTTGGGAATAGTAAATAAGAAACAAACTGGAAGTAAACGTTATTTAATGAAGAATGACAGCTTAAAAGGGCAACATCGGATTAACGAACAAATCCGGGCCAAAGAAGTCCGCATAGTGGGCGATGAAGTAGAACCAAAAGTGTATCCGATAGCGCAAGCTTTAAGACTTGCTGAAGAACATGAAGCGGATCTCGTGGAGATTTCTCCAAATGCACAACCCCCTGTTTGTCGTATTATTGATTATTCTAAATTTCTTTATCAGTTAAAGAAGCGTCAGAAAGAGCAAAAGGCAAAGCAGGTAAAAGTGAACGTGAAGGAAATACGTTTTGGACCTCAGACAGATGACCATGACTATAACTTCAAGTTGAAGCATGCTAAAGGCTTTTTGGAAGATGGTGACAAGGTGAAGGCCTACGTATTCTTTAAAGGACGTTCCATCTTGTTCAAAGAGCAAGGTGAAGTGTTGCTGCTCCGTTTTGCCAATGATTTGGAAGACTATGCGAAGGTAGACCAAATGCCGGTTTTGGAAGGAAAGAGAATGACAATCCAGCTCTCTCCGAAGAAAGTGGCGGCACCTAAGAAGAGCGCGGCTCCCAAGCCTGCAGAAGATGCGCCAAAGGCTGCGTCGGCTGAAACCGAAGAAGAATAAAGAAGTGAGTAACGCCATAGGTATAGTGCGTTGCCATATAATTTAATAATTAAAAAGTTTAAAAAAGATGCCAAAGATGAAGACTAACTCCGGTTCTAAAAAGAGATTTACTCTTACCGGAACAGGTAAAATCAAAAGAAAGCACGCTTTTCATAGTCACATCCTGACTAAGAAAACTAAGAAGCAGAAAAGAAACTTGTGCTACTCTACACTTGTTAGTACAACAGATGTAAGCCAGGTGAAAGAGCTCTTAGCAATGAAGTAATTGAAAAGCGTACAAAAGTATTAAAGTTATTAACCGAATGCATTAGCTTTAAGTCCGCTGCGTGAAGTAACGGCGCTAACATTCAAAAACAAGTAAAACTATGCCAAGATCAGTAAATCATGTTGCTTCTAAAGCAAGAAGAAAGAAAATTTTGAAATTGACCAGAGGTTACTTTGGTGCAAGAAAGAACGTTTGGACCGTTGCCAAGAATACTTGGGAAAAAGGTTTGACCTATGCGTTCCGTGACCGTAAGAACAAGAAGAGAAACTTCCGTGCTTTGTGGATTCAGCGTATCAACGCTGCCGCTCGTCTGGAAGGTATGTCTTACTCTAAGCTGATGGGCGCTTTGCACAAAGCTGGTATCGAAATCAACCGCAAAGTGTTGGCTGATTTAGCGATGAACCATCCGGAAGCTTTCAAGGCTATCGTTGCTAAAGCAAAGGCTGCATAAAAACAGTTAGCAGATAAATTACGAGGTGCTGATTACTCTTTTGGTAGTCAGCACTTTTTGTTTTCTGATACTCCGGGGAGGGGTTAAAACTTGAAAAGGACTTGAAACAATTTACTGCTTTTACTTGTTTCTTTCATAGAAACTCATTACCTTTGTTATAGAAAAAATAGCCGCATTGATTGGATCGGGAAACTCATCAATTTTTATGAAATACCGAGACAAGCTTCGCTTCTCAATGGCGGGCCACGCCCTTCGGGGTAACTCTTGAGTCGGTGGATTACAAAGAGGAGGAGCACTCAAATCATGTCATACGGAGTTTCATCACATCATCGGTGCGGCTTTCTATAAAAGAGGAACGGTAATCTGTTTGGATAACCGTTCCTCTTTCGTTTTATGCGGATGTGGGTGATTGTGAAACGATGATACGTGATGCTGAAACAGATGATGTGTCAAGGGAAGATAGATGATGTGTTTATACAAGACAGACCATCTGTATCGGGTGAACAGATGGTCTATTTTGAAAAGAGTTTTTTTAAGTTTATTTGTTGTCCCGTAAGTCTTTTACCCTGACGGCTTTTCCTTCGCTCTGCGGCAAGGAACCTTTCTTTACCAACCGTAACTTCGGAGTTACCAGAATCTCGTCTTTCAGCTGGCGGGTAATGGCTTTGCTAATCTTTTGCAGCTCGATATAATTGTCAGTAGAGAGGTCGCTAAGTTCAACTTCCACAATCATCTCATCCTGGTTATTGACCGTTTCGAGCGTGATGAGGTAATTGCTGCCCAATTCGGGGAATTGTACCAGCACCTTTTCCACCTGCATGGGGAAGATATTGACTCCCTTGATGATGAACATATCGTCGCTACGGCCTTTGATGCGGTCTATACGGATGTGGGTACGTCCGCAAGGGCACTTGCCGGGCAGGATGCGGGTAAGGTCGCGTGTACGGTAGCGGATGAGGGGCATCATCTCTCTGTCCAGCGTTGTCAGTACCAGTTCGCCGATTTCACCTTCCGGTACGGGTTCGCCGGTTTCCGGGTTAATGATTTCGACCAGGTAGCAATCTTCCCAGAAGTGCATGCCGTCTTGTTCGGTGCACTCGAAGGCTACGCCGGGACCGTTCATTTCAGTCATACCAAAGCTGTTATAGGCTTTGACGCCAAGCATGCGTTCAATCTTTCTGCGTTGCTCGTCTGTGTGGGGTTCGGCACCGATAACAAGCGTTTTCAGACTTGTGCCGGCGGGGTCCATCCCTTCTTCCTGGAATACCTCTGCCAAGCGGATGGCATAGCTGGGAATGGCATGCAGGGCAGTGGTCTTGAAGTCGGTGATGAACTTTATCTGACGCTTGCTGTTTCCGGCAGCGGCAGGAACAGTCAGCGCACCCAGACGTTCGGCTCCATACTGAAAGCCCAGTCCTCCGGTGAACATGCCGTAACCGGAGCTGTTTTGGAAAACATCCGTCTTACGGATACCTACCATATAGAGGCAGCGTGCCACTAAGTTAGCCCAAGAGTCCAAATCGTGTTGGGAGTGTACGATGACCGTCGGCGTGCCCGTAGTGCCACTGGAAGAATGGATACGTACTCCGTCCTCACGCATATCGCCTGCTACTAATCCAAAAGGATAATTGGCGCGCATATCGGCCTTGGTAGTAAACGGTATCTTACGTATGTCTTCTATAGACCGGATGCTGTCGGCAGTGATGCCATGCTCTTGGAATACCTTTTTATAATAAGGAGAGTTGGCGGCAATGCTGACAGTCTTTTTTAACCGTTGCAGTTGCAGTTCGCGCAACTGCTCACGGGGCATCGTTTCAATCTCTTCTTCCCAGTATTTGTTATTCATGGTATGTTGAAATTTAGAGTCAATTATAGTTTACATCAGTTTTTCAGCAATCTCTTTGCCGGCAGCCAACGCTTTGAGGTTCAGCTCTACAATGGCGTCGCCCTTGCGTTGGAAGATTTCGCGGATGCTGTCTTGCACCTTTGCGTAGTCGATGCCGAGGAAGGGGATGGTGGCGCCCAGCAGTACGATGTTCGCTACGCGGGGAGAGCCGACTTCTTTTGCCACTTCGTTTACGTTCAGCATGATTTTATGCGGCAGCTTGTTGATTTCGGCCTTGATGTCTTCTTCTGCCGGATAGTTGGGAATGTTGATGAAGGGGGCTTCATTGGTCACCAGCCAACCTTCGGGGCTGAGGTAGGGGAGGTAGCGCAGTGCTTCCATCGGTTCCAGGGAGATGATGAGGTCGCATTTTCCTGTGGGAATGAGGTCCGAAGCGATGGGTTGGTCGCTGATGCGCAGGTTGGACTGCACGTCGCCGCCTCGCTGGCTCATGCCGTGTACTTCTGCCTGCTTCATGTAGAGTCCGTCCTTGAGGGCTGCTTTGCCGATTACGGTGGCGATGGAGAGGATACCTTGTCCTCCTACGCCGGAAAGTATGATGTCTTTTTTCATGGCTTTACTTGTTTCTTTTTTTGCGTGCTAATGTTTGGATACATTCTCTGCGGGGGATGATGACGGATACGCCGTGGTGCTCGATTTCTTCCCGGATGATTTGCTTCATCTCTTCGTAGTTTTTCTTCAAGGGCACTACGACGCGGATGTGTTCGGGAGCTACACCGATGCCGGCGCAGATGGCTTCCAGACGTCCGGTGCCGGCAGAATCTTGTCCTCCGGTCATGGCGGTGGTTTCGTTGTCGGAGATGACGATGGTGACGTCGGCGTTTTCGTTGACGCAATCCAGCAGTCCCGTCATGCCCGAGTGGGTGAAGGTGGAGTCGCCGATGACGGCTACGGCAGGATGCAGGCCGGCATCCGAAGCACCCTTCGCCATGGTGATGGAGGCGCCCATATCCACGCAAGAGTTAATGGCGTTGAATGGAGCATTGGCTCCCAGCGTGTAGCAACCAATGTCGCTGAACACCTTATAAGTGGGATATTCTTCTTTCAATACTTGGGTCAGCACCGTGTACATGTCGCGATGGCCGCAACCCTCGCACAAAGCGGGCGGGCGCATCTCTACCAAAGAAGGAACGCTGAATTCAGCCTTGTTCTCCTTGCCTACGGCACGTGCCACGCTGTCCGGGTTCAGCTCTCCGTCTTGTGAAAGAGTGCCGTCCAAACGGCCTTTTACTTTGATGCCGATGCCCAGATAGCCTTTTAGCTGTTTTTCTACGAACGGTTGTCCGTCTTCCAGTACCAGAATCTCGTCACATGCTTCTACCAGCTGCATCAGCTGTTTCTTGGGCAACGGGTATTGTCCGATTTTCAGTACCGGATATTCGCAACCTTCGGGATAGTTCTCCATCAGGTAGTTGTAGCCGATGCCGCATGCCACGATACCCAGCTTTTTGTTGGGGCCGTCGGTATATTTGTTGTAAGCGGAGTTTTCAGAAGCTTTGATAAATTCGTCCTGGCGTTGCAGCAATGCTTTGTAGCGTTTGCGTGCATTACCCGGCAGGAGGATGAACTGACGCGGGTCTTCGCTGAAGGAAATCTCATTCTGCGGTTGTTGCTCCTTGCGCTCTACGCCGGAACGGGAGTGTGCCAGGCGCGTAACCATGCGCATCAGGATGGGTTCGCCGGTCTGTTCGGAGAAGTTGAATCCGTTGTACACCATGTCGTATGCTTCCTGCTGGTTGCTTGGTTCGTACATCGGGATGAGGGAGAAGTCGCCATAGAAACGGCTGTCCTGCTCGTTCTGAGAGGAATGCATGCTGGGGTCGTCGGCAGCAATGATTATAAGACCACCTTTTACGCCGGTAATGGCAGAGTTGATGAAACAGTCGGCAGCCACGTTCATACCCACGTGCTTCATGCACACCAGTGAACGCTTGCCTGCAAAGGACATGCCCAGGGCAGCCTCCATTGCAGTTTTCTCGTTGGAGCACCAGCGGTTATGGATGTTCTTTTCGGCAGTAATCGGTGCCATCTGAATATATTCGGTGATTTCCGTAGAAGGAGTGCCGGGATAGGCATATACACCCGAAAGTCCGGCGTCTAATGCAGCTTGTGCAATGGCTTCATCGCCAAGTAAGAGTTGCTTGCTCATATCTGAATATTTAAGTGTTAGTCATGGATTAATATTTGACGCAAATATAGGATTTTGCTTTTATTTTATCAGCAGATTACTTGAAAATCTTTCTTTCGTTTAATGCATTCCAATATTTTCTTGCATTTTTCATGTGCTCGGCATAATTGGATGCAAAGTTATGGGTGCCCGAGAAGTCCTCTTTGGCACACATGTAGAGGTAGTTGTGTTTCGTATGGTTCAGCACAGCATCCAGCCCGATGGGTGAGGGGATGCGTATGGGACCGGGAGGTAGTCCGGTGTTGAGATAGGTATTGTAGGGGGATTCTACTGCCAGATGGGCATTCGTAATTCTCCGCAAGCCGAAGTCCTGCAAGGCAAATTTGATGGTAGGGTCGGCTTGCAGAGGCATGCCGGTGTGCAGGCGGTTGATGTAGAGCCCTGCCACCATTGGTTTTTCGGGATTGTTGTTTGTCTCTTCCTCGACGATGGAGGCGAGGGTGCAGACTTCCGTCGGGGTCATTCCGATGGCGGTGGCTTTGTCTAAGCGTTCCTGGTTCCAGAACTTCTGGTGCTCTTTTTGCATTCTTTCGAAGAACTCTTCTGCACTCATGTCCCAATAGACTTGGTAGGTTTCGGGGATGAAGAGGCAGGGCAGGGTCTCTTTGTTGTATCCCAGTTTTTGTTGGAATGCGGAGTCGTTCATCAATCCGGCTATTTCGGCGGAGTCTATCATGAGCTGTTTGCCTACGCTGCGTGCCAGCCGGTCCAGTGTGCGTACGCTGCCGACGGTGAGGTTCGTAGGTTCTTGATATCCGCGGTACAGACGGCTGAATACGTGATATACGTTTTCCCCCGGCCGGATGGCGTAGCGTCCGGTGTGTATATTTTCGGAATATTTCTTGTATTGGGCCATCCAGCGGAAGCCGGTGAAGCTTCGAGGATGGCCTTGTTGTTCCACCTTATTATATATGGAGTCGGCGGTGTCGTCGCGGTCTATATAGATATAGACTGTCTTTTTCGGATGGAATTGCGGGGCAAACAGATAGTAGTATACTGTTCCTGCACAAGCTGCTCCAATAAGAATCAGTGCGACGAATGTTCCGATAATGATTTTCTTCTTTTCCATTTTGTTTTACTGCATCTTTAGTCGGGCAAAGTTAGTAAAAAATGGAGTGAAAACCATCAAGTCATATCAGTTAATTCGATAGCTGACAAAGGCTATACGTTTGCTGTCCGGTGCCCATGAGTTGACATTGATGGTGCCTTGTCCGCCGAAAAGCTTTAACAATGTCTTGGGCTCTCCACCGTTTGCGGGCATTAGGCGCAGCTCTACGTTCTTGTTTGCCAGGTGCTCTCCCGGTTCCAGGTCACCTTTGTAGTAGGTGATGAATACAACGGATTTTCCGTCAGGGGAGATGTGGGGGAACCAGGAGTTACGGGTTTCGTCAAAGGTCATCTGGGTCTGTTCGGAGCCGTCTGCCTTCATGCGCCAGACTTGCATGAGTCCGGTGCGTACGGAATTGAACCAGATGTATTGTCCGCAGGGGGAATATTCCGGTCCGTCATCCAGACCTTCGGCAGTGGTCAGGCGGGTTTCTTCACCTCCTTCCGCCGGGATGGTATAGACGTCATAGTTGCCGTTTCGTTCGGCGCAATAGGCAAGCTCTTTGCCGTCGGGGCTCCAGCCGTGGAGGTAGCTGGGAGCCATAGGTGTTATTAAACGGGGAGTGCCGCCCATGATGGGAAGTGTATAAATGCGCGATTTATAGTCTTCTTTCGTCCCGTGGCTGATGGCTATCTGCTGTCCGTCGGCCGAGAGGACGTGGTCGTTGTTGCAGTTTTGGGCAAATCCGGTGTTTATCAGTTCCGGTTCGGCAGGCGAGGTGGGGGAAAGGCGGTAAAGCTTTCCGTCGCTGTTGTATAGCAGCCATTGCCCGTCGGGCGTCCAATTGGGAGCTTCAATCCGGTAGGGAAATTCTTTTACGACGGTCCGGTTACCGTTGGTTACATCCAGTATTTCGAGGACGCTGGTAATCTCGTTTTTTTGTTGAGCGGTTGCGGTCAGTGCAACAGTTGCAAAGAAGGGGATTAGATAGGGTTTCATGTTCATATCGTATTTAATAAATCTCCGCAAGATACATTTTTTATTGGAAACTACATAGTCGGAGCATGCTTTTTTCAGAGAGAATCTGTAGTGATGGTCGAATGCGTAGTGCTTATCATATGAATAGTTTCCGGTATTGCGCTGAATACCTTTGAGGGCTACGATAGATTATGTTTTTCCTTGCAGAGAATTATTCGTCCGACGGTTGTTGCTTATTCGTCCGACATCTGTTGCATTATCGTCCGACAGCTGTCGGACGATAATGCAACAGATGTCGGACGAATAATTCTTAGTAAATGTGGAAATAAAGCGTAGTAAGGCTAGCTCAAAATCTCTCAAACATCCATTCATCTACCTTCAGCTCCTTGCCTTTAAACACGAAATAAAGGTCGTGAATGCCGTCTTTGTCTGTGTCTATCTTTGTAGAGACAGTCTGCAAAGAGTCTGAATTGAAGGAGGTGGAAGCAGCGGGTTGGCGTTTCCACTGAAGAATTGGGGTGATTTTACCGGACGCGTGTCTTTCTTTCTTGAATCGGAAAGCGCCCACACATCGTTTCCTGCGGATATAGCCGCCAGCAGCAAAGCCGCTGTAAATAATTTGATTCTTTTCATTTGTTTATAGTATGTTATAGAAACCTATGGTAGCCTTTTGATTTTGGCTTGTGTTCTTCAATCACCTCAATCCTTTATTTAAGATTGAAAAATCGGGTTATTGAAAAGTTGCCGCAAATATTGGGAATTACTATGTATAATATAAGGTGTATTATGTTTTTAATAATGTGCCTATATGTTTCAAGTTATCATTGTAATCAGATGGTGCTGTTTTAAACTTGCTTTACTTGCTTTGGGATAATTATGCGGCTATGGATTAAACTGTTTGGAAGGGCATTATGTTTTATGCAAATATATTGGTAGAAGAGCGTTTTTTTATTCTAACGATTCTTGAAAAGAAAAAGCACTGATTATTCCAGATAATCAGTGCTTGAATATCGAGCCGCTAGCCAGACTTGAACTGGCGACCTACGCGTTACGAATGCGTTGCTCTACCAACTGAGCTATAGCGGCAATAAGCTTTTGTTTACGGGGTGCAAAGGTACATCTTTATTTGAAAAGGCAAAAAGAATCTCTGTTTTTTTTAGAAATATTTTAGTGGGATAATTTTCTATTTGAATGTCCTGAACTTTATTGCCATAAAAATTGGATAATAAAACGAAAAGAAGCATCTTTGTCGTAGGTCCTATAGCAAATAAGTCTGATACTGATTATGAATTTAAGAATCTATTATAAATATCTTTCTTCACGCATAGCGTCCAAATGGACGGTGCTGTTGGTAGATGTAATTATCGTTGTGATTTCCATGCTTTCTGCATGTTTTTTGCAATATAGGCTTTCGTCCGTATCTTATGAAATTTCTTTGTATGTATGGCTGACCATTTGGGCTGTCTTGTGTAATATCTGTTTCTTTCATATTCTCCGTACTTATGTGGGTGTTATCCGTTTTTCCTCTTTTGTAGATATTTATCGTGTGTTTTGGAGTCTTACGATAAGCTATGTTGTACTGTTTTTAGGGAATTGCTGTTGGTCTGTTTCGGGGCTTGGAGAAACTTTGCCGAACAGCATTCTGTTTATGGCATATATGTTCACCTTCTCTCTGATGGCTTGTATGCGCATTGCTGTGAAGATGCTTTATGAAGCTATTGCTTTTGATGCACGTCATTGCGTGAATGTTTTTATTTATGGATTCCATGGGACTGGAGTCAATGTTGCAAAATCCTTGAGAGTTAGTCGTAATAATCATTATCGCCTGCGTGGCTTTATTTCGGACGAACCTGATATGATAGGTAAACATACGATGGGATGCAGGGTATATCCCAATGATGAGCAGCTGTTTGACCGTCTAAAGAAAAAGAAAGTGGATACAATCATTATCTCTCCAAGCAAGGTGTCGGATTTGGAAAATTCCGGAATGCTGGATAAACTTTTCTCTCATGATATTCATGTAATGACCGTTCCTCCCTTAAGCGATTGTATGGACGATGGACTGATAAAGGACATTCAAATAGAAGATTGGCTCCGTAGAGAACCGGTGCAAGTTGACATGCGTAAAATTACGGCCCATATCGAGGGGCGTAGAGTAATGGTTACGGGAGCGGCGGGAGCTGTAGGAAGGGAAATCGTTCGCCAGTTGGCTACATTGAATCCTTATCAGTTGATTCTGGTAGATCAGGCAGAATCCCCATTGTATGATGTACAGTTGGAATTGTCTGATCATTGGAAGAATCTGGAGGTCCGTGTATTGGTTGCAGATGTTGCTAACCGTACGCGTATGGAGGTTATATTTGAAGAAACACGTCCTCAACTTATTTTTCATTCTGCTGCGTATAAGCATGTACAACTGATGGATGATTTTGTATCGGAGGCAATTCAAACGAATATATCGGGGACAGTGAATATTGCGGACCTGGCGGCAAAGTATAGAGTGTCCCGTATGGTTATGATATCTGCTGCTAATGCACGTCATCCGGAGAATGCTATGGAATATAGTAAGCGTGTGGCGGAAATATATGTGCAATCATCTGATTGCAGGTTGAAACGCGACACAAGGGAAACTGATATGTTCATAGTACGTTTGGGTGAGGTGTATCCGACGAATACTCATTGTTTGATTACCTTGTCTGAAGCTTGTATGCTCACCCTGGAAGTGGGAGTCATGGGGGATGGGGGAGAAGTGTACATTGTGGGAGGGCCTGGGGATGGACTTTTGGATTCTGTAATCGGTGAAAAGATAAAGCGTGAAAAGGCATCTGTTGATGATTATGAACATGTGCGGGAAGAAGTGCTGGCCTTGGTGCAACATAGTTATACTGAAAAAAAGGCTATTTTGATTGGACTAATGAAAAAAATAGTGCCAATTTTTCCGCTTTCTTCTACCCGATGAAAAGACGTGAAAGTGACAGCTTTTTAATGCTTTTTCTGAAACTTAGAGGTGGAATAAATGTATATTATAAAAATAATATATTACCTTTGTGCCCGATTTATATTTATTACAAGAACTCAAAAGATTAATCAGAATATCTTATGCGTAGATTAATAACACTATTCTTTTTGGTATTTACTTTGTCAGGGGTAGCTTTTGCTCAGCAGATGTCAGATGATCAGGTTGTTCAGTATGTAAAAAGCGCTCAGCAGATGGGCAAAAATCAAAAGCAGATTACTACTGAATTAATGCGGCGGGGAGTGACAAAGGAACAAGTTGAAAGAATTCAGAAAAAGTATGAAAACTCTAAATCTGGAAGTCCGCAGAGCAATACCCAAGATGAGAAGCGTTCTCGTCAACGTGGTGAAATGAGTGGCGTAGTCAAAGGGCTGCGTACAACTTCGGAAACTTATTCTGCCAGACAAACGGATGTTGCAGGGGATTCTTTACAAATGATGGATAATCGTTCCTTGTCTCAAGAGAAGGAAACAGAGGATCCGACTTCGCAAATTTATGGTCATAATATTTTTACTAACGATAATTTGACTTTCGAACCCAATGTGAATGTTGCTACTCCCGAGAATTATCGTCTGGGACCTGGTGACGAGGTGATTATTGATGTGTGGGGAGCTTCTGAAACAACGATTCGACAAACAATCTCTCCGGAAGGAAGTATTCTTGTGAATAATTTAGGACCGGTTTATCTGAGTGGCAAAACAGTAAAGGAAGCCAATAATTATTTGAAACAAGAATTTGCCAGAATATATTCTGGAGTAACCGGAAATGTTCCGTCTACCCAAGTTAAACTGACATTAGGAGAAATACGTTCTATTCAAGTAAACGTTATGGGTGAAGTTGTGGTGCCCGGAACTTATACCCTCTCATCATTTGCTTCCGTATTTCATGCTTTATATCGTGCAGGTGGTGTGAATCCGATTGGTAGTTTGCGCAGTATTAAAGTGATTCGCAATGGAAATACAATAGCGGATTTGGATGTTTACGATTTACTTATGAAAGGAAAAATGAAAGATGACATCCGTCTGCAGGATGGTGATGTAATTCTTGTGGATCCTTACCAGTCCCTGGTACAGATATTAGGTAAGGTAAAACGTCCGATGTTTTATGAAATGAAATCCACTGAAACCGTAGGTACATTATTGAAGTATTCAGGTGGTTTTACGGGTGATGCTTATAAGAAAGCATTACGTATAATCCGTAAAAGTGGACGTGAGCATCAAATTTATAATGTGGATGAGATGGATTATTCCGTATTCCGCGTAGATGACGGTGATAAGATAACGGTTGATTCCGTTTTACAGCGTTTTGAGAATCGTGTGGAAGTCCGCGGTGCTGTATATCGTGAAGGTTTGTACCAGTTGGACGGTATGATGAATACAGTGAAGCAGCTGATTAAGAAAGCGGAAGGACTTCGCGGAGATGCATTCTTAAACCGTGCTATAATCGATCGTGAGCTTGAAGACTTGTCGCATGAGATTATACAAGTAGATGTGAAAGGTTTGCTGAACGGGACAGCTGCAGATATTCCTTTGCAGAAGAATGACATTTTATATATTCCAAGTATTCATGACTTGAAGGAAGAAGCTACACTTACCATCCATGGTGAAGTTGCCAATCCGGGTACATATCTTTATTCTGATAAAATGACAGTAGAGGATTTGGTGTTGCAGGCTGGTGGCTTGTTGGAGGCGGCGGCTACAACAAAGGTTGAAGTTGCACGGCGCATGAAAGATCCGAAGAGTACATCTTTCAGTACTACAGTAGGCCAGAATTTCTCTTTTGATTTGAAAGATGGCTTATTGGTGGGAGAAGGAAGCCAGGATTTCCATCTTGAGCCTTTTGATGAAATTTATGTTCGTAAGAGTCCGTCCTATTTTAAACAACAGAATGTTATGGTGGGTGGAGAAGTCCTTTTTAGCGGTAATTATGCACTATCGAAAAAGAATGAACGTTTGAGTGACTTGATAGCTAAGGCTGGTGGAGTAACTCCCGATGCTTATATAAAAGGAGCGCGTCTTATACGTAGGATGACCGAAGAAGAATTCCGCCGTAAGGAAGATGCTCTGCGTATGGCGCAAGCGGGAGGCGGAGATTCCATATCTGTAAAAAAATTGGATTTGTCCGATACCTATTCTGTAGGTATAAATCTGGGAGAGGCCTTGAAAAATCCTGGTTCAGATGCTGATATGGTGCTTCGCGAGGGAGATGTATTATTTGTTCCGGAGTACGTAAGTACAGTGAAAATCAACGGTGCTGTAATGTATCCGAATACAGTTTTATATAAAAAGGGTGAAAGCTTGAAATATTACATCAACCAGGCTGGTGGTTTTGGTAATGACGCCAAGAAACGCAAGGTCTATGTAATATACATGAATGGTACAGTTTCTCGTTTAAGAGCAGGAAACAAGAAAGCCATTGAACCAGGTTGTGAAATAATTGTTCCAAGTAAAGAACAGAAAAGGAAGATGACTACCACTGAAATTCTGGGAATGGGAAGTACGACAGCTTCTATTGCAGCGATGATTGCGACTATGGTTAATCTCTTTAAGTAATTTGAATTATGAGCGAAGAAAAAATACAAAACATAACCTCTCCACAACCTGAGGAACAAGAAATAGATTTGATAGAACTGGCCCAGAAAGTATGGGCTAGTCGCAAATTGGTTTTTAAGGCGTGTGGTATCGCTGCCCTTGTTGGACTGGTTGTTGCATTTAGTATTCCTAAGGAGTATTCTACAAGTGTGACGTTGGCTCCGGAGAGTGGTGGTAAATCTGGTGGCGGAAGTATGGGAGCCCTTGCAGCCATGGCGGGTATCAATTTGGGTACTTCTTCTGGTGAAGATGCTTTGTCACCCGAACTTTATCCTGATATTGTAAGTTCTACTCCTTTTCTGATTGAACTGTTCGATGTTAAAGTCAAGGATCAGAAAGCAAAAGTAGACACAACTCTGTATGCTTATTTGAAAGAGGAACAGCGTTCTCCTTGGTGGAGTGCAATTTTCTCCGCTCCTTTTAAGGTGTTAGGATGGACATTGTCTTTGTTTAAGGATGAACCGGAAGAGGGGGATGCAAAGCTGGATCCTTTTCGTCTTACTAGAGATGAGTCTGCCATTGCAGATGCTTTAAGTAAACGTATCTCTGTTTCCGTAGACAAAAAGACAGGTGTGACAACCTTGTCTGTTACTATGCAGGATCCTTTGATATCTGCTTCGCTGACGGATACCGTGATGCATTGCCTGCAGAACTACATCACAGATTATCGAACTAATAAAGCTCGTCATGATTTGGCATTTACCGAAAAACTTTATGGAGAAGCAAAGGCCAGTTATGAGTCTGCCCAGAAGAAATACGCTAATTTTGTAGATGCAAACCAGAATATAATATTGCTGAGTTATCGTGCAGAGCAAGAGCGTTTACAAAATGAAATGAATTTAGCCTATCAAGTATATACACAGGTGTCTCAACAATTGCAGATGGCAAGAGCTAAGGTGCAGGAGATTACACCGGTATATACGGTTGTCCAGCCGGCTACGGTACCTTTGAAGCCTGCAAAGCCCAATAAATTGATGATTTTGATCGGCTTCATGTTCTTGGCAGGTGTCGGCAGTGTGGGATGGATATTATTTGTAAAAGATTTATTAAAGGGATGGAAAAAGCAAACAATATGATGACGGATAATGATATGATGTGCTGGCATGCATTGTACACAGCACCCAAGTCTGAACATAAGTTGATGCAGCGTTTGAATGCTGCGGGATATACTACATATTGCCCGATGCAGGCTGTGTTTGTAAAATGGAAAGGGCATACCCGGAAGGTGATTACTCCTCTTTTTTCCGGATGTTTGTTTGTTGCCGGTAATGTGTCGGAAGTTACCTCATTGGCTTCCTTGCAGAAGGCTGCTATATTAGTAAATAATGAAGGAAAAAGTTTGTCTATTGAGGCGTGCAAAGCAGAACTTCCTGCCAAGTTTGCCCAATTGCTGAAGTTATGATGAAGCTGATAACAGAAGAGCTGCTGGATACCGTTACTTCACGAGCTAAGGAGAACTCCCGTTTACGTATGAATTATAATTTTCATGCGTCTATGGATGCTCCTATTCATCGGTTGCTGAATGCTTTGGAACCGGGAACTTATCTTCCTCCTCACCGTCATACAGATAAGGAAGAAACTTATCTGGTTTTGCGTGGAAGTCTGCTGGCATTTTTTTATGATGATGCCGGTAATGTAACAGATAAGGTATGCCTCAATCCTTCGGAAGGTAAATATGGTCTGGAGATTCCTTCTAATACATGGCATAGTATTATTGCCTTGGAGTCAGGTACTGTTATTTTTGAAATTAAAAAAGGCCCATATCAGCCTCTACCCTCAGAGGATTTGGCTTCGTGGGCTCCTCAGGCTTCTGATGTGGAGGGAATAAAGGCTTTTATGAAGCGGATGTTGGAGCTTTAACATTTTCCCCGATAAACCCATAAGAAAGCCTCCCGATATATTTTATTGTATACCGGGAGGCTTCTTTATGTACCATGTTATTAGTCAAACAGGCTCTTGAACTTTTTGAATATTTTCTCTTTAATCGAAGTGTTCGGCTTGAAGTTATCCGATTCTTCCATCTCCTCCAATGCTCTCTTCTCATCCTTGCTCAGCGTTTCGGGTACATATACGCTGACATTTACCAGCAAATCTCCCGTGCCGTACCCGTTCACGTTGGGTAAACCTTTGCCGCGCAGGCGGAGTACTTTTCCCGGTTGCGTACCTGAGTCAATTTTTACTTTCACCTTTCCATCAATCGTGGGAATTTCTACCGCACCACCCAAGGCTGCTGTCGGGAAGCTGAGGAGCAGGTTGTAAATCAAGTCATTTTCATCGCGTATCAGGTTCGGGTCTTGCTCTTCCTCTACAAGAATCAGCAGGTCACCCGGTACACCGTTGTGCTTGCCTGCATTTCCTTTTCCGCCCATAGAGAGTTGCATACCTTCTGCAACACCTTTCGGGATTTTTACGGTTACTACTTCTTCACCGTATACAATACCTTCACCGGCACATTCCTTACACTTGTTTTTGATGATTTTGCCTTCACCGCCACAAGTCGGACAAGTGGTTCTTGTTTGCATGGTGCCGAGTATGGTTTGCTGGTTACGGATTACCGTGCCGCTGCCGTTACAAGTCGGGCAGGTTTCGGTGCCGCCGTCGCCTTCGGCTCCTGTACCATGACAGTGGGTACAAGGCACGTATTTCTTCAGCTTGAATTTCTTTTCCACACCGGTAGAGATTTCCTTGAGGTTCAGTTTTACCTTGACGCGCAAGTCCGAACCACGGTAACGGCGTTGTTGTGTGCCGCCACCTCCGCCGAAACCTCCAAAACCTCCAAAACCTCCTCCACTGTGTCCGCCAAAGATGTCACCGAACATGGAGAAGATGTCGTCCATGGACATGCCTCCACTGAAGCCGCCGAACGGACCACCATTACCGGCGGCACCATCCAGTCCGGCATGACCGAACTGATCGTAGCGGGCACGCTTGTCCGGATTGCTTAGTACGTCGTATGCTTCTGCCGCTTCCTTGAATTTCTCTTCGGCTGTTTTGTCGCCCGGATTCTTGTCCGGATGATATTGGATGGCTTTCTTGCGATAGGCTTTCTTTATTTCTTCTACCGTTGCTGTCTTTTCGACTTCCAATACTTCGTAGTAATCTCTTTTTTCCATACAGTTTTATGTTATTCTCCGACTACCACTTTGGCATGACGGATCACTTTGTCGTTTAGGATGTAACCGGTTTGTACACAGTCCAGAATTTTGCCTTTCAGTGCTTCATTGGGTGCCGGAATCACGGCGATGGCTTCGTGATAGTCTGTATCGAGCGGTTGTTCCTTTGTCTCTATTACCTTAACGCCGTTTTGTCCCAATACAGACATGAACTTGTTGTAGATAAGTTCAACGCCTTCTTTTACGGCGGCTACGTCGGTGGCTGTCTCCATGTTTTTGAGGGCGCGTTCAAAGTCATCCACAATGGGTAGGATACTGCTGATACTCTTTTCACCACCGTTCAGGATGAGTTCTGCTTTCTCCTTCATGGTACGTTTGCGGTAATTGTCAAACTCGGCAGACAAGCGCAGGTATTTGTCCTTCTGCTCTTCAATCTGTTCATTGGCCTTTTCCAGTTCCTGGGCGAGCTTTTCTTCTTCTGTCAGGGGAGCTTCGTTTTCTTGTGAAGTTTCTTGTCCGACAGTTTCTTCGTCACATTCGTTAGGAGTAGCTTGAGTTTTCAGCTCCTCTTCCTGGTTGTTTTCTTTTTCTTTCGGATTCATATTGTTATGCTTATTATTCTTGTAAAATGATTTAGCTTTCATTGCTGTTAAGGGTTTAAGTTAATACGATATTAGTGCTCCAGCAAAAACTTTGCCAAAACGGATATTTTTGCCGAAAACGCTGCAAAGGTAATACTTTTATGTCAGATTGACAGCGCTTCTCTGTGTCTATTCATGGAAAAATAACTATCTTTGCACTCGCAATTCGCAGACTAATAGGTATTAAATAGTAAATTGTAAATAAATAAATCGTAAATATAAAGATGATTACAGTCTCTAATGTCTCAGTACAGTTTGGTAAAAGAGTGTTGTTCAATGACGTAAACCTGAAGTTTACAAGTGGTAACTGTTATGGTATCATCGGTGCCAACGGCGCCGGAAAATCTACTTTCCTGAAAACGATTTCCGGGGAGCTGGACCCTACGACGGGCTCCATCATGCTGGCTCCGGGAGAGCGTCTTTCCGTTTTGAGCCAGGACCACTTTAAGTGGGATGCTTTTACGGTGATGGACACGGTGATGATGGGACACACGGTGTTGTGGGATATCATGAAGCAGCGTGAAGTGCTGTATGCCAAAGAGGATTTCACAGACGAGGATGGGCTGAAGGTTTCCGAATTGGAAGAGAAATTTGCCGAGTTGGACGGCTGGAATGCCGAAAGCGATGCTGCCGCCTTGTTGAGTGGTTTGGGTATCAAGGAAGACAAGCATTATCTGTTGATGGGTGAGTTGAACAACAAAGAAAAGGTGCGTGTCATGCTGGCGCAAGCTCTCTATGGAAATCCTGATAACTTGCTGCTGGACGAGCCTACCAATGACTTGGATATGGAGACCGTGACTTGGCTGGAAGAGTACCTCTCCAACTTTGAGCATACGGTGCTGGTGGTAAGCCACGACCGTCACTTCCTCGACTCCGTTTGTACGCATACGGTGGACATCGACTACGGAAAGATTAACCTCTTTGCCGGTAACTATAGCTTCTGGTACGAGTCCAGCCAGCTGGCGCTCCGTCAGCAGCAGAACCAGAAGGCAAAGGCCGAGGAGAAGAAGAAAGAGCTGGAAGAGTTTATCCGCCGATTCAGTGCCAATGTGGCAAAGAGCAAGCAGACTACCAGCCGCAAGAAGATGTTGGAGAAACTGAATGTAGAAGAAATCAAGCCGTCATCACGTAAGTATCCGGGCATCATCTTTACGCCCGAACGCGAACCGGGTAATCAGATTCTGGAAGTTTCCGGTTTGACGAAAACGCTGGAAGATGGTACGGTGCTGTTCCGCGACGTCAACTTCAACGTAGAGAAGGGAGACAAGATTGTATTCCTTTCGCACGACCCGCGTGCCATGACCGCCCTGTTCGAGATTATCAACGAGAATATGAAACCGGATGCAGGTACTTTCAACTGGGGTGTGACTATCACCACCGCTTACCTGCCGCTGGACAATACTGCATTCTTTAATACAGACCTGAATCTGGTGGACTGGTTGAGCCAGTTCGGTGAAGGCAATGAAGTCTATATGAAGAGCTTCCTGGGACGTATGCTGTTCTCCGGCGAGGAGGTGCTGAAGAAAGCAAGCGTATTGTCGGGAGGTGAGAAGATGCGTTGCATGATTGCACGTATGCAGCTGCGCAATGCCAATTGCTTGATTCTGGATACACCTACCAATCACCTCGACTTGGAGTCTATCCAGGCATTCAACAATAATCTAAAGACCTATAAAGGCAATATCCTTTTCTCATCCCACGACCACGAGTTCATTCAGACGGTTGCCAACCGTATCATCGAATTGACTCCGAACGGTATTATCGACAAGATGATGGAGTATGACGAATACATCACTTCAGACCACATCAAGGAGTTGCGTGCACGTATGTACGCAACAAAGTGATAACGGAAGCTAAGGACTAAATAAGCATATTTTAAATCGTTCCATCATGAGGAAAAAATCGTTCCACCATGGTGGAACGATTTTTTTACCACGGTGGAACAATATTTCTGCCATGATGGAACGATTCTTCTTTCATATCTTTTTGGTTTAATAAAGGCTTGTGCGATATTGAAAAAAAGAAGAAGGTGTGTTAGAATGATTTTTAGCTATCATTCTGACACACCTTCTTTTGCTATTAAAAGAGTCTCTTTGTTCTTATTAAGGCGGGGAATAGTCTGAGTTATTGTTTCTCCTTATATATAATTTTGCCTTGGCTTTCGCCGAAAAGGTTGTCGCCTAGCGTGGTAATCTTATTCCCCGTGGCAAGCACATAGCGCAGGTTGTCGCATCCCATAAATGCTCCGTACTCAATGGCGGTTACACTGGCAGGAAGCACCAGCGTGCCGCACAAACGGCCGCAGCCACTGAATGCACGCTGTCCAATGCTTCTAAGCTCTTGCGGGAGCCGTACGTTCAGCAGATACTTCTTTTGGGTGAAAGTATAGTCGGGAATTGCAGTGGCATTACTGTTGGTCATGTCGATGGAAACCAGATTGGGCATATAGTCGCGTATCAATGTGAAGTCGGCTTCGTCCATTTTTCCTTCAACGGTCAGAAAGTTAACGTCTTTGGGCTGAAATCCGGCTCTTAACAGTTCGCTGGCAAGGCTGCCCATTTTACCAATCTGCACATTTACTGTCAGTGGTTCTCCTTCAATGAATGCAAAGGTTTCCCATTTCTTTTTGGTACGATAGGAGTCACTGCATCCCAATGGAACAAATATGGCTGTAACGCTATCGGCCAATGCTTCGGACAACAGATTGGGAGCCGTTTTCTTCCGTATCTGGCATATCTTGAGATTTTTGCATCCCTTAAAGGCAGCATCTTCGATGTTCTTGGTCTTGTCGGAAAGGATAATCCTGGTCAGCGTCTCCTTACCTACAAATGTACTGTCGTCCATTTGCTTGCAGAAGGCATATGCCGGAATGCAATTGGCAGGATATACATAAAAACGGTTTGGATAAGTCCCGTTCTTGCCTGCATACATGCTGATGGAGGCATTGGAAATGTCCAGCAGTTGCAGGTTTTTGAATTCATCCCGTAGATGCCTGAAATCTACGGCATTCAGCTTGCCCTGCAGGGTCAGTTGGGTGATTTCATTGGCTTCCGCTTCTGTCATCAGTTCCACCAGGGTACCAGGTTTGGCCACGTAGTATCTTTTGGATTTTTGTGCCGAGGCATTCAGCATTAACGCCAGTCCGGCAACGGCTAAAAGTATTTTTCTTAGTTTCATGTTTGTCGATTCCAGATTGATTTTTCAAATATAAGAAGAAACCGGCAGGAATACATGAAGTTTTTTCTTTTTATTATTATTTTTGTCGGATATTAATCAAAATGAGATACAAATGGAGACGGAAGAAACGGTGAAGGAAGAGTGTGTTGCTATGAGTAAAACAAAACGTATTTGGCTGGCATTCGTTGATATAGTACTGTTTACTGTACTTTTTATGATTTTTCTGTTTTTGTTTGCCATACCTTTTGCGATTGCTTTCCCTGAGTTGAAGACACAAGCTGGTGGGATGAGCGTCTATTTAATGATGTTGAATGAAGTCTTGATGTTGGCCAGTGGGCTTATTGCCGCTTGTATGGTGCTGGGTTTCAGGAAGCTTCCTTTTTCGGGCTTGGGCTTGTCTTTGAAGGGATGGGGTAGAAGCCTGCTGAACGGAGCTTTGTTTGTCGTGTTCTTGTATGTAGTTGGTTTTGGCTTGTCTTTATTGTTGGGGGCTGTGGAAGTGGCAGGGGTCTTGTTTTCTCCCATTTCGTTGTTGTCGAGTCTTTTGCTTTATTTTTTAGTGGCAGTTACGGAAGAAGTTATTGGACGCGGTTTCATTTTAGGGCGTATGCTGGATGGAGGCGTCAATAAGTTTGTGGCATTGCTTATCTCTGCGGTGTTATTTTCGTTGATGCATCTTTTCAATCCCAGCTTTGCCTTCGTCCCGTTTTTGAATATCATGCTGGCGGGTTGTTTCTTGGGAGCTTCCTATATATACACGCGTAACCTCTGTTTCCCCATTGCCTTGCATTGGTTCTGGAACTGGATTCAAGGTTCTGTTTTGGGATATAAAGTCAGTGGAAATGAATTTAGCAATGAGAATCTGCTGATTCTTCACTTTCCGGAAGAAAATCTGATAAATGGAGGAACTTTCGGGTTCGAAGGCTCTATTCTGTGTTCACTACTTTTAGTGCTTGGTACAGTAATTATCTTAAGACACTATTATAAGGGATTAGTGATTAGGGATTAATGATTAATACGGAAACCATTAACCACTAACCATTAATCACTAATCCCTAATCACTAATTCTGTTCCACTCCTTTCATTGTCAGCTGTATGCGTTTCCGGTCCATATCTATGCTGAGTACCTTTACGCGTATATGCTGGTGAATGGACACTACTTCATTAGGGTCTGATATGAATCTGTCGGCGAGTTGGGAGAGGTGTACCAGTCCGTTTTCCTTGATGCCTATGTCGACAAATGCGCCGAAGTTGGTGATGTTTCCTACGATGCCGGGCAATTCCATGCCTTCGCGCAGGTCGCTGATGGTGCGCACGTTCTTGTCAAATTCAAATATCTTTATCGGTCCGCGTGGGTCACGTCCGGGCTTGTCCAGCTCTTGCAGGATGTCTTTCAGTGTCGGCATGCCCACGGTGGGGGAGAGGTAGCGTTCGGGATTAATCTTCAGACGCAGCTCCCGGCTGGCTATCAGCTCGGCTACGCTGCAACCCAAGTCCTTTGCCATTTGTTCTACGATACAATAGCTTTCCGGGTGTACGGCAGTATTGTCCAGCGGATTCTTTGCCTGCGGAATGCGTAGGAAGCCGGCACATTGCTCAAACGCCTTGGCACCCATACGAGGTACTTTCATCAGTTCCTTGCGCGAGGTGAAGGCACCGTTTTCGGCACGATAGTTCACAATGTTCTGTGCCAGTTGCGGCCCCAATCCCGAGATGTAGGTCAGCAGATGGCTGCTTGCGGTGTTCAGGTTGACACCTACCAAGTTTACACAGTTTTCTACGGTCTGGTCCAATGATTTTTTCAGCTTGGTTTGGTCCACATCATGCTGGTATTGCCCCACACCAATAGATTTCGGGTCAATCTTTACCAACTCTGCCAGCGGGTCCATCAGTCGTCTGCCTATGGACACAGCACCGCGTACGGTGACGTCGTAGTCGGGAAACTCGTCCCGTGCAATTTTAGAGGCCGAATAGATGGAAGCTCCCTGCTCGCTGACGATGAATATCTGTATGTCGCGGTTGAAGCGCTGATGTTTCAAGAACTCCTCCGTTTCGCGGCTGGCAGTTCCGTTACCTATGGCTACGGCATCTATCTTATAAGACTCTATCATCATTTGCAGCTTGGCAAATGCCTCTTTCTGCTTGCTGACCGGAGGGTGGGGGTAGATGTTCTCATTGTGGAGCAGATTTCCTTGTGCATCGAGGCACACGACTTTACAACCCGTACGAAATCCGGGGTCTATACCCATCACACGCTTTTGCCCCAGTGGTGAAGCCAGCAACAACTGACGGAGGTTTTCGGCAAATACCTTGATGGCTTCCTCATCAGCACGCTCTTTGCTTTGCGTGGCAAATTCCGTCTCTATGGATGGCTTCAATAGGCGTTTGTAGGAATCCTGCACGGCTTCTGCCACTTGCTGTCCGCAGGCGTTGTTGCTTCGCACGAATTGGCGTTCCAGCCGTTCCACGCACTCCTCATCGTCCGGGCTGATGCTGACTTTCAGCAGGCCTTCCGCTTCGGCACGCCGGATGGCGAGCAGGCGGTGGGAGCTGCATCGCTTCAACGATTCGGAGCAATCGAAGTAGTCACGGTATTTGGTCGCTTCCTCTTCTTTGCCTTTCACCACTTTGGCGGTCAGTATGCCTTGGCGGGCAAATGCGTTTCGCACGCTGTTTCGGGCACGTTCGTCTTCGCTAACATGCTCGGCTATGATGTCACGGGCACCTTTCAGTGCATCTTCCACGTTCTTCACGTCTCCTTTCACATAACCGGCGGCGCGTTCCTCCGGATGGGGCTCACGTTGCAGCATCAGCAGGGTGGCGAGGGGTTCCAGTCCTTTTTGGCGGGCTGCTTCGGCACGTGTTTTCCGTTTGGGTTTGTAGGGAAGGTAGATGTCCTCCAGTAGGGTGTTGTCCCAGGTCTCCTCGATACGCTTCTGAAGTTCGGCGGTCAGTTTGCCTTGTTCCTGTATGGTGTTGAGGATGGTTTCTTTACGTTTGGCTGTTTCGCTCAGCTTTTCGTAATGGGTCTTTATGGATTCAATCTGCACTTCGTCCAGTCCTCCCGTCACTTCCTTTCGGTAGCGGCTGATGAAAGGAATTGTCGCTCCATCTTCCAGCAGGCCGAGGGTCTGGCTTATTTGTCTTTCTGATATGCCGAGAGCGGCAGATATCATTTGATGAAAATCTTGTATCATTTTGTATCTCATTTTATAATAGGTGCCAAAAGTACAAAAAACAATTGTTGTTTTTTCTTTAGGTTCCAACTTTTATCTATATTTGTCAAAGCTATGGAGCAATTAAACGAATCAATCAATTGAAACACATATATCGTACAATATTACCATGCGTGGTAGCGCTTTTCTGCTGCCTTTTGCCTGCTTTCTCGATTACGGGAGAGCATCCGGTATTGATTATCAGTTCCTATAATCCGGATGCCGGTCGGACTTCCAGCAATATCTCTGACTTTATGGAGGAATTCCAACGTTTAGGAGGGACGAATACCGTTGCATTGGAAAACATGAATTGCAAAAGTTTTTCCGAAGCTCCTTTTTGGGAAAAGAGAATGGCAGGGCTATTATCCAAATACCAGAATGATAAAAGTCCGGCATTGATTGTTCTTATTGGGCAGGAAGCTTGGGCTGCCTACCTTTCTTTGGAAGACTCAGTATGCGGCAATACTCCGGTAGTGAGTGCGCTATCCAGCCGGAACGCCATATTGTTGCCGGGAGATACCATCGATTTGAAGACTTGGATGCCTGAATCCGTAGATTTTTTCACGGATTTTCCGGATTCACCTATCAAGGCCGGCTTCGTTTATGAGTATGATGTGGAGGCGAATATCAACATGGTAAAGCAGATGTATCCTGACACCGAGAATATCGCTTTTATATCAGACAACAGTTATGGTGGTGTTGCTATGCAAGCTTATGTAGTGAAGGAAATGAAGAAATTTCCCGAATTGGATCTGATACTGCTTGACGGACGTGTCAATACAATATATACTATTTGTGATAGGTTGCATGAACTGCCGGAACATACGGCAGTATTAATGGGGACGTGGCGCGTGGATATGAATGATGGCTATTTTATGCGTAATGCTACTTATGCCATGATGGAAGCTGCTCCAGCCTTGCCCACATTCTCTTTGAGTTCTGCCGGTTTGGGATACTGGGCTGTGGCAGGCATCGTTCCTGCCTACCGTGCTTTGGGCAAGGAGATGGCAAGGCAATCTTATCGTCTGCTGACTGACCCGCAGGATGGGAATACTCATATGGAAGTCATTCCGAATGAGACCATACTGGACGGCAAGCTCGTGAAGGAAAAGAAACTGAATATCGCCGGCCTTCCGCAGCCGGTAAAGATGCTGAACGTAACCCCTTCTTTCTACGAACAGTACAAGTATCATATCTGGTCTGTCGGTGCTGTTCTGTTGGTGCTGTTGGGCGGTTTGTTCGTTTCCCTTTACTTTTATTATCATACAAAGAAGTTGAAGGATGAACTGGAGGTATCCGAGGGTGCCTTGCGCGAAGCAAAAGACCGTGCCGAAGAATCCAGCCGTCTGAAGAGTGCTTTCCTTGCCAATATGAGCCACGAAATCCGTACGCCATTGAATGCGATTGTGGGCTTCTCGGACGTGCTGTCTGCCGGAGGAGCCTCGGAAGAAGAACAGCGTGGCTATTTCGAGATTATTAGGACCAACTCTGATTTGCTGCTTCGGTTGATTAATGACATATTGGATGTGTCCCGTTTGGAGGCCGACCGCGTCATCCTTTCTTTGGAGAGCTGCAATGTAGTGCAGATATGCCAGCAGGTAGTAGCTTCCGTGGCCCAGGCACGCAGGTCGACCAATCAATTCTTATTTGAGTGTGAACGTGAGGTAGTGGAGATGCGGACGGATGTGCAGCGTTTACAGCAGGTTGTGATAAATCTGCTTTCCAATGCGGACAAGTTTACAAAAGAAGGTACGATAACCTTGAAGCTGGAGCTGGATACGGCGAGGAATGTTGCAGTATTCTCGGTGACTGACACCGGTTGCGGCATTCCATTGGACAAACAGAAACGGGTGTTCGAACGTTTCGAGAAGCTGAACGAATATGTGCAGGGAACCGGCTTGGGCTTGTCCATCTGTAAGCTGACCGTTGAGAAGTGGGGCGGCGAGATTTGGATAGATCCTGCCTATACGGATGGAGCGCGGTTTATGTTTACCCATCCTATGAACTTATAAGAACCGACAAGAAATAAGGAAATATAATGAAAAGATTTAGTTGTTTTTTTATCTGGATTTTTGTCCTGACAAGCATACTGCCTGCGCAGGAAAGAGAGGTGAAACTGAAAGTCGTACAGACCAGTGATATACACGGAAATTACTATCCCTACGACTTTATACGCCGCCGGGAGGCAACCGGCAGTCTGGCACGTGTGCATGCTTTGGTGCAAAAAGAACGTGAGGCTTATGGCAAAAATCTGATTCTCTTGGACAATGGTGACATTCTGCAGGGACAGCCCACAGCCTATTATTATAATTACATAGATACCGTTGCCCCTCATCTGGCAGCGGAGTTGATGAATTTCATGGGGTATAATGCCGGCAATATGGGTAACCATGACGTAGAGACCGGCCGTGCTGTTTTCGACCGTTGGGCAGGTGACTGCCGTTTTCCGATATTGGGTGCCAATATTGTGGATACTGCTACCGGAGAAACCCATTTCAAACCCTATGAGGTGCTGGAACGTGACGGAGTGAAAATTGTGGTTCTCGGTATGATAACTCCTGCCATTCCTGTATGGCTTTCAGAGAATCTGTGGAAAGGGTTGCGTTTCGACGATATGGAGGAGACTGCCCGCAAATGGATGAAGATTATCCGTGAGCAGGAAAAGCCGGATTTGGTTATCGGTATGTTCCATGCCGGCCAGGATGCCCAGCTGATGGGAGGCAAGTATCGCGAAAACGCTTCCGTAGAAGTGGCGTGCAACGTGCCAGGATTCGATATTGTCCTAATGGGGCACGACCATGCGCGCGAATGCAAGAGGGTGTGCAACATAGCCGGTGACTCGGTACTGGTGATGGACCCTGCCAGCAACGGTGCTGTTGTGAGTAATGTGGATATAACCTTGAAATTGCGTGACGGCAAGGTTGTTGGCAAGAAGATAGACGGCATACTGTCCGATACGAAAGACTACGGCATCAGCGAAGAGTTCATGCAACGCTTTGCCCCCGAAAATGAAGCCGTGCAGAATTTTGTTTCCAAGAAAATAGGTTCTTTTACCGAGACTATCTCCACACGTCCTGCCTATTTCGGCTCTTCCGCTTTTATAGACCTTATCCATGAGTTGCAGTTGGCAATCAGCGGAGCGGATATTTCTTTTGCGGCTCCTTTGTCCTATGATACGGAAATCCGTAAAGGAGACATTTTTGTGAACGATATGTTCAATCTGTATAAGTACGAAAATATGCTTTACACCATGCGTCTGACGGGAAAGGAGATACGCGATGCCTTGGAGATGTCGTATGATTTGTGGACCAATCGGATGAAGTCTCCGAACGACCATATCCTGCTCTTCCGTGAGAAACGTCGCGAAGGTGCTACGGATAGGGCCTCATTCAAGAATTTCAGCTTCAACTTCGATTCTGCGGCGGGTATTATCTACACGGTGGATGTGACCAAGCCGGATGGTGAGAAAGTAACCATTCTCAGTATGGCAGACGGTACCCCGTTCGATATGGATAAAATGTATAAGGTAGCGGTGAATTCTTATCGCGGAAACGGTGGCGGCGAATTGCTGACAAAGGGTTCCGGCATCTCGCAGGATGAATTGAAGGAGCGCATCATCCACTCTACGGATAAGGACTTACGCTATTATCTGATGCAGTACATCGAGCGAAAGAAGGTGATTGAACCGCGTGCGCTGAATCAGTGGAAGTTCATTCCCGAAGAATGGACGGCTCCGGCTTCCAAGCGTGATTATGAGTTCTTGTTTGGCAAAGTTAAAGAATAATTCACTATCTTTGCGGCTCAAAAATCTATAATGTAAGTTTTTGGACGTGAAGCAGAAGAAAAAAATTATAGGCGCATTGAGCTTGCTGGTACTGTTTATCATGTACCAGGCAAGCATCACCGCGTTCACTCACGTCCATTATGTGAATGGGGTGCTGATGACGCACTCTCACCCTTTTCATGGCACACACTCTCACTCCCAGACTTCCCTGCTGGTCATCGGGCATCTGTCAGCATTCTGCTCTTCCGGGGCGGATGTGTATGAGGTTCAGCACCCGATGCGTCCTTTGCTGGTCGTGCTCAGCGTCAAACCGGCAACGCCTACTGTTAAGGGGGAAGTGATACGTACCCTTTCCCTTCGCGCTCCTCCCGCTCTTTTTTCATAGTCATTAGGTTTAAAAACGCCTGGATTTTTTGTATGTAGATACCAGGCTTTTTAGTCTCGAATGTCTGGCATTTCAGTGAACGAAGTGCGGCATCTCGGATGATTATCTTTTTTCAGACTTGAATTATTTTTTTTATTTAGAGCGCTAATTTGATGAAACAATACATTTTGGCGTTGGTACTTGCAGTGGTAAGTGCCAGCGTAGCTTTTGCCGTAAATCCTATAAAAGAAGGCAATATGATTTCCGGCCATGTGATAGTGAAAGGTACGGAGGAAAATATACCGTATGCCACGGTTTTGATTATCGGCAGTGGTCAGGGAACGGTTTCCAATGAAGAAGGACAATTTGAGTTCCGCAAGCTTCCGGCGGGAAAATACAAGCTCCGCGTGTCGGCAGTGGGCTACAAGACCCAAGAGAAGGAAGTGACGGTGAGCAAGGACTTTACTGCCGTCATACATTTCCCGATGGAAGAGGAGAGTTTCATGACCGATGAAGTGGTGGTATCTGCCAACCGCAACGAGGTAAGCCGCAAGGCAGCTCCGGTAGTTGTAAATGTGATGAGTACCAAATTGTTCGAGATGGTCAACTCCACCGACCTTGCCAAGACACTGAACTACCAGTCGGGCCTGCGCGTGGAGAACAACTGCCAGAACTGCGGCTTCCCCCAGGTGCGCATCAATGGCTTGGAAGGTCCGTATTCGCAGATATTGATAAACAGCCGTCCCATCATCAGTGCATTGAGCGGTGTGTACGGATTGGAGCAAATCCCCGTGAACATGATTGAACGGGTAGAAGTGGTGCGTGGCGGAGGCTCTGCCCTGTTTGGCGCCAATGCTGTGGGAGGAACTATCAATATTATAACCAAAGACCCCATCAACAATTCCTTCCAGGTATCGAGCATGTTCTCCAATATGGACGGCAAGTCCTGGGAGCAATATATGGGTGGCAATGTGTCTCTGGTAGCCAAAGACAATTCTTACGGCATCGCCTTTTATGAGAGTTACCGCAACCGTAACCCCTACGACCGCGATGGCGATGGCTTTTCCGAGCTGGGCAAGCTGAACATGAATACCTTCGGTTTCCGCGCCTATTACCGTCCTACGCATTTCAGCCGCATCAATCTGGAATACCATACCACTAACGAACTTCGTCGCGGAGGCAACAAATTCGATTTGCAGCCGCACGAGACGGACATCACCGAGCAGACCAAGCATATCATCAATAGCGGAGGCGTGAGCTATGATTTGTTCTGGAAAGAGTACAAGCATAAGATTTCGGCTTACACCTCCATCCAGCACACCGACCGCAACAGCTACTATGGTGCCCAAAAGAACATGAATGCCTACGGCAAGACGAAAGACCTGACCTGGGTTGCCGGCGGCATGTACGTGGGCAATATGGACAACTGCTTCTTTGCCCCCGCCACCTTCACCGGCGGACTGGAATATCAGAACAACTCCCTGCACGACATCATGACCGGCTATCATCGTGACATGGAGCAGGATGTCCGCATTGCCAGCGCCTTCGTGCAGAATGAGTGGAAGATGAACGTACTGACCATGCTGGTCGGCGCCCGCCTGGACAAGCACAACCTGATAGACAAGCTTATTTTCAGCCCCCGCGTCAACCTGCTCTACAAGCCGACAGATGATTTTCAGGCACGCTTGACTTATTCTACCGGTTTCCGTGCTCCGCAGGCATACGATGAGGACTTGCACGTGACGGCAGTAGGCGGCAAGGGAGTCCAAATCAAACTCGCCGATAACCTGAGTGAAGAACGCTCCAACAGTTACAGCGGTTCGGTGGACTGGACTGCCCATCTGGGTCACTGGCAGGCAAACATCCTGGTGGAAGGTTTCTATACAGACCTGCGCCACGTCTTTGTGCTCGAAGATATCGGCAAGAACGAAGTAGGGGATGTCATCAAGGAGCGCCGCAACGGAAACGGTGCACGCGTATATGGTGCCAATCTGGATGTAAAGATTGCCCATGGCAAGGAGGCGCAGTTCCAGCTCGGATTTACGGCACAGCGCAGCCGCTATACCCATGAGGAAGCCTGGACGAAGGTGGACGGAGAAGACCTTACCACCAAGCGCATGCCCCGTACACCTGATTATTACGGGTACTTCACTTTCTCCTCCGCACCGGTAAAGAATTTTGATTTCTCTCTTTCCGGTACCTATACGGGAAAGATGATTGTTCCGCACTACGCACCGGAAGATGCTCCCGAGGGTGCCTTCTGTAATATCACTTCAGACCGCATGGAGCATACTCCCCAATTCCTGGACCTGAATGTGAAGCTGAACTACACCTTTGTGCTTCACGACCATATCAAACTCCAGTTGAACACGGGTGTACAGAACATCTTCAACAGTTTCCAGAAAGACCTGGATAAAGGGGAATTCCGCGATGCGGGTTATTTCTACGGACCGACGCAGCCGAGAACCTTCTTTATCGGTTTCAAGATAATGAACTAAAAGTTTCCATTTAAGAATTTTTAGAGCTAAATTCCGCAAAATAGTCCTACATTTGTCGCCAAAGCACAAAAACCATGGATACTAAGAGAATACGGAATGTAGACATTTCCCAGATACATCATTTGCCGATGATTGATTTCATCGGCAATGATTTTGCTATTTTTAATGATATCAAGGACATGCCTTTGAGCTCTTATCCCACCCGTTTGAATGCTGCTTGCCTGACTGTCTGCTTGAAAGGGTGGTGCAAACTGGAACTCAACCTGCAGCAATGTGAAATGCGGGAAGGTATGTTGGGTATTATTCTTCCCGACCAGATTGTTCTGCAACGCGAGCGTTCCGATGATTTTTCCGGTCTTTTCATTGCCGTCTCAAGGGATTTTATGGATATGGTGATACCTACTATGCAACAGCTTTTCCCTATGTTTTTCATGATTAAGGAGCGGCCCTTCGTTCACATCACTCCGGAGGAATCCCAATCGTTTCAGGAGTATCACTCTTTTCTTTGGAGCAAGGTGAAGCTGAAAGACAATCCTTTCCGTAAGGAAATCACTCAGGGGTTGCTGTTGGCCCTTTTTTATGAGATATATAATATCTATCAAGGACATGTCATCCAGGAACGCATTCCCAAAAGCAGGAAGGAAGACTTGTTCGAGCGCTTTATCCGTGCTATTTCCGAGTCCTATAAGGAAGAGCGCAGTGTGTCCTACTATGCTGATAAGATGTTCCTCACTGCCAAGCACCTTTCCACCGTAGTGAAGGAAATCAGCGGAAAGACGGCGGGCGAATGGATTGACAGTCTCGTCGTTTTGGAAGCCAAAGCCTTGTTGAAGTCTTCCGAGCTGAGCATTCAGGAAATTGCAGACGAGCTGCACTTTGCCAACCAGTCGTTCTTTGGCAAGTATTTCAAGCATCACACCGGTATGTCACCTAAAGAATATCGCCGGCAATAGGTTCAATGTGACGGAATAATGTTTATTTTTGCGGTAAAGATTTACCCCCAAAATAAACTATCATGGAAAAAAGAGAAATTGACCTTACTGTTTCCTGCTATGGAAAGGTGAAAGGAGTGAAGTATGACGTTGTCATCCTACCTTGGGGAGCTACGGAGCCCCATAATCTGCATCTGCCTTATCTCACTGATTGTATTCTGCCGCATGATATTGCCGTAGATGCGGCTGCACTGGCTTTGCAGAATTCCGGTGTACGCTGTATGGTGATGCCTCCCGTACCTTTCGGTGCACACAATCCGGGGCAGCGCGAACTTCCGTTCTGCATCCATACCCGCTATTCCACTCAGCAGGCCATTCTGGAAGACATAGTTGCTTCCCTCTATGCACAAGGCATGCGTAAGCTGATTATTCTCAGCGGTCATGGCGGCAACAACTTCAAGGGAATGATTCGTGACCTGGCGTTTGTGTATCCCGATTTTCTGATTATCGCTGCCGACTGGTTCAGCATCGTCCCTCCCAAAGACTACTTTGAGGCTGCTGTCGACGACCATGCCGGCGAGTCTGAGACTTCCGTCATGATGCATTACCATCCCGAGCTGGTGAATTTGGATGAGGCCGGTGACGGGGAATCCAAACCGTTTGCCATTCCTTCCTTGAATGAAAAGGTTGGCTGGGCTCCTCGCCATTGGGATAAGGCTACAGTCGACAGCGGGGTAGGGAATCCCAAAAAAGCTTCTGCCGAGAAAGGAGAACGTTATATGAAACCGGTGGTGGAAAAGTTGGCGAAGCTCTTTACGGAAGTCGGTCAAGGAAGTCTGTATTGATGTACTTGGCTTCCGGCTATATATAAAAATAGGCAATAACCGTTGTGGATATTGCCTATTTTTTTAAGTGCACCCTAAAAACTAATCTCTTTACTCTTATAAAAACTAATCTTTCTCTATTTGGAGTACAAAATTAGAAGGTTTTTGCGGGTTATGAATTGACATAAGTCAAAAATCTCATTCGGATATTATTTTTTCAAACATGCCCAAAAGCCCTTCTTTTTCTGCCGGACCGGTTCACTGTTTTCGCGAAACAGTTCTTCGTAGGTCAGCCCGTCATGCACCATGCGGTAGATGCTTCCCCAGTCGGGCAGTCCGCCCAGGTTGCGGTCATCGATAAAGAGATCGGCTTTTACTTTGCGTGAAAAACCGGTGTGTGCGATGTCTTCTTCCGGATAGTCCCGGTTGACGGCATAGAATTCCACACCCCGTTTCCTACACCATTCCACAGCTTCCTCCAGGAGCTTCCCTTCACGTACCGACCATAAAATCAGCCGGTGACGCTCGTTTATCAGCATCTTCAGCGTAGCGGTGGCAAAGGGAATTTCTTCTCCTATCTGGGGATAGCGGTGTTCTACAATGGTACCGTCAAAATCAACGGCTATGGTCATAAATGAATAGCTTTTATTGGTTTCAGACTGTGGAGAAAATTATCCTTGACCGCCTGTGGTGCCGCCTGAGTGCTGGCTGACCGGATTGTTTGAATATTCTTCCTGATGTCCCGTGTAGCTTTTCAACTCTACTTTTACGTCTTTGCTCTGGTTGCCTACCACTACTTTAAAGGTATATGTTTTCACGCGTACCATACGCTTGCTGCCATACAGCAGTACATGGTTGCCACTGACACTTGCAGTCAGCTTTTGTTCAATTTCATAAGAACCGTTCGTACCTCCCTCTTCAGTTTCAATGTAGTTGTTGATGTATGTGGCCAGTGCATCGGATGCTCCTGCAGCTTTCAGCGCTTCAGCCGGAGAAACGGTATAGTCCCATCCGTTCTTGATTTTAAGGGTCAGGGTGATGTTTTCCAGCGCATCGTAATCTCTGTTCTCAATCTTGATTACCTCGGCTTTTCCATTCACTTCGTTGTAGCCGTCTGCTACACTGGCGGCAGCTTGTTTGGTAAATTTCACTCTAGGTGAATATTTGCCGGCTATCTTCTCGCCTTGCGGAATGGTAATGATGTAATTGTTATTGTTGAATCCTACGGTTTTAGCAGCGGCTCTGGTTGCAGGCGCCTCGCTGGATTCCACTTCCATGTTTTCCGGATCAAAATAGCCCAGGTTGGCATCAGTCGACGGATTGGGAATGGCAATGATGATATCTTCCTTGGCAACAGCGTCAGCCGGCTCTGTCTTGATGGCTACGTTATTTACAGAAGCCTTTGATGCTTCCGGTTGTGTGGAAGTTGCCGGATTGGCCTCACGTGCCTCTTCAAACACGACGGCTGCAATCTTGGTGTTTTCTTCCGTACCTCCGGTGGGTATGTTGATGGTGGCGGCATTCTCCTTTTCCGGATTTTCTATTTTCGGAGCCTCAATGGTGCTTCCGTCAGCCTCCTGCATTTCGCCGAATTCTATGGTTGTTGACATTTTTACATTTACCACCATCAGGCTGTGGTTGGCTGTTCCGTCTGTAAATTCTGCTGTGGCCTCGTAGTCATCATGTCCTTCAGCTGTTACGGTGAGCGTGTAGATGCCGGTTTTGTTCACAGTCAGTGAGTATACGCCTTTTGCATCGGTTGTGGCAGAGTATTCGCCGCTTTTTACGGTGGCTCCTGCCAATGGACCGTTGGCATCGGTAATGGTACCTGCAATGTAGTAGGCTGTTTGACTTCTTAGCGGGTCTTCCACTTCTTCATACTTCTTGTCGTCATCGTGGCAAGATGTAAGGACTGTTGTGCTGAAGGTCATTGCAAACATCAATGCACCTCCTAAAAATAAACTTTTCTTTTTCATAATTTTCGTCATTTGATAAAACTAATCTGTTTAAATTATACTTATTTCGATTTTTCTTTTTGCAGTTCCTTTATAAGGAAATAGCGTATATAGTCCGGCTGGTAGAAGTTGCTGCTTCGGTTTTCGTTAGGGCGTGTACTGTAACTTTTTCCCAGTTGTTTTTCTATGTACTCTCCATCTGCCACCATGCCGTATGCCCATGCAAAGTAGTCAGCCGGTTTTACTCTGAAGAATCCTTTTCTACTCCATTTTTTTCCCGGCAGGGGGATGGCAAAATGAAATCCTCCGTTTATCTCTCCGTCTGTACAAAGGGCATACAAGCCGATGGCATACTCTCCGAAGTGCCGCGTACAGTCTCCTCTCACTCCATAATCACCGTAAATATATCTTCCTGCTTTCAAGTCGAACTGCAAGTTGAGGCGTGGTTCGTAGTACGAAGCATTCAGTGAGGCATTGATACGCTGTTTTCTGCCTATATACCAGCCGTCTTCCCGGGTGATGGCGGAGAAACCGGTGGAGCCTGCCGTTCCGCCCAGTTCCCAACGTCCGTTGTTGGTGCGGTATTTTATTTCCAGTTGTGCACCATATCTGTTGTTGGTGAAGTTACCCACCGTCATTTTCCCGAAGATGTTGTGCCTGAAGCGTACATCCTGCGATAGAGCTATGATTCCCGGTCTTATCCGTTTCATCTCTCCACTCAGATTGGTGGCTACGGGCAGTATCACTTGTGCGGTCATTTTCCCACCTTTCCATAGAGCCATTTCCACTGCCGGATTCAGGTTGATGGCATATGTATACAGTTCGTCAAACGTATTGTTCTCCAAAAACAAATCGGGGTATATCACCAAATCCACCTTCCAGGCAGACGGCACTTCTTCCTGACCGGCATTTTTCAATGCCTTCATGGCCGCATCCGTATCTACCGTAATTCCCATTTGCTGATATACTTGTGTCAGGCTAATTTCTCCGTTTCTGTATGCTGCCGTCAGTGTATCCGGCAGATTGATGCAAAGCCTGGGAATCCGGTTTTCCAGTACCACCAATTGCAAATCGCCCTTCGTCTTGCTTCCCAAGCAGGCATCTATGGCTTTGCCCACTCCGGTGTAGGTACTTCTATATACGTTGTTCTCAAAACTTACAGTGGTTACCCCTGGGGTCTGTGCACATCGTATATTTTCCATACCGATGGCTTTCAAGCTCTCTGTCACTTGGGCATCTGCCATTGCAGAAATACCACAGAACCATATTGCCAGTATCCACTTCAAACCGTTTTTTCTCTTGTTCTTCATCTTATTCTCCAATCCCTAATCCTTCATCCCTAATCCCTTATCCCTCTCTTAGTGCAACAACCTGCATTCATACCGTATTCCTCCCGATATGCTGTTGAATTCTCTGGTAAACACATGGATGGAGAAATGCTTCCATAATCTGGCGGCGGCTCCCACATTGAAACCTTCCGAATCATATTCGGCCATGACAGTCATTTCCCGGCAGAAAGCAGGAGAGTAGCTGATGCCTCCGAAAGGACCGTCTTGTATACTGTGTTTGTTCAGTGGCAGGTAATATCCAGCAGTCAGTGTTAGTCGGTCTCCTTTTGCGATGGAGAAGCCTTTGGTCAGTACGCCATATATGGTTGCAAAGTAGTTGGTTCCAGTGTCTTTGAAAGGGTCATTGGTACCTATGACTATTGCCGGATGATATTTTCCTTCCTCTATCGGACGTATACGTGCAGATAAAGAACGGTCTTGCTGGAAATATCCTTTCTTACCGTCATACCGGGTGGTTTTCAATAGCGTACACCGATAACTCAATTCCAGGAAGGATAAGAATGTGATGTTAACGAAATAATTTCCAGTGTTGAAGTTAAACGGTGTCATGCCGTTCGGAAGATAATTGCCGCCCCCCATAAAAGTACCGGTCTCCTGCATATCTGCTGTCGGGATGTTCAGCAGTCCGGTGTTGCCCATGGAATATTGGGCCTGTACTCCCATGCTGCAACCAAGCAGCAGTAGGAGCAGGCACCATTTTCTCATTTTCGTTTTCAGCATGTCTGGGAAGTGTTTTCACCATCCATTTGTGCCCTCATATAGAGCTTCTTCACAAATGCCATGTCATGTGTCACCATGATTTTCACCAGTTCTTCAAAAGAAGTCTTGCGTGGATTCCAACCCAGCAGTGTCTTGGCTTTGGTCGGGTCACCCAGCAGTTGTTCCACTTCGGCAGGACGGAAGTATTTGGGATCCACTTCCACCAGCACTTTACCGGTTTTGGTATCAATGCCCTTTTCATTCACGCCTTCTCCTTCCCAACGTAGTTCCACACCGGTTTCCTTGAAGGCAAGTGTAGTGAAATCACGTACGGTATGATATTCTCCGGTAGCAATGACAAAATCCTCCGGAGTGTCGTGCTGCAGAATCAGCCACATGCACTCCACGTAATCTTTGGCATATCCCCAGTCGCGCAGCGAATTCAAGTTACCCAGATATAACTTGTCTTGATACCCTTGGGCTATACGTGCAGCTGCCAGTGTAATTTTGCGTGTCACGAAGGTTTCTCCGCGCCGTTCGCTTTCGTGGTTGAAGAGAATGCCGTTTACAGCGAACATGCCGTAGCTTTCCCGGTAATTCTTCGTAATCCAGAAGCCGTATTGCTTGGCCACACCATATGGACTGCGTGGGTAGAACGGGGTTGTCTCCTTCTGTGGTACCTCCTGCACCAGACCGAACAGTTCGGAAGTCGAAGCCTGATAGATTTTCGTTTTTTTCTCCAGTCCCAGGATACGTACTGCTTCCAGCATACGCAGGGTGCCTACGGCATCTGCTTCCGCAGTATACTCCGGCACATCGAATGATACTTTCACATGGCTTTGTGCCGCCAGATTGTAGATTTCGTCCGGCTGTACCTGCTGTATGATGCGGATAAGCGAGCTGCTGTCCGTCATGTCCCCGTAGTGCAGGTTTACGAGACGGTTCTTCTTCATGTCACGCACCCATTCATCCAGGTAAAGATGCTCTATGCGTCCGGTGTTGAACGATGACGAACGGCGCAGAATGCCGTGTACTTCATATCCTTTTTCAATTAGGAACTCGGCCAGGAATGAACCGTCCTGACCGGTGATGCCTGAAATCAATGCTATTTTCTTATCCATGATTCGGGTTTTAAAATCAGTTTTTATTTATGTTATGATGTAAATTTCTCTTTTGTGATATTCCATAAGAATAAGCAGTTCCCGATGATATATCTTCTCCACATTCTTTTGGGTTCCTTTATCAGCCGGTACAGCCATTCCAACCCGTGTTCCTGCCACCATACGGGAGCACGTTGCACGTTTTCGGCAAAGAAGTCGAACACAGCGCCAATAGTACCGATGGGACCGTTTACCTCCAGTTCTTTTAGGTGTGCATAAGTCCATTTCTCTTGTTTGGGAGCGGTCATGCCCACCCAGAGCAAATCCGGCTGTGCCCGGTTTACGGCGGCTATCATGGCTTGATTGTCTTCTTGGGTGAATTCCGGCTTGTAGGGTGGGGAATAGGTTTCTACCCGGATATTGGGATATAACCGGACAGCTTTTACCTTTATTTTCCTCAAGGTGTCTTCGCTACTTCCCAGAAAGAAGCAGGTTCCTCCTTTCCGGTTCAGCTTATCCATTTCGTACAGAAACAAGTCCCATCCCGCTGTGCGCTCTATCTTCTCATGTCTCAGGAGTTTGAATGCCAGTACAATGCTTGCTCCGTCCGGAATCAATGCGTCTCCCCTCAGCAAAGCTTCTGCAAAGGCAGGATCTTTCAATGCTGTGTTATACGAGTGCGCATTGATGGTGTTAATCAGCAGTTTGCCTTCGGGCAATGCGTCAAGCTCACTTCTGTGTCCCAGAAGCGAAATTGTCTTTAACTTCAACATGTATAAAAGGAATGATAATTTTCCGCAGAGTACGCTACGCTATCGCCTGTCACATGGAAAGGTATTTTGAACAGAACGATGTAATCATGTATGAAAACTGCGCAAATGTAAAGATTATGTGTGTAATATACAAGAGGAATGTGAAAAATGTAATTTAGTTGGTCTGATGATTGATGCAGATACCTTTCAGATACCATTCGTACAAACGGTGTATTCCTTCGTCTATTTCTATTTTATGATGCCATCCCAGGTTATGCAGTTTGGTCACATCCGTCAGTTTGCGCAGTGTGCCATCCGGTTTCGAGGCATCCCATCGCAGCTCACCTTTGAATCCTATTTCGGCTATAATCTTTTCAGCCACTTCCTTTATGCTGAGTTCCTTTCCGGTGCCCACATTGATGTGGCAGTTGCGTATTTCTTTACTGTCCGGAGCATATGTGTCTTTAAAGTCCACATTCAGCAGTACATGTACACTGGCATCTGCCATTTCTTCGCTCCATAGGAATTCACGCAACGGTTTGCCGGTTCCCCACAAGGTGACCGCTTCCGGGGTTATTCCGAAGTTGGCAAGCTCTGCCAGAATCTCCTCGTTGCTATAGCTGCCGTTTACCCCTTTTACCGGACGCAGGTCGATATCTTTGCGTACAGCATCCCAATCCCCTTCGTTGAGGCATTTGGCAAGGTAAATCTTGCGGATCATGGCAGGCAGTACATGGCTGTTTTCCAGGTGGAAGTTGTCGTTCGGTCCATATAGGTTGGTAGGCATCACGGCTATGTAATTGGTTCCGTATTGCAGGTTGAAGCTTTCACACATCTTCAGCCCGGCTATTTTGGCTATGGCATACGGCTCGTTGGTGTATTCCAGCGGAGAGGTCAGCAGCACTTCTTCCTTCATGGGCTGCGGAGCTTCACGCGGGTAGATGCAGGTGCTTCCCAAGAAGAGCAGCTTCTTTACTCCGTGACGGAAACTCTCGCCGATTACGTTCTGCTGGATTTGCAGATTCTGATAGATAAAGTCCGCCCGGTATTGCAGGTTTGCCATGATGCCACCCACGTGGGCAGCAGCCAGTACCACCGCTTCCGGTCGTTCTTCATCGAAAAATTTCTTTACGGCGGTTCCGTCCAGCAAATCCAGTTCTTTGTGTGAGCGTCCTACTAAGTTTGTATAACCTCTTTGTTGCAGGTTGTTCCAAATGGCAGAGCCTACCAGTCCACGGTGCCCCGCTACAAAAATCTTTGCGTTTTTTTCTAACATGACTAATACCTTGATTATTATTAAACTATCTGGTTATTACTATATGTATTTCTTAAACAAAGCATTTCTTCTTATTTAGAGCCTGTTTAAATTTTGCTTTTAAAAGTTTTTATCAGTTCCTTTTGAGTTTGTTTTCGGTCTTTTTCTCTGTGTTCTTTCGTCACATAGCCCGCTATGCTCCTTAATAATACAAATAAAATCTTCAAAGATAACGCGAACCGAATGCTATCAAGCTCGCTTGAATAGCTGAGGTGAAGCTTATCTTCTATAAAAACAAACCTCAAAAGAATGCTGAGCAAAATTTAAACTGGCTCTTAGCCTTGTACCCTACATGGAAGAATCTCTTTCTTGATTTTCAGTTTAGGCATTGGTTATTGAGTACTCTATGTCAAGTCCTTCTACAAAATTTCGTTCTCCTTCAATGAGTAGTTCCTTTCGCTTTTTCAAACAATCATTAATATCTTCATATTGATTCTTTAGGGGGACAAGATGTGAATAATTGTAAGAAATCTCCTCTGGGCTATTTGAAGGTATACAATCAAGATTAAAAGACCGAGAATTTTTGGTTGCATAAGTCGGGATGATATTTTCTGGGCTTGATGGTAATCTTGGGACTAATTTATTCAATGCCAGTCCGTATGTCGTGGAATCTCTTTTAAGCCTCTCACGCAATATCTGTAGCTCAAAAAGAATGAGAGCCTTACTCCTAACAGCTGAAAGTGATATGACTTTAGGGAAAGGCAATGTCCTAAATGGTACAGAGGAATTATCAGTATATACGCTGTCAGTAACTTCCCCATTCAGGAACTTAAGAAAATGTTGAAAAGCCTTACGTTGGTTTGACAATGAATATATCGTAAAATAGTTTGAGTAAGTAGTTACCCAAAACCATCGTTTTAATTCTAATATCTGTTGTTTGTTCGGATTACGAAGCTTGCTGAAAAATTTCATTATGAATATGAGCTGGATATTATACGGCAATAACTTGTACTCCAAGACATTCAACTCGTTGTGTAAAAAACTTACAGCTTTTAATATGTAGGGGGTAGTATCCCTTACTGTTTCTTTGAAGTCCTGACGTATTGCTAATTTTTCTATGTCTGATTGATCAAAATACATTTTATCATCAAAAGCACTTTGATAACATCTGAACAGGTTGTTGCGTGTTATTCCTTCAAAATGATATAGGGATAGATGCTCCTTTAAGTTATCTATCTCAACAGAGAAATTGAAATCTGGGCTATAACTCAACGCATTAACCATGTAATCATAAGAGATGTCAGTACCTTTAGAGTTAACGCGAGAAAATATATTTACTGCATCCGACAAATCTGCTCCGGAAATCTCTATGACAGCCAACTTGTAGTCAATCAAAGTACGTGAAAAGGCGTCGGCCCTATCCAAATACTCATCAAGACGTCCATCCTCACTATAAGGTTCTATATATTTTCTAGAATACTGTCTGAAATCACTGGTACTCATCAGTATATAGACCGGAACTTGATAATATTTGGGGATATTGCGTAAATATACAAAAGTCTCTTCCTCTAAGTCGAAATACAAATCGTAAAGTGTTTCTCTATTTATTGACTCGTCAATTTCCAAATTGACTTTTTTTGCATTGGTCAGACAACCGAATAAAGACGATAGTCTTTGGTAGCCATCCAAAAGGAATACTTGTTGAGAAGCAACTTTGGGTAATTTGAAGCCACCGACGGATTTCAGATTATTCCAATGATAATCAGATTTTGGTTTCCAAATTAGCAAAGAACCTATAGGATAGTTATTCTTTATGCTTTCAAACAACTCCTTGATATCATCTCTAGTCCATACAAAATCTCTTTGAAAGGGAGGTACTTGCAATGTCCCCTCTTGCAAATCAGCCAAAAGCCTTACCAAGCTGCGGATTTGAGTCTCTATGCTGATATTATTATTCATGTTGTTATAATAGTTTTTGTATAGAATCAACAATGTCTTGTAACTCGTGTGGATTGTTCTGTCTGCTAATCCTGTCGTCCAATCTTTTTTTTGTTACAATCTGATGGTTATAATAAGTAGGAAACACCTCTTTAAAAGACCCTGTTATTGGTAATTGAATACCTTTCTCCAAAGCTTTGAAATGCGCCTTACTCATATCGTTATACAAATTTCTCTGCGCAACCGATAAAAGAGGTTTGATAAAAGATGTTTTTTTCTTATTTTTATCTTTATTGCTGTGTTTCTTTTCTTTTTTAAGGACTGTTGCCTTATTTTCTTTGGTTAGGTCATCGTAAAATCCACCGGCAATATTGAAATAATCCTTTTGTTCTTCCGACAATGATCTATAAGCATTGATCCAATCGGCATTCGTTTTTATACGCATTTGTTCAATGGCATCATCTGGCATATAGTTTTCCATCGACCTTTTGTTGAGAATATGATATTCCACATTCCAGTCCTTTAGTTTTGCCGTAACTTTATTGTATTTGTTGACAGCATCAGTCGGAAAACGCTTATCACCATCTAATAATACCCAATATCTCAGGAATTTTATTTTTCCTTTATAATGGGCTACCTGGGCTTTGATGAAATTTTCTACATTCATACATCCGCCGGCATTGACAAATTGCAATTCATTATTGCTCTCGGCATCCCTTAAGCTTTCCAGGGTTGCGTATGCTTTGAATAATGCGCGTAAGAAATGGGCATCATTCACGCTGTTCTCCACCAAAAGGGATAAAGGTTGCAAAAGATACACGATTGCCTCTTCGCGGGTAAAAACTTTGTTCTTCGTTTCAGCCTCTCCACTTTTACTGATTTGGCAATCGCATTTGGCCGATGAAGTCATGGCTTGGGTAAAAGCCCATTCAAAGATTCTTGTTTCATTGTCACCCATTCCTTTCATATAGTCGGATGACAAAATATCAGAGTCATCAATAAGCAACTCATAACATTTCTTGACCGTGATTAGGTATATCAAGAAATTCAATTCAAGTTTTCCTCGCTCATCCTTTGAATTATCAAAGATGTCTCTTGAAATAAGCACTTTCATACCTAACGGTTCTTTTGAGCGTTATTTAACAATACAGCTTCTTTGTAGGTTTCATTAAACACGTCACTAGGCCAATCGCTTACGCTACCATCTTCATGGACCATAACTTTTTTTAGAGAACTAGCTCCGGTCTCTTCGTCATATTTTACATAATACAATGCTAAATCATTAGTATCCAGTTCGTTTTTGGCTACTAATGTACGAAGCCTCAAGATGAAATTCAGAGAATGAGTTTCAACCAATATCTGTTTATGTTTGTCTAAAGATACCTCATGAACCATGAACTCAGCCATTTCGGCATGGGCGGCAGGGTGCAGATGGGTTTCCGGTTCTTCAAGTATATATTGCCATGGCTTTTCACATGTTTTTGCTATTGCTACAATTTCCGGTAAAGACTGGCCTATACCGGCACCGGTATCCAATATGTTGTTCTTTACATTCTTGTTCTGCAACTCTACGGAGTAACTTGGAACTCTGGATTGGTCAATGACGACACTCCATCCATCAAAAACCTTTTTATACCAATTAGAAACTTTTTCCAGTAATTCCCCATTACCAGACACAACATCCGATATCAAATATTCATATGCATTCTCTCCTTTTGTTCCCATAAAGGTGTGTATGTCATCACTCAACCGGTAGTCACGTGCCGGTAGCTGTCTTATGCAGCTAATGTAATCATTCTCTGTTTGAAAATGTCCCAATGCTTCAGTCATCCAAACTTCCGGAATAGGGGTAGGGGTTATCCCTATGAAAATAATTTCATTATCGTTGCTGTCAACCATCTTTTGATGGTCATTCATTTGGTAAGATACATTGTTTCCATTTGCATCCTTAAGCCCCCAGCTTTCCAAGTGCGTTTTCTTGGATTTATCAAGCACATCCACAAAGAAAGAAAAAGACAGCTCGTCTCCCTGGGTAGATGTAACTTCAATAGTCAGCGCCCGATTGCCTTTGTTATATACCACATCGCGGAACTCATCACAAAGGACAACCTCATTGCAAATTCTGGAGAAGACTTCTTGTGATTTACACTTCAAGGCACTTTCTACTAATAATGGCAACTTCAGCACCGCACTCTTTCCTGTGTTGTTTTTTCCAAACAATACAGTCATTGGGGCCAGTTCCAGCCGTTGTTCATTGGCAAAAATCCTATAATTGGCAAAAGCAATACTGTTTATCATAATTGGAGTCTATTCATAAACTATCGAATGTTTTTACTAAGACTTGAATCCAAGCCTCTTAAATAATCTACAAATATATCCATTAATATTCAATAAAGAGTAACGGAATGCGGTAAAAAATAATAGTTCTTTCGTTTTTTTATTTTTCATTTTAGAGGATGACAAATGTTTACCATGTACCGACACACCCTTCCAATATCTCCTTCATCCGTTCTTCAAACCACCAACTGATTTTTTGTTGTGTTTATGAAATACCATATTCGGATAACTCTCAATAGGTACTAGGCTAATAATGCCAGTGTAACGTTTTTCTGAATTGCCTGCAATCTGATTGCAAATTTGTTCTACGGTCAAGCTCTCGGTATGGCGTTGTAATATTTTTTGTATGGCAGATTTTAAATCCATTTCTTCTCATTTTGTCCCATCTGTAGTTTTAGGTGAGAAGGCGTGAAAATGCACAATAACCTTCTTTCTCATTATTTTGCATAGTGGCATGAAGAGTACTCTCTTTCTAAAAGCCGAAGGTGGTTCACTTGTATGTATATGCACAAGGTCGCATGATGGTAGCTTCACAATGAGCTTCAGCCAACCGCAAAGTATTCACTAAAACTTCACCAATAAATTGCCATCACGGTGTGTTTCAATTCACTCACAAATGTTGCCCCTCCAGCTTGTCCGAGAACTCATTGAAAGCTTACCTTATGCTATAATCTTAGAATTCTGTGCCTAAAAGAAAGCAACCGCAGAGTTTTCGGACAGCCTCCATTGCTGTCCTTGCTCATAAGCCTTTACTACCGATGTCACGCCACCACGTGCTCTGTGCGAAGTGACTGTCACTAATACTTTTGTCATTATCGTTATTGTTTATACTTAATTCTCAATATTAGATAGTTTCCTAAATTATACTTTAATATCTTGATAGATCGAGTTTAAATTTTTGACATAGACACTAGGGTTGAAATGCTCAAAAATTGTTTTTTTGGCTTCGTTGCCTAATTTTTCTCTCAAATTGTAGTCATTGTTTAAATCATTAAAACAAGACATAATACTGGTTGCATCTTTTATCTGAATAAAACGGCCGTTAATACCGTCTGTTACAACTTCTGGTATAGAACCAACAGGTGTAACCATAGGAACTACACCAAAGCTCATGCATTCAAGTAAGGACATCGGTAATCCTTCAAAGTGAGATGGAAGAACGAAAATATCTAAACTTTTTAAAAAATCATCCTTAGTCTTTCCACCAACTACACCTTCGTAAAAAAAGGAATTTCCCAAAGTCGTTTTGAATTGATTCAGGTAACTACCATCAACCTCTTCTTTACCAGCAATTTTCAAGGTAAAAGCTACATCTTGCTTCTTTAATTCGATGAAAGCACGCAATAAATCATCCATACCTTTGCTCTCTGCAATGCGCCCTAAATATCCAACAGTCAACGGAGCTTTACAATCATATTGTTTATGATACTTATTAGCCTCTGTAAGATCTACGCAGTTAGGAAGAACCTTCACTTTGTGGCACCCGAATCGTTTTTCAATGATATCTTTTTCCTTTTCACTCAACACGACGATGGGTACAGGCATATTAAACACCTTTTTTAGTATGAAAAAAAAGGGGAAAGGGATATGCGGTGCAGTAAGAAAATTTCCACCATGCAGATGAATCAATATAGGATTTCCTTTACACCTTGCTAATCCCATAAATAAAGGATCACGAAGAATTGATAGTTTTGATAACGGAAAATTGTAATGCACAATGGCACCTTTGTGTTGTTTTAGCAAACGGTTCCATAGGTATAAGCTTTTAATTAAAGACCCAATCCGGAAAATACCGCCACGCTCATTATCCTTTTTACCCAACTCAAAATGCATATAGTTTTGAGCAAGGTTATTACTAATGATAAACTGGGTCACAGCCGAAATGCCACTTACGTTTTTGGTAGGAACCAGTGAAGGAGATACAATAAAAATATTTATGCTATTTGGTTTAAATTCCACATTTTTATTAACCATCAATTTTAGTTTATGCATCAAGGCCATTGCATTGTACCAGTTATGCTTCATGAAGAAAGCCATTATACGATGAGTTTTTGGCATTTGGCTGACTGGATAATCACGCAACACCTGCAGGAGAACACTATCCTTGCAGATTTCTGAAACAAGCTGTTTCCGTTTCTCTAATGCCAAGTCACTACGAACAATCGTACCAATATAGAAACGGCAGTATCCAATGAACATACGATTTATGCGAACGTCTGTCTCTATTGGCATACCATACCTGCGAGTACGCTCTAGCAGATCCTCTCGCTGAATCTTGAAGAACTTGAAGCGGTCGGTACGCACACACTTACTGATAGATTCCGTGTTATTATAATAGTAATAGAATGACTGCGGGATTGTCAGTATGGACTCAGCATGACAGAGTACATCAAGGTTCCAATTTAAATCCTCACTAATAAACACCCGTTCACTATAGAATCGTAGGTTGCATTTATCTATGAGTGCCTTGCGATAGAGCACAATCTTTGCCGACATCGGTATTCTACGTTCTGCTGAATCAGAAGGCTCAGAAGCAATCATATCCATCACATAATGATGAATGTCTCTCTTTGTGGCTTTTACCGAATATTCAGTAGGTTGAGCCATAGGGCGTACAACCCCATTCTGGTCAACGGTCTTGATTCCGGAAAATACCACGTCAACATTCTCCTTTGCGGCAGCATTGTACATGGTTTCGTACATATCCTTGTCCACATAGTCGTCTGAATCGCAGAAGGCAATGTACTCGCCTGTTGAGACCTCAATACCAGTGTTGCAAGCGAGTCCAAGTCCTCCGTTCTGCACTTTATGTACTACACGAATACGACTATCCTTCTTTGCCCACTCATCACACATCTCTGGTGTACGATCAGGAGACAGATCATCCACAAGAATTATTTCAATGTTCAATAGTGTCTGTCCTACCAGACTCTCTACGCATCTATCGAGATACTGCTCCACGCTATAGCATGGAACTATTATACTAACCTTGGGTTGCATATATTTGTTTCTTAATTATCTTCATAGGGTTTCCAACTACGACACAATTATCTGGAACATCTTTTACAACTACAGCACCAGCACCAATGGTTACATTGTTGCCAATGTGAACCCCGCCGACAATAATTGCTCCACAGCAAACAGTAACATTGTCACCAATCCAAGGTTGTTCTGTCTGATTCCAAACAATATTAACACATTGATTTACATGGAAATTTTTACCAATGTGCTCCGCAACAACTACTGTACTGTATCCATGCTGTATAATCAAGCCGGGACCAATGTCATTGCAAGCAAGCGAAAGGTTTGTCTGTCCCTTCCATAGCCAAGAAATCAATAGCCTGCGGGCACCTAGACGCTTATAACAGATGGTTCGGAATTCATTCAACTGAGCAAATAACTTACAGAAGCCCATCATAGAATAGGGTCTTCCTTGCCAATCACAGAATCGTCTAAAATCTACAGATATAATATTCTTAGCTTTCGCACCCGCAAGCGCATAATAATAAAGCAAGAAGATTGGCATAAAAAAGAGCCCCTTAAATAACGCTATTTTATCTTTCATATATTGTGTTAAACTTGGTGTTTTTACCACCCAAATGCCACTTAATGATAGTTATGAGCATCTTCAAGTGGTATTTGTATTTATGCTTTAAGTATTCCTGCCCCCATGTGCTTTGGAAATCATGGAACATAATGGTTTCATCAGTGTCATAGCGACCCTTTTGCCAGTCTTTCCCACAAAGTACAATCTGTGGAAAGAGAAGGAAGCCATTGAGCTCCTGCCGCTGATTGCTCATGATAAATCCTTGCGCCTTCATAATGTCCGTAAATCTACGAACATTGGTAGTAAGTGAGAACCTCAAACCCTCGTAGTAATGGATATGCTCATAAATATCCAGGAAATGGCGAATTATCGGATGTTTGGGGGTGCAAGCTATGATGCCAGTGCCAACATATTCATCATGCTCAAAACCAGCGAAGCCTTCGCGCTCAAACCATTCACGAGGAACTTCTTTCTTAATCAAAATGTCTGTATCAAGATAGAGTCCACCTTCCTCATAGAGAGCTTCCAGTCGTGCCACATCACTCACAAAGGCAAACTTTCGAGCATAATATGCCTCACGAGTATAAATACGAGCATTTACGTCAAAGTTAGTTTCATCCCATTTCTTAATCTCAAACTCTGGAAGATACTTCTTCCATGAATCAATGTATACTTTTACATCTTCAGGTAATGGGTTACCCCCAAACCAACAATAGTGAATTATTTTAGGGATCATGATATCTTACCGATTAAATTATTACTTATCTTGTTCACAAAACTTGAAACCAATATGCACAAAGCTGTGCCTACAATATAGAATGTCCATTTGCCGCAATATACAGGCGACTCAATGTGTGTCCACGAAAAGACCGCCAAAGCACGGAGCAAATACTCATTGGTGACATACGATTCCAGAGAGATTTTGCCCATAAATGCAAAAATGCCAACCAAGCCCGTTGAATGCAACTTGTCAATGATTAATGCACATATAGTCATAACAGGAATACCCTGTGTCCAAAACAGACTAAAATCTGTATCTACAGTATGGTTACATACAAACATCACTACGTATAAAAACAAGGGAGATACTACATACAGCCACACAGAAGCAGGTTTGCCTTTACGTATGTCATCCGCCAAGGTATAACCGATTAGATAACTTACCCATCTTGGCATACAGAAGCGCAGTGCAGCTGGAATAAACTCTATATGCCCGCATAACAAACAAAAGATACATAAGCCCCAAAGCCACCACCATTTTCTATCGCAAGTCAAAAAAACATGAAATATGGGAGTAAGTACATATAGGATCAAGATGCTAGAAACGAACCAGAGATTGCTTAGCCCCCAAAAAGCACCAAAACCAGAAATTCCCAATATGAAATTGAGTGTGTTGAATGTACCATGCCAAGGATTCCAAATAACCAAAGGCGTGATAATCAGAAAACAAGGAACAATAATTCTGATATATCTCTTATAATACCAGGTGAATAACTTTCCTTCGTTTGAAACATGCTTCTTCATAGAGTTATGCATACCCATGCCTGACAGAAAAAGGAAGATATCCACGCCAATACCGCCATTCTGCAGGATAGTAGTCAACCATCCCGGCATTACCAACCCATATGGCACACTATGGCACACTATGATGAGAATCGTTGCTACCCCCATCAATTCAGTCCTATATTTACTTAATAGGGTTAATTCAAATTTTGCGTTGAACATGCCTTCGAAGCTATTTCTTGATTTCTATACTTAATTCCTACAAAACACAAGGCCCACATAAAATAGTACAGATATCCGTCAGTATATGGAAATGCATTGTACCAGAGATTTATATAAATAACACCTGACAAAAGCATCCCTAGTCCGGACCAATATTTCACGATATTGTCTTTTGTCCTCTTATATACCTTCCAATATCGGTACAACAAGGCAACAAAGATGGAGAGATAGAGTATCAATCCACTCCAGCCACCCTCAACCATTACGTAAGATGCTGTAAAGTAATGATAAGTTGTTCGTTTATGTATTTTATATATCCATGTACTGAATGTTGTGGAAGCAGAACCGCTTCCCAGACCATAACCAATAGTCTTATGGAGATCATCTTGTAAGATGTTGTCAGAGCACATCGCTACACAAGTATTACGATTGAAACCTATACCTTCAGCAAAACCATACGCGTGGCTAGTTTCGTTTTCGATATACTCTGAGTCAAATACTTGATTAACATAAGCTTCGTCATAATATAATGACATAATGCTTGTCATCAAAGGGATTAGTGAAAAATATAAAACGACAATAGTCACAATATGAGACATACTAAATTTTTTGTAGACAGTATATCCAGCATAGAAACAAAGTGGTACGACAAAATACAGTAGCTTAATCTCAGCTACGACAGCAATGAATAACATCGCCCCCATCAAAATGCAATATCGTGACAGTTTCAGGCGTTTCTGACAGTAATCTCCTGTGAATATAAAGGAGGTAATAAAGATGTAAGCCACAATACCCCCATTCGAAGAGAATATGCCGGATATGGCATCTCCATTAATATTAAGCAAGAAGAACTGTATCCCTATGACGGCAAGATTAATGTAGTAAGCCTTATAAAGCCAGTTTTTCACCTTTTCGACATCCTTCATTTTAAAAGTACCAGTTACAAGATAGAAGAGACCTAAATACCTCAGAAACATACGTAATCCCCATAGATACGATAGGAGTCCGCTCATGTTGATAATAGAGGAAAGAGTAGTAATGAGCAAAAATGCACCAATAATATTGGGAACATATCTACCTACATATGGTTTAATTGCCTTAACTTTGTTTTTCTTATCTGATTTAGAAAACAAAAGATAGAATACCAAAATATCTGGAACTATGGCCAGTATTTCATGACTATAAACAAATTTAAAGAATGTGCCACTGAATAGTAACCAGTAAAATATGAAATATATAATTTTTCTCTTTTGCTTCATACTTAGCACTTTTGTGAATAATATTGGGACTTACATCTTAGTAACCAAGCGTAGTAATTGCCGGATTTCAATGATTTCTCTATGTCACTTTTGAATGGAGTCAATGTATTACAACAATAATGTAATGACTGCAGATATCTGCCTGCTAGCGTAAACGCAGACTTAGCTACTGCCGGCTTCATATTGGCCATACGATACATGAACATTAATCCATATTCATCCAAAAGCAAATGGTAAAGTACATCATCTACAGAACACCCAACTGCATTGACACTATATTCAGCCAAAGACCTTGCCAACCAATACTGATCTATACTCTTCACTCCATCGCTTCTCCAGAGTGTTTTGCTGGCGTTCGTATCGTGTATCAGATAGTAATAGAGAGGCTCACCAATCGTTGCAACTCGTTTTGCAAGTCTCACCATAACCAATCTGGTAATCATATCCTCATACCAGAATCCCATCGGAAATCTAACGTTTTTAAAAAGACTCTTCTTCAATGCACCTCCCCAGATATATCCTTGGGTATGTGCCAGTATGCCATCCGTGTCGCCGGCATCAACAACATGATCACCTTTCGAAACCGACCATAGGAGTTCATTTTTGGTATTGACATTATCGTAGGCCGTCTGTATGATGTCAGCACCTGTCTCACGAGCTCTCTGCATAATTTTCTCCACATACAGAGGAGAAACGGTATCGTCATTATCTAGAAAACCAACGAACTCACCTTTTGCCATGGCAATGCCATTATTTCGAGTAGTTGAGATACCCAGGTTTTGTTGCGACACTACAACCATCTTATTTGAAAACAGCTCCTTATACCGGTTCAGTATTTGCAGGCTGCTGTCTTTGCTTCCGTCATTGATACAAATGACCTCATAGTCAAACTGTGTCTGCTGGTTCAGTATACTGTCTAGACATTTTGCAAGGAAACGTTCACTATTATAAACAGGAATAATGATGCTCAAATCCTTTGTATTCTCAGACAGTTTGGGAAGTTCACCCCATAGAGGCTTGAAAGGATAGCCTGCATCTCTTAGTATCTTCTCAGCCTGGCCTTCTGTCATTTTACTTGAGTTAATCCAAGCGATTCTTGACAGCATCAGGTAGAATTGGGAAGCTATTTTGTATAATATCTTCATAATTCGCCATATACTTTTTGATAGTCAAACTTAATTTCCCGATATTTCTCAAAGTCCTCATCTAGGGTCCAATAACCCTTATGCCAGTAATTATCATCTGGTATGAAAGGAGTCTTCTTGAAACACATGAAGTGGAGATAAGGAAGCTCCCTGCCATTCGAAGTTATGATTTTTCCACTCTTAACGTCATACGTCCAAGCAATTGCATACTTGCGTTCACTCCATGGACGAGGGTTGGGAGTGGTGTCATACTCATACAGATGCTTGCGTTTTAACAAAGTTCTATTCAACACATTGAAGCATTTATTTCTCTCCAAGCCTAATCGGGAAAGAATATGCCTATGCACTCGATCTATATTGCGTTCAAAGGGATTGACAAGCCAACTCCAATCCATTTCATCGTATCCATAGTTCTTATTGTCAACCAGCCCTTTCTGCCAGTTTTTTATCTTGAAACAAAGGTTTCTATAGTATTCATTGTTTCTACAAAGTGTAAAATGACCAGCCACACGAAAAGCATGAGTCGTAATGAAGTCATACTGTGTCAACATCTTATCGTTTACTAGCATTCCCAAGTTGCCATGCACGACATCTAAATCACCGAACCCCCAGAAATCATATTCCTTTAGCTCAGGTTCATGAACTGCACCTAAAAAAGGTTTCAGATCGCACAGCTTGTAGGACTTCTCTATCGAGTAATCAAGACTGAGACGCACTTCCACCAACTTTTTGTACTCCTCAAAAGTACACTGATAAAAAATAGTGTTCGCATACCGATGCTTGGGCAACGGACAATTTGTATAGAATATGAAATCCACCATCGGATTCCGGCCACAGGAATAGAAGTACAACTCAATCCATTTAGGCCAACTTCCAAAGTATGGGATGATTTGTGCTACTTTATACTTCATTATCTACCGAATAAAAGTTCAGACACTAGCGGTAACTGATTTATACCACAAAAATTGCAAAGCCACGAAGGTATCAATGTAATTTAATCGTTTTATAATTTTTACTTTTTATAATAATCTATGTTCTGATATTTCATCTAAACACATTATATATTTTATTTTTAAATAACGGTATAGTTACTGTAGTCAAAGCAATTACAAGTAAAGCTACAACGAAAAACGCCAATATAGAATCTATATGCACGACTTTTGTCACGATCCATATTAATGCAAACTGAGTCATCATTGGGATAATTGTATTCTTGCCATAATATGAAAAGAATTTGTTGTGGAACAACTTACAGAGTTCTATCAGAGACATACTGCCAGCGAACGCCTCTATATAAAAAGCCAGATAATTCTGCCCGACCATGTTAATGGCCACATTCTGACCATTATAGAACACCACAAAAAATACAATCCAACAACTAAAACTAAGAACGAGAGTTTGCCATCGGAATTCAGTATTTTTGAGAAAGTCCTTGGCATAGTATCCCACTAAATAGAAAGGAAGACAAAGGCATGCTTGACCTAAGTACATATAGCTGTGCGAATTATACGAAGCGTAAATCCCCCCACACACAATTAAAAGAACATATATCAGATAGTTGTATTTCAAATTCTTCAGCACACCAAAAATGGCAGTAATCCAAAGAAGCGTAAATAGGAACCATATTGTGGTTTTGTGTGGTGATAATGAATCAAGCCATCCGTTATTATACCGAACACATAGAATATCGCACAATACCGGATTAATATTAGCATACGTCTCTCTAATTTCTTATAATCAGTTGATGATGATTGAAATACACCGGATAGAATGAAGAACAATGGTACATAAAACGAGTTAATCAGACCATTCCAAGTTTGAAACAAGATACTATCTACAACCTCTTTGGTAGGCACTACATGTGATGCCACAATCAGCATCATACCGATAGCTTTTGCGTTATCTATATGTGTAAGTCTTGCTTTGCTCATCATAAAAGTTTTTTTTATTCTATTTGCAATAATTTAATTTTTAAACACAAAAGTTCTTAACCCAAGCATCAATTCTCAATGTTTGAATCAACTTTTGGCATCTACTAAAGTCTGGTTGGCTTTCAATAAAATCCATATCAACTACGGGATTATTACGGTCAATAATGTGAATCAATTCAGCATCATAGAATGGCATCTGTTTTATATTTTGATTTGTAGTTATAACCTTCTTGCCCATTGCAAGAGCCCAAATAAGCCTGGGTGTTGTTCCGCTCTGCGACTCTCTGTCTGTATCAAGAATACAATCACTCTGCATCATTACCTTTTGTACCGAGTCTGTAGATAAAGGCTTATGAATAACAATATCGTTTTCTTTTAAACTCTTATCCAATATTTTGAAGCAGTAGTTCATTCCATGCGCACGCAGCTGAGAAGCTATAATTTTTGCAATTTTAAACGATTGTCATGGTTACTTCCTATCATTGATATTTTATATAGTAATGGCTGTTCCTTCATTTCCAATCCCATTCGAACATCACATCCTCCAAGAAAACAACCTCATGCCCCATACGCATCATTTCAGACAGAATATCTTTGTAAAGCCCCATATATGTAGGAGCCAGAAATAATATTTTCATTTTATTTGTCAATTAAAAATCTGCAATTATCTCTTTCAGTTTCTTTTCCAAATCCACATAATAACCCCAGATGACATCTTCAGCTCCCTGAACAAATCTGGGTTGACACGCAAAATCCATGTATTTCTTCTCATTAGCATTGAGGTCAGAGATAAGTTTAATGGCTTTGGTATTCTCCTTTCCCATTTCTACAAAGATGATAGCATCCTGATTAAGGACATCAAATTCGGGCTGATTATCGCTACCATGATAGATAGGAACGGTTCCCGATGAGATTGCTTCAAAGAGCTTTTCTGTTACATAGTCTTTGTAGTTAGAGTTCTCAGGAGTAAGATTAAAGCGGTAATGTTTCAGAAGTTCAAGTTTGTCATCATTGTACATTTCCTTCAAATCATCATTATTGTGAAAAAGTTTACCAGGACAATCAACCTGTCCAATGGCACTTAACTGATCGTGCATCTTCTTGCGTCCGATGTCATCATGACTACAGACGAAGGTGCAGAATTTACGGTCTTTGTACGAATGGTTTTCAAGTGAGTTCATCAACTGAACCTGTTTTTTTATTTCATCGTAAGTTGCAGTCGGTGAAAAAACACTCCACATTACCCAAAATGGGAGACGCATATAATGGGGATGATTCAACCTATCAAAACCAAGCGAAAGTTGTATACTGTCATCGTCCAAAAAACGATGCAGCCATCTCTGCATGGATGGTTTGTGGAGATTTTCGCGTTCCACGAATATTCGAGTATTGCATCCATCAAAATGATGCAGCCAGTAAGGAGCAAAGATGCTATATAGCCCAATTTTTCTTTTGGGCTTATCTTTTAGCAAGCCTCTTTGTTCTATAAAGTTGATAAGCCATAAGTCTTGTGGGAATGGTCTACTCCAGTTGTATAGCTTTACTTGATGCCCCTTACAAAAAGCATTTAGATTCTTACGCTCTTCAAGTTTATGTTTCCAATAGATATACTTGTTGTGAATTTTTTCAATAATCATCATTGAATATTTAATGTCTAATTAATTTGCGCGCAAAGCTATATAGCCCTAAATCAATGCAAAGATATCCTAGCTTCCATCTTAGGCTTTTATTGTTGTATGCTGTTCTGCGAACCTTTTGGAATTTTTGTTTTATCATATTAATATCATAGTGACCATACATAAAGCCTGCATGAAAAATGCTAAGGTCTGTCTGAGATTTGAAATTAGTAAAGAAAGACTCGTCATTTGGAAGCAAAGCATGAATTTCATCTCTATACTTTACTAAACCATTAAAAATATTTGAACTTACATTATGAGTAATCGAAGAATTGTTTACCCAATAATGATAATACGCTTTGGGTAAGTAAGCGGTTTTTATGCCACTGTTAAGATATAGTTTTATGAATAGGAGCCTATCTTCGCAGTAATTAATTCCTCTTGTAAAAGAAAGATGATACTTTACGAATAGTTCTGTCTTAATAAGTTTATTCCAGCAGCTTCCCATCAAATTGCCACAAATCCCCTTTAACATCGACTCTGCATCAAGAGACAACGGTTTCTGAGATGATATCGTTTCTTCTTTACCTGAGTTGATGTAAAAATCAGAAATGAGCACATCTGCATCTTCGGCTTTTGCCTTTTGATACATTTCCTCCAACATAGTAGGTTCTGCCCAGTCATCAGAATCAAAGTGGATAGAATACTCGGCCGTTGCGGAATCAACGCCTAACTGACGTGCTATCGCTACTCCCTCGTTAAGCTTAGCCTTAATCTTAACCCTAACATCTTTGGATGCGTATTCATCCAATATTGCCTGCGAGCCATCCGTAGAACCATCGTTGATACAAATAAGTTCCCAGTCCTGGAAGGTCTGGGCAAGGATGCTATTGATAGCCCTTTGCAAGTATTGTTCTGCGTTATATACGGGCATTATTATGGATATTTTGGGTGTCATATATCTGTCTTATTTCGCTTAGCTTTCATTAATATATTCTGTATTTTATAAAATCCAATTATATCTTTGCTCTTTTCAATTATCAAAGATATAATCATACATAATATCACAAAGAATGGAAATACTACTAATGGATTATTACACCAATAAACAATATCGGTAAAATAATACATGTTTATAAATGAATGAAATAGATAAATGTTAAAACTATGAAAGCCAAGAAGTTTTAATAATGATAGATTATTAGCATTACAGTGCCTTTTGTAACAATCCACAATAAATATACATATTATTGTGTCTGTTATACCTTCCAGTTGTGGGAGTTTTAATCTTAACCCACAACTTATAATGCAAAAAACAATATATTTGAAATTCGGGGAGCTAAACAGCACTCCTTTTTTATAGAATATCATCCCAGCAATGAATACTAACAAATAATTTTTAATTGGTTCGAAAATAGACAAGTATCCACTAGGAATTATACATAAAAAAATACCTAATAACACTAGGAGATATTGCCCCCATTTTGTTTTTATGATATAATTGAATATGGGGAATAATACATATAATAGAATTATACAACTATAAAACCACCATGACATATTATAGCTTTGTTTTCCTAGGCAATTCAGTAAACCAACAAAATCAAGAATGGGATACAAAGGTTCGTTCTGACCATATACGGCATCGAATGTGCGATGAAAAACAAACACTCCAATAGGAACAAACAATAACCAAATATACCAATAGTTCAGAAGCAACTTGAATAATCTCTTTCTATAGAATGCTATTAAAGACTCATTTATCTTAGAAGATACCATCAGTCCATATCCGGATAGGAAAACAAAAATGGCTACACACACCCTCGATAAAATTGCTGATTTTATACCAATATCATGCCAATCAAAAAGTAAATCCTTCGACACAAAAAACATATGGTGCCAAAGCAGCAGTAGTATAGCAATTCCTTTTAATGCTAACGTATCATTCTTTGTCAATACCATATTTATATGATTTTTAAACTACAGATAGCCTCTTTCACTTTCTCACTCCAAACCTTCCAGTTAAGGTGCTCTTTATAGTGTTTGACAGCACCTTCACTTAGGCGGTTCATTTCCTGATTTTTGATACTCTGAATGACACGGTCGGCAAACTGCTTGCCATCAGCTGACAGTGGAAGCATATAGCCATTCACGCCATTGACTACATAGTTGTCTGTGCCACCTGTATCATATGCAAAGCATGGGAGGCCAAAACCATTTGCTTCACAGAGAGCGATGCTGCTACATTCTGCTCGCGATGGGAAAAGGAAGATATCGGATTCAGTCATGATGTTGATAATCTTTCGATATTCCTCTTCGTTATTCTTATTCAGAAAACCGTAATTTTTCACATAACTAATCGAATTGATCTTTTCGGTAACAGGATCCTCGGGTTTGATGCCCGTAATGTGGAGAGTAATGTGGAGACCTCTACGGATGAGTTCTTCGCAACAGGCAAGAACAACATCACCACCCTTGCGAACCCAATTGACTGTGGAGAAGTAGATATTGAGAGATTCCTTTCCGTCAATCTGTTTGGGCAAAGCAGGAACATCCTGAATGTCGATATTGGCACCAAACTCTACCACAGCTATACGCTTTGGATCGCAACCATACTGGTGGATGGCATTCTGACGACACCAATCGGATGAAGCAATGATGAGGTCGGATCTGCGGAATGCATGCTTTCCAAGAATGTATGCCGTCCAACGATTGTGGAAAATCAGGTTGCTAAACTCAGTATAATAGCCGATAAGGGAAGTGGGAGTAGCGTCCACAAGATGTACCACCTTCGCCTTTACATTCTTTGGCAATGCATTGATGATATTGATATGTGTTGGGATGAATATAACATCGTATGAAGTATAGTCAAAGTGACGGAGTGTCTTTGTATACCAAGTCAAACCATAGAAACTCTCATCGGTACGAGTGTTGTATCCAAGTAATTTTGTCACCACCACATTCCAATATCTGAAGAGTAACTTGGAAAGTACACTGTTATTCGGCTTTTCCAAAGCACAAAGATAATCCACTTCAAAGCCTGCTCGTTTCAACCCTTGTATTGACTGATAGGCAGTACCCGACCAAGAGCCACGATCGTCTGATGATGCGGCTTTATTTATTACGAGAATTTTCATTTCCTGAATTTCTTGATAACTTTACCTAATATCTTTTCTTTCACCATCTGACGCCCATCATCATTAAGACCAAATTTGTATAGAACAGCAACTGTGCAAATCTCGGCGAGTCCACAAACGATAAAGAATCGAATAGCACCTTGCTCCATTTGGGTCTGGATTGCAAAAGGTATAATCATGGATACAAGTATCAAACCTAAGTTCTTTATAAACACATGTAGGAAAAACTTTCCTCCAGGAAATCCTGTATAGTGTGAAAGGATCCACAGATTGGAAAAGAATGATAAAAGGGCAGGAATACTTGCAAACCAATAGGCTACAACTGGTCCCCACCCACACTTCAGAGCCATATATACCAAAGGAATGGACAGCAGATAAATAGGTGTGGACATTAGGTTGAGTTGCTTAACGTATCCAGCCGCATTGATACCTTGATCAACAAGCGTATTACTACGATAGATAATGCTACAAATAACAGTAATTTGAACAAACTGGGTAGTATAAGGAGGCACTTCTGTCAGCCAAAGTCCTAACACATAGTCAATCTCCAATACTACAGGTATACCAATTAGTGCAACCAAGAATAAAGTATATTGTGTGGCATTAAAGATTAGTCGGTTGAAACGTTTCTTGTCTTCTGCCCCCCAATACTTTACAAGCTGTGGCTGTGCAGCCGTGAGGAATCCTGCGATAAATTGTGCAATGGTGTATGAAACTGTCTGCGCAAGTCCACGAGCTGCATTCATTACGGTGTTATAGAAGATATTTAGAAGGATGGAATTACCTTGTACATTGATAACTGTAATAAGATGACCAAACACGCCCCATCCGGAAAACTTGAGCATTTCCTTGGCAAGTGGCTTATCAATCTTCAAAGACAATGAACATTCCTCAAATTTCTTCAAACAATATGCTCTATAAATCCATACACTGGTGAAGCTTACCGCCATCTGCAGGAAGGCATATGCAACAAGCTTGTCAAAGGGAATAACAACAAGCAGATAGAGTATAAGCAATTTGGTTATGGTGTCATATATGCTCATGACAGCATACATATTGAAATGCTCGTGAGCCGTAACTGTTGCGGAAAAAGGTGTTTGGGTGACTTGCCAGAAGACTGTGAAAACAGCTATATGGAACACCCATTGTGCAGCCCACATACGGTCGGGGTCGATATTCAATTTGCTGTTGAGAAGCCACAAACCACCAATTTCAAGACAGACAACAATTATTAAAGCTATGATTAAATGGAGTGCGAATGAGGTAGAGAATGTAACTCTTGAAAGTTCTTTGTCTCCTTTTCCAAGATGTAATGCGATAAATCTATTAGTACTACTCTGTAATATACTGTTAAGAACAGCAAACATAGCCACAAAACCGCCAACAAGATTGTTGATTCCGTAATCAGCAGAGCCGAGTTTGTCCAAAACCACTCGAGTAGTGAAGAAACTCAGAGCCATGATAACTAACATTCGTATGTAGAGGTATATGGTATTCTTTACAATTCGTTTATTATTATCGTCCATATCAAATAATGTTTAGCAAGAGTTTCTGCGAACGCAGTTTTTCTTGCTCATGAATTTTTGTGATATTCTCTCTTATTATTGTTCTCGAATCCAAATCTCTATACGTTTGCATCAAATCTAGGTTGAGTAGATGTTCAGAGAGGTTATATGTGGCGAGCAAATCCGTAATCCTGCTGCCTCTACCATTCCATGGTGCTATATAAGTATAGAAATTCCTTACGCCCATAATTATGCTGAACACAGTGCAGTGGAACGAATCATTAATCACCATATCCGCATGCTCAACCCATCCAAGGAACTCTCGTGGACCTGCATCTGTAACAGGAATATATCCATCTGTTTGTTGTGTAAGCCTTTGGTTCAAGACCACTAATTGCTTGCCGCTCTCGTCTGCCAGTTTTTTAGCATGCGCTATCAGTTCTGGTTCAACAGCAAGAGTAAACAATAGTATATAATTACTGATAGAAGGCTTGACAGCAATGCTTTTCCAATAATCTATATCAAGTAGAAAGGTGGGATCGGCAGCTGTATCGATAGGCTTTTTTATAAAGGTACTTAGCAACGCTCTTGCAGACTCTTCACGTACCGATATGGCATCATACCTGTTGAGCCAATTACGAAATTCCCTCTTTTCCTTCTTCGTCAGATTCTCAATTCCTATACTTGATGCGTATGAAATTTTTTTTCCTCCTTTTGCGAACGTCAGAAAGTAAGGCTCGATGCAAAAGGGTTGTGTTGGATTCCAAACCTGATCACTTCCGGTGAGATACACGTCATATACAGGTGGATTGTCATATAAATCGTCAATACTAAGGTAAGGACGCGACAAATGTATCTGAGCGTTGAAAGCATCAAATTTCTTCTTCGATTCTGAATTATCTTTCTTTTCTTTAACCTTAACCGTGTCTTTAACATCTTTTTTCAATAAACCTTTCACCCATTCCTTGAGCTTCTGCTTGATGGACTTTGGGTAATGATCAAATGGCAAGAAACGGGAACTGGGGACATAGTCATCATAATACGGACGATGCAGGTCGATAATCTCTACAGGATAACCTTGTAGCTCAAGGTATTTATAGAGAGCAAATGACTGAAGGCATGCTCCATAATTGGGGGAATTATGTATGGTGATTATACCAATTTTCTTCATTTACCTGAGTTCTAGTAATTTCAATATTTTGCGTACAACACGGTTAGGTAGTTCTTTGTAACGTGCTATAGCTTCACGTCTTTGTTGCAATGCAAGCACCTTTGTCATAGTTTTCTCAAAATCCATATGGTTCTGGACAATAAAATGTTCGAAATCATATCGCTGCGAAGTCTTTGGACTTGGACGCTGAAGCTGAAGGTCTCCCTGAATCGCTTCCTCAATAGGACGGATATCTGCATGAATGGCACCAGATGAGATAAGTTCATTGGCAAACTGCTCACCTTTTTCAGTATTAATGAGCATTACCGACACTTCCTCTTGAGAATAACTGCAAGGTTCCAATATCCCCAATCCATGATAATCGCCGAGGGTTATATCTCCCACACGTTCTGGACATGAAAACTGACAATGGTAACAATTCTCGCGATAACTTATGCTACGATGGAAGCCAATATTATAAGAGTCACCATCTGCTGATCGCTTAGAATAAAATGGAATACCATCCTCATCGTAGAGAGTAAAGTGGTAAGTGGACGTTCCTTTTTCTGGCGCACGGAATGACATGCGGCAAGCCTTATATCCAAGAGACTGTTCTAATGAAGCAATGTGTTGCTGGAGATAAGCTACCGGAGTACTACCATGGCACACAATATCTACAAGAAGAAGGTGCTCCTTGTTGGGGAAAAGTCTGCGAAAAGCAGCTATCTGACATGGAATACCAATGATGATAACCTTCTGACCCTCCTTTAGAAGAACCTTAACCTTAGTGAATACCTCATAGGCATTACTGAAAACATATTTAGAATTTTTAAAAGGTTTTAGTTCCACACTGGAACAAGCCAGCTTGTGAGTTACAGTGAAGTCTTCATTTTGAGAAGCTCCTACACAAACATACCCTTTTTTCAGAGCATCCTCATAAAAAGCAATGGCAATGCCACCAGAAGCACTGGTATTGCGTTCTGAATCAATATTGTTCCAGCAAGCATAACTTTTCCGTGGGCGATGACCTTCTACAGGTTTCAAAATCGGACAACGGTTTTCACATAGATGACACTCCTTGCAGATATTGGTATTTATTACAGGATATAAAACGCCCGCAGCGTCACTTTGCATAGTGATACTATCGTGCGCACATACAGCCATACAAGCTCCACATCCTGTACAAAGGTCGTGTTCTGCTAATTGAATCATAATGCGTTTGCCAAATATTTCAACGATGACTTTCTCATTTCGGTCATCTTACGATCAATCTTTTTATAATCTATTTTATTCATGACAGACAACTCTGCATCTGTATTAACCAATCTGTCCTGTAAACCGAGGGGCTCGAGGATGTTGAGCATACGGCTATCCTTTTGATATGAGAGCATAATGAACTCACGATGGAAAATGAGGCTGAATGCAAGAAGGTGAAAGGAGTTGCCGATACAGTAGCTGGCACCGCGGATGATATTGATGAACTCACGCGGTCCACAATCGTTGATGCGAATGACGTTAGTTCCAGTGTACTCTGAGGAGTCTTGTGTGACGAGAATCTTGAGGCCAGTCTGACGAGCTAGTTCCTGAGCCTTGAGGAAAGTACCAGGTTCCTCACGAGGTGTATAATAGAATATATACTCCGAAGGTAACGATGACGATAAAGATAATCGATTATAATCATTGGCTGCCAACAAGAGAGTTGGATCTAGAACTGTGGCACATGGTTTGCCTGTAAGGGATGTGACAAAGGCGGACCCTCGTTGCTCGCGCGTGGAAAGGGCATCGAAACGATTCCAGCATGTTGCCATCCTTTTCTGCTTGCTTTGGGCAATCATCTCAGGGGTATGCCCCATGGATGGTGCGTATGCTATTCTGCGAATGGAAAAATCGAAGTCAAGGAGGTATGACCAGTCGAAGTCCCAACAAGCAGGATTCCATATCTGATCGCTACCGACAACCACGGCTTCTATGCCGCTTTGACGGATGTATTCACCTACCTCTGCATGAGTGTGGAGTTCGTGCGAGCAGCATAAATTCTCGCAAAGAAAGCGCTCGAAGCGGCTATATTTACGAGAAAGTGTAAGCGTACGAAGCGGATGCTTGATGATATGACTGAGAGTGGTACGAGGGTGTGACCACCTTATCTCAGGCTGTATCAACGATTTCTGTACATCCGTACGGAGGTTAATTATTTTGCAGTCATGCCCCATACCCATAATGACATGCAGGAGAGCGTATGCCTGTAGCATGGAACCATAGTTGTGGGATGCATGAAATGTGAGAATTCCTATTTTCATTATGTTTGAAATTTACGTTTGATACGGCTCCAGAACCACTTGTCCCATATATGATCGAACTCGCAGAGACGATAGGTGGTACCTATGCCGAAGATGTGATAATACTTGCGAAAAAAACGTCTGCGCACATCAAGTTCTTTAGGTTTCCGCAATTGGTCATTACCACAGACTGCTTCATCGACAGTACGCTCAAAAAGATTGAGATTGCATGACTTGAGAAACTTGTGCCCCTTATATGTAATAGGTAATATGGCGGAAAGCCCTTTGACAGTATCATGCACTAGGTCTTTGCCAATACCCCAAAAGTCACCGATGGTGATATCGGAACAACGATTGGGTTGAGCAAACGGACACTGGTAGCAACTTTCACGATAGGTGTAACCATCAATGAAGGTGCTGTAGTAGTTGTCCTTATAACGCGAAAACCAGACGTTGCTATAGTATATCATCTGATTGTCCTTGTCAAAGACACGAAGCCCCATATCGTTGCCATTGCGGAACTGAACACGGACAGCATTGCCTTTGCCTACCTTTTGGAGATGTTGACGAAGAATAGCTTGTGAGGGGGTACCATGACAAATGAGATCGACTGTGATAAGGTTGTCGTAATCCTTGCGAAGGAAAGCTTTGAGACCAGTTATCTGACATGGTGTTCCCGTAAAGAGAACGAGTGTGCCAGCTATAAGGTCTTCCTTAGCCCACTTGTATGCATCACTCATATTACTTTGAACGTATTTGCTGCCTTTGAGCAAAGGGAGATCTTCTGCTTTATCCACACGGATGTGTTTTATCTGGAGTCCAGGAAAGCTGGCACAACCATAAACTACACCACCGAGAGAGATAACATTCTGAGAGAGTGCTGCTGCTACACCGCCAGATGTAGATGAATGATACTCCTCTACATCCTTGTGCCAACCTGCATAAGCTATAAGTGGACGAACCAGAAGAATAGGGTGGTTGACCTGGCATACCTTCTCGCAGAGTCCACAAGATATGCAGACGCTTTCGTCAACGAAAGGATATAGATGTCCTAACTTACCCCTCTGCATGGAGATGCAACTTTTGGGACAAGCATTGGCACAAGCTTGACAGCCAGTACACTTTTCAGGAGGACATATTTGATGGGGCATCGATTCGTAGTTGTATGGTTTTATGTTTCTTTTACTAAACATATAATCCAATGTGTTACAGTTGTTTGTTTATTTTCTTTTGTATATTACAACAGTATCTGTCTCTTTTAGTATAGTGCATTTACCGGTTAGTTTCTGTTTGATCATCGGGCTACACGTATAGTCGAACAGCACTATTGCATCCTTTTCGTTGATATGACTGATTACTCTGTCCACATCTTTCTCCACATCCGGTTCCATATAGAATGGTACAGGATAGAAGAGTCTTGAGGCGGTTAGTGCATACATCTTATGACACTCAGGGCGACCGTAGAATAGGGTTTTGTGTCGCTCACCATACTCTTTGAAATCGGCCATCATCTGATGGAGGTTGTCGTTCTCCTCCTCGACAAAGAATCCAGTGTGATGGTCAAAGTCGGATACATACTTATAATCTGTAAGTGAGGCTTTGTAGTTTTTCGATTCATCATGATGCCACTGTGTGATGTTCTTGGATGTAAAGCCCATAAAATGATTGACAGTAAGATAAGCGAGGATAACGAGAACCTGCTTGTCTGCTTTAAAATCTTCCTTATAGGCAATGAAAACCATAGGAGCAATTGCTGCATAATATGGGAATATCTTCATGAAGCCTGTGTTGCTACCTGCACAAGCGATGATGCCCAAAAGAGCCATAAAAGATAAAATTTGCCAGTCATGTTTGCATTGCTTTCTACAAAGATAAGCAAAGATAAGGAGCATGACAATAAATGAAAATGAATTTATGCCAAATCCAAAGTGGTGGAGAGAAAGATAAACGGGAATAAAAGCTACTGCTCCCCAAATCCATGAATGCTTACGTTCACCAAGGAAGTATCGGCATACCAAGAATGCACCAAGGAATGACGACAAACCCCAGAAAGTGTCGATGATACTCCACCAGTACATCATAATCAACCCCATCAAACCATGGCTTCCACCATTGGTACCTGCACCATAAGCTATGCTTTCGCGAATAGCTCCCACAACATCAATACTGCCGATACAGGCTGCTGCGATAATATACCAAAGAACCATGGATATCACAACATAGACGGCAGATAGTTTGACATTTTTCAGCATCTGCTTCTTTATATATCCATCCACAAGCATATAGAGTGCGAAGAACAGAATACAAAGAATATTCGGAAAACGGCATACTGTACATAGAGCTGAGAGGCCTGCAAGGATGACGATGTTGCGATAACCTTCATAGCCCTTCTTCAATACGAAGGTAGCAATAGACACAAGTAGAAGGATGGTAGGACTGTCAGGGGTATACATACCTTGAGTCATTGAGCTCATAAATATGAGTCCAAGCCCCAGCGCCCATAAATTATCCTTTGCCTGCTGACGTGACAGCAAAGTGAAATAAGGTATGCTGATGCTGGTAAGTCCCATTACCCATCCTAAGAGACGGAATGTGAAGACATCATCACCGGTAACTATACGCCACACTCGTCCTATCCATAGAGAGAGGCTCTCCATAGGGTCACCCTCTGGAATTTGCACAGAGTTGTACCAATAGTAACAATCATCAAGATTTGTCCAAAGAAAGAATGATAGTGTATAGACAAGACCTGTGAGGATGAGTAGATAAGTTGCTATATTCTTTATTGCTGTCATGCCTGTATTCTGCTGATTAAAGAGTCTTAAAATATTCCTTGATAGTAGCTACAATCATATCCACCTGCTCCAGCTCCAGCTCATAGAACATAGGCATACGGACTAGGCAGTCTGCATACATGTCGCAGTATGGAAGCTTGGGGATGTTGTCGTTGTGGGCCTTATAGTAATCGCTCTTATGGAGGCTGAGGTAGTGGAAGGGAGCAAGGATTTCATGCTCTTTGAGGAACTTGATGAGTCCTGAACGCTCTTCTAAGTTGCGACACACGATGTAGAACATATGGGCATTGTTGGTGGCATAACCGGGAATTTGTGGCAGACGTATGAGCCCCTTGCCAGCGAGTTGCTGAAGTCCCACGAAGTACTGTTCCCAGAGCTTTTGACGCTTTGACTGGATGTCGTCAAGGTTTTCAAGCTGTGCATAGAGGAAGGCTGCATTTATCTCCGAGGGAAGGAACGATGAACCCATATCCACCCATCCGTATTTGTTGACTGCCCCCCGAAAGAACTCTGCACGATTGGTTCCCTTCTCCCACAGGATTTCGCTTCTGCGGATGAAACGCTCATCATTGATAACGAGCAGACCACCCTCACCACCAGCTGTGATGTTCTTGGTCTCGTGGAACGAGAATGCGCCAAGGTGACCTACTCCACCGAGAGCCTTGCCCTTGTAGAACGAATCAATAGCCTGAGCCGCATCTTCTACAACGATGAGGTTGTGTCTCTCGGCTACTGCCATGATGACACCCATGTCACACGCTACACCTGCATAGTGAACAGGAGCTATAACGCGGGTTCGAGGAGTGACGAGTGCTTCGAGTTTCTCTGCATCAAGATTGGGGTTGGAATCCATGGAGTCGGCAAACACCACTTTGGCACCTTCGCGGAGAAACGCCAATGCGGTTGAGACGAAGGTGTACGAAGGAACGATAACTTCATCTCCGGGCTTTAGGTCGCAGAGCATAGCGCACATCTCCAGTGCATCGGTGCCGGAGGTAGTCAGAAGGCACTTCTTGAATCCATAACGTTTCATGAAGAACTGCTGACACTTTTTGGTGAAATAACCGTTACCAGAGAGCTTGCCTGTATAGACAGCTTGATACATGTAGTGAGCCTCCTTACCGGTGAGGCATGGTTTGTTGAATGGTATTGTAGGCATAATAATATTTTTATTATTAATTTATTTTACAAAATTGACAACCTTATTCTGTAACACATAGAACTGACATTGAGTCTTTACAAATTCTATTATGATTGATAATGTGAGCGTTATTACAAAGAGAACAATGAATATCAGAAGCGGGTATTTGAAACCATAGATAAATTCTTCGAAGAAGTAGCCGAATAAGAATGTGTGAAGCATATACATATTCATCGAGTGCCTTCCTAAGAAACTCAGAATGGGGAAGTTGTATTTTGTCAGACGCGCAGCAGTGACGATGGCCAATGCTGTGAATGCCGTAATAAAACCATCACATGGAATTCCTTTCAATCTTGGAATAATGCCCCACTGACGCTCTATGCAAAATGCTATGACAGCCATAAAAGATAGCGAAAAAACGAACTTTGGATTTATCTTGTTCAATAATTTACTTATACCGTCAATGTAGATTGAACAGAACATTCCGAAGGCAAATACGAATGTGTAAATGTAAAGATTATCGTCTAACCAATGGAAAGGATATATAATGAGTCTTGGTTTTAGAAACAATATCGCAAGTACCGCCAAGGATACATACCACTTTCTGCTCATTACCCAATACAACAATGGGAAAAGTAGATAAAGTGAAAGTATCAGACGATTGAACCACCATGTGATGTTATATGACATCATACCCTGAACACCCATGAAATCTAAAGCCAATCTATACGGAATACAAGCATTCTCCCCGTAGGGTATCGTCAGTTCTCTTCCAAATACTAATACTCCAATAGGTACAGATATAAGGAAAATACTCCAATAGTTGAGGTAGAATTTTGTATATCGTTTGTACAGGAATTTTACCCCCCCCGTTAATTCTTGTTAATACCGAATCATAGTTGAGTATCTTCGAGTATTGGACAGAGAGTCCATATCCAGACAAAAACAAGAACATTGCCACACAAACTTTACCTATCAAAGCCAATTGGTATGTTGACTCTCCATACTCAGGATATTCATAAAACAAATGATGCACAAGCATGGCAATTATTGCAATACCCTTAATGGCATTCGTTTCATTGAGCGAAATTCTGTAGTCTATTTTATTCATTATAGATAGAAAATATATATACCAATGAGTATAAGCGCAATACTCGTGAGCATGCGTTTTGTGAACTTCTCCTTCAGTACCAAATATGAGAGCAGAGGAACGAAAACATAGCCAAGGCTTTCGAGGATGGGCAAATCTTTCAAGTTCACCCCTTGGCTCATAGCAGTGATGTTAATGAATAAGGAAACGAAAAAGATAGCGTATGCCGTTATTACACGCCAGTTGAGCATAGAATGCCATAGGGTTTGATGATGCCTATCAGCACTTCGCTTAAGCAATAATTGCGAACAGGATGAGGCAAAAATGCCGCCCACTATAAAAGCATGCCAGATTGTTATTCCTTCCATACTAATACTACTAATCCTACAATGATGACTGCCGATCCTATTATGTTGTTAAGAGTAACTTGTTCTTTGAAAAAAAAAGCAGACACTGCTAATACCATCAGTATCGTCATGCTCTTACAAAGAAAAGCCTTGTTGAGGGGCATAAAGGAGAGTATCTTTTGCCAAAGGATGGCATAGAGACCCAACGTGAAGAGTGCTCCAAAGAGGCCGCACAGATAGGACCACGACAGAAAAATGTAGAGCGAGGTCTGCTTGGAGATGATGCCGGACAGGGCATAGATGACAAACGTGAACAACAATAGCCCCCATTGCTGAATGGGATGATATTTTATTTGATCCATAAGTGATAGATATTCTGTATGGATTTGACTTTAAATCCGTTTTTCTCATAATAGCGGCAAGCGAGCAAATTGCGCTTTTGGGTAGCGACATCTACTACAGTTCCTGCTCCTAATCGACGGAATAAAGCTTGCATGAGTTGGGTACCGATACCTTTTCCTGCCTGATCGGGGGCTACAGCCACTAACCCGATGTCGTACAGGGAACCATCGTTCTTATAAGTGAGCATACCCACTACTCGACCATCTTTTTCAACTCCTAACACATCGTCGGCTATTTGACCGGTGAGCGATTTTTCTATCCAAGCATGATAAAGATTAGCGAACACGGTTGCCGGCAACCGCTCGTCTAACTTATAGCGAGAGAATTTGCCACTCTCATAGGACAAGGCCAATAAATCGTCAGTCAACTCATGATGCAGCAAGCTATGCACCTCTGATGGGGTATCGGAAATGGACGAAAAGATTTGGGTGTAAACAACCTTTTCATCGGCCAACAGCCATCGGTCATTGAGCCACTCTTGCTCCAAGGTAACGTCCTTTAGGTATAATAAGTCATAACCTTCGGTGGTGGCTTGTGCCACAGCTTGATGAAGGGCGACTTCGGTAACAGGTGCTTCTAAGGTGAGGTTTCCTACCTTGATATCAAAATGCTCTGTATCCCAAGATGCTAATGTAATCATATCTGGATGGGGAGTTTACGATTCAACATTAATTGTTTCGCTGATAATGAAAGTGGGGCGACCTTTCACGCGATCGAAAATTTTACCGATGTATAGGCCGGTTACACCAATCAGCATGATAATGAGTCCGGCAAGGAGCCAAAGCGAAATAACCAATGTGGTAAATCCGTCAACCTCAATCCAGCCCATTGCGTATTTAAAGAAGTACCAAAGGGCTATGAGTACGGAGGTGATGACCACGTAAAATCCGAAAGTTAGCATTAATCGCAGAGGCCTGTCAGAAAAACCTATCATATTGTCGCTAGCCAACTTTAATAGTTTGAACAGACTATATGATGATTTACCTTCTTTGCGGGCACCATGCTCAATGGGCAAATAGCCTTTGCGGAAACCCACCCATTGGGCCATGATGGGAAAATAGCGAATAGAGTCGCCCATTGATAAAATGGCATTAACTACCTTACGGTGATAAATACCAAAGTTAGCCACAGTTTCATCTTGCTTACTATCCGTCAAAAAAGAGAATACTTTATAAAAGACAATAGAGGACAAACGTTTCAAGAATTTGTCTTTTCGCTCTACGCGCTGGGCAAATACCGAATCATAACCTTCTTGAGCCTTAGTATATAAGTTTTTAATCTCTTCGGGGGTATCCTGCAAATCGCAGTCCATCACCACTACCCATTCTCCTTTAGCTTGGCTAAGTCCGGCAGTAATGGCATAGTGTTGTCCAAAATTACGCGACAGATTGATGCCCTTCACTCGATTATTGGTTTTACAGATGCGTTCTATCACGGGCCATGATCCGTCTGGAGACTGATCATTTACGAGAATGATTTCATAATCCTCTGTAATCGTGCATACGGTAGCCATAATGCGAGAAACTAGTTCGTCAAGCATCTTCTCGCCTTTGTAAATGGGGGATATGATTGATAAATCCATCTTATAGTATCTATGTTTTGTTTATCTGAATATTGTTACTTTCACCTCACCGGAGGCGTGAAGCCATCCTCCAACGGGAATCCAAATCGGTTGATGAGGTTCTTGATGTGACGATTGAATCGTTGGTGTGGTGTCAACTGTTCGTATATCGGAAACTTCCACTCGTTTGCCCATGGTGTGAGAGCAAGGTACTTGCGATAGAGCTTACGATACGGATGCTGACTATCGCGAAACCAAGGCTTTATAGGGGCGGCAAAGTGAATAATCGCCGGATGCCGCTTGGCATCAGGTAGCTCTCCTATATATTCTGCAAAAATCTTCGGCTTCCAAGCAAAATAAAAAGTGGTCATGTTCCAACGAATGGGAAGGAATTCCAATTTGCCTTTAAAATATAGTGCTATGACATCTTGTTCATTTATGATGCGATGAGCAACAGACAGTACAAAGTCAAAAATAGGATGTTCTTTCTCCATCTGTCGCCAAGCATTGAGGTCACAAACCATCACCCCTGAATTGATATATTTATCTGCTTGTTCCATGTGGAGGCGTTCCTTGGTTTTGATACAATCGGGGATATCCTCAGCTGCGGCTATGGCAGATCCATGGAGGTTCCATTGGTATAATAGTTCTATATCATCGTTGATAATCATATCAACATCAAGAAAGAGGCAGCGATCTTCGGTTTGGGGAAGGACGAGGGGTATAAAGAGCTTGTAGTACATCATGGTGGTCCACTGGCCTATAGGAAGCTTCTTGAGATTAATTCCAAGACAATCGCCAAGAACTTCTTCTGGATTAATGACAATGAGTGAAGCATTGGCACGTAGGCAGATCTCACGGAGGCGTGACTCGGTGGAGACGGTAATCCCATTGGTGAGGAGATAGACATGGAAGTCCTTCCCCTTGTTATGGTCAAAGAGTGACAGGAGCATTACAGCTGCATGCTGGATGTATCCTTCATCAGATACTATGACTATATTGTAGTGCATAAGCGTTTTTTTGTATTCTATAGAATCTTAATATATGGTTCAAAGCTGCTTCTAGCGCTTAAACGGTGAAGAGGTTTAGCCTACAAGTCGGTATGTAAACCTTCTATTTTCCGCCATGTTGATTTCTATAATAACATGGTGGGAGAACTTTCTTGTCACCGTCCCTACCATGAAGTATGCATTCAAACAAGTGTCTCTGGTAATCCTGGGGATTGATATCATTCATCTTGTAACTCTCTATCAGTGAGAAGATGAAAGCCGAGTTTGCGGCAGTAGTCTCACTGCTGATGTTCATACAGTTTTTAAGCAGCAGCTTGACCAGTCTCATTCTCTGTTCGCAGAGATTGTTCGATACTTCCACCGAACTGTCCTTGAGGAGGATATTCCTCAGAGATTCCCATTGGTTTATCGTGTAAGTGGTGGCCTTTCTCATTAGTTTGTTTGCCATAGTCTTCGCATCCTGCATCATCATGACCACCTTATGATGTATCTGCTCCAAAATAGGGGCTGTAAGCTTCAGCCTTTTCTCCCTGACCTGCTCATTACTGGGCTTCATGGTACGGAAAGGGCTTCATTCTTGAAAACACTCTAGAAACGACTTTGCCACGTCCGATGCCTGGTTACCGTTGTTGTAGTGCTAATAGACCATTATGATATGCTTGGCAAAGAAAGCCCAGAGGTATTTCTTTTTGTAAACTTTACCTTCTTCCGCTCCGACAAGTTCGGTAGTCTCATCCACCATCAGGTATCCGACCTTCTGCACAACTTTCTGGAAAACATTTTCAATGAACGCTCTCAACTTGGCCATATCGTTATGGAGATAGCTGTTCAGCGTGTTGTTGTTTATATGGGACGCCTTCTCTGGCAAGCAACCTTATCTGTCGGTTCTCCGGTATATTGAAGTCATATTTCAGGTAAAGTAGCCGGGCAAGCAGTTGCGGATAGAGAATCTCGCCAAGGTTCTTCAGCGGATGTTCCATGTGCTTTCGAAAGTACCGTTGGCAAGCATCCTGTTCACCTTGTCTTTTGCTTCCAGCCGCTTCCTCATAAGTTCCAATTCCTTTTAATAATTCTCAACTGCCGCAGATAATTCATTAATGGTATCCATCAGGGCCTTTGAGCCTTCTTTGTTGGATTCTTCAATGGCTTTAAGCCTCTCAACCGATTCATTGACCTGTTTGCAGAGCCCTGCCTTTTCCTCATTCGCCAGCCCCAACTGGCTGCAAAGTAATTCGTATATCCATTCATTAATCATGAACCAAAGTTACTAAAATAGTGTAACGCCTGATGTCAGCTGCAACTTAACCCATCTTATCGGTAGTTCGCCTTCCGGCTGTTTCACGTCCATCTTTACTGTTGGACTGTTGTAAGGCTTACCGGTTATCTCAACCTTGGCAACTTTGGGCTGCTTTACCTGAACTATTTTGCCTAACTTCTCGCTCCACAACTGGTGACGTTGCTAATTCATGAACTTGCCATAATTGACTCCATAGTCCGCACAGAACTCGCGAAGGCTTTTGGTCTCACTGCATAACTGATAGAGGTCATATACCTCCTGATAGTTTACTTTCTCTTTCGCCATAATCATTGTTGTTAAAGGTTACAGCGCAAAGGCATGTCATGTGATGATGCGTGTCAAGGTGGAAAATGGAATGGTTACCTTGCCTGCTTATCTGGCACCACCACATAATGTAAGGTCACTTCCGGTATCCTTAATGGTGCATAAAACTTTCTGCTTTGACAGATAAGATTGTACATCCTCATTCGGCTTAAAGGAAGCTATGATGCCTTTTATCACCCATTCATCGGGAGTATATGATTGCAACAAGCTTAACAATGAATGCAGCTTGAGGTAGGAGGCTATGATTGGGGCTTTGGCTTTACATATCTGCTGGGTGGAAAACGAACTTTTCAGTTCGCACTTGAATGTTCCGAGTTCTGCTGTGATTGTTTGTCTTCTTTTTGTTTGAGGGACTCTATGGCTTTCAACTGTTTCTCGGATTGGATTTGAATGTTGTCCAATTGTTTTTTTACACTGTCTATTTGTCCATTTGTTCTGTTTTGCCCAGCTTTGATTAGGCTGTCGATTTGCGTACCTCTTTTATCGTTGAGCGAATCCATTTGGATAAGCATAGGCAAATAATCGGGAACGTTACTGTTTATGGCCAGGTATATGAATAGGGCACTTGCTAATATGCCTGCTGCTCCAAACCATATTCCCCAATATCCTAACTTGATGCCGTAGGAAGAAGTGCATAAGTTATAGGAAAAAGAGATTTCATATTGTGTTTTTATGAAAATATTTAGTTGTTTTTCACTATCCACCTCTCTATGTTCCTTGTCCGGTTGCTGAAATTGATTCCAATCTTGAACAACTTCCGTGAATCCGTCTCGAAGGGGCGGGCGTAATGCTTCTCTTCTATCTGGGCGATGGCCTCTTCAGCGGTGCCTTCCAGTTTGCACTCCATCACGTAGATGTAGTCCGTAGTTTTTACCACGAGGTCAATCCGTCCTTCGGACGTATGATATTTTGCCTGGGTATAGAAACCTACCAGTTTGAAGACAATGAAGAGCACGTTCTGGTAGTGCCGTTCCAGCTCGCTCGCCAGTTCGTAGGGAGTATCGGCAAAGAAAGTCTGCAGACGTTTGAGAAAGGCTTCCGGTTGTCCGGAGCGTATCTCACGTACAAATTTCTGTATCTCAAACGGCGCTTCTATCTTCGAGAAACGGGTGTAGAACGGTATCAGGAACTTGATGAACCCTTCTTCTACTTCCCGGTTGGGAAATCCGAGGCGGTATAAGCCAAATTCTTTGTCATATTCCTTGATGGTGAGATAACCGCCCTGGAAGATGACCGGTATGGGCTCTTCGTCGCCGTAGATGCTGTTCAGTACGTCGGCATCGGTTTCTTCGTGCGCCATGCGCTCCAGGTCGTAATGGTTGTTTTTGAGTAGCTCCACCAGATAGGTGGGGGTACTGGTCTCAAACCAGTAGTTGTCGAACTTCTTGTACTTAAAGGTGTTGAGCAGGCTGAAAGGGTTATAGATTCCTTCCGTGTTCTCAACAAAGTGGTAACCGTCGTAACAGGATTTCAGTTCTTGGCATGCCTCCTGGTATGTCATTTTCTGTGCAGCTGCCAATTCGTGGATTTCTTTTTCGAAGTTGTCGTGGATTTCCTGTTCGGTGATTCCGCACAGACTGATGTAGGGCTCGCGCATCGTGATGTCGTCCAGATTATTCAAGTCGCTGAACACACTGATCTTTCCGAATTTCGTGGCTCCCGTAAGCAGGGCGAACTTGATGCAGCCGTCCATGGTTTTTAGTACTCCGTAGAAGGGTTTCAGCGTGTTGCGGAATTCACGTTGCAGGTCGTGGTTGCCGATGGCTTGGAGCAAGGGCTTGTCGTACTCGTCGATGAGGATGGCCACTCGCTCGCCCGTCTGCTTGTAAGCGCGTTCAAGGATACCTTTGAAGCGTAGCGCCAAGGTGGTTTCCGCTATCCCCGTGCCGTAGATTGCTTCCCATTGCGAGAGGGCATTGTCCAGAATCTTGTCCAGACTGTCCGGCGTGTCATATTTTCCAATGTTCAGGTCCAGGTGCAGCACGGGGCGTTTCACCCAGTTTTTCTCCAGCTTTTCCATTGCCAGTCCTTCGAAAAGCTCCCGCTTGCCTTGGAAGTAGGCTTCCAGGGTAGATATGAGCAGGCTCTTGCCGAAGCGGCGCGGGCGGCTCAGGAAGTAGTAACTGCCACTGTTCACTAACTTGTGAATAAGGGCCGTCTTGTCTATGTAGACATAGCCGTCGTTGCGTATTTTCCTAATTTCCATACCGTTGTTTCAAAGTCAAGTTGACACCTGTGTCACCCCTTAAACATAAATACCCGTTACGCGCGCGAGACAAATTATCAATATGCACAGACCTGTATCGTTTGTGTGTGATAAATATTAGCCTAATAGGGAGTATTGGAAAAAGGGTGCACAAGTGTCAAGGTTGCAAGTGAAGTTAAGGCTTCAGGACTCCGGTATGGATTCTGTAGTTCCTCAAATCACTCTCCAGGCAATCTGCCACCTCTTTCTCAAAACTCTCCCTTTCTTGGTCTGTTTTCGGGAACGACCTCCAGAAATGCGTTATGGCATGTATCTGGTTGATGTTGTTGCTCAGCCCTTTTTTAAAAGGTTGTAGGTTCTGGTACTCATCATCGTTGCTTGGGCGATGGTCTCGTTGGTCAGATGTCTGCCGTTAACGAGCTGTTCTTTCTGGCATTTGCTCAGAAAGGCTCCGAATGCCGGTGTCACCGGCTCTTTCTTTGTCATGTTGACTCTTTTAATTGTTAAACAATAATAAAAACAAGCGAAATCATTTCCATGTAGTGGAAACGACCGGACTTGTGTATCTGGGCACTTATGCGTTCCTTCGCGTCGTAATTTTAAACATAAACAAAAATCAGTAAATTATGGAACACCGCAATATCAGCCTTTTCAGAGGCTATTCGGACACAGAATCAGTAGAAACTTCTCTTGAAGAAATAGTCAACATCATTAAATGCGACGCTGCCCTGCGAGACCGCACCGAGAAACATCGCTACTACTTGCAGCAAGACCTGCGTAGGGATGCCGACCGCGAGAAGTCCGGCTGTCCCTGCTTCGCTGTTGCCGTCTGCTTTGAAGGTGGGAAGACCCGCGAACATATCTGTGCCTGGACCGGCTATACCTTGGTCGACCTGGACCATATCGCTCCCGAGCGGATGGCTGCCACACTGACATTGATTTGTGCCGACAAGTATACATTGATGGCCTACACCACTATTAGCGGTCATGGCATCCGTATCATCTGCCGCATCGATGACCTGAACGGAGCGGAAAAGGGAAAAGCCTTCCGGCAATACGCCAAGTATTTCAATCAAGTCAACGACTACTATTCCTGCCTGGTGGGCTTCGAAAGCGACGGGCAGTGCAAGAATGCTACCCGTATCAGTGGACTGGCTTCCGACCCTCATGTATATTACAATCCCAGTGCTGCTTCTTTTGTTTTGCAAGATAGTCCGATTGCTCCCCAACCGCAGGATAACGCTTCCGAAGCCGTGCCGACAAAGCGCAACAAACGTTTGGAGAAGGTGGTGAAAGCTGCCGAACGCCTGCTGGAAGAGGAGGGAGTGAGTTATTGTGAACATCATCATAACGAATATGTGATGCGCATGGGTTATCTGCTCAACCAGTACGGAGTGGCTCGGAAGACAGCCGCCGCTTGGGCAGCGGAGCACTTTCCCGACTATGACGGGGATGTGGCAACTGTCATCGGCTCCTGCTACGCGAATACCGGGGAGCATGGCACCCGCTCCCTTGTCCGCAGGGGAGAGGGCGATGAAAAGTTTGCCACGGTGGCAGATATCGAGCAGTTCCTTTCCGAACAGGCGAAGTTCCGCAAAAATACGGTGAGCGGCAAGTTCGAAGTCCTGATGACCGACTGCGGAGAGGAGTATGCGGAGCTGACCGACCGCTACGTCAACACGTTGTGGAGCCGCATGAACAAGGCAGGGATGCTTGCCCGCATTGCGGACATACGTTCCGTGCTCGATTCGGAGTACACACCGCTTTTCAATCCCTTTGTAGCCTATCTGGAGGGGCTGCCTGCTTGGGACGGTACTACTGACCCTATTGCTCGTCTGGCTGCCGGCGTACATGTGAAGGACGACCAGAAGCTTTTCGGCATCTACTTCAAGAAGTGGCTGGTGGCCACCATTGCTTCGCTGCTCGATACCAAGGTGGTGAATCATGAGATTCTGGTCTTCATCGGTAAGCAGGGCATCTACAAGACTACCTGGATGCAGCGTCTGCTTCCTGTCGAACTTCAGCGTTATTTTTATGTGAAAAGCAACAGCCGGCGCGTCAGCAAGGACGACCTTTTTACGCTGACCGAGTTTGCACTGGTATGCCTTGAAGTGCTGGAGGAGATGACCTCTGCCCAGGTCAGCCAGTTGAAGGCCATCACCGGCATGACAGACGTGAACGAGCGTGCCGCCTACGGACACTTCAAGGAGAGCCGTCCGCATATTGCCAGCTTCTGTGGCACGAGCAACAACGTCACCTTCCTCAACGACCTCAGTGGCAACCGCCGTTGGCTTCCCTTCGAGGTGGATTCCATAGACAGTCCTTTCGATTATCCCATAGACTATGCCGGAGTGTATGCGCAAGGCTATGCCCTCTGGAAGAGCGGCTTTCACTACTGGTTTGAGCAGGAGGAGATTGATGCCGTGAATCTTCATAACCGTTATTTTGAGGTGCCCTGCCTGGAGCGTGAGCTCGTTCAGGTGTACTATCGCCGCCCCATGCCGGGCGAGGAGTGTATGTTCTTGACCAATGCCCAGATACTGGGACATATCAACATAGGTATCCGGCAACCCTTGAGTCCCACGCGCCTCGGTCTGGTGATGAAGCAGGAGGGCTATGAGGCTGTCCGTTCCGGTGGCCGCCGTGGTTATCGGGTGGTCGAGCTGAAAGGGGATGAAATCTACCGCAACCAATGCGCCATGGCGCGCTATGTGGGGGATTGATTCTTTCATGGTTTTCCTAAATACCTGAATATAAGTTCCACCTGCAGGGAGGTGAATATTTTCTGGGAGCCTTTGTAGCCGGTATGCCGCAGGGCTTCGTCCAGTTCCAAATTCAGCTTCATCCATTTGGACAAGCGGTTGAGTGCGGATGCCGGTGAAATGGTGGGGGCGTATGCCTCTGCCAGTTCACGTTTGTAATAGGGACGGACGGGCCACTCTTTGCCGGGGATATTTTCGTAGTCTTCAACGTACTTCATAAACAATACTTTAACAGGTTAATACACTGTAAATGTACGGAATTTTTTCTGTATGCCCATTGCCGGAACTCGGTATAATCTTACCTAATCTCACATTTTCCCACATCCCTTCATATCACTTCACCGCATCTCTTATTCTGCCCGGAGGTACGTCGTATCTTTGTTCTGTCAGACGATGAAGGGTGAAGATTAGTAATCGTGACGCGCGAAGATTAGTAATCGTAAGCCCCTGGGATTAGTATCGTCTCCCTATCTTTTAACTTATAATTTTTAATTTATGATTAACTACAGTATCGTGATGCGTGGCAATCCTACCGATAAGACGGTTGCCAAAAAAGCGTACGCAAGTGCGCAATATTCGGAAGTGATGGACATCAACCGCTTTGCCGAGCATATAGCCAGTCATGGCTGCGTGTACAAGCGTTCGGATATCGTTGCTATCCTCACCATGTCCGTGGATTGCATGCGGGAGCAGTTGCTGGCCGGACAAAAAATCCAGTTGGGCGACCTGGGGAGTTTCTACATCAGCATCAACAGCACCGGCGCGGCTTCTGCCAAGGAGTTCAATCCTGCCATCCATATCCGTAGGCTGAATGTGAACTGGACCTGCGGTCAGCGTTTTGGAGAGCTGCTGGAGGAGGCGGAATTCAATCTGGTGGCAACCCGAAGTGCAGCCCGTGCCGTGGTGAAAGCCCTGAAGGCCGGAAAGACTACCGTAGACCTGACCGGAGCCACTGGCGGGGGTGAAGATGCCGGTGGAGGCAGCAACCCGGGAGGCGGTTCGGACGGAGACCAGGGGGAAAATCCGTTAGGATGAAACGAAAAGACAAAAGAGAGAAAATAAATATGTTCTTCTGTCTAAAAAATGCAGCTAACCATAGTATTTAATTCCTTAATTGCAAATTGTTATGAGTGAGAAAACAAAATCAAAATCTGTATGGGGCATTGTCCTTAAAGTGATTATTACCGTGGCCACTACATTGGCCGGAGTGTTTGGCTTGACTTCCTGCATCAACCGTTAGCCGGATGAAAGCAGGCAGTTTCTATCAGAACTATCGGGAGGTAACCCTCCTGGTAGTTCATTGCAGCGCTACGCGCTGTGACCGTCACTTCTCGGTGGAGGCGCTTCGCCGCAGTCATCTGGCACGGGGCTTTGCCGATATCGGTTATCATTTCTACATCACCCGTGACGGCGAGGTGCATATTTGTCGTCCGGTTCATCAGATTGGAGCCCATGCCACCGGCTGGAACGACAAGAGTATCGGCATCTGCTATGAGGGTGGGCTCGACGAGAATGGTGTCCTTGCCGATACACGTACCTATGCGCAGAAATGCTCTTTGCTCGACTTGCTCCGGCAGCTGAAGACCGACTATCCCAATGCCCGTATTTCAGGGCATCGGCAACTCAGTTCCTCTATCCATAAGGCTTGTCCTTGTTTTGACGCCAAAAGCGAATACGAGACAATTAAAAATTAATTCTCTCCACGTATCCTATCGGCATGTCCACATGTGCGCAGCCCAGCATATCCAGCCGGACTGCCACTTTGCTTTTTCCTCCTATCATGACCAGTTCTCCCTCCAATCCGGCAAGGGGGCCTTTTATTACTTTCACGGCATCACCTGCTGCCAGAGGTGTACTGCAAATCTCTACAGCCTCCGGGCTATAGTCCAGCATAAAGCGGAAACGTTCCATCTGTTCCTCGGGAATGACGGCGGGACGGCTTTCACCGCGCAATACCATGTATCGACTGATAGCTTGTAAGGTAAGCGGCAGGGGGCGTTCCTGCGGAGTGACATGCACGAAAATCATCATCGGGATGACCAGGCGGTCCACTTTCTTGCGCCGGTCGCTCCATTGGCGTATTTCGCTTTGTATGGGTAAGTAATATTCCACTCCCATAGCTTTCAGCCGTTCGGCAGTCTTCTTTTCCAGACAAGACTGCACGTATGCCACCAGCCATTGGCGACGAGGAATAATATGAGGGGTGATATCAGTATGGTTCATGTAAAATCCTTTAAAGGTGTATTTCTATGGTTCATAAATAGTTGAGGTTCGGGCGCGCTACGCGGTCGCCTGTCACATTGGAGGGGCGGGGTTAATTAAAAATTAGAAATTAGAAATTAAAAATTAGACACTCGATTATTTACTCTCAACTCTTAATAGCTAGTCGCTAACTCAACTGTATCCGTATTTCTTACCGTAGCCGTAATACTTTCCGTATTTACCATAGCCGTAGTAATAACCGTATTTTTTCTTCTTCATATCGATTCCGTTGACTACTGTGCATAAGTTGGGGAGACGATGGTGCTCCTGAAGCTCGTTGATGAGCTGGTAATCGGTCTTATGCGTATAATCTGCACGACAGACGTAGATGCTGGCGTCCGCTACGCGCGAAAGGATGAGCGTGTCGGTCACCATGCCGATAGGGGCTGTATCCAGTACGATATAGTCATATTCTTTGCGTAATGTACTGATGGTGTCTTCCAGTGACTGGCGTGCCAGTAGTTCCGTAGGATTGGGTGGGATGGAACCGCCCAATAGCAGGTCGAGGTTGGAAGTTATGCCGGAAGGCTGTATCAGCGCATGAAGGTCTGTGGATTTGGGGGCGGCAAGGTATTGGGTGATTCCTTTTTCTTTGTGTGAAAGATGGAACAACTTGTTCAATCCCGGTTTGCGTATATCCAATCCTACCAGAATGACCTTTTTGCCGAGCAGCGCCAGACTGAGGGCGAGGTTGGAAGCTATGAAAGTCTTGCCTTCACCGCTTATGGTGGAGGTAACCAGGACGACTTTCTTATCCGGATCGCCCATCATGAAGAGCAGGTTGGTGCGCAGGCTGCGGAAGGTTTCCGTCATGATGTCGTTGTCGTTTTCGCGTACGGCAATGGCAGACTCTTCATGCTTGTTTGAACCGGTAAGGGGGATGTCACCGATAATGGGAACCTTTGTGAGCTTTTCCACATCGGTATGCCCTTCAATGCGGAAACGGAGCAGGTTCAATAGGAAAATGATGCCCAAGGGAATGCCGATGCCGATGACAAAGGCAATCATATAGATTTTTTTGCCTTGGGGAGAAACGATGCCGGCAGGCATGGGCTCTTCGATAATGCGTCCATTGTTGGCGGTTGCAGCCAGTGTGATGGCGTTTTCCTCGCGTTTCTGCAGCAGCATGATGTAGAGGGTGGCCTTGATTTCCTGCTGGCGTGCGATACTCATGAACTCCTGCTCCTGCTTGGGGGCGTTGCTGATGCGGCTTTCGTACTTGCGCGACTGTCGGTCGATGTTGCTCCGGGTGATTTGCAGGCCTTTCAAAACACTGTTTACGGTGGTTTTCACATTGTGGCGCATGGCCTCGATCCCCGTGTTCAGATTGATGATGGCGGGATTGCTTTCGGAGGAGGTACGTAGCAGGCGCTTACGCTCCACGATGAGATTGTTGTACTTGTCTATGGCGGAGGTCAGGTTCATGTCGCTCAGTCCTACGTTGGCAGGGATGATCTCGTCGTTGTTTGCAGGATTGTTGATGTAGTCGCGCAGATAGTTCACGAGGTTGATTTGGGTGGCGTTCTCTGCATATTGCTGTTCGTACTTGGAACTTTCCTGAAGGGCAAGCTGCGCGTCGCTGCTGATGTCGGTCAGTCCGGCGCGTTGCTTGAATTCCGCCAGTTCGGTTTCTGTGGTGCCCAGTTCGTGGTTGATGATGCTGATACGTTCCTCGATGAAGTCGGCGCTTTTCTGGGCCACTTCATTCTTTTCGGTGTTGGTGTCCTGATTATAGAGTATTATCAGTTCTTGGGTGAAATCGGAGGCTCGTTGTATATGGGTGTTTTGTACACTGATGGTGGCAATGGTACTGGTATTGGATATGGGGGCTACGGTCAGACCTGCCCTATAGCCTGCTGCTGCGGCAGTGGGGGTACTGATGATAGCCTTCAGATTGACGGGCTCTTGCGGAGCAGGCAATGAATCATTGTGCGAAATGGTGATGACACCTACCGGGAGTGGTAGAATGGCAGGTAGTTCGTCGAAAGATTTGGTCGTTTCTTGCTTGTCTCCGTTTTGTATATAAAAGGCTGTGACAGTCAGTTGGCCGGTAGGGGAGTATATCAGTTCCAGCCGAATGTTCCCTTCCAGTTTGTCAGCTTCCTCGGCGGTCATGAACACATCAAGAGGGGAGTTTTTGTAAAGTGGAACATCGTAGCCGAAAGATTGTTCGATGGCGATGTTGGTATAAAGGTTCAGACGTGACACGACTTTCTTGATGAGTGTCCTTGATTTCAGAATTTCCAGCTCATTGTCAAAGTTGCTGGTCATGGAAAGCATACCAAAATCCTGCATGGCAGACAGTGCATTGTTGGTACTTTTCTTGTCGTCTTCTTTAATTAGGATAGAAGATGACACTTCGTAGACGGGTATTTGGTAACGGAGATAAGCAAAGGCCAAGCCAGTGCATATCAATACGCTTGCCACAAACCAGGGCCAATGAATGATGTATTTGAAAAAGAGGGCTTGGAAATCTGTTTTTTCCTCTTTTTCGTTTAAAAGGTCATCGTATAAATCTTCTTTCATTTTTTGAGGATTAAAATTATCTTACAATGTTGACAATCAGACTTGTGAGTGAAACAAGGGAAGTAATCACAGAAACCCAGATAGTGGTACTGTTGCTGACGCTTGCACTCTTTGCCTTGGTTTTATTTGGAGCTATATAAAGGATATCATTCTGCTGCATGTAGTAGTAGGGAGAATGAAGAATATTCTGCTCGTTCAAGTTTAGGCTGATGACATTTCGCTGGCCGTTACAGTCTTCGCGGATGAGCTTGACGTTGTTTCGTATACCGTAAATGGTCATGTCGCCTGCCATGGCAAGCGCCTCGAAAATATTCACTTTCTCATTATTGATAGTGAAAGTTCCGGGACTGTTCACTTCACCGAGGACAGAAATTTTGTAGTTGGACATACGTACAGTGACAATAGGTATTTCTTTGAGATAAGGACGAAGCTGTTCACGGATAAGGTTCTCGGCTGCATTTTTAGTTAAGCCCCCTACTTTCAGTCTGCCTATCACGGGGAAGTCTATCTCACCTGCATTGTCTACGAGATATTGTTGCAGAGCTGGTTGCGATGTAGTGCTGGCATTGGATTGTGCTATATTATTATAGGTCTGCATGGTCAGGTTGAACGGTGCGGCAGCTTGCGGATCAGTGGTGTTTATGGTGATATTCAGCAAGTCTTTAGGTTGGATATGCGCATCGTAGAGGGTATCCTGCTGGTTGACTTCATTGATGACGATTTCCTTATAACTCTTATCTGTAAGTGATTTGTAACTTTGTAGATAAGGTACTTTTTTGTAAGATTGGCAGCTTGCCAATGTAATTGCCGCCATCAAGATGGCTATACTTTTCTTGTTTTTCATTACTGCTCCTTTTAATTTTTGATTTTCAATTTTAATTCTCAATACGCTTCTTTCTCGCCTTGAATGGCGTTTCTGATTGTCTTGTATATAATGTATAAATCCAATAGAAAAGTCCAGTGTTCCAGATACCATACATCGCGCTGTACACGTCCTTCCATTTGCCAGAGTTCTTTGGTCTCACCACGGTAGCCGGTGACTTGGGCCCAACCGGTGATGCCGGGCTTTACCAGATGTCTGACCATATATTTGTCGATAAGGCGTGAATATTCTTCAGTGTGTTTCAGCATATGGGGGCGTGGCCCTACAACGGACATTTGCCCCAGTAACACATTGAAAAATTGGGGAAGTTCGTCAATGCTGGCTTTACGGATGAAATCTCCGATTTTTGTTTTGCGCGGGTCATTGGCGGTGGCTTGTAGTTCGTCACTGTCTATGTTGACACGCATCGAACGGAATTTGTAACACCAGAATTCATTTCCATTCTCTCCGCTTCGTTTTTGTTTGAAGAAGATAGGACCGGGGGAGGATAGCTTGATAGCGGTACCTATGATGATGTAGACGAAGGGGAATACTGTACACAGAAAAACGAGGGAGAAAAAGAGGTCGAAGGCTCTTTTCAGCAGGCGATTTTCCATTTGTGCCAAAGGTTCCTCGCGGATAGTGAGTACGGGGATATTGCCAAACATCTCGAAGTGCATGCGACGATGCAGGTAATTGCGAATATTAGGTACACTATAGAAACGAATCAAGTGATTTTCGCAATAATTGATGATTGGAAGTATTTCATGGCTACGTGCAGAAGGCAAGCAGCAATAGACTTGTTCTATATGGTGTTGCTGTAAATAAGTGACAACTTCTTTAGGCTGCCCTAAATAGGGGACATCTCCGGGAAAATCATCAGAAGGTACATCACAGAAATAGCCGATAATGCGGAAGCCCGTGGTGGGATCTCCGGTCATTTCCTGATAGAGTTCTGTCATGTTTTTGTTACTGCCGATTAAAATGACGGTACGTGAGTTACCTCCATGTTCTCGATATTTTTTCAGTAAATACCGGAAAAGAAGGCGATATATAGCGAGGCAGATAAAGAAAATACTATAAAAGCATGTAAAAAAACGGAGTGAACTGGTACCGATATCTGCTAAAGTAGCCAAGCTGATGAACAGCGTGGCGTGAAAAGTTGTATTACGGAGAGCCCGACGTACAATGCGTTCCGGACGTACAATACGTTCATGCAGTACGACGCCATTGGAGTAATTGCAAAGTAGATAGACTAGATTCAATAATACCAATAGCTGGGACAATGAATGTGTAAATTCATTGCCCAGTGTTTGGTAGTCAAAAATGTGATATAGCGAGATGAAAATGATGTTCAGTAAGCATAAGTCACCAAAGATAATGACGAACTTAATCACTTTATTGAAATGGAGAACTTGTTTCATAATTCACACTAATTCAATAGCTTTTTTCTTTCTCAATGGTATTGAAAGAGAAAAAACTGTTCATTCTTGTTTGTTTAATAATTCTCTTACTTACAAGGTAATGGATACCAATACTCTCTTACTTACAAGGTAAGAGGTGGTATTTTATTTGGAGAATAATCTTATAAACCAGCCATTAAAAGGTATTTTACATTAAAAGACTATATATGTAATTAAAATGTAAAACGATATTTTATCTCATAATTAAATTTAATTTTTGAATTCAAAATGGGGGCGTTTATGTAAATAAATAAGACTGAAATACAAGTGGCTGCAATGTGTCTTATATCTATATATGAGATAAATATGAATTAAAAAATAAATCTATTTTTTTGCGATTGTAGTAATCTTTTTCATATCTTTGCAGCCACAAAACATATTCTCTTACCTTGTAAGTAAGAGAATAAAATTGGATAATAAAAGTACTCCTATACAAATAGGAATACTTTTACAAATTCTAGTTTTTAGGGCTTTTTCTTTTTGTTTGGATGGATTGTTGCAATCACTTTTTTATTTGCTTTACTCATCGCATTGTTGTCAAAAGAAGCAAGGTAAACGTGAGTTACCTTTTCAGAAGTATGTCCTAAGCTTTCACTAATCACAGAAATGGCCACTCCTTCGTCTTTGGCAGTGGTGGCCCAGCTATGGCGGGCTATATAAGATGTTAATGGAATGCTTAACCGTAACATCTTCGAAAGTGTGTGTAAATGTTGGTTGTAGAGCCGTAAAGCACTTTTGTATTGTCTGTAACCATCTTCCCCGGTCAGTGATAATATCGGTAGCAAATAGGGGGAAGAGGCGGCTTCGTTTTTATACCTATTTATAATCTGTGCGGCATACGACTCTATATGTACGGACAATTGCTGACGGGTCTTATGGCGGTAATAATAAATGGTATTGTGCTTGACATCCGTTTTGCGGAGATGTACAAGGTCTACGAACGGAATGCCTCGTAAGTAAAAACTTAACAGAAACATGTCGCGGCTGAAACGCAAGGCAGGCTTCTTCTCCAAATCGAGATTTACCAAGCGCCGGATTAGTAAAGGGGAGATGGCCCGTTTGGCGGTAGGCTCATAACCGGTGAATACATAGGCGAACAAATCGTCTATACTGTGTGTGAATGGAATGCCTTGTTCGGCAGCCTGGTGAGAGATGGAACGGAGCATACGCATATAGGTGGATATGGTATTATGGCGCCGCCCTTCACCGAGCAGCCGGTCTTCGTATTGCTTGATGAGGCTGGGGGTGAGATCTGCAAAAGTGATGGAACGGTGGCCGATGAAGCGGAAAAAGCTGTTCACTGTACTGGTATATATACCGGATGTACTGTATCGTCCGGCTTGTTTTGTCCGCTGTATCAGGGAAGCGGAAAAATTATGTATAGTATTCATAATCTGAATTTTAATATTTTAAATACATATAAAACAACCTTGAGCATGAAATGATTGTATGGCAATCAATGCACGCTTAGGGGAGAAATGGTAAAATTTCTATATAAATTCAGATATGTATTCTCCGGGCAGACAGGAGGAGGGTTACAGTATGCCCGAACGTACCCGACTCAGTGTTTCGGGGGTCATCAGCAGATAGGACGCAATGTGCGACAAGGGAGCCCGCTTGATGACTTCGGGCTGATGTTCCATGAGCTGGTTATAGCGCTCGCGTGCAGTCTCAAACCGCCAGGAGTCAGCCTTTATCTGTGAAACAATCAGGGAATATTCCAGAATCTTCCGATAGAACATGTTTATTTCCCATGAGATTTCGGTAAGTGTCAGCAGCTTGTTGTATGGCAGCAGGTATACGACACTCGGTTCGAGTGCCTCAATCATGAGGTGGGTGGGTTCCTGCTTCAAGGTACTTTCTATGCAGATGATGATGCAGCCTTCATAGGAAAAGTGTTCGGTGACGTCTTTACCGTTTTTATAATAGAATTGGCGCAACATGCCTTTTCCTACAAATACGATATTATGGCTTATCTGCCCTTCATTGAGTAATAATGCGCCCTTTTCTACTTCCTTGCGAATGAGGATTTCCTCTATCAACCTTCTTCCCTCGGGAGCCATGCCTGGATAGCGGGAGTTGATAGCGGCATCTACGGTTTCTTTCAATAGTGCATCCATAAAGCCATAATTTGTTTGTTCGAGGGGCAAAGATAAGGTTTTTACGAGAAAAAATCAGCTCCGTATGAAACTTTTGTTTACCCATTTCATGCCATACCAGCGGCGGACGAAAATGAAGCCGCGGATATTCTCGTCCAACAGGAAGGCTACCCACATGCCGCAGATACCCCAGCCGAAGGGGAAGCCGAAAAGGTATCCCACACCTACAGCTACACTCCACTGCACCACCAACCCTACGTAGAAGGGGTAGTTGACATCTCCTGCCGCACGAAGGGCGTTGGTGGCGAAGATGTTGATGGGGCGGCCTATTTCGAGGAGTACATCTATGATAAGGATGGTGGCACCCATACGTATGATGTCGGGGTTGGACGTGAGCCAGCCAAAGATGGCATGCCCCGAAAGGGCGAGGATGCAGGACAGCATGACGGTAATCATGACGGATTTCTTCATGACGTATTTTCCCATAAGGAAGGCTGCGTGAGGTTTCTTCTCGCCTATCAGATGCCCGATACAGATGGCGCCGCCTTGTGCCATGGAGATGCTGAACAGATAAGCGAACATGATGATGTTGACACAATAGGTACGGGTGGCAAGCGCTTCCACTCCCAGCATGTTGATGAAGTAGGTGATGACGACTTGCGACGAGCTGTACGACAATTGTTCGCCGGCAGAGGGCAGGCCTACCTTCATCAGGTTCTTTAGTTCTATCCACGGAAAAGGGCGGAAGTATGCCGGTGGGAAACGGTGGATGTGCTTGCGGAACAGTATGACGAACAGTATAATCATGGAGACACCCCGGCTGAAGGCTGTGGAGATGGCGGCGCCTTCCACGCCCAGTTCCGGAAAGCCGAAGCGGCCGAAGATGAGGGAGTAGTTGCCGATGATATTGAGGATATTGACTACGACGGTGACCATCATCGGGTAGATGGCCTTGTTGGCACTGCGCAGGGAGGCGGAGAGGGTGAGGGATAGTGCCTGGAAGAAGGCGAAAGCGCCTACGATACGCATATAGTCCATGCCGTCCTGCATCAGTTCAGCGGTGAGCCCCATCAGCCGGAGGATGGGATGGGCGCAGGAGAACAGTACCAGGCTGACCGTGATACCTACCGCCAGGTTGACGAGGATGGATACGCCGACTACTTGCACTACTTTCTTGTGTAGTTTCGCACCGAGATACTGGGAACACAGAACGGACGTTCCGAGGTTGATGACTTCGAAAACGAGGAAAGTGAGCATGATAATTTGGTTGACTACCCCTACGGCGGCAACACTGTTGTCCGAGTGGCGGCTCAGCATGATGGTGTCCACCGCACCGAGCATCATGATGAGAAGTGTCTCTATAAAAATGGGGGCGGCCAGCTTGGCAAGCCGCTTTTTTAGGCTTTCTTGTTGTATCATTGTCCGTGTATGTGCACTATACTTTAAAAATCGCGCAAAGATAAGGAAAGGTTGAAAAGGACGGTTTGATATGTATCAAATTTTTTTTCTTGTTTTAGGGTTTGAGTGTTAACGTGTTATCTCAAATTGTATGAAAACGGTGAAAAAAATATGTAGGAAAGATTTGCACAGTCCAAAAGTTTGCCCTACATTTGCACCGCATTTGAAAAGAATGCTGGTTATAAAAAAGGAAGTTTGGGTGAGTGGCTGAAACCACCAGTTTGCTAAACTGACGTACGGGTAACCGTACCGGGGGTTCGAATCCCCCAGCTTCCGCCAGATGCACTCTTAGCTCAGTTGGTAGAGCAACTGACTCTTAATCAGTGGGTCCAGGGTTCGAATCCCTGAGGGTGTACAAGACAAATGCGAGGGTGGGTTCATCTAACGGTTAGGATACATGCCTCTCACGCATGGTATACGAGTTCGATTCTCGTACCCACTACTAAAACAAGAAAGCGGTTGACTGATGAAACGGTTAACCGCTTTTTGTTTTTTATTTTTCTGTTGTAATCCGAAAATAGTTTCTATATTTGCACCCGCTATGGCGAAATGTATATTCTATATCTTGTTAGGGTTGTTCCTCATATCGAAGTTCACTTCCGTTTCTGATGATATGGAGGGATGTAAGACACTCCCTACTGCGGATGTGCATTATTTCTCCGGAGCCCAGCACAGCTTGTCGGGGGCAGATGGCAGACAATGCCAGGAAAAAGGGGAGGACGCGAATTATAATTGCCTGGCAGATGCCGGTTGCATAGGAAATACCTTCTCATTACGGCATGCCTCTTGCTCGAAATTGTTGAGGCTTAATCCGGACTTCATTGCCGCCAAGGTTGCAAGAACCCTGAAAACTCTGCTCCCGGAAGAAAAGACAACTTCTTTCCCCTTTACTTTCCATCCCCATAAGATTTCATATAGATATTATGTATATACGCTGAGGCGTATTCTTATTTAGTACTTTCCCTTCCTCTCTTTCGGGAGCCGGAGAGATTGCCCGTCTCCCCATGCCGAGTTTTTCTCTATTTTTTAAGTACTGATAATCAATATATAATGGATTTTCTATTAGATTTTATTCTCCATATCGATCAGTATATGATTGATATAGTGCAGGAATATCATATGTGGGCGTATGCCATATTGTTTCTGATTATTTTCTGCGAAACGGGGCTGGTGGTCACACCTTTCCTGCCGGGCGATTCCCTGCTTTTTGTGGCGGGAGCTATTGCCGCACTGCCCGACATGCCTCTCGAGGTCAATGTGCTGGCTTTGATATTGTTTGTTGCCGCGGTATTGGGCGACTCTTGCAACTACATGATAGGGCATTTCTTCGGGCAAAGGCTCTTCAATAATCCCGATTCCAGAATATTCAAGCAAAGCCATCTCGACAAGACCCATGAGTTCTATAAGAAGTATGGAGGCAAGACAATTATCATAGCCCGTTTTGTGCCTATCGTCCGTACGTTTGCGCCATTCGTGGCGGGGATGGGTAAGATGCATTACTATTACTTCATGCTGTACAACCTGATTGGGGGCACCTGCTGGATTGCCATCTTCTGTTATGCGGGTTATTTCTTCGGTGACCTTCCGTTTGTACAAGAGAACCTCAAACTGCTGATTGTGGCCATTATTGTGGTTTCCATACTGCCGGCCGTGGTAGAAGTGCTGCGTGCAAGACTGAAACAACGAAAACAAAAATAAATTAATATACTTAGTACATTTATCCATTATGAAGAATTCTTTTTTTAGCCGGTTCACACCGAAAGAACCGAAATTCTTTCCTTTGCTGAAGCAATTGTCTGAGATTTTATTGTCCTCGTCGGCTCTGTTGATAGAAATATTGGGCCATGACTCGCCTGAGAAGAGGGCGGAAGATTATAAACGAATCAAAGATTTGGAGCGTGAGGGCGATAAGCTGACCAATCTGATTCTGGATGAACTGGGCACTACTTTCATTACTCCTTTTGACCGGGAGGATATCCATGACCTGGCTTCGGGCATGGATGATGTGATTGATGGAATAAACAGCTGTGCCAAGCGTATCACTATCTATAATCCGCATCCTATTTCGGACAAGGGGAAAGAGCTGGGACATATGGTTCAACAAGAAGCGGCCCTCATCGGCCAGGCCATGGATGAACTGGAGGCATTCCGCAAGAGTCCGGATAAGCTGCGCGCATATTGCAACCAGATGCATGACATAGAAAACCGGGCAGATGATATTTATGAATTTTTCATCACCAGGCTTTTTGAAGAAGAGAAGGACTGCATTGAACTCATCAAAATCAAGGAGATTATGTATGAGTTGGAAAAAACGACGGACGCAGCCGAACACGTGGGCAAGATTTTGAGGAGCCTGATTGTGAAATACGCATAAACGAACGGACGCATGGAACTATTAGTGATTATCATTGTACTGGCTCTGATATTCGATTATATCAACGGTTTTCATGATGCGGCCAATTCTATTGCCACCATTGTGTCTACCAAAGTGCTTACACCGTTTCAGGCGGTGATATGGGCGGCTTTCTTCAATTTTGTGGCCTTTTTCATCGCCAAGTGTGTCATCGGCGGTTTCGGCATTGCCAACACCGTATCGAAAACGGTGATGGAGCCTTACATAACTTTGCCTATCATTCTGGCCGGCGTGATTGCGGCCATTGCCTGGAATCTGTTCACTTGGTGGAAAGGAATCCCTTCCTCTTCTTCGCACACGCTTATCGGAGGTTTTGCCGGAGCTGCCATCATGGCACACGGTTTTGAGGCCATCCAGTTGAGTATCATTCTGAAGATTGCGGCATTCATTTTTCTGGCTCCCTTGATTGGTATGGTGGTGGCATTCGGTTTTACGTTGTTGGTCTTGTACATTTGCCGCAGGGCGCATCCCCATACGGCCGAGGTGTGGTTCAAGAAACTGCAGCTGGTGTCTTCGGCTTTGTTCAGCATCGGGCACGGTCTGAATGATTCACAGAAGGTAATGGGTATCATTGCTGCGGCTATGATAGCCGGACATTCGGAAGGACTGGGAATGGGGATAAACAGTATTGATGACCTGCCGGACTGGGTGGCATTCTCTTGTTTTACGGCCATTTCACTCGGTACCATGTCCGGCGGGTGGAAGATTGTGAAGACCATGGGGACTAAGATTACGAAGGTGACGCCACTGGAAGGGGTGATTGCGGAAACTGCCGGTGCGTTTACGCTTTATCTGACGGAGTATCTGAAGATTCCGGTAAGTACGACACACACCATTACGGGAGCTATTATCGGAGTAGGGGCCACGAAGCGGCTTTCGGCTGTGCGTTGGGGAGTTACGAAGAGTCTGATGACCGCTTGGGTGCTGACTATCCCCGTCAGTGCTTTGCTGGCAGCAGGGATTTATTGTATCGTATCCCTTTTTTAGAAGTGCTGCCGCATAAAAAATAGACGGGTTCGTTTTATTTTGCATGAGGTTTGCACTATCTTTGCAGCCTGAAACTGTAAAATAGAATGCACATTGGACTGGCTATATAGTTTATTCGTCGAGCACTCCGCCTTGCAGGCGGTTGTGGTACTCTCACTGATTTCCGCTATCGGATTGGGATTGGGGAAGATACATGTTTGCGGCATTTCATTGGGAGTGACGTTTGTATTCTTTGCCGGCATCATTGCCGGGCATTTCGGGTTGTCCATAGACCCGCAGATGCTGAATTATGCGGAAAGCTTCGGGCTGGTGATATTTGTGTATGCTTTGGGTTTGCAGGTGGGACCGGGTTTTTTCAGCTCTTTCCGTAAAGGAGGGGTACAACTGAATATGCTCGCCACGGGTGTAGTGCTTATCGGCACCCTGCTGACTGTACTGGGCAGCTATGGGTTGGGAGTATCCCTGCCGGATATGGTGGGCATACTTTGCGGTGCCACGACAAACACACCGGCACTCGGTGCGGCACAGCAGACATTGAAACAGATGGGATTGGAGTCCAGTACCCCTGCTTTGGGGTGTGCGGTGGCATATCCGCTGGGGGTGGTAGGGGTCATTCTGGCCGTACTGTTCATCCGTAAGACGCTGGCGCATAAGGAAGACCTGGAATTGAAAGAGAAGGATGACGTGAACAAGCCTTACATTGTTGCGTTCCAGGTGCACAATCCTGCCATCTTCAACAAGAGTATCAAGGAAATAGGCGGGCTGAACAGCTATCCGAAGTTCGTGATTTCCCGCTTGTGGCGGGATGGGAATGTGAGTATTCCTACCTCGGAAAAGATTATAAAGGAAGGTGACCGCCTGCTGGTGATTACCTCGGAGAAAAATACGCCGGCTCTGACTGTGCTTTTCGGCGAGCAGGAGCATACTGATTGGAACAAGGAAGATATAGACTGGAATGCCATAGACAGCCAGTTGATTTCGCAACGTATCGTGGTGACGCGCCCGGAGTTGAACGGCAAGAAGCTGGGTTCTCTCCATCTGCGTAATCATTACGGTATCAATATCAGCCGGGTTTATCGTAGCGGCGTGCAGCTGCTGGCCACAGCGGAACTGACCTTGCAATTGGGTGACCGCCTGACCGTAGTGGGCGAAGCCGCTGCTATACAAAATGTGGAGAAGGTGCTGGGCAATGCTGTGAAAAGCCTGAAGGAACCGAACTTGGTGGCGGTATTTATCGGTATTGTCATCGGTCTGGCTTTGGGAGCAATTCCTATTTCCATTCCCGGCATCAGCGCTCCCGTGCGGCTCGGATTGGCAGGAGGCCCTATCATCGTAGGTATTCTTATCGGGACATTCGGTCCGAGGATGCACATGGTGACTTATACTACGCGCAGTGCGAACCTGATGCTCCGTGCATTGGGATTGTCTCTTTACCTAGCTTGCCTGGGACTGGATGCGGGTGCCCATTTCTTCGATACGGTATTCCGGCCGGAAGGGCTGTTATGGATTGCTACGGGTTTTGCGTTGACTGTGGTTCCGGTATTGATTATGGGTATCGTTACCTTCAAGTGGCTGAAGATAGATTTCGGAACAATGGCGGGTATGCTGTGCGGAAGCATGGCAAACCCCATGGCGCTGAACTACGCCAACGACACCATTCCGGGAGACAATCCGTCTGTAGCTTATGCTACGGTTTATCCGCTGTGCATGTTTCTACGGGTAATTATAGCCCAAGTGCTGCTCATGTTCTTCATTAATGGATAATGAAGAATGAGGGATATTATCAACTGTCAATTATCAACTATCAATTAAATAACTATGGGAAATATAACTCCGGAAAGTATTGTCAATGACTTGCGTTATTTGCAATTATTATCACGCAGTTTTCCTACCATTGCTGATGCCAGTACAGAAATCATCAATCTGGAGGCCATTCTGAATCTGCCGAAAGGTACAGAGCATTTTCTGACGGATATTCATGGCGAGTATGAGGCTTTTCAGCATGTGCTGAAGAATGCATCGGGGGCAGTGAAACGTAAGGTGAACGAAATATTCGGGCATACACTGCGCGAAAGTGAGAAGAAGGAAATCTGTACGTTAATTTATTATCCGGAAGAGAAGCTGCAACTTATCAAGGAGCAGGAAACGGACCTGGATGACTGGTATTTGATAACACTGAACCAGTTGGTAAAAGTATGCCAGAACGTTTCGTCCAAATATACCCGTTCGAAAGTACGCAAGGCACTTCCAGCAGAGTTCTCGTATATCATTCAAGAGCTGTTGCACGAATCGAGCATCGAACCTAACAAGCATGCCTATATCAATGTCATAATCAGTACCATTATCTCTACGAAGCGTGCGGATGATTTTATTGTGGCGATGTGCAACCTTATCCAGCGCTTGACCATCGACTCGCTGCATATCGTGGGCGATATATACGACCGCGGACCGGGTGCGCATATTATCATGGATACTCTCTGTGATTATCATAATTTCGACATCCAATGGGGTAACCACGATATTCTGTGGATGGGTGCCGCATCGGGTAATGATGCTTGTATAGCCAACGTAATCCGTATGTCGATGCGCTATGCCAATTTAGCAACGCTGGAGGATGGTTATGGCATCAATCTGTTGCCGCTTGCAACGTTTGCCATGGATACCTATGCGGATGACCCTTGCACCATCTTTGCGCCGAAAATGAACTTTGCCGATGCGGAATACAATGAGAAGACCTTGCGGCTGATTACACAGATGCACAAGGCGATTACGGTTATCCAGTTGAAACTGGAGGCGGAAATCATCAGCCGCCGTCCTGAGTTCGGTATGGAGAACCGGAAACTGCTGCATCTGGTGGATTTCGAGCGTGGTGTGTTTGTATACGAAGGCAAGGAATATCCGTTGCGCGATGTGAATTTCCCCACCGTAGACCCGGCGGACCCGTATCGTCTGTCGGACGAAGAGCGCGAACTGATGCACCGGATTCATTCTTCTTTCATGAACAGCGAGAAGATGAAGAAGCACATGCGCTGCTTGTTTACGTATGGCGGCATGTATCTGGTGTGCAACAGTAACCTGCTTTATCATGCTTCCGTGCCTCTGAATGCGGACGGCAGTTTTAAACATGTCCGCATCGGCCAAAAGGAATACTGGGGACGTAAGTTGCTGAAAAAGACCGACCAGCTGATACGTACCGCTTACTTTGACGAGGACGGTTCGGACGAGAAACAGTTTGCACTGGATTATGTCTGGTACATGTGGTGCGGACCGGATGCCCCTTCCTTCGATAAAGACAAGATGGCTACCTTTGAACGCTATTTTGTGGCCGACAAAACATTGCATAAGGAGACGAAAGGGCATTACTATGCTTTGCGCAACGAGGCTGAGGTGTGTGACCGCATTCTTGAAGAGTTCGGCGTGAAGCCGGGGCCACATTCGCATATCATCAACGGACATGTACCGGTAAAGACCATTAAAGGTGAGAAACCCATCAAAGCGGATGGTAAGCTGCTGGTGATTGACGGTGGTTTTTCAAAAGCCTATCAGCCGGAAACGGGAATTGCGGGATATACGCTGGTATATCATTCCCACGGCTTGCAGTTGGTGCAGCATGAGCCGTTCCAGAGCCGTCAGAAAGCCATTGAAGAAGGACAAGACATCAAGTCTACAACCCTGGTTGTCGAATTCAATTCGCAGCGTATGATGGTGAAGGATACGGATAAAGGAAGTGAACTCGTTACGCAGATTCAGGATTTGATGAAACTGCTGGTGGCGTATAGGACGGGGCTGATTAAGGAGAAACAATAATTTATAATTTCAGTATCGTCACCCCGCCCTCTACAATGATGCCTTTGTCATAGGTTTTCCCTTGGGTGTAGTAGCGGCTGCCGCCATAACCGCCGGTGAGGAATATGCCAAAGCGCTCGGTCAGGTGGTATTCCAGATTGACACGTGCCTGGAGGGCATAGAGACGTGCCGGAATGCCGTAGTCCTTGTTCTTGAAGGTTTCTATATGTTGGTATCCCAGATCTCCGCTGATGAACAGCTGTTTGTAGAGCGGTAATTCAAGACCGGCACGGTAGAAGAGGGCAGCGGAAAACTTATCGCCAAAATCCAGATAATGGGTACCGCCACCGAGGATGGTATAGAAGAGCCGGTTCTTGAAACGGGCACCTACATTCAGCTTGGTGGCATTACCACCGAAAAACATCAGTTGAACTTTTGTTTGGGGATTGGCATTGACTAATCCCAACTGGAAACCATCTAATTTTTCTTTGTAGTAGTTGAATAGACCTATTTGAAGCCCTTTGGCACGTATGGCCATATTGGCAGCGCCTATTTGTAATCCTCGGGCTGTACCACCCACCACATTGCCCAGGCCGGAAACCTGAACACCGGTCATATCTCCGGCGGTGATGTTGGTAAGGGCGGACATCTGCATGCCATTCAAGTCTTCACCGATTACACTTAGCAGGCCGGCCCCTGAAAATCCTTTGAAATTTCCACCGGAAATATTGGCGAGTCCGGCAAAGTGTATGCCGGAAGCACCTTCTCCGCTGATATTCAACAGGCCGCCTATGGAGGCGCCACGATTATAGTCCCCACTGATGTTTGCCAGACCGGAAATGATGACGCCTTGCGCATGGTTTCCGGTGATACCTACCAGTCCCGAAACGGATACTCCGATAAGGTTGTTGCCATTGATGTTGGTAATTCCTGCTATCTGCATGCCTCGCATGCTTCCCCCCACCATATTTGACAGACCTGCCATCTGTACACCGTTCACATCCCTGCCGGTTACACTGCCAAGAATATTCATGCCGAGGCCATTCAGACGGTTCATGGAGGAGAACACACCCAGATTGAAGCAGGTGCTTCCTATGGTATCAGTCCGCTGTGTGGAGATGTTTTTCCATAAGGAGATATTGATACCTACCGGGCCATGGTCTGTTCGTGGAGAGCGTTGTTTCCGGAAAGATTTCTCGGAGGATTTCTGAATCGTATCCGGCTGTACGCTGCCCGGATTATGTTCTTGGGCAAGAGCTGTCCCTGCAAAAAGCAGGGACACAAGGAGGAGGGAAAGGTTTCGTTTCATACTTTTTTCTATATTTCGTCCGGCCAGGGAGCTGGTTGGCGGGTGGCACGCAACAGAGGGCGCTGCGCATCCACAGACCGGAGGTAATTACTTAATTTCCGTGACAACTCTTTGACAACTTCAGGCTTCTCTCGGGCCATATCATGTTTTTCACTGATGTCGGCGGGGATGTTGAAAAGTTCCCGTCTACCGTCACCGAAATAATACACCAGCTTCCACTCGCCCGAACGGATGGAGCAAGTGGCTCCGATGCCCGGGCCGGAAGGACCCCAGCTATTGGGATAATGCCAGTAGATATCACGGTCTTTCATTTTACCTTTTCCGGTGAGCAATGGCATGAAACTGATGCCGTCGCGTTGCTGTACGGTTGTATAGTTGTCTACGCCTGCCATCTCAAGGATGGTGGGGAAGAAGTCCTCTATCATCAGGTAATGGTCGCATTGGGTTTGGGGCGCTACGATGCCCGGCCAGCGGACAATCATCGGTTCACGTATGCCTCCTTCGTAGGCGGAACCTTTACCACTGTTGAGCGGATAGTTCTGGACATGCAGTTGTCCGGCGCGGGTATGGGCCGCCAAACCGCCATTGTCGGACATGAAGATGAGGATAGTGTTTTCCGTCAGGTTGTTCTTGTCCAGATAATCCATAATGTCTCCCAGACTTTTGTCCATACCCTCAATGAGAGTAGCATAGGCAGCTTCTACCGGAGGAAGGCCTTTGTCCAGGTACTTCTGGTAGAAACGCATGTCAGGTTGTATAGGGGTATGGATGGCATAGTGTGCCATGTACAGAAAGAATGGCTTGTCAGTCTGCTGTGCATCGTCCAGGGCCTTCATGGCCTCTATGGTAAGGGCTTCACTTAGGAAAGTGTCGGTTCCATGATATTTCTCCAGACCGGGTACGGCAGCCAGCGGGCTTTTACCGTCTGTTTTGTTGCCGAAATTCTCCTTGCCATAGTAGCTGGCAGGTGAACCGGCAGCATGTCCGGCTATGTTCACTTCAAACCCCATTTTCAACGGGTCGGCTCCGGGAGTGCCTTCAGCACCGAAGTGGGCTTTTCCGCAATGAATGGTGTGATAGCCATGGTCTTTGAGCACTTCGGCCAGGGAGGTGACTTGTGTGGTCCGTTCCACGCCAGGCTCTTGACAAATGCCGTTAACGTTCCATTCCGGATAAATCATGACCGAGTCGGGTTGTTCATGGGTAGTGTTCTTGCGGAGGGTCCAACTGGTGACTCGATGCCTGGCAGCATTCATTCCCGTAAAAAGGCTGACACGCGTAGGTGAACTGATGCTGCATGCATAGGCCTGCGTAAACATTTTGCCTTGTGTAGCCATCCGTTCCATGTTGGGAGTATGGTACGTATCGTTGTACTTGGTACGCTGTGTCCAAAAGGGGAGGGACGTGTCTTGCCATCCCATGTCATCCACTAGGAACAGAATGATGTTTGGCTGCTCTTTTGGAGCAGGTACGGCATCCCCAGGCGGCATGCCATACGCTTCTCCCGCCATTCCGCATATCGGAAGCATGGCGGATAATAATAATTCGTTTCTCATTTAGATAATAATTTAGAAAGGGTTAGATAGGTTGTAGTTTAATTGTTTTTTTACATTATCCTTTGGCCTCCTGATACAAGAAGCGTTTGATAGATTTCTTCGGCGTTTTTTCAAATTCTTCAGGATAGATTTTCATTTTGAATATCTGGCTGTATGCGGGCAGTTCTGCATTCAGTGCCACACGGTTTTCCTCCATGACGCGTTCGATGTCGTCATTGTTCAGCCCATGGGCAAAGGCATCATCGAAGTCGGGGTAAACCAGACCTACCAGTTTCTCATTCTGCTGCACGATGATGCTTTCGGCTACATACGGCATATTGTTCAGTTTGTCTTCTATCTCTTCCGGGTAGATATTCTGACCGCTCGGGCCGAGGAGCATGTTCTTGCTGCGTCCCTTGATGCTTACGTTGCCTTCGGCATCCATCAGGGCAAGGTCTCCGGTGTGCAGCCAGCCGTCTTTGTCGAGTACCTGTACGGTGGCCTCGTCGTTCTTGTAGTAACCCAGCATGACATTGGGACCACGGCAGACAATCTCTCCCGGAATGTTTTCGGGATCGGATGATAGGATTTTCACCTCCATACGCGGTGCGGCCTTTCCGCAAGAACCGGGTTTGAAGCGGGTCCAATCCTCGTAACAGATGATGGGACCGCATTCCGTCATTCCATAGCCTACCGTATAGGGGAAATCTATCATCTTTAAGAACTGCTCCACTTCCTGGTTGAAGGCAGCTCCTCCTACAATGATTTCTGCAAAGTTTCCGCCAAAGGCTTGAATCATTTGTTCGCGTACGGTCGCCTTTATCTTGTCATTGATGATGGGTACTTTCAGCAACAACTTCATGGCGGGAGTTTCCAGCTTGGGCAGTACGCTCTTCTTTATAATCTTTTCGATAATGAGCGGAACAGCCACAATCAGGTTAGGCTTCACTTCGGTGAAAGCCTGGAAAATGATTTTGGGGCTGGGCATACGAGTGAGGAAGAATATGTGGCAACCTACGGCGAATTCATACAGAAACTCGAATGCAAGTCCGTACATATGTGCCATTGGCAGCATGGAGACAATCTTGTCACCGGCTTTCAGCGGCAATACTTCGAAAGCAAAAGTGGTGTTTGACCAAAGGCTGCGGTAGGGCAGCATCACTCCTTTGGAGTAACTGGTGGTGCCGGATGTATAGTTGATGACCGCCAGTTCGTCGGGCTGGTCCTTGTGATAACTGACATGTTCCTTGCGGAAGTTCTTGGGGTATTTCTTACCGAACATTTCGTTGAGATGTTCGCGGGCATAGTCCAACTTTTCGCTACGGGAGACAAGAATGTAGAAGTCTGCCATCATCATGATGCCCTCCAGCAGCGGCATGGCACTTTCGTTGAGGTTTTCCCAAACCTGGTCGCCTACGAAAAGCAGTTTGGCTTCGGAATGGTTCACGATGTTGTGTACATTGTCTGCCTTGAACTCGTGAAGGATGGGGACGATTACCGCACCGTAGGTCAATGTTGCGAGGAACGTTACGCCCCAGTGGGAACTGTTGCGGCCACAGACGGCAATCTTATCGCCTTTCTTGATGCCGCTTGCCTCGAAAATGATATGCAGCTTTTCTATTTTGCGGGCTACGTCCTTATATTGTAGGGTTGCTCCCTTATAGTCGGTCAGAGCGTCTAAATCCCAATTTTCCTTTATGCTATTCTCTATATAGGCGATAAAACTTTGTTCCATGATATTAATTGCACATTTGGTTGAAAATTGTGCAAATATAAGGGTTTATATATAGAAAGCAAACTTTTATAGGGAAAATAGTTTTTATGGCGGCTATTTGCTAAAACTCGACAGTTATACCTAAAGTAGGCAGGATAGTGCCGCTTTCCTGCTTGAGGTATTTCATTTTATAACGCTGTTCGGCAACAGGAGCAGACGGATTTTCGATGATGCCCGTACTCATTATCACATCCGGCTGCTTCAGTTTGTTGCCGGTGATATTCTGTATGTCCAGATAGATTCCTATCATGCAGTGATGGAAGTAGAAGGACTTGTCCACACGCAAGTCTAACTGGGCAAAGTTGGGAAGCCGCCCGGTATTATAGTACGCATAGTCGTAGTAGGGCTGTCCTTTGGCATCCCATGCTTCTACGAGTGATGATTTGTCTTCATCATAGGGAGTGTAGGGGCTGCCGCCTATATAGCTTAGCTTGCCTCCTATGCTCCAGCGCCGGGGCAGGTTGTATGTACCGCTCATGTTGAGTATGAAACGGTTGTCCCAGGCAGATGGAATGAAGTCTCCATCTGGACGGTTGCGGTATTCGCTGCGGTATAAGGTGAAGGAGGATACGAGATTGAACTTGCCGGATGCCTGCCAGCGGAACATGGTTTCCAGTCCGTAGGCCCTGCCGCTGGCTGTAGGGACGAGTGCTTCGTTGCCGGTGACACCGTAATCGTTTCCTTTGCATGCCAACGGAATGTTGTCTTGGAGGGAAAGTGGCATACGGCTGTAACGCTTGAAGAAACCTTCTGCAGAAACCATGAACCGGTCTTGCAGGTGCCAGTCCACACCGAGGCTGCTTTCAAAGACCTGCATGTACTTCAGGTTTTTGTTGAGATATTGCCCTTCATTGTCTTTATATCCCAAAGCGGTGTAGGGAGGCAATTGGTGGTAGAGGCCGGTACTTCCGCTCAAGGTCCATTGTTTCGAGAGTTTGTAGGATGCAGAGAGGCGTGGGGAGAACTGTTTCCATAGCTGCCGCATCTTTCGGTTGTAAGTGTTGCCATCCATACGGATACCGGCAGAAAGGGCCAGACGCTTGTCGGCGGTGGTATAGTTGGAAGAGAAGAAAGCCCCCCAGCCGAAGATGTTGAGTGAGGTTTCGTAGATGGAAAGCGTACCCGAATGACTGCCGTATAGTCTTTGCCTGCTGTGGTTTGTATAGATGGAGTTGTTCAGTTCTGCTCCTTCTTTTAGGGTCCATGCTCCCAAGCGCGTTTGGTTTTCGAAACGCAGGGTGGTCTTTTGTTCTGTGGAGCGTAGGCGCAGGGTCAGGTTGTCTTCGGAAGAGTCATCGTTGTTGCGGTATTTCAGATTGCGGTTGTTCAGGTAGTTATGGCTCAGTATAAGGGATTGTACGTGCCTTCCATTGTAGTGTCTGTAAGAGGCTCCGAGAGTGAATGTTTCCTGATGGATAGTGGGGAGATAGCTGAGCAGATATTCGGCATCTTCTCCTTTTTCATCGGTATTCAGTTTCATCTTGTCAATGCCTGCAAGACCAAGCAGGGTCAGCTCACTGTGCTCGTTGAAACGGGTTTTTGTTTTGAATTGTCCGTCAATGAAATTGGGCAGGAAGGGCAGTCCCAAAGCCTTGAACAAAAGTTGCAGGTAGGACTGGCGTGCGGAGAACAGATAAGTGGTGCGCTGCCCTAGATGGCCTGCTCCGCTGAGCGAGACTTCCGATGCGCCGATGGTGGCTTTGAACGCCTGCTTGTCCGGATTTCCGTCCTTGAGTTGGAAGTCGAGGACGGAACTCAAGGCTCCGGAGCGGTTGGCGGGGAAGGCGCCCGTATAAAATGTAATCTCGCGTATCAGGTCGGCATTGACAATGCTTACCGGTCCTCCGGATGCACCTTGAGTGGCAAAGTGGTTGATGTTGGGAATTTCGATGCCATCCATATAAAAGCGGTTTTCGGAAGGAGAACCGCCCCGAACAATCAAGTCGTTGCGATAGCCGATGGGAGAGAAAGAGACGCCGGGATAGGAGCGTACGATGCGCGAAACATCCCGGTTGGCTCCGGGACTTTTCTCTATTTCCTGCAAGCCGATGATACGCATGCTGACCGGGCTTTCGATACTTCGCCGGAAGGGGGAAGGCACCACCACTACTGTGTTCAGCAGATTGGCATCCTCTTCCATCTCTATCTCGATGAACGGGGTTGAGGCTGAAACGATATATTCGGGGGTGGAAACAGTCTGGTATCCTATGCAGGATGCCTCAAGGCTATAGATGCCCGGAGGTACCTGCTCTATCTTGAATGTGCCGAGTGAATCGGTGGATGCCCCTTTCCCGGGGATGCCGACAACGAAAACGTTGGCGTAGGCCACGGGTTGTCTGGACTGTCTGTCGATGACTTTGCCGCGAACGGAATAGGTCACGGGAGCTATCATGGCATTCATGGTTGGGCTGATACCTGATAAAAGTATCAGCAATATAAACAATACAGCTCCCACCTTGTGCCGCATGACATTCATGGCTAATCAGACGTCACTAATTACTTTCCCAAGTACCATCGGTACATGCGTTGCACACCTTCCTCGATATCAATCTTATGATGCCATCCCAATGCATGTAATTTACCGGGATCGGTCAGTTTGCGCATGGTGCCGTCGGGTTTGGAAGTGTCGAAGGTCAACCGGCCCTGATAGCCTACGGTGTTGACAATCAGCTCTGCCAACTGGCGGATAGTGATTTCCTTGCCCGTACCGATATTGATGTGACAGTTGCGGATTTCCTTGTCGTCCGGCTTGAAGGTATCTTTGAAGTCGACGTGTTCCATGACGAAGACGCTGGCATCTGCCATCTCCTCGCTCCAGAGGAATTCGCGCAAGGGGGTGCCGGAACCCCATAATCTCACTTCTTCTTCGCTGATGCCGTATTTCCGGAGGATATTCAGAATGTCCTCTTTGCTGCTGTCGCCGTTGATGCCTTCCACCGGACGCAGGTTCATGTCGTGGCGTACGGCATCCCAGTCGCCTTGTTTCAGGCAGTGGGCGAGGTGTATCTTGCGTATCATGGCAGGGAGCACGTGGCTGCGTTCCAGGTCGAAGTTGTCGTTGGGACCGTAAAGGTTGGTGGGCATCACGGCAATGTAGTTCGTACCGTATTGAAGATTGAAGCTTTCGCACATTTTCAGTCCGGCTATTTTGGCGATGGCATAGGGCTCGTTCGTGTATTCCAGCGGAGAAGTGAGGAGTGCGTCTTCTTTCATCGGCTGTTCGGCATCACGGGGATAGATGCAGGTGCTGCCCAGAAAGAGAAGTTTTTTCACTCCGTGGCGGAAGCTTTCGCCGATGACGTTCTGCTGTATCTGCAAGTTCTTGTAGATGAAGTCGGCACGGTAGATACTGTTGGCCATAATGCCACCCACAAAGGCGGCGGCAAGGAATACATATTCGGGCTGTTCCTCGTCGAAGAAGCGGCGTACGGCAACTCCGTCGAGCAGATCGAGTTCTGTGTGGGTCTTGCCGATGAGATTGGTGTATCCTTTCTCCTCAAGATTTTTCCAGATGGCAGAACCTACCAGTCCCCGGTGGCCTGCTACATATATTTTGGCATTTTTGTCTAACATTGTTGTCTGAAAGTTTAATAGTTCATTCAAAGCTCTTTGCTTCTTAAATACAGTTTCTTCACAAATTTCATGTCGTGCTCTGCCATGATGCGTACCAACTCTTCAAAACTGGTCTGCCTCGGATTCCATCCCAGCAGTGTTTTTGCTTTGGTGGGGTCGCCCAGCAATTGTTCCACTTCGGCAGGCCGGAAATATTTGGGGTCGACTTCCACGAGGACTTTTCCGGTCTGTGTGTCGATACCCTTCTCATCCACTCCCTGGCCTTCCCAGCACAGAGTGATGCCTACCTCCCGGAATGCCAGTGTCGCAAATTCGCGTACGGTATGCATTTCTCCGGTGGCAATGACGAAGTCTTCGGGGGTGTCGTGCTGCAGGATGAGCCACATGCACTCGATGTAGTCTTTGGCATATCCCCAGTCGCGCCGGGCATCCAGATTGCCCAGATACAGCTTGTCCTGGAAGCCTTGGGCGATGCGGGCAGCCGCCAGTGTGATTTTTCTTGTCACGAAGGTTTCACCTCGGCGTTCGCTCTCGTGGTTGAAGAGTATGCCGTTTACAGCAAACATGCCATAGCTTTCGCGGTAGTTCTTTGTAATCCAAAAGCCATACTGTTTGGCTACGCCATAGGGGCTGCGGGGATAGAACGGGGTCGTTTCGCTTTGCGGCACTTCCTGCACTTTTCCGAAGAGCTCGGAAGTGGAGGCCTGGTAGATGCGTGTCTTCTTTTCCATACCGAGAATGCGTACGGCTTCGAGCATGCGCAGGGTGCCTACGGCATCGGTTTCGGCGGTATATTCGGGCACGTCGAAGGATACTTTGACATGGCTTTGGGCGGCAAGGTTATATATTTCGTCCGGCTGCACACTCTGGATGATACGGATGAGAGAGCTGGAGTCTGTCATGTCTCCATAGTGCAGGTTAATGGTACGTTTCTGTTTCATGTCGCGTACCCACTCATCGAAGTAGAGGTGTTCGATGCGGCCGGTGTTGAAAGAGGAAGAGCGACGCAGGATACCGTGCACTTCATATCCTTTCTGCAGGAGGAATTCGGCAAGGAACGAGCCGTCCTGCCCGGTAATGCCGGAGATAAGGGCTTTCTTCATAATGTATGCTTCTTGTTATTATGTCTTTTCGGACTGCAATATTCGTTATTTTCCACGAGATGGCAAAATATAAACTATTTCTTTCCCATCACTTTGTCGATAATCAGTGCGATTGCCCCGTCGCCCGTCACATTGCAGGCAGTACCGAAGCTGTCCATCGCTATGTATAGTGCAATCATCAGCGCTTGTGCCGACTCGTCGAAGCCCAGCATGGATTGCAGGATGCCCAGTGATGCCATGATGGCGCCTCCCGGTACCCCGGGAGCGGCTACCATAGTGATGCCCAGCATGAAGATAAATCCTGCAAATAGAGGGAAATCATGGGGCATGCCTTGCATTATCATCAGTGCCAGGGCGCATGCCACAATCTTCAATGTGCTGCCCGACAGATGGATGGTGGCGCAAAGTGGGATGACGAATCCGGCAATATCGGCAGAGACGCCGTTCTTCCGACTTTGCTCCAATGTTACGGGGATAGTGGCGGCACTGGATTGAGTGCCTAGAGCCGTGAAGTAGGCAGGCATCATTCGTCCCAGTAGTTTAAGAGGGTTCTTGCGGACAAACAGTGCCGCAATGCTGTATTGGAATACCAGGAGAAAGATGTGAAGCAGGAAGATTACACCGATAATCTTAATAAAGACCATCAGGATGCCGAATACTTGTCCACTGTGCGTCATGTTGAGGAAAATGCCGAAAATATAGATGGGAAGCAGCGGCAATATCACTGCACTGATCATGCGGATGATAATCTCTTGAAAATCGCGTGCCGCATTTTTCAGTACCTCACTTTTCAGATGAGCCAGACCCAGCCCCAGTGTGAAGGCAAGTACGAGTGCGGTCATAACATTCATCAAGGGCGGGATACCCACGGAAAAATAGGGAAGGATGCCTTGAGATTCACTGACTTCTTCTAACGGCACCCCGGTTTCTATGAGGGAAGGAAATACCGCCATACCGGTGAAATAGGAGAGAAAGCCGGAGAATAAGGTAGCTCCGTAAGCAATGAGCGCCGTGACGACCAGCATCCGTCCGGCTCCTTTGCCGATGTCGGCAATGGCAATCGTGACCAGTCCCACAATGATGAGGGGGATGGAGAAGTTCAGGAATTCACTGAAAATGGCATTGAATGTTACGAACAGCCGTACCAGCGAAGCCGGTAGGAAATTTCCGAAAAGTATACCTAAGATAATGGCAATGATGATGCGTGGCAATAGTCCGATGTGGAAGTTCTTCATGAGCATTGGTTTTCTGTCTGGTTGAAAAATAGGCTTTCGCTGACAAAAGTACTATTTTATTTTCGTAATTCATACGAACAAATGCTGTTAGCATTTTGTTTCCATATAAAGACAAAATTTACATGAATATGAAGAATTTAAATAAAACAGACATTGGACTTATCGGTCTGGCAGTTATGGGCGAGAATTTGGCCCTCAATATGGCAGATAAGGGATGGAATGTTTCGGTATATAATCGTACGGTTCCGGGAGTGGAAGAAGGGGTGGTGGAGCGTTTTGTGAACGGCCGCGCCAAAGGGAAAAAAATTGAAGGCTATACAGATATAGCCGAATTTGTAACTTCCATTGCCATACCCCGCAAAATAATGATGATGGTTCGTGCCGGCAGTGCGGTGGATGAACTGATGGAACAGCTGTTTCCCCATTTGTCCGAAGGGGATATCCTGATTGACGGTGGTAATTCCAATTATGAGGACACCAACCGGCGTGTGGCATTGGCCGAAAAGAAAGGCTTCCGTTTTGTGGGAGCTGGAGTTTCCGGTGGAGAGGAAGGAGCGCTGAACGGCGCGTCTATCATGCCCGGAGGATCTGAAAGTGCCTGGCCTGAGGTGAAGCCTATCCTGCAGAGTATTGCGGCAAAAGCATCTGACGGTACCCCGTGCTGCCAGTGGATTGGTCCTGCCGGTTCCGGTCATTTCGTCAAGATGATACATAACGGTATCGAATATGGAGATATGCAGCTTATTGCCGAAGCTTATTGGGTGATGAAGAATCTGCTTGGTCTGGACAATGGACAGATGGCAGAAATCTTTGCTGATTGGAATGAGGGTAAGTTGCGTAGCTATCTCATTGAAATTACCGCCAACATACTGCGTCATAAGGACAAATCAGGAGGTTACCTGATAGATAAGATATTGGATACCGCCGGACAGAAAGGTACGGGCAAGTGGTCCGTTATCAATGCGATGGAGCTGGGCATGCCGTTGGGGCTGATTGCTACGGCTGTGTTCGAACGTAGTTTGTCGGCACAGAAGGGCTTGCGTGAAACGGCTTCCAAGCAATTTGTATGCCGACGCTCGCAGGCGGTGTACAACAAGTCGGAGATGGTGAAGGATATCTATTCCGCACTCTATGCTTCCAAATTAGTGTCATATGCTCAGGGATTCGCCATGTTGCAGCGTGTATCCGACGCTTTTGCCTGGAACCTCGATTTGGCATCCATCGCACGCATGTGGCGGGGCGGCTGCATCATCCGTAGTATTTTCCTGAACGACATAGCTACGGCTTTCGAGGCAAAAGACAAGCCCAAACATCTGCTGTTGGCTCCTTATTTCAAAAATGAAATGCAGCTGTTGCTTTCCGGCTGGAAACATCTGGTGGCACAATCCATGAAAGAGGAACTTCCGGTGCCTGCATTCTCGTCCGCCTTGAATTATTTCTATTCGCTGGTGTCTGCCAAGTTGCCTGCCAATATGATTCAGGCGCAACGTGACTATTTTGGTGCGCATACCTTTGAAAGGACAGACGAGTTGCGTGGACAGTTTTTCCATGAAAATTGGACGGGACACGGAGGAGATACGAAATCGGGTACGTACAATGTGTGAGAAAGGGGGAGAAGATGATGAAGAAATTAGTGATTGTTATATTCGGCGCTTCGGGTGACTTGACGAAGCGCAAACTGATGCCGGCGCTCTATACTTTGTATAGTGGCGGGCGGTTGCCGGAAGGATTCTCCATTCTGGGGATAGGACGCACCGAGTATACGGATGCCCGTTACCAAGAATATATAATGAGTGAATTGAGTAAGTTCGTAGCTTCCAAAGAGCAGGTGGAAGATAAAATGAGGGATTTTTGCAGCCATCTGCATTACCAGACATTGGATCCCGCCGAGGTTGAAGGCTATCATCTGCTGGACGGACGTTTACAAGAGTTTACCGGTGAGCAGAAACCGGACAACCTGCTGTTCTATCTGGCTACTCCACCTTCCTTGTACGGTGTCATTCCCTTGCACTTGAAGGCGGCCGGTCTGAACCGTCCTGATACGCGTATCATCGTTGAAAAGCCGTTCGGTTACGATTTGGAGTCAGCCAGAAAGCTGAATAGCATTTATGCTTCCGTTTTCAAGGAGCATCAGATTTACCGCATCGACCATTTTTTGGGTAAGGAAACGGCGCAGAACATTCTCGCCTTCCGTTTTGCCAACGGAATCTTCGAACCGCTATGGAACCGTAATTATATAGACTATGTGGAGATTACAGCCGTAGAGAATCTGGGTATCGAAGGACGTGGCGGATTCTATGAAGGTGCCGGAGCCCTGCGCGATATGGTACAAAACCACCTCATACAGCTTGTGGCGCTCACAGCATTGGAACCGCCTGCCGTTTTCAATGCCGATAATTTCCGCAACGAGGTGGTGAAGGTCTATGAGTCATTGGCCCCCTTGACAGAGGAGGATTTGGAGGAACACATTGTCCGCGGACAATATACGGCTTCGGGCTCGAAAGCCGGGTATAGGGAAGAGAAGAACGTGGCACCTGATTCGCGTACCGAAACGTATATTGCCATGAAAATCGGTATTAACAACTGGCGGTGGAAGGGTGTTCCTTTCTATATCCGTACCGGCAAACAAATGCCGACAAAGGTGACTGAGATTGTTGTACATTTCCGTGAGACGCCCCATCAGATGTTTCGTTGCGAGGGTGGACATTGTCCCCGCGCGAATAAGCTGATTCTCCGCCTGCAACCCAATGAAGGCATTGTGCTGAAATTCGGCATGAAGACTCCCGGACCGGGATTTGACGTGAAGCAGGTGATGATGGACTTCAGTTATGACCAGTTGGGCGGGTTGCCTACCGGCGATGCCTATGCCCGTCTGATAGAGGATTGCATACAAGGTGACCCTACACTCTTTACCCGCAGCGACGCGGTAGAGGCTTCATGGCGCTTTTTCGATCCCGTGTTGCGTTATTGGAAAGAGCATACGGATGCTCCTTTATATGGGTATCCCGTAGGTACGTGGGGACCTTTGGAAAGTGAAGCGATGATGCACGAACATGGTGCTGAGTGGACTAATCCGTGTAAGAATTTGACTAATACAGATGAATATTGCGAGTTATGAAAAGTTATGTTTACCATTCGGCTACAGCTACGGCACATGCGTTGATTGAACATTTGATTGCGATGATGGAGCGTGAGCCGGAAAAGACCTTTTATTTTGCATTCAGTGGGGGAAGTACTCCTTCGCTGATGTTTGACATTTGGGCCAACGAGTACAAGGAGGTGACTCCTTGGATGCGGATGCGGATTTATTGGGTGGATGAACGGTGTGTGCCGGCAGAGGATTATGAGAGCAATTATGGTACCATGCGCCGTTTGCTGTTGGATGAAGTAGGCATGCCCGATGAATACGTTTACCCTATTTATGGAGTGAACCGCCCGGAGATTGAAGCAAAGAACTATTCGACGCTGGTTTGCCGCACGGTTCCGCTTTGGGGTGGCTTCCCGGCCTTCGATGTCGTTTTGCTCGGTGCTGGAGACGACGGGCATACCTCCTCTATCTTTCCGGGGCAGGAATATCTGCTTTCTTCCTTTCATCCTTATGAGGTGAGTGTCAATCCCTATAATGGGCAGAAACGCATAGCCATGACCGGCTGCCTTTTGTTTGCGGCGAAGAATCTTATTTTCTTTATTACCGGCAAGAATAAGGCGGATGTGGTCCGCGATATTCTTGATTCCGGGGATACCGGTCCGGCAGCTTATGTGGCCCACCATGCCGAGCGTGTGGAATTGTTCCTCGATGCTCAGGCCAATGGCGGGAAAATGTCTACTTAGATGTACCGCTCTCCAGAATGCTTACGATGGAGAATAATGTAAAGCAGATGCCTCCCAAACCAGCCAGTACGCGTGCAGGGACAAAATAGGCATTGTGCAGGCTTGCCATCTCAAACAGAAAGGCGGAGAGAAACAGACAAGCCAGGGCCGTGAAGACCGGAATCAGCGGGATGCGGTTGGCCAGCTTGAAAGTGTTCCGCCAGATGGCGGCAAGTAGTATGACTTTGCTGGAAATGCTGTAGCATACCAGTCCCAGGCCTATCATAATATATCCTGTGGAGGAGAGTGCCGGATTGCTGTTGGCTAAGACCAGAAGTCCCCAGAGAATGCTGATGCTGCCCATTATCAAAACAAGGGCCGGCCATTGTTTCCGTTCAGCCTTTGTATAGTTGTTGCGTATCTGGCGGACGATGGTTGCAACCAGCGCCACCAAGCTGGAACAGATACAAGCAAGTCCTGCCATGACATGGCCTGCTACATAATATGCATTGTGCTCGCTGCTTTTTGACAATAGCCAGAAGGCCCATATCCATGCCATTACTGCCATAAGGGTGGCAACTGCTATCAGGATATATCCCTGGGAGGAATTGAATGCATCGGCAGGTTGTAGCTGGTCGGTACGTTCCGAGTTGGCGGGAATGAGGGTGAAGCGGGTGGAGGCTGTGGCTGTGGTAGCTACACAAGCTGTGATGAAACCGACTCCGCAAATCACGTGTCCTGCCACGAAATTGCTTGCCGTGGCAGTTTCGTGCATATAATTCCAACCATAGATTACTGTGAGTACGGCTGCCAGGTAACCAATAACCGGAAGTGCGTATCTGGCTATCGGATTGTAGGTATGAATAATTTGTCTAATGATTGTTGCCGCTGTGGCGAACAAGGCAATGCAAATCATCCCTAAGGAAAATACTACCGGACCGGCCACAAATTTTGCCGAATCCAGTCCTTCGTGGAGCACAAAGGCTCCGTAGCCGAAACAGAAAAGGGCCATCAACAAGGGTATAGCCCTGAAAAGAATACTGATACCGTAATTCATAACTGTTGTTTTTAGAGTTTCCCCTTCAAACAGCGTTTCTGCAGCTTTGTTCCTCCTTTTAAGATTTATTTGTGATGAGAAGTGTTTCCCTGTCCGTATTTAGGGAGCCAGCCTCTCCTTTTTCCAGCTGCCATCCGCTTGTTGGGAATAGAGGAAACGGTCGTGTAGCCTGCTTTCCCGTCCTTGCCAGAATTCAAAACGGAAAGGGGTGACGGCAAAACCTCCCCAGTTGTCGGGACGTTTGATACTTTGCCCTATCCATGTTGCCGCTTCGCGGACGAACGCGCGCATTATCTCCATACGGCTGCCGATGACGTGACTTTGGGGTGAAATCCTCGCCCCGATTTTACTTTTGTAAGGCCTGCTTGCAAAATAGGCGTCAGAATCGGCAGGAGCGCATCTTTCAGCTTTTCCTTCAATGTGTATTTGCCTTTCCAGTTTGTGCCATACGAAAGATAAGGATATATACGGATTTGCAGTCAGTTGCCGGCCTTTTCTGCTTTCGTAGTTGGTGAAGAAGATGAAACGGCCATTTTCCACCCCTTTCAGCAACACTGTGCGTGTAGAAGGATGCCCGTCTGTCGAGACTGTAGCTACCGTCATGGCGGTGGGCTCGTACTCATCACTATGGATAGCATCGTTCAGCCAATGGTCGAATTGCTCAAAGGGATTGTCGTTGAGGTTACCCGGTGTCAGCCTGCCTTTCTTATATTCTCTTCTGATGTCAAAGAGTTGTGATTTCATTATCGTGTGGTTTTATCAGGAGTGATATATTGTTTTTCTATGTAACAGTCTGAGAGGGCTGAATGTTTTTGTTTTTCTGCGGAAAGAAAAATATGGAAGAAGGAAATGGCTGTGTTGATACTTAAAAAAATGGGGGTGTGTCAAAATTCACCACAGATTACACGGATTAACACAGAATGAGCTTAATCTACTGATAGTCAAAGATACTTATCTGTGCAAATCTGTGTAATCTGTGGTGAATACCAGTTTCGACACACCCTCGGATATTGGAGATTACCTTATGAAGACAAGTGGAAAGTGGACACTGGCATGTCTGCTATTGTAATTTAAACATTACGGGAACTGTGAATTTACAACGGACCGGTTTGCCTCGTTGCTCACCGGGTTTCCATTTGGGCATGGTGGAAATCACACGGATAGCTTCTTTGTCCAGATAGGGATCTACGCCTCTTACTACTTTTACATCTACGATGCTGCCGTCTTTGTTGACAACGAATTGTACTATTACGCGCCCCTGGGTTCCGGTCTCTTGTGCAATAGTCGGGTATTTTATACTCTTACCCAGATATTGCATCAGACTCATGCCATTATAAGAAAACTCGGGATTCTTCTCTACAACTTCAAAAATCTCATCCTCTACCGGAATCTCTTCATCTACGGTTGGAGATATGGGTTTGATGATTACAGCTTCACCGATTTCTTCGGAAGAGGCAATGGCTGTTTCTTTCACATTGTCATTATCATCCACAATTGTCAATACCTCGGCAATTGCAGGAGCTTGAGGGGGTGGTGGAGCTACTAATTCGGGTTGCTCCGTGATAGGAATTTCAATTTCCTGCTCAAATACGTTCTCGGTAATAGCACCGCTCATGTCAATCCTAACATCACGCTTCGACCATTCAAATGCAACGAACATGAAGACCAGCACAATTACATAACCTACAAGTAGCCAACTTGACTTCTTGTTTTCCAGGCTTGCTTTGGATGTTTTCTTGATTTCCATAATTTACAAGATTATTACCGTATAATGGTTGTCGCGAAACTAACATTATACAGATGTGATTAGTAAAATCATAAAACATGCGTGCCCACTTGTTTCTGTATTAAAGATAAGAAAATGAATGTTATGTTGGTGTTTGATATGTAGTTATATATAGTTTTTTAAATTTGCTTTGATAATTTTTCTGCTTGTGGATTAAATAGTGTTGATATGTAAAAAGCACTTCCAACGTTCGCTTACGGAGGAAGTGCTTCACACAAAAACTAAACTAGACTTAACTAAACTATTCTATTGGGGGAGTTTCACAACTCCTATCTGTTCGGTGCAAAGATAAAAAAACATATTTTAATATGCAAAAGGATTCTATAATAAATCGACGTTTTTTCCGATTTTATCGACGGATTAGTCGATTTTTTTAGCTTCTTTGGTCTAAAAATTCTTGAAAAGCTTGTTTATAGCTGTCACTTATCGGGATGTAATTCTTTCCGAACACGATGCGGCCACGGTCTATAATACGTATTTTATTCTTCTGAACAATGTAGGAACGGTGGACGCGCATGAAACGCGAGGCAGGCAGAAGTTCCTCCATTGCCTTCATGCTCATGAGAGACAGGATAGGCTTGGGAGAATCCTCCTCGTAGATTTTGAGATAGTCTTTCAGCCCCTCTATGTACAGAATTTTACTCAATTCGATTTGCACCAGCTTATACTCGCTTTTTACGAAGATGCTCTGAATCTCTTCCTTGGGCTGTTGCAGCAATTCAAACCATTGCACAGCCTTGTTGGCAGCCTGCAGAAAGTCGACGTAGGAGATGGGTTTCAGCAGGTAGTCCAGCGCATTGACTTTGTAGCCGTCTATGGCATATTGGTCGAAGGCGGTGGTAAAGACAATGCGGGTGCCGGAATCGACCATCTTCGAAAATTCCAGTCCGTTCAGTTCGGGCATCTGGATGTCGAGGAAAAGCAGGTCGATGTGCTTCTCGGGCAACTCCTTGATGGCTTGTACGGCACTGGAGTATTTACCGACCAACTCCAGAAACGGGGTCTTGTTGACGTAGCTTTCCAGCAACCCCAGGGCGAGGGGCTCGTCGTCTACAATGGCGCACTTCAGATTCATATCTTTATAATTAAAATAGATTTATACTCTTTCATGTCCTCACTCACTCCTTGCTGCCAGTCGTAATGACCGGGATAGGTCAGCTCCAGACGCTTGCGCACTTGTTCCAAGCCGATGCCGCTTCCGCTTTTATCTGCCACGCTTTTGGGATGATAGCTGTTGGTTATTTCGCAATGTATCTCTCCGGGGCTTTCACTGAAGTGGATACGGATAAAGCTGGGCTCGGTGGGGGAGATGCCATGCTTGAAGGCATTCTCTATGAGGGAAATAAAGATGAGCGGAGCTATTTCCGTACGGCTGTCCGGTCGGACGTCTATCTTTGTTTCCACATGGACGTTGGCGGAGAGACGGATGCGCATCAGTTCGATGTAGTTGCGGATGAAGTCCATCTCCTTGTCCAGGGTGACGAAGTTCTGCTGATTGTCATACAGCACATGGCGCAGCAGTCGGCTCAGTTCCTGCACGGCAGTCTGTGCCTTGTCGGCATCGAAGGCGATGAGGGCGTAGATGTTGTTCAGCGTATTGAGCAGGAAGTGCGGGTTGAGCTGGTTGCGCAGGTTCTTCAACTCGGCTTCCGTGCGGCTTTTCTCGGCTTCGCGGCGGGCGGCGTCCATCTGCGCCCAGCGGCGGCTCAGCTTGATGGCAGCGCTGAGGCCGGCGGTGAGAATCATGGTCGAGACGTCGCGCAAGATGAATATCCATTTGGGAGGCCCCATGTGCTGACCGTCATCATCGCCGCGCATATGGTTTTGGAATGTGTATTCTTGCCAAAGGTGGGCGCCGGTGGTAATGCAGATGATGAGCAGTGTGTTCAGCAGGAGATACTGCCGGATGCGTCCCTCGAACAAGTAGCGGGGAATGAGGAGGCAGTAGTTGATGTAGAATACAAGGAAGAATGAGAGGGTACTGCTGCTACCGTGGCGCAGATAGTCCGCAAGGCTGATATTGAAGCCGCTGCGTGTCATCATCAGAAAGGGGAAACCGATGACGATACCCCAGACAATGATGTGTATCAGGGTTTCGATGCCGCGGCGGCGTGGGTTAGGGAGCTGTTGTTTCATCATGATACAAAGATACGGATTTTAGGTGGATATTGGAAATATCCGCCGCCTGCGAAGCAAATCTCTGTTCGCAGGTTGCGGATAAGCGTTTCCAGGTTGCGGATATGTATCCCAAGCTTGCGGATGTCTATCCCAAGGCTTGGGATAGAGATTATTCTTAGTTTCGCATAACTTTTTTCCCTATTGCCGGAAACTTTTTTCCTAATACTTAAGAACTATTTGGTTAACTTCCGGCAAGGGAGGAAAGGTTATTCGTAGCGTATGGCCTCTATCGGGTCGAGGTCCGCAGCTTTCTTGGCGGGATACCAACCGAAGAACACTCCGGTGACGGTACATACGGCGAAGGAGAGGAATACACTCCACGGCTGGATGAAGATGGGCCAGTGGGCAACGCTCTTCACTATCCAGCTGGCTCCGCATCCGATGATGACGCCGATGATGCCTCCGGTGATGCTGATGAGGATAGCTTCGATGAGGAACTGGCTCAAGATGTCGACACCGCGGGCGCCTACACTCATGCGCAGGCCGATTTCGCGCGTGCGTTCCGTCACCGATACGTACATGATGTTCATAATGCCGATGCCGCCCACTACGAGCGAAATGCCGGCTATGCAGGCAAGCAGCGTGGTCATCAGGTCGGTGGTGGAGTTCAGCATGGTGCTGAGTTCCTGCTGGCTGCGAATGGTGAAGTCGTCGTCGTCACTCTCCTTCAGCTTGTGGTTGCGGCGCAGTATCTCGGTGATTTCGTCGGTGGCATTGTCCGTCATGTCCTCGGTGAGGGCGGAGGCGAAGATGCCGCTAAGGTAGGTCTGTGCCAGCAGGCGTTTCATCACGGTGCTGTAAGGGGCAAGCACTACGTCGTCCTGGTCCATGCCCATGGAGTTGTAGCCTTTGGACTTCAGCACGCCCACCACGCGGAAGGGCACTTGGTTGAAGCGGATGATACGTCCCACAGGGTCCTCTCCTCCGGGAAAGAGGTTGTCTTGGATGGTCTTTCCGATGACGCACACCTTGGCAGAGGTCTGTATGTCGGCTTCGGTAAACATCTCGCCGTTCTCCACGCTGAGCTGCCGGATTTCGAGATAGTCCGTGCCCACGCCGCTCACGGAGGAGGGGTAGTTGTTGTTGCCCGCGATGAGCTGCCCGCTGGAGGAGACATTGGGGCTGACGGCAGCCAGGAAGTTGGTTTCGTTGTGCAGGGCTTCGTAGTCGGTCAGCTTCAAGGTCTGCATGGCGCTGGGGTCTTGGCGGACACCGCCGCGCATGTCGGCACCGGGGTGAATCATAATCATGTTGGAGCCCATCTCGGAGATTTGCGCCTGGATGCTTTTCTTCGAACCTTGTCCGATGGCAAGCATCGTGATGACGGACGCCACGCCGATGATGATGCCCAGCATGGTGAGGAATGCGCGCAGCTTGTTGTTGTTCAAGGCTCGCAAGGCTATTTTGAAAAGGTTTGTTCCGTTCATATCGTTTTAATGGAAAGTTTAAAATTAATCCCTAATCCTTAATCCCTTATCCCTCATTCCTCCTCCTGCTTAGGCAATGCTGCCAGGGCTTCGGCTGCATTCTGGATTTGGGTGTTGATGGTATCGTCCTTGATTTGTCCGTCGCGCAGCACGATGTTGCGGCTGCTGTACTGGGCTATTTCGGGGTTGTGGGTGACGAAGATGATGGTGCGTCCTTCGGCATGCAGCTTTTGGAACAGTACCAGAATCTCGAAAGAAGTACGGGTGTCCAGGTTACCCGTAGCTTCGTCTGCCAGGATAACGGCGGGATTGTTCACCAAGGCACGGGCGATGGCTACGCGTTGCATCTGGCCACCGGACATTTGATTGGATTTATGTTCCAGTCGGTCGCCCAGCCCCACGGCTTGCAGGGCTTCGATGGCACGTCTCCGCCTTTCGGAAGCCGAGACGGAGGAGTTATACATCAGCGGTAGCTCCACATTTTCCACGGCAGTGGTTTTGGGCAGCAGGTTGTAACTCTGGAATACGAAGCCGATTTTACGGTTGCGTAGTACGGCGCGTTGAGGCTTGCTCATGGTGCGTACGGAGATACCGTCCAGCAGGTATTCGCCGCTGGTGGGCGTGTCCAGGCAGCCGAGGGTATTCAGCAAAGTCGACTTTCCGGAGCCCGATGTACCCATGATGGTGACAAACTCGCCTTCACGGATGGTGAACGAGACGCCGCGCAGGGCATGCACGGTTTCGTCCCCCACCTGGAAGTTGCGTTTGATATTTTGAAGTTCAATGACTGCTTTATTCATAATTCTTTTTTTGTATTATTTTCCGCTCTTCTTCTTACTTCCCGGAGGGCCAGGCATGAACGGACTCTTCTCACCTCCGGGAGCTTCCTGGCTCATGTCCGGAGCGCCGCTGCCGGGCATGCTGCCGATGGTGGCTTCGGTCACTACTATGGTACCTTCGTTAATGCCACTGATAATTTCCGTGTTGACTCCGTTGGAGATACCTATCTTCACCGGATGGGCGGTAAAGGTGTTGCCTTCGCGGGTCCAGAGTTTATGTTCCCCTTCGCAATCCTTCACGATATCATTGTCGCCGATAAGCGGTTTTTCGGGGTTGAAGCGCAGGGCACGGGCAGGAGCGCACAGTACGTCTTTGCGGTCGAGGGTGAAGATGGTGACGTTGGCTGTCAGGCGTGGTTTCAGTTTCAGGTCCGGGTTGTGGGCGGAGATGACTACTTCGTAGGTCACAACCGTGCTGGTGCTGGTGCTCGACGTGCTGCTTGAGCTGGCATCTCCCAGACGAATTTGTGTGACCACTCCTTCGAACACGTCATTCGGGTAGGCGTCTACGGTAAACGTGGCGCGCTGTCCCTCTTCCACACCGCCTATGTCCGCTTCGTCCACGTCGGCCACAACCTGCATCTGCGTCAGGTCGGCAGCGATGGTGAACAGTGTCGGTGTCTCGAAGCCGGAAGCCACGGTCTGTCCTGCTTCCACGTCGCGGCTGATGACCACACCGTCGATGGGAGAGGTGATGGTGGCGTAGGAGAGGTTGCGTTCAGCCTTTGCCAGTGATGCCTGGCTGCTTTCGTAGTTGCTCTTGGCCTTCTCGTAGTTATAGACGGACTGCTCATAGTCCGTGGCGGCGATGAGCTGCTTTTCGTTCAGCGTCTTGTTGCGCTCGTAGAGTTTTTTCTGGTACTCGTATTCGGCCTTTGCACCGTTGTAGGCGGCGCGTTGCGAAGCGAGTTCGCTTTGCAGTGTCACGCGATCCATCTCGGCAATGAGTTGGCCTTTGGTTACTACGGAATTGTAGTCTACATGAATCTTGTCGATGATACCGCTCACCTGGGTACCCACTTCCACTTCCGTCACCGGTTCGATGGTCCCCGTGGCGGTTACGGATTCGGAAATCTCGCCTTTATGGATGGTTGCTGTGGCGTAGGTCACCTTGTGCTTGGCCTTGGCACCACCGAAGAGCCATACGCCGCCGCCCACTATGATTACGGCAGCTACGGCAATGAGGATGATTCTTTTTTTGTTCATATATATATAAGGTATTATAATTCGATTTTTTCTCCTTGATAAAACTTCAGTAGCTGCATATTCAGTATGGCCATGTATTTGGCTTGCAGTGTCTCCTGCTGTGCGCTGAGCAGATTGCTTTTCTCAGTCAGCAGTTCTACGGTATTCTTCATGCCCAGGTTGAACTGCTCTTGAATCAGTTCATAGCTGGTCTGCGTACTTTTCAGTTTCTCTGTGGCGGCGGCGTAGCGCTGCTGGGCGCTGTTGGCATCGAGCCAGAGGGTTTCGATGGTCTTGTACAGCGTTTTTTGGTCGTCCAGCAGGTCCAGTTCGCTGGTCTGCTTCTGAATCTTGGCTTTCTCTACGGCACTCTTGGTCTGCCGGTTGCTGAAGATAGGCACGCTTACGGTGAAGCCCAGCGAGTTGTTCCAGTTCTGTTTGACTTGCTCGCTGAAGGTGAAGTCATTGCCGTTGGCATGGCTGGTTCCGATGCCGGCGCTGAGGCTCAGCGTAGGCAGATAGCCAGCGCGGGCAATTTTGATGTCGAGGTCGGATGTCTGTATATTCAGTTTGCCGGCTTCTATTTCCGGACGGAGCACGAGGGCAGAACGGTAAACGTCCGTTTTGGTGGGCAGGGGTGCCAGTACGTTTTCCGTGCCGAGTGTGGGGATGTAGAGGTTCATCTCGGATTCGCCGTCCAGTTCCAGGAGTTGTTTCAGTTGTAGTTTGTAGTCTTGCAGGGTGGCTTGTGCGGTCACCAGCTGGTACTTGTCGGTACTCACTTGCGCTTCCAGTTGTGCCAGGTCGCTTTTGGCTATGCTTCCTGCTTCGAGAAGTTGGCGGGCGCGTTCGCATTCGGCCTGGCTCACTTCCAGGGTCGATTCGTTCACTTTCACGGCTTCGGCGGCGTAGAGTATCTGTACGTAGGTTTGTGCGATACTTTCTTCGATGCTGTTCTCGCTCTGTGCTACGCTAAGTTCGGCAATGCGGTTGTTCAGTTGCTGTTGTTTGATGGTGTTGAGGCGTTTCCCGCCGTTGTAGAGGGTCCAGTTGGCATCGATGCCGTAGCTGCCGTTATAGGAAGTCTTGCTCTGGCTGCTGGTGATGTTGTCGCCGTCGATGATGGTGTTTGTCTCGCTCTTCGGGCGATTCACGACACGCTGGCTCACACTGGCCGAAAGGCTGGGGAAGAGAGCGGCTCGGGCGGTCTTTACATCTACCTGGGCACTTTCCGCACTGAGGCGGTTCTTGCGGATGGTGATGTTTTGCTGCAAGGCATAGTCGATGCACGCTTGCAAGTCCCATTGGGCGGGCAGGCTGTCGGCTGGCTGCTCGGAACTGCCGGGTATCTGCGTGGAAGTGCCGTTTTGGGCGGCCACTCCCATACAGCTTGCCATACATAGCGCTATCACTGTCAATCTTTTTACGTTCGTCATATCTTCGTTATTCTATGGTTTTACATTTGCAAATGTAGTAGGGTGGAGAAAGGATTGCAAAAGTGATAGACGTAGAGTGAATTTTCCTCGCCTAAAATCTTTTTTGTACCGATGAATGGGAGAAGTCTTTTTTCTGTTCAACTTTTCACCTTTTTATTTGTTCTTTATATAAAAGTATTTTATATTTGTAATCATTATAATTTTATCGGCATGAAACAGACTGCGGTAAACATTTGGCGTTTTTATTTGGAAGGTTTTCGAAGTATGACGTTAGGGCGTACTTTGTGGCTTATCATTCTTGTGAAGTTATTCATCATGTTCTTCATTCTCCGCCTTTTCTTCTTCCCACGGTTTCTGAATACCCCCGTGGTGGGCGATGACAAGGAAGGCTATGTCAGTAATGAGCTTATCCATCGGAGTCTGGGCGACTAAACACGGAGACACAGAGTTTATTTCCTTGCCCTTATAAATTCTCCGTGTCTCTCTGTTCTTACCCGATAACTTAAAAACTTAATAACTCATAACTTATAACTCATAACTTATAACTCATAACTTGATTCTTATGCTTGGACACATTGACACTTCCCTGATTGACTGGTCGAGAGCCCAATTTGCCTTGACCGCCATCTATCACTGGATTTTTGTGCCGCTGACACTTGGACTGGCGGTAATTATGGGCATCATGGAGACAGCGTACTACCGTACGGGTGACGAATTTTGGAAACGTACTGCCAAATTCTGGATGAAGATTTTCGGTATCAACTTTGCTATTGGTGTAGCAACCGGTATTATTCTGGAATTTGAATTCGGTACGAATTGGAGTAATTACAGTTGGTTTGTGGGCGACATCTTCGGTGCGCCGCTTGCCATCGAGGGTATTTTGGCTTTCTTTATGGAAGCAACGTTTATCGCCGTCATGTTCTTCGGCTGGGATAAGGTGAGCAAGCGTTTCCACCTGGCATCTACTTGGCTCACGGGGCTGGGCGCCACGATTTCTGCCTGGTGGATTCTGGTTGCCAATGCGTGGATGCAGAATCCCGTAGGTATGGAGTTCAATCCCGATACGGCACGCAACGAGATGGTGGACTTCTGGGCTGTGGCAACTTCGCCGATGGCTGTCAATAAGTTCTTCCATAGCGTGCTGTCCGGCTGGGTACTGGCTGCCGTGTTTGTAGTAGGCGTAAGCTGCTGGTATCTGTGGAAGAAGCGCGAGAAGAAATTTGCGCTGGCAAGTGTAAAGATTGCCGCATGGGTAGGTCTGTGTGCCGCTGTGCTCTCTGCCTGGACGGGTGATGGCTCGGGCTATCAGGTGGCGCAAAAGCAGCCGATGAAGCTGGCTGCTATGGAAGGCTATTATGAAGGGCGGCAAGGTGCCGGATTGGTAGCGTTCGGGCTGCTGAATCCTGCCAAGCAGACACCGCAGGACGGAGTAGACCCATTCCTTTTCCGTGTGGAAATCCCTAAGATGCTGTCGCTGCTTGCCGAGCGCAAGATGGATGCTTTTGTTCCCGGCATCAATGACCTGCTGAAAGGCGGATATCCGTTGAGGGACGGTACCGTAGCGCTTTCGGCAGAAGAGAAAATAGAAAAAGGAAAAACGGCTATCGGTGCGTTTGCCGCCTATCGTGCAGCCAAGGCTGCGGGCAATGAGGCGGATGCAGAGGTGGCTGCCAAAGTGTTGAAAGATAATGTAGCCTATTTCGGTTACGGTTATATCAAGGACGTGAACGAGCTGGTGCCCAATGTGTCCCTTACGTTCTACATGTTCCGTGTGATGGTGATGTTGGGTGGATACTTCATCCTCTTCTTTATTGTGGTGCTGTTCCTGGCCTATAAGAAAGACTTGTCGCGGATGCCATGGATGCATTGGGTGGCTATGCTCACCATTCCGCTGGGCTATCTGGCTGGACAAGCCGGATGGGTGGTTGCCGAGTGTGGTCGTCAGCCGTGGGCCATCCAAGATATGCTGCCCACGAGTGCCGCCATCTCTAAGCTGGATGTAGGCTCCGTGCAGACCACGTTCTTTATCTTCCTGGTACTTTTCACTGTCATGCTGATTGCTGAGGTGGGAATTATGCTGAAGGCCATTCGCAAAGGTCCGGAAACCGAAACGCACACACCGTCACATAACTCATAACTTATAACTCATAACTCACAATGAATGCTTATATATTTCTTCAACACTATTGGTGGTTTGTAGTCTCCTTGCTGGGAGCACTACTGGTATTCCTGCTGTTCGTGCAGGGAGGTAATTCGCTTCTGTTCTGTCTGGGGAAGACGGAGGAGCAGAAGAAGATGATGATTAATTCTACGGGACGGAAGTGGGAGTTCACGTTTACAACGCTTGTCACGTTTGGAGGCGCGTTCTTTGCTTCGTTTCCGTTGTTCTATAGTACCAGTTTCGGAGGAGCTTATTGGTTGTGGATGATTATTCTGTTCAGCTTTGTGTTGCAGGCTGTCAGCTACGAGTTTCAGTCGAAGGCGGGAAATCTGCTGGGCAAGACAACGTATCGCACGTTCCTGGTGATAAACGGAGTGGTAGGTCCGGTATTGCTGGGTGGGGCAGTGGCCACGTTCTTCACGGGGTCTAACTTCTATATCAATAAAGGGAATATCGCAGATGCGGCAATGCCGGTTATCAGTCAATGGGCTAACGGCTGGCATGGGTTGGATGCGTTGCTTAATCCGTGGAATGTGGTGCTGGGGCTGGCTGTGTTCTTCCTGGCACGTATCTTGGGAGCGCTTTATTTTATTAATAATATCAATGAGGATGATTTGGTGAAACGCTGCCGCCGGGCACTTTGGGGAAATACGGCGTTGTTCCTGGTATTCTTCCTGGCCTTCGTCATCCGCACGCTGCTTGCCGACGGCTATGCTGTACGCCCGGAAACGGGAGAGGTGTTCATGGAACCTTACAAGTATCTGACGAACTTCCTGCAGATGCCGGTAGTGCTGCTTGTATTCCTGGTTGGTGTGGTGGCTGTGCTCTGGGGCATTATCCGCACGCTGTGGAAGCCGGCATTCGACAAGGGTATCTGGTTTGCCGGTGCAGGGACGGTGCTTACGGTATTGGCACTGCTGCTTGTGGCAGGCTATAACAATACGGCCTATTATCCTTCTACCCACGACCTGCAAAGCTCACTCACGTTGGCAAACAGTTGTTCGAGCCAGTTCACACTGAAGGTTATGGCTTATGTCTCTATCCTTGTTCCTTTCGTTCTTGCCTACATCTTCTACGCTTGGCGCAGTATCGACAATCGCAAGATTGATGCGAAGGAGATGGAAGAGGGAGGACACGCGTATTAATTAAAAATTAAGAATTAAAAATTAAAGGAGGATGTGTCATCTGTGTGCTATTAACTGTTTTGATACATCCTCTTCTTATTCTTTTGTTCGCATCTCATTTAGCTGGAATTTGGGTACCAGTTTCATCAATCGTAGAATCTGTCCTTGCCTTTTCTTTATGTAAGGGGAGGGGTGTGCTGAGTCGAAGCGTATGGGGTTGGGCAATGTTGCCGCTATTAGTGCGCACTGTCCGGCAGAGAGCTTGGCTGCTGTAGTCTTGAACTTGTATTTGGCGGCAGCTTGTGCGCCATAGATGCCTTTTCCCATTTCGATGGAGTTGAGATAGACCTCCATGATACGTTCTTTGGACCAGAAGAATTCTATCAGTACGGTGAAGTAGACTTCCAGTCCTTTACGTACCCAGGAAGACTGGGGCCATAGGAATACATTCTTTGCCGTCTGCTGGCTGATGGTGCTTGCGCCCCGTTTCCGTTTTCTTGTTTCATTCTCCTTTATCGCTTTCTGTATCTCGATGAAATCGAATCCGTTGTGTGTGGCAAACCGGTTGTCTTCCGAGGCAATGACGGCCATAGGCAGGTGAGGGGATATCTTGTCGGAAGATACCCAAGTGTGGTGCCAGCATGGACTTTCACCCTTAAAGACCTGTTGCACGCTGCGAATAACCATCAGTGGCGTGATGTAGACGGGTACAAAACGATAAGCCACTACCGCTAGGATAGTGGAAATAAAGAAGAATAATATGATGTTGCGGAGGAACCGCAAAGGCTTCGGGAGTTTCATGGAGAGAGTGCCAATGTGATTAATGTGTTAATGTGCCAATATGCATATTGGCACATTAACACATTAATCACTTTACCATATTAATTAGCTGCCTCCGCATTCTTAATCATCTGTTCGCTGGCATACATATATACCTCTACGCGTCGGTTCTGGTCGGCAGACAGACTTTCGTCGTATTCGTTGTATCCCACGCCTTCCACTTTCTTGAACTGGGCCGGAGATACGCCGCAATCCTGCAAATAGTTCTCTACGGCATAGGCGCGGTTCTTGGAAACTTTCATGTTGGCTTCGTAAGTACCCACTTTGTCGGTATGGCCGATGATGGCGATATCGGTTGTCGGGTCTTCCTTCAGAATCTGTGCGAGTTCGCGCAGGGAAGCCTTTGCCTCGTTGCTCAGTGCTGCGGAGTTGAAGCCGAAAAGAATACCTGCCGCAAAGGATACTTTGACAGCCGGCAAGCCGTTTGCATCCGTCACCTGCTCCACTTGGGCGCCTTCAATCTTGGCAGCTTCGGCAGCCTTCTTGTCCATCTTGTGTCCGATGGCAACGCCGGCACCCGTACCTACTGCAGCACCTACCGCAGCTCCAATGGCTGCCCCCTTGCCTTTACCTATCAGTCCGCCGATAATGGCACCTGCTGCTGCACCGGAGCCACCGCCGATTATTCCACCTTTGGCCTTGTTGTTCATTGTGCCGCAACTGCCCAGCAGCAATGCGCCGCACAAAAGTAATACTGTAAATTTCATCTTCTTCATAACTCTTTTTCTTTAAAAGTTGACTTTATCTTTAATGTTGCAAATTTATGTATATAATAACCATATTCTTCTTTCTAAAGTTCGCCAGTTCTGTCCTTTTTTAGAGAATTTTCCTTTTGATGAGGACGAACCAGGCTGTCAGTATAAGACCTTTGGCAACGGTCGTTCCACTTACTGCCCACCAGATGGCATCCACTCCCATACCCATGTGCACCAGCAATAACGCCACCGGAATACGCATGTAATTGCATCCGATGCTGACAATGGCAGGCGGCACTGTCCGTCCCAGTCCGTAGAACACGCCCTGCATGGTAATTTCCATCATCATGAACATTTGCGAATAGCCGTCGATGCGGAGGAAATCTCCGCCCACACGGTAGGCTTCGGCCTCGGGTACGAAGATAGAGAACACCTCGCTGCCGAAGAAGATGAACAGTAGTGAGCAGAGGCTTCCGAATACGCCCGTCATCCACATGGTGGTGCGCCATGCTTGCTTCACGCGCGACTTCTGCCCCGCGGCATAGTTCTGGGCGATGAACGTACTCAGCCCCGTGGAGAATCCTTGCGAAGTATTCCAGGTAATGGCCTCGATTTGTCCACCGGTGGTGAATGCCATCAGTCCGATGTGTCCTCCCTGCTCCGAGGCGGTGCGCGAGAGGAACATGTTGACGAAGGCAAATAGCGTGTTCAGCGTAGCCACGGGCAGCCCGAGCTTGAAGATGCGCCGGGTGTACTTCTTTTTCAACGGAACGATAAAGGAGAAACCTCCGAGCACGGCGCTTTTCCCCCGGAGCTTGTAGACGAAGATGCCGAATACTGTAGCTTCGGAAAACCATGTGGCAAGTGCCGCGCCCACTGTTCCCCAACCGAAGCCGAAGATGAACAGAGGGTCGAGGAGGATATTCATAATCAGTCCCGTTCCGCTGATGTAGAACGGAATCTTGCTTCGTCCTGCCGCGTTGTAGATGCCCGTGAAGGCAGCGGAGAGAAAGACAAACGGCAGTCCCGTCGACACGATGCGCAGATAAGTCACGGCGGCGTCCGTGATATGCTGTTTCAGCTCGAAGATGTTCAGAATGGGGCGGGCGAAAAGGAAGAGCAGACCTCCCCAGCAGACGGAGATGAGCAGGGCAATCGTAATGTTGTGCGAAGCAAAGCTGCGTGCATCCTCTTCGCTGCGTGCACCGATGGACTGGCCTACGCTGACTTCGGCGCCCACTTTATTGAGCAAGGCGATGGAGCCGGACATCCACGTCAGTATGCCTACCGCACCTACTGCAGCCACGGACTCACTGCCCAGACGCCCTACCCATGCCATGTCCGTCAGGCTGTAGGCCATCTGGATGAACGAGGTGGCCATGATGGGCATTGCCAGCGTGAAAAGCTGGCGGTTGATGGGGCCTTGTGTCAGATTCTTTGTTCCTTGCACGTTGACGGGTTTTTAGTAAACAATGTGTTGTTCATCCCCTTTTCCGCTTTCTGCGGAGACGGTGGCGGCGTTTCTGCTTGTACTTTCGTATCTTGGCATATACCAACCAGATGAAGAGCAGACCGAAAACGGCGAAGATGAGCAGCACGATGCCTGTGTTGAGATTGTCACCTTTCACGCGGCTCCACATCTCGAGCACCAGTTCCGTGCGGTCGCCGAAGTCGCGTATCATGGCGCAGCGTTCCACTACTCGGCGGTCAGGATATTGTACCGGGTCTATCTGCAGGCTGTCGGCTCCGGGCAGGGGGCCGAAGAAGTAGCTGAGGTCGGAGTGCACGTCGAGCGTGGTATCGGTCTTGGCCTCCATGATTTCCGGTGTGGCTACGGCGCTGACGTAGCCGATGGCATCCATGTTGCGCAGTGCCACGGAAGGCTGGCAGAGGTAGTTGATGAAATAGCTTGCCGCCTTCACGTTGCGGGCGTAGCGGGGGATTACCCAGCCGTCGTACCAGATGTTGCTGCCTTCGCAGGGGACGGTGTAGTCCAGTTCCACACCCACGGCATCGGCCTCCTCGATGGCCCAGACGGCGTCGCCGCTCCAGGTGAAGTTAATCCACGCCTTGTTCTTGGTCATCATTTCCTTGCCGAAGTCGGCTTCCCAGCCGGCGATGTTGGGTTTCATCTCCTTGAGGCGTTGCTCGGCCAGGGCGATGGCCTGCGGGGAGTTGTCGTTCATCAGTTGCTCTACGGTGACGGTGCTGTCGGCCAGCTCCCGGGCGTGGGCGTAGATGATGGCGGTACCGTAGGCATCGCGGTAGCTGTCCTTCATCAGTATTTTGCCGCGGTTTTTGGAGTCCCAGAGGATGTCCCATGTGCCGGCCTCTTCGGCGGTAATAAACTTTTTGTTGAAGAGGATACCAGCGGTGCCCCACATGTAGGGCACGGCATAGTCCTCGGTCTGGCGTTCCGGTTGCGAGGTCTTGTTCAGCTCGTGGCGAATGTAGGGCGACACGTTGGGGATGTAGTCCGGCGTGTGGCCGAAGTTGCGGTCGATGGGTAGCAGGAGGTCTTTGCGAAGCATGCGTTCGATGATGTACTCCGAGGGGCATACGACGTCGAAGTCCTCGTGCCCGCGCTCAATTTTGGTGAGCATGATTTCGTTGATATCGAACACCTGGTAGATGATACGGAGGTCTTCGCCCGTCTGCTGCTTGTACCAGTCGGGAAATTCGGCAAGCACATCTTCATCGATGTAGTCCGCCCAGTTGTATATCTTCAGTACACGGCTGCGCTCTTCTGTGGAGTTTCCACAAGAAGAGAGGGATGCGATACAGCACAGTAGAATCAGTATGTTTATTATCCTTTTCATCATCTTGTTCCTGACAATTGATAACTTATAACTCATCACTCACATCAATCGTTTTTCGTCCGTTCGGCCCGCTTGTTGATTACAATCAGCAGCACCAGCACTGTCACGAAGATGATGGTGGAGAGTGGCCGCAGTTCCGGCGTCAGTCCACCTTTGCGCGCATCGGCGTAGATGTAGGTGGAGAGCGTTTCCAGCCCCTGGTTGCCGATGGTGAAGATGGTCACGGCAAAGTCGTCGATGGAGAGCGTGAAAGCAAGGATGAATCCGCTTATCATACCCGGAAATATCTCCGGAAGAATAACCTTGCGCAGTGCTTGGAACGGTGTGGCGCCCAGGTCGAGTGCCGCCTCGTAGACATTCTGGTTCATCTTTTTGAGCCGGGGCATTACGCTGAGCACCACGTAGGGCGTGCAGAAAGTGATGTGTGCCAGTACCACTGTGGTGAATCCTTGCGATATGCCGAAGCTGACGAACAGCAGGAACAGCGACACACCGGTGATAATGTCTGCATTCATCATCGGGATGGCATTGGCGAAGTTCATTACCTGCCGTGTGCGCGAGCGCAGATTGAAGATGCCGATGGCTGCAATGCTGCCCAGCGCCGTACTGGCGGTGGCGGCAAGCAGGGCAATGGCGAATGTGTTCCAGATGGCATTTATCAGCGAGTGGTGCATCCCGCCCGTAAACAAGGAGCTGTACAGCTTGGTGGAGAATCCCGTCCAGTTGCCCAGCACCTTTGCCTCCGTGAAGGAGAATATCATAATAATTAAGATGGGCGAGTAGAGCAACGCCAGCAGCAGCCACAAGTAGCCGCGGGTTAAGATTCGTGTCATCATATCACACCTCCGCTTTCATTCGATGCCCCGTCCTCCTCGTTGGTAAAGAGGATGGTGATGCCTATCAGCAGCAGCATGATGAGCGAGAGGGCGGCACCGTAGTTCCACATTCCGTTGTAAATATTCTCTTGCACCGTGGTGCCGAACAGTTTGATGTTGTTCATTGTCAGCAACTCGGCAATGGCAAAGGTAGAAACCGTAGGCATAAACACCATCACTATGCCGCTCATCACTCCCGGCATGGAGAGCGGCAGAATCACCTTGCCGAATACGCGGGTAGGAGAGGCTCCCAAGTCCTGCGCAGCCTCAATCAGATTGTGGTCCATCTTCTGAAGAGTGTTGTAAATGGGGTATATCATGAACGGCAGGAAGTTGTAGACCATACCGAACACAAGGGCACCTTCGCCCAGCGGCAGGTTCAGGAAGTCGAACAGCGCCACTGTGGCAAGCGTACGTATCAAGATATTCACCCACATGGGGAGGATGAACAGCACCACCATGGTGCGTGAGGTGTTGAATTGTTTTTGGCTCAGGATATACGCCGCCGGATAGCCCAGCAGCAGGCAGACCAGCGTGGTGATGACGGCTATTCCGATGGAGTAGACAAACGTGTTCATCGCTTCGGGGTGCATCATGAACTTGCGGAAGTTGGCCAGCGTAAACGCTCCTCCGTCGTCCGTAAAGGCGTAGAGCACGATGAGCAGTAGCGGTACTATGACAAATACAAGCAGAAACAGCGCGTAGGGTACCGTCCAGTTGCGCCGGCGCATAAAGAAATGGGATAACTTATTGAGCACTTCCTTCCTTATTAAGAGATTGAACAATCCGTATATTTTGAGGGGCGATGGTGATACCTACACGGTCGCCGTCGTCCCACACGTCGTTGGTGTCGACAAAGATATCTTCGTCCCAGTCCGTAAACACGGTCAGGTGGTAATGGTTTCCTTTGTAGAGGATGAATTTCACTTCACCCGTCAGACGGCCGTCCTCTTCGTTGTCCTCGAGGATGACGTACTGGAAGTCCACTTCCACTTGTACGCTACTGCCCGGTTCGATGCCTTGCACGGGCAGGCACTCGAAGTTGCAGCCTAGGAACTCTACATGTGTCTCGTCCACCAGCTTTCCTTCGAAGGTGTTGCAGGTGCGTTCCTTCTTCATCACATGGATGTCGAAGGGCTTCACCAGCAGACCGACTTCGCGTCCTGCCTCGAAGGCATGGTAGTCCTGCACCATCAGCTCGTAGCCTTCGCGCGTCTGCACCAGCATTTCGTAGTGCACACCCTTGAAGATGCAGCTGGTTACGGTCCCCGTCAGCTGTGCGGCGTCGGATACATCGAAGATGTAGATGTCTTCGGGGCGAATCACTACGTCTACCTGCATCTGCTCGCCAAATCCCGTGTCCACGCATTCAAATTCGTGTCCGCAGAAGGTGACGGCTTTATCCTTTATCATAACTCCGTTCAAGATGTTGCTTTCACCAATGAAGTCTGCTACGAAGGAGTTGATGGGTTCATTGTAGATGTCCGTCGGCACGCCTATTTGCTGGATGCGTCCTTCGCTCATCACGACGATGGTATCGCTCAAGGTCAGTGCCTCTTCCTGGTCGTGGGTCACATATACGAAGGTGATGCCCAGCTTCTGGTGCATCTCCTTTAGCTCCATCTGCATGTCCTTGCGCATTTTTAGGTCCAGGGCGGCAAGGGGTTCGTCCAGTAGCAGCACTTCGGGTTCGTTGACGATGGCTCGGGCAATGGCTACGCGCTGTTGTTGCCCGCCGGAGAGGGAGTCTACGTCGCGGTCCTCATAGTCCGTCATGCCCACCATGCGCAGGGCTTGCTTTACCTTCTTCTCGATGGTGGCACCGGGCAGCTTCTTCAGCTTCAACCCGAAAGCAATGTTGTTGAACACGTTGAGGTGGGGGAAGAGGGCGTACTTCTGGAACACGGTGTTCACCGGACGCTTGTGCGGCGGTGTCTGCGTGATGTCCTTTCCGGCAATGGTTATCACTCCTTCCGAGGCTGTCTGAAAGCCTGCAATGAGGCGCAACAGTGTTGTCTTTCCGCAGCCGGACGGTCCCAGTATTGTTACAAACTCGCCCTTACGGACAGACAAATTCACATCATTCAGCACGGCCTTATCTCCGAAAAATTTCGATACGTGCTCCACACCGATGATGCAATCGGACTTTTGCATAAGCGTCTTTTACTTTATCCAAACGAATTAAACAAATCTCAGAAGAAAGCTGAAATAAAATCAAAACAGTTTCTCGGGCTTTCAAAAAGCGGGTGCAAAGTTACATAATTTATCGGGATTTTTCGCCTTACTCTAAAATTCATTATTCCTATGAAGTTAAAATAATAAGTAATACCTTTGTTGGCAGTATTGATATTAAAACTTAATAACATGATGGAAAAGAAGATTGTACTCATCACCGGAGCCTCCTCGGGAATAGGGGAAGGCTGCGCGCGTAAATTTGCCATGAACGGTTACCGGCTTATACTCAATGGCCGTAATGTGGAGAAACTGAATGCTGTAAAGAAAGAATTGTTGGAGAAATATGGAGCCGATGTGTATCTGCTTCCTTTCGATGTCCGCGACCGGCAGGCTGCCCGTGCCGCCCTCGAATCCCTTCCGGAGGAATGGAAGGCGGTAGACATACTGGTGAACAATGCCGGACTCGTCATTGGGGTGGACAAGGAACATGAAGGCAACCTGGATGAATGGGACATTGTCATCGACACTAACGTGAAAGCCTTGCTTGCCATGACCCGCCTCGTGGTTCCCGGTATGGTGGAGCGCGGCCGTGGTCATGTTATCAATATGGGGTCCATTGCCGGAGATTACGCTTATCCGGGAGGCAGTGTGTACTGTGCTTGCAAGGCTGCCGTCAAGGCCCTTTCCGACGGACTCCGCATCGACCTGGTGGATACCCCGGTACGCGTGACGAATATCAAGCCGGGGTTGGTGGAAACCAATTTCTCCGTCGTCCGTTTCCGTGGTAACCGGGAGGCGGCCGATAATGTATATAAAGGTATACGCCCGCTGACCGGCGACGATATAGCCGAAGTGGTCTATTTCGCCGCTGCCGTCCCCGAGCATATCCAGATTGCGGAAGTGCTGGTGATGCCTGCCAACCAAGCCACGGGGACAATTGTCAGCCGGAAATAGAATTTGTATAAGGATATGATAAAATGATACTATTTTATCTTCGGGGAAACGCCTACATTTGCGCACAGCTAAATGAATATAGAATCTAAACAAGAAAAGCATGAATTTCAAGAAACGAACAAATTTCCTCTTTGGAGTACTGCTGCTGACCGGCAGTTTGTTGGCTCAAAACGTATGTGTATCCACTCCGAAAACCTCTTTGGTGCTTTCGGCTCCTGAAGGCGGTACACTGAGACACTTGTATTATGGTAACAGACTTTCTGAAGCCGACTTGCAGAATATCTCTGCGGCAGAAGCGAGCCATGCAGCCTATCCCGAATATGGATTGAATGCTCCCGTGGAGACGGCCCTCGCTGTGAAGCATGCCGACGGTAACATGACCCTCCAGCTCGAAGTATTGAACGTGACTACCGAAAAGGAAGGGAATGCCGTGACGACTGTCGTGGCACTGAAGGATAAGGTGTATCCCTTCTTCGTCAACGTCTGTTACCGTGCCTGGCAGGATGCCGACGTGATAGAATCCTGGACTGAAATCTCCCATCAGGAGAAGAAGCCGGTGGTGCTCAATCAGTTTGCTTCCGGCTATCTGCCCATCCGCCGTGGCGATGTATGGCTGTCCCATCTCTCCGGTTCCTGGGCCAATGAAGGGGTTTTGACGCAGGAATCTCTCACTCCGGGCATGAAGGTTATCAAGAATAAGGACGGTGTGCGCAATTCTCATACTGACCATGCCGAAGTGATGTTCTCCCTTGACGGCCGTCCGCAGGAGAACACGGGCAACGTGATTGGTGCAGCCCTCTGTTACAGCGGCAACTACAAACTCCGCATTGAGACACACGATGATGAATACCACCATTTCTTTGCCGGAATCAACGAAGAGAACTCTACTTATTCCTTGAAGAAGGACGAGCTTTTCCGCACTCCCGAACTTGCCCTGACTTATAGTAATGAAGGCTTGAGTGGCGGCAGCCGTAACTTCCATCGCTGGGCACGCCTGCACAAACTGGCGCACGGCACTACCCCCCGCAAGATTCTTTTGAATAGTTGGGAAGGCGTGTACTTTGACATCAACCAGCAAGGTATGGACCAAATGATGGCGGACATTGCCTCCATGGGTGGCGAGTTGTTCGTGATGGACGATGGCTGGTTTGGCGACAAGTATCCCCGTAAGAACGACAGCTCATCACTCGGCGACTGGGTGGTGGACAAGAACAAGCTTCCGAACGGTATTGAAGGCTTGCTGAGTGATGCCAAGAAACATGGCGTCAAGTTTGGCATCTGGATTGAGCCGGAGATGGCGAACACTACCAGCGAACTCTACGAGAAGCATCCCGACTGGGTACTTAAAGCTTCCGAACGTGACGTTGTGTTGGGACGCGGCGGCACGCAGGTAGTGCTTGACCTTGCCAATCCTGCCGTGCAGGACTTCGTTTTCGGTGTGGTAGACAACCTGATGACCTCTTATCCTGAAATAGATTACATCAAGTGGGACGCCAATATGTCTGTCCAGAACCACGGTTCGCAATATCTGACGAAGGATAATCAGAGCCACATGTATATCGAATTCCACCGCGGCTTCGAGAAAATCTGCCAGCGCATCCGTGCCAAATATCCCGACCTTACCATCCAGGCATGTGCCAGTGGCGGCGGTCGTGCCAACTACGGAGTGCTGCCTTACTTTGATGAATTCTGGGTGAGTGACAATACTGATGCCCTTCAGCGTGTCTATATGCAGTGGGGAACTTCCTATTTCTTCCCCGCCATCGCTATGGCATCGCATATCAGTGCTGCCCCCAATCATCAGACGTTCCGCACCATTCCTCTGAAATATCGGATAGACGTTGCCATGAGTGGTCGTTTGGGTATGGAAATTCAGCCCAAAAATATGACGGAAGAAGAAAAGGCTCTTTGCAAGAATGCCATTGCCGAGTACAAGACCATCCGTCCCGTAGTACAGTTGGGAGACATTTACCGCCTGCTCTCTCCTTATGACAAGCAAGGTGTGGCTTCTCTGATGTACGTGGCTCCGGAGAAGGACAAGGCAGTCTTCTATTGGTGGAAGACGGAACATTTCTGTAACCAGCACCTGCCGCGTGTGAAGATGGCAGGGCTCTGTGCCGACAAGCAATACCGGGTGCATGAACTGAACCGTATAGATAATGTTCCCTTGAACTATGAAGGAAAGACTTTCAGCGGTGCCTATCTGATGGCAAACGGGTTGGAGATTCCTTACACACATAAGGTGGACTACCACAAACAGACCGACTATTCAAGCCGTGTGCTTTATCTGGAAGAGGTGAAATGACGTGAATAAAGGTGAGGTTTAGCCGCGTAAAGGTGAACTTGAGCGGCGTAAAGGTGAGGTTGATGGGTACAGTTGGTACAGTGGTACAGCGTCTCTTCTATCTCACACACGCATGTATATAAATAATGTACGCGTTATGAAGTAATGTACATAAGCACATGTGTGTGAAGCAGAAGAGGCGCTGTACCCACTGTACCAATTGTACCACTGTTTGGATGTCCAACTTTTCTTTTCGTACCCTTTTGGGACTTTCAGGTAAGATGGAAACATAAAAAAAGTCCCACAATACATTGATATTGTAGGACTTTTTTCTTTTTGTCGCCTTCTGACTTTGTTTCTATGTGAACCGCTTGGGGCTCGAACCCAAGACCCCAACATTAAAAGTGTTGTGCTCTACCTGCTGAGCTAGCGATTCAATCCTTCATTGCTGTTAAGCGGATGCAAAGATAGATACTTTTTTGAAAATTGCAAAATAATATCATCTTTTTTCTTATCTTTGTCCCCATTAATCCTTGATATTAATCATTATCACTGAACATTAATCATTAAATACATGGCAACAGTAGACGATAAAAAGATTATCTTTTCTATGGTTGGGCTGAATAAAACCATTCAGCAGAACAACAAGCAGGTACTGAAGAACATTTACCTCTCGTTCTTCTACGGGGCAAAAATCGGTATCATCGGTCTGAACGGTTCGGGTAAATCGACCCTGCTGAAGATTATCGCCGGATTGGATAAGTCCTATCAGGGCGAAGTGGTGTTCTCGCCGGGATATTCTGTGGGATATCTGGCTCAGGAACCGTACCTCGACCCCACCAAGACCGTGAAGGAAATTGTAATGGAAGGCGTGCAGCCCATTGTGGACGCGCTGGCAGAATACGAGGAAATCAACCAGAAGTTCGGCTTGCCCGAATATTATGAGGACCAGGACAAGATGGACAAGCTCTTCTCCCGTCAGGCCGAATTGCAGGACATCATCGACGCGACCGATGCCTGGAACCTCGACAGCAAGCTGGAGCGTGCCATGGATGCCCTCCGTTGTCCGCCCGAAGACCAGTCCGTAGAACATCTTTCCGGTGGTGAGCGCCGCCGTGTGGCCCTTTGCCGCCTATTGTTGCAGAAGCCCGACGTGCTTCTTCTTGACGAGCCCACCAACCACCTTGATGCCGAATCCATCGACTGGCTGGAACAACACTTGCAGCAGTACGAGGGTACGGTGATTGCCGTAACGCACGACCGTTACTTCCTCGACCACGTTGCCGGCTGGATTCTTGAGCTGGACCGTGGCGAAGGTATTCCCTGGAAAGGTAACTACTCCAGTTGGCTGGAACAGAAGACCAAGCGCATGGAGCAAGAGGAAAAGACCGCCAGCAAGCGCCGCAAGACGCTGGAACGCGAGCTGGAATGGGTACGTATGGCTCCCAAAGCTCGTCAGGCAAAGGGGAAAGCCCGTCTGAACTCCTACGACAAATTACTGAACGAGGACGTGAAAGAGAAGGAAGAGAAGCTGGAAATCTTTATCCCGAACGGCCCCCGTCTGGGCAACAAGGTGATTGAAGCCAAGCATGTGGCAAAGGCGTTCGGTGACAAACTGCTGTTCGATGACCTCAACTTCATGCTTCCACCCAACGGTATCGTGGGTATCATCGGCCCTAACGGTGCCGGTAAAACTACGCTTTTCCGTCTTATCATGGGACTGGAAAAGGCAGACAAAGGCGAATTCGAGGTGGGGGAGACTGTAAAGGTTGCCTACGTGGACCAGCAGCACAAGGATATCGACCCCAACAAGAGCGTATATCAGGTCATTTCCGGCGGAAACGATCTGATTCGCATGGGAGGGCGCGACATTAATGCACGCGCCTATCTGTCCCGTTTCAACTTCTCCGGTGCCGACCAGGAAAAGCTCTGTGGGGTGCTTTCCGGTGGTGAACGCAACCGCCTGCACCTGGCGCTCTGCCTGAAGGAAGAGGGTAATGTGCTTCTGCTGGACGAGCCTACCAACGACATCGACGTGAACACGCTTCGCGCCCTCGAAGAAGGTTTGGAGGACTTTGCCGGATGTGCCGTGGTTATCAGTCACGACCGTTGGTTCCTCGACCGTATCTGTACGCATATCCTCGCTTTCGAAGGAGACTCCAATGTGTTCTTCTTTGAAGGTTCTTATTCAGAATATGAGGAAAATAAACAGAAACGTCTTGGGAAAGAAGAACCCACCCGTGTACGTTATAGAAAGCTCATGAATGACTGATTTGAGTATTTCAAAGAACAAATAGGAGAGAGGGAGGTCAGCCATAAGGCAAACCTCCCTCTCTCTTCTTATTATCTACTCGTCACTCAGGGAGTGTGTAATATACCATTATTCATGTCCGGATTCACGAATATTCATTCGTGGCACATGATACTACCAGGCCCAATCGGTGACATTATAGCTACTCTCCACTTCATCCTCAATATAATCGGGAAGATTGCAGAAGAAGTCTATGCCAGTCTTGCTTTCAAGTTCATCAATGCTGATGGCATTCGCTTTGGTGTCATCCCTATTCAGCGGATGTTCAAAAGTATAGCCGTAGTCATCACGATGTTCCACCCAAAAACCTATGGCCTGATAGGATGTAGCTATGTCAACGGGCTGATTGGCGCGATGAGCCAATACGGCAATGAAGTAATATTGTGGAACAGGCAATCCTTTTGATGTGAAACCCTTTGAGTCAGTAGCGGGCATCACCCCATCTCCTCCTGCCTTGGTTCCCTTATAATCTATCAATAGCTTGTCGAGCGTTCCACCTTTTGCCACATAGATTTTATCGTACACACTTCCAAAGGCATTGCCCTTGCGTACCCATGAATTGAGTAACTGCTCGAAGGTAACCCAGTAACCGCCATTGAATGAGTTGAGTTGTGGACTCATGTTGCTGAAGTAGAAAGTCTGCTTATTGGCTTCTGTAGAAAAAGAACGGTCATCGGAAGCACAGAGGTGTCCTCGGTCGAATCCGTCATTGGTATGCCAGCTATTGTCAACCCTCATACTCTCCGGCAGCAATGGGTCTACTGCCCAGGCGTCATCGCTTCTGGTTACGTTTTTCACCCCCGTAATGGCATCATAGCTATAGGCCACCCAGCGAGCATGTTTCATGTGGTCGTTCCATTCCATTGCATAATTAAGCACCTTGTCGCCACCGGCCGTAACTTCATGCTCCACGTAGGTATTGCCCTCCATCAGATGTGGCATTTCGTATTCTGTTACGTAATTTTGTCCTTGGGCGGATACATTCATATTTTTGTTTTCTATCATAACTCTTTGGGCTGCATTATGCTCCACTCCTACATTTATCCCATCAACGTATGCGATGCGGAGCTTGAACATGGCAACTTGTGAAGGAAGCTGATAGCGTACCCAATAAGAAGTTTTTGCTTTTGCCACAGCCTTGTTGCTCCATTGCTTTACGGTGGAGTAATCGGGAAGTGACGATAGATTATCAGTATCAAATTCTTCTGAAAAGGTGAATCCGTCGCCGGAAATGGTCTTGTTTGCTGCAATGTTGATTTGAGAACGGATTGATTCATCCAATGTCAAGCCTTTGCCACCATCAATGGCATATAGCACTTCACGCTTGGAACCTTGTTCAGTGAATTGAATGTCATTGATAGTGGGATGTTCGTTCATTTCTGAAGAATCATCTGAGCTACATCCACAGAACAATGGCAGCAACAGGCAAATCGCTAAAATCAGATTGTAATATCTTTTATAGTTCATATCATATACAAATTGAAAAAGAAATCCGCACTGTCATCTACATATACTGTGATGACAGTGCGGATTTTACTTTATTATATAAAATTTTTTATTCAGTCACTTTAGAAATGAAGAATGCACTTCCCACTTGAGCGGAACCATTGAAGCCGGCACGAACGCCGCATATAGTAATCTTGTCACCTTCAACAATACCCAGTGATTCGAACTGTTTGCTTGCGCCTTTCCAGCCTGTAAGAAGACCATAAACATATACCTTGCCGCTTTCATCTGTAATATTAAAATTACCATAAAGGGTATTTTTGATATCTGATACAGTACCGGTCAACTGGTAATATTGTGAAGTACTTTCTTCTGCTACAAGGAAATCAGCAACAGTAACTGCTTTTACACTCTTCACGTCCTCTGCAACGGCATTTTTCATCTGCGGAGTACCTTTGTATTCGTCACGTGGACCAACGAGAGTTACAATATCACCTTCCTTGATATTAGAATCAGCAAAATTTTGGATGCCATAGATATATACATCACCCGAGAAATCCTTGATGTAGATATTGCCATATTGGGTATTAGCAATCTTGGTCACTACACCACTGATGCGGTATTGTGTAGCACCAACCTCGGCGGCAATGAATTCAGCAACAGTAGCTTCAACAATAGCACCCTTCTGTGAGAGTTCAGTCTTGCTTGTGTAATCTTTCTTACCGTCAGTAGTGCGGAATGTAATGCTGGTTGAACGGTCACCACCTTCGTTTCGGGCAGCCTGGAACTTCACGCAAGCATCTGTTCCTTTCTGGTCGATAGAGACAATAGACAACCATTCTTTGGCATCCTCAGGAATTTCTACAGAAACGCCGTTGCCTTTGGTTATGATGTATGCCTCGAAGATACCACCCTCAACCGGAAGTACATCATTGTAAACAGAGTCGACCTTGATGAGCGATTTGTTAATCTTAAGCACAGTAACATCAACAAGCTCAACTGTAGTACCGTAGGTGGTTTTGGGACCTTGTATTGTTACCTCATCACCTTCTTCCAGACCCAAGCTGGCAAAATTCTTCGTATTGCCTTTGGCGTCCAAAGTTCCATAGACGTAAACCTTACCGGTGGCATCCACAATGTCCCAGTTGCCGTAAACGGTGTTGGATATATTTGAAACAACACCGGTCACTTTATAAGTCTTCTTGTCGGGACCGGCTATTACCTCGGCACAAGTAGCTTCCGAAATGACTGGCAAGCCTTGCATGATAGTCAAGTTCTGAGTTTCATTGGCACTGCTCAGCTTCAGTTCCACTGAACGGCCATCCACAGCTTCATCAGCAGAGAATGTGATTTTGCTTTCGCCTTGAGGACCTTGAGTTGTAGAGATGGTAAGCCAATCGGCCTTGTCGTTACCTGTGATAATCCATTCGGACTTCGATTCAATTGTAATGTCAGTGCTACCTCCTTCAATCGGCAGCGCAACGTACGACTGTGAAACCTTCAATCCTGACAAGCCTATTGCTGCATCATCTTCAGCACAGCTTGAGAAAAGAGAAATCACAGCAGCAAGTACTATAAATAGATATTTTTTCATTTTCTTCGATTATATTTAAATTGATAATCAGTTAAAGCAATACTTAATACCGATAGAAGCATACCAGCACTGACCAATAGCATGGTTGAGAGTCCAAGTCTTGGTGTTGCCATTTATAGATTCCGGAGTTGAGAATGTGGCAAAACCTTCAGCATCTACACCTTCATACTTCAAGATACGGGCTTCGTTACCGATAGCAGGATTCAAATGCTTACTTACTCCCCAGCTTGAATTGAAGAAATTAAGCACGTTCTTCATGTCAAAGCTCAGCTGCAATTTGTGCTTGGCACCACATACATTCAAGTTGAAATCGTGCTTATAAGAGAAATCTACACGGTGTACCCAAGGAGAATAAAGACTGTTGGGCTCAGCATATTTACCCTGATTATTCTTAAGGTATGAGTCGTTGTGTACATAATCCATGAAGCGTGTCTTGTCATCCTCGCTAACGAAACGGAATGAACCATCGGCAACTTGCTTGTCTGTAGGGATATAAATGGCATCGTAGTTGTAACCGTCACCGTTCATGTCGTTGGCAAGCATGTAAGAGTAATTGTAACCGCCACGCCAAGTTTCGTAAATCAAACTAAAGTGGTTGCCGCTCTTGTCGTTGATAGTGGCACTTGCAATGAAACGGTCGGGAGTAACGTTAAGGCCATTGTGCAAACGGAAGTTGTTGACACCTTCGTATGTAGAAAGGTAGTTGAGTACTGAAGAAGCATTGGAACCCGGAAGTGAAGTCACCTCCTTAGATACTGTATGCGTATAAGCAGCCATCAAATTGATCCATTTGGCAGGCGCTGCGTTCACGGTAACGCTGGTCGACCATCCGTAACCGCGGCTTGTATTCTCAAGCATGTAAGCACTGGGCAGACTCTTGCCGGCCTCGTCCGTATAAGTAGCGTCAGACGGGAATGCAGGACGGTTATCAGCACCATTGAAGCGTGTAAAGCCGTTTACATCTTTCTGGCTCCAGTCTTTCAACATGGCGGCATTAAGTGTCTTGTTATAGATTCCTTCTACCGTCACGTTCAATGGGAATGATACGGGTACTGTATAATCCACGGCAATTGAAGACTTCCAGACCTGTGGCATTTTAAAGTCGGGATCGACACCGCAAATGCTTGAAGGAACTGTACCGTCTTCCGGTCTGATTGTCTGAGGATAACCCAAATCATAAAGCTTTTGTTTCAGAGCTTCTGTACCAAGGATTCCACCTTTGAATTCATCCATAGTGAAACCTTTGTCTTTGGCATTCTTGGCATTGACTTGCGCCTGGTATTGAATCATACCGCCATTGGTAGGCATATTGGTAAAGAATACCAAAGGCAGACGTCCGGAGAACAAACCGCTACCACCACGCAGCTTCAAAGTATTGTTGCCAAGTATATCCCAACTGAAACCTATACGGGGAGATACTGTCAATGAGTTTCCGGGCCATTTACCGGTATCGATATGACGGCCGTTGTAGTCGAGGTCAAGAATAGCATTGTTGGTCATCAAGTCACCATTATCAAAGAAGAGTCCGTCGAAGCGCAGACCGGCTGTAACCTTGAAATCGGAACGTACGTTCCATTCGTCTTGCAAGTAGAAGCCCAATTTATTGTACTGAACACGTGATGCAGGTTCGTTTTCACCGTTATAGCCATAAGTCAAACATACAATTTCCGGAGCAGCTCCTTGAACAAAGTCATCCAGGCTGGTATAGCGATAATATCCTGTACCGTTACGGAGATACTGGTTGTCGGCCATTTGATGCTCATAGTTCAAGCCAACCATGATTTTATGATTGCCGGTATAGTAAGTTACGTCATCTTTTATATTCCACACTGTGTTGTGGACTGCGTTATTGTAAGTGAAAAGTTCTTCACCAAAAGAGATGTAGTTTTGATTGTCTTTCAAAATATCGACAAATGGGAAAATACTGGAATTAGTACCACGTACGTCATCCAACTTGGAGAATGTTGCCAAAAACTGGTTGGACAAGGTAGCAGAGAAGCGGCTGTTAAGGTCGAAAGACAATGAATGTACCAAGTTATCCAAGGAATACATGGAGTTGGCATACGACATGGCATACTGTGAAGTACGACTACCCGACATACGAGTACCACCGTCCATAGAGGAAGCGTTAGGGGCATTCCATACGGTATTCTTGGTATAGTTATAACGCAAAGCCAAGCGATGGTTGTTGTTGATGTTCCAGTCTATACGTGCCAATAATTTAGTGTTCTTATTGTCAGACGGGAAGCTGCTGAATGAACCAGTGTCATAGCCATATCTTTCTTTCGCTATATCGGACACATTCTGAAGATCGGCAACGGTTGCACGTGAGATGTATGCGTCTGCATTGGCCACACCGTCTTCGGAAGCACGCCAGCGATTGGCAATTGCAGGAGTATTCTGCAGCTCGCCGTTTGCAAAGAAGAAGAGCTTATTCTTGATTATCGGACCGCCAATAGTAAAACCATATGTAGTTGACTGGTCTTTCTCGCGAGCACCTAAGATTGTTTCACGATCAATGGCATCACCGCGCATGTTTTCATTCTGGTGATAAATATAAGCTGTACCTTTGTAAGTATTGGTACCTGATTTGGTAATGGCATTGATACCGCCACCGATGAAGTTGGTCTGGCGTACATCAAACGGAGATATGACAATCTGAATTTCGTCAATCGCCTCTATAGAGACCGGATTACCGCCACCAGGCAGGTTGGAACTCAAACCGAAGTTGTTGTTGAAGTTGGCACCGTCGATTGTGAAGTTGGCTGTACGACCGTCAGATCCGGCAAACGACATCCCATTACCACCGTAAGCAGACAAACGGGAATAGTCGGTAATGCTACGGCTTACAGAAGGCATGCTGGTAATCTGTGTATTGGAAATGTTGGTTGTCGCTCCGGTCTTCTCGGAGGCAAATTTAGTCTTTTGAGCTGTAACAACCACTTCCTCAAGAAGCTCTGATGATTCTTTCATCTGTACATTCAGATTGTAGACTTCACCTAATTGAAGAGTTACATCCTTAAACATCATTGTTTGGTAACCGATGTAAGAGACTTCCACGCTGTAAGGTCCGCCTGCCCGCATACCTTGAATGGTATAACGACCATCGATGTTTGTAATTGCGCCATATCGTGTCCCGGAAGGCTCGTGTATAGCCTGAACTGTTGCACCGATAATGGCTTCCTTGTCTGGGTCTGTTACCTTTCCACTTAATGAGGAGGTAGTCACCTGAGCCTTAGCTGTCATTGCGACTATCACCATAATTGTGGAAAGAATGAATCGCATTCTTTTTGCCATGAGATTTTAATTAATATGATTAAACTATTAAAAAACGTTGCAAATTTAAACAATAACTTTCAGATTACCGTTACATATCAATTACAATTTTTATTATATCTTTGGTATAAAAATGTATTTGTCAAAAGAAAACGGTGATTTTGTCAAGGACGTGCTCAATCTACCTGAAGAAACAGGTTGATTGAGCACGTCCTTGACAACCTCAATATCTTTACTTCCCCAAAATTAAAGTGGGAGAAAACGACTTTAATTTTCTCCTATTCGATTGACGGGCATGTCATGATTTTAGGTAGCTTTCTTAAAAGCTGTTTTTGTTTTGATGGAAACTGACTTCTTATCCGTATCTTTGCATATTGATTAAAAAAGAGATATTCATGGAACTTTCGGATATACTTCATAATTTGAAGATACAAGAACTTACGCCGATGCAGGAGGCTGCTAAGGAAGCCTATCAATCAGCTAAAGATTTAGTACTTCTTTCGCCCACCGGTTCGGGTAAGACACTGGCTTTTCTCCTTCCGCTGGTACAGACCTTGAAAGCGGATATACAAGGTGTGCAGGCTCTTGTACTAGTACCTTCACGCGAATTGGCTTTGCAGATAGAAACTGTGTTCAAGTCTATGGGAACTCCTTTCAAAGCTATGAGCTGCTATGGCGGACGCCCTGCCATGGAAGAACACCGGACAATGAAAGGCATTCATCCCACCGTCATTATCGGTACTCCGGGACGTATGAGCGACCATTTGAGGAAAGAAAATTTCAATGCCGCCACTGTCGTCACTCTGGTGATAGATGAATTCGACAAGTGTCTTGAGTTCGGCTTCCATGACGAGATGGCAGAGGTTATCGGGCAGCTTCCCTCACTGAAAAAGCGTGTGCTTCTCTCGGCCACCGATGCAGAGGAAATACCGCAATTTGCCGGAGTAGGAGGTGATTCCCCGTCTTCCGGCTCCCGGCTCATGAAGCTTGATTTTCTTACTCCGGAAGCTCTTGCTCCGCGTCTGCGGCTGCACAAGGTTGTTTCTCCGGAGAAGGACAAACTGGAAACCCTCTATAACCTGCTTTGTACCCTCGGTTGTCATTCCACCTTGGTATTCTGCAATTATCGTGAAAGCGTGGAGCGTGTTGCCGGGTACCTGAAAGCCAGGAAGTTCCCTTGCGACATGTTTCATGGAGGTATGGAGCAGCCCGACCGCGAACGTGCGCTTTACAAGTTCCGTAATGGCAGTTGCGCTGTACTGATATCCACAGACCTTGCCGCCCGCGGACTAGATATTCCGGGTATTGAGAATGTGGTGCATTACCATCCTCCCGTAAACGAGGAAGCCTATACGCACCGTAATGGACGTACTGCCCGTTGGGAGGCATCGGGAAATGCATATCTTGTCCTGCATGCCGAGGAGCGGGTACCCGAGTACATTTCTGAAGACATCGAAACGTACGAGTTTCCGGAGACGCTTCCCAAACCGGCCAAGCCCCGATGGGCTACCTTATATATAGGTAAAGGGAAAAAGGATAAGTTGAACAAGATAGATATTGTCGGCTTCTTGTATAAAAAAGGAGGAATGGCGCGTGAAGATGTCGGGCAGGTGGACGTAAAGGAACACTATGCCTTTGTAGCCGTGCGCCGCAGTAAAATGAAACAATTGCTGACGCTGGTACGCGGTGAAAAAATCAAGGGAATGAAAACTGTTATCGAGGAAGCAAAGTGATTTATCTTATAAATATTCATTTTATTTGCGCTTATTCTTTTGAATATGAAGTAATGAAACCGCCTTGCTTTTAGTTTCTCTAAAAGTATTATCCTTGATAAGTAAGGATAACAAAATGGTGTATATATCTTGTATAAACCATTAAAAAGTAAGCTAAATGCGGCCTAAAAATAGAATTTCATCAGGAAAGGTTTGTTTTGAAGAAATATTTCCGTAATTTCGCAAAGTCGAAAGACATTAATGAACGAAATTGTATAACCAAAACAAACTTCAAATGAAAAAGCATAATTTCAATGCAGGACCTTCTATCCTTCCTCGTGAGGTGATTGAGAATACGGCACAAGCTATTCTTGATTTCAATGGCTCAGGCCTCTCACTGATGGAAATCAGCCACCGTGCCAAAGACTTCCAACCCGTTGTGGACGAAGCTGTGGCATTATTCAAAGAATTGCTCAATATCCCCGAAGGATATTCGGTACTGTTCTTGGGCGGTGGTGCCAGTTTGGAATTCTGCATGGTACCCTTCAACTTCCTTGAAAAGAAAGCTGCTTACCTGAATACGGGTGTATGGGCCAAGAAAGCCATGAAAGAAGCTAAGGCATTCGGTGAAGTAGTTGAAGTCGCTTCTTCCGCTGAATCTACTTATACTTATATTCCGAAGGACTATACAGTGCCTGCTGATGCAGACTATTTCCACATCACTACCAACAATACAATCTACGGTACGGAACTGAAAGAGGATTTGGACGTAAACGTTCCGATGGTGGCCGATATGTCTTCTGATATTTTCTCCCGTCCTATCGACGTGTCCAAATATATCTGTATCTATGGTGGTGCGCAGAAGAATCTGGCTCCTTCCGGTGTTACATTCGTCATCGTGAAGAATGACGCTCTGGGTAAGGTATCCCGCTATATTCCGACCATGCTGAACTATCAGACGCATGTGGACAGCGGCTCTATGTTCAATACTCCTCCCGTTGTCCCCATCTATGCAGCCCTGCAGACATTGCGCTGGATTAAGGCAGAGGGTGGCGTGAAGGAAATGGAACGCCGTGCCATCGAAAAGGCCGATATGCTGTATGCCGAAATTGACCGTAACAAAATGTTTGTAGGTACGGCTGCCAAAGAAGACCGTTCACGCATGAACATCTGCTTTGTGATGGCTCCCGAATACAAGGAATTGGAAGCTGACTTCTTGAAGTTCGCTACCGAAAGAGGTATGGTAGGTATCAAGGGACACCGTTCTGTAGGTGGATTCCGTGCATCCTGCTATAATGCCATGCCAAAGGAAAGCGTGCAGGCTTTGATTGACTGCATGCAGGAATTTGAGAAACTTCATTAATAATATTGTTTTTCACCACAGATTACGCAGATTTGCACAGATTGTTTTTATGATTAAACTCTGTGATAATCTGTGTCATCTGTGGTGAGTCTTTTTAATATCATGAAATTATGAAAGTATTAGTTGCAACAGACAAACCGTTTGCCAAAGTGGCAGTAGACGGTATCCGTAAAGAAATAGAAGCAGCAGGTTACGAACTCGTGCTGCTGGAGAAATATGGTGAAAAAGCCAAGCTGCTGGAGGCTGTGAAAGATGCAAACGCTATCATTATCCGCAGTGACATCATTGATGCTGAAGTGCTGGATGCCGCCAAGGAACTGAAGATTGTGGTGCGTGCCGGTGCCGGTTATGACAATGTGGACCTGGAAGCAGCTACTGCCCACAATGTATGTGTAATGAATACTCCGGGACAGAACTCCAATGCTGTGGCCGAGTTGGCTTTCGGCTTGATGGTGATGGCTGTCCGTAATATGTATAACGGTACTTCCGGTACGGAACTGATGGGCAAGAAACTGGGTATCCACGCTTATGGTAACGTGGGGCGCAACGTAGCCCGTATTGCCAAAGGCTTCGGTATGGAGATTTATGCGTTCGACGCTTTCTGCCCGAAAGAAGTAATCGAGAAGGATGGAGTGAAGGCTGTGGGTTCTGCCGAAGAGCTTTACTCTACTTGCGATGTCGTTTCCCTGCATATTCCTGCAACTGCCGAAACGAAGAATTCCATCAATTATGCATTGGTGAACAAGATGCCGAAAGGTGGACTGCTGGTGAACACAGCCCGTAAGGAAGTCATCAATGAAGCCGAGCTTATCCAGCTGATGGAAGAGCGTACCGACTTGAAATACATGACCGACATTATGCCTGCTGCCAATGAAACATTTGCAGCCAAGTTTGCCGGACGTTATTTCTCTACACCGAAAAAGATGGGTGCCCAGACTGCCGAAGCCAATATCAACGCAGGTATTGCCGCTGCCAAGCAGATTGTAGGCTTCCTGAAAGACGGTTGCGAGAAGTTCCGCGTAAACAGGAAATGAGATGAATAGTAAGACTACCTATAAATGTTCAGTTCTTTATTTAGCAATAGGTGCTGGTATATTTTCATTAAGTAGTATATTCAGAAATGAATTGTCAGATTTCGCCCTCGGCTTTTGCGAGGGCGTATCTATTGTACTGATATTAGGTAGTGCAATTTATCTGGTAAGATATTTCGTGAAAAAGAAACCTCAATAATCCATATAAAACACTCTCTTATGGCTATAATTAAACCCTTTAAAGGGATTCGTCCCCCTCAGGATTTGGTGGAACAAGTAGCGTCCCGTCCTTACGACGTATTGAATTCTGCAGAAGCACGTGCAGAAGCGGAAGGTAATGAGAAGTCCCTATATCATATTATCAAGCCGGAAATAGATTTTCCCGTCGGTACGGATGAACATGACGAACGTGTTTATCGGAAAGCTGCAGAGAACTTTCGTATGTTCCAAGAGAAAGGCTGGCTGGTGCAGGATGATAAAGAAAACTATTACGTCTATGCCCAGACCATGAACGGCAAGACACAGTACGGTCTTGTTGTTGGTGCCTATGTTCCCGATTATATGAACGGTGTTATCAAGAAGCACGAGTTGACTCGTCGTGATAAAGAGGAGGACCGTATGAAGCATGTCCGTGTGAACAATGCCAATATTGAGCCCGTGTTCTTTGCCTATCCCGATAATGCTGCGCTGGATGCCATCATTTCCCGTTATACAGCCGGGAAACCGGTATACGACTTTATCGCTCCGGGTGACGGTTTCGGTCATACCTTCTGGATTATAGACAAGCAGGAGGACATTGATGCCATTACCCAAGAGTTTGCCCAAATGCCCGCCCTCTACATTGCCGATGGGCATCATCGCAGTGCCGCTGCCGCTTTGGTGGGTGCGGAGAAAGCCAAGCAAAATCCCAATCACCGTGGTGACGAAGAGTATAACTACTTCATGGCTGTGTGCTTCCCTGCCAACCAGTTGACTATTATTGACTATAACCGGGTGGTGAAGGACTTGAACGGCATGACTCCCGAAGAGTTTCTGGCTGCTGTGGGCAAGAATTTCATCGTGGAGGAGAAAGGTGAGGACATCTATAAGCCGTCCGAACTGCATAACTTCTCCCTCTATTTGAACGAAAAGTGGTACAGCCTTACTGCCAAACCGGGTACTTATAATGATAACGACCCCATTGGAGTACTGGATGTAACCATCTCCTCCAATCTGATACTGGATGAAGTGCTCGGCATCAAAGACCTTCGTTCCGACAAGCGTATCGACTTTGTAGGCGGTATCCGTGGTCTGGGAGAGTTGAAGAAGCGGGTGGACAGTGGTGAGATGAAAGTGGCATTGGCCCTCTATCCCGTTTCCATGAAGCAGCTGATGGACATCGCCGATACGGGCAACATCATGCCTCCCAAGACAACTTGGTTTGAGCCGAAGTTGCGTTCGGGACTGGTGATTCATAAACTGGACTAAATGAATTGATATAAACTGAAACGGGGATGTCTTCCACTAAAAGACATCCCCGTTTTTCGTTCAGAACTCTGGAAGCTTAGGAGTGTGATGTTTGAAATACAGTTTTCTCATCCACCGGTCAAACAGGATGAAAAGCGGAATGGTCAGAATCAGTAGGAGATAAAAGCAAGGAATCTGGATACTTTCTGACTGTGGGAGGGTGGTGGGCGTAAAGGCTTCCCGGATGCTGTCTCCGAAGTACAGAACCAATCCTGTCCCACTGACACCTATCAAGAAGATAGCAGCGGCAATAGTTGCAAGCAGAATTCTTCTTTCTGATTTCTTCTCGCGCAGACGTATGGCTTCTTCTACCTTCTGCATGGTGCGGTAGGTAAAATTGGACGGCAGGCGGAAAGTAGTCTGTTCTCTTACCGCCTTTTTCAATCCTCTATCTTTTAGTTCTTCGTTCATACTTTTTCTTGTTTCATCAACACATAAATCTTTTTACGTATACGGTGTAGCTTCACTTTTGCGTTGCTTTCCGTCAGTCCCAGGATGAGAGCGACCTCATTCAATGTTTTTTCTTCATAATAGAACAGGCTTATCAGTGCCTGTTCCTCGGAATCGAGTTGCTCCATGGCTCTGTTCAATTTGGCAATTTGCTCTTCCCCTTCATCATTTAAGGCTTCATCTACTTGTGTATCGGATATGTTGGCAAGCAGTGCATCATCCATGACAAAGGTATCAAATTTCTTTTTCCGTGCACTCGAGATGGCCGTATTATATGCAATCGAATAAATCCACGTCGAAAAAGAACTGGTGCCCTTGAAAGACGAGAGATGCTGGAATGCTTTCAGGAAGACATCCTGGGTCAGTTCTTCGGCATCTTCCTGGTTGGAGACGATACGGGCCACCAGGATGAATACCTGCTGGCCGTATGTGTTGAGAAAATGCTCGTAAAGAGCAGTCTCTCCCCTCAAGATGCGCTGGATGATATGTCTCTCGTCGTCTTTCATTTTGTCTGTTAGACGCAAGTTTGTTTGGTTGGTTACAGATTTTCGGAAGAAAAAATATTTTTCCGGAAAAGTGTAACCTCATGTAAACTGCCGCGTCTAAAGGGTACAAAGAAACGAAATTACTAATTTAAATTGAAACGAATATGATGGATTTTATTATGGTGCCTGCGGTGATGACAATCATTACTTTAGGAGTTTACAAATTGTTTGAGCTGTTTGTTTGTAAGAAGGAAAGAATCATGCTGATTGAGAAGATGGACGAGCGGGGACTACTCCCTCAGATGGATACGCCTAAATTACGTGGAAGTAGCTTTTCGTTCTCTGCCCTGAAAATAGGATGTCTGTTGGCTGGTATGGGACTTGGGTTATTGCTGGGTTATCTTATCTGCTATGCGACGATTCCCAATTACTTTACTGCGGACAGAGACTGGATGTATAGGGAGACTGTTTCCCTTATTTATGGGGCTTGTGTGCTGGGTGTTGGTGGAATCGGACTGATAGTGGCTTTTATTACAGAACTAAAACTGAACAAGAAGTAAGGTTATTATGTAGAAAATGCCGACCTTTGCTGAAAAATTAAGAGTATGCAATGAAGGTATTGATTCTTAACGGTAGTCCTCGTCGTCATGGCAACATGTCGAAAATGTTGGAGCTGATGAAGCAGGAACTTGAAGGCTGCGGAGTTGGAACAGTTTATATAGACGTTCCACAGTTGCAGGTACATCCCTGCATCGGTTGCATGAAGTGTCGCAGTTCATTGAAGTGTTGTCTGCCCGAGGATGGGGCACAGAGAGTGTTGCAGTCTATGAAAGAAGCCGATGCAGTGATAATCGGTGCCCCTTGCTATTGGGGAAACATGCCGGGAGAAGTGAAAGTGCTTTTCGACCGTATGGTTTACGGTATGATGGGGGAGAACTCTTGGGGAATGCCCCTTCCGCTTCATAAGGGCAAGAAAGCGATTGTGGTAAGCACTTGTACTACCCCTTATCCTTTCAATATTCTCTATAATCAGACGCACGGTGTGGTGAAAGCTTTCAGGGAGATTCTGAAATGGAGTGGTTTCAAGATTGTGAAAACCATTGAGAGGGGAGGTACTAAGAAGCATCCTGAGCTGACGGAAAAGGATATGCGGAACTGCAAGAAAGCAGTGCACAAATTATTGTAAAGTATTGAAAAAGTCAATATGAGTAGAAAAGAAGAATATAAATTGCAGAACGAACAGTTTCTGGAGCAGTTGCGTACGGCAGAAGGAATCAAGGAATTGCCTTGCGGCATACTTTATCGGGTATTGGAGGAAGGCAGAGACGGTCTGACACCACGTCTCAACAGTGTAGTATCTGTGCATTATAAAGGCACGCTTATTAATGGGCGTGAGTTCGATAATTCGTGGAAACGGAATTGTCCGGAGGCTTTTCGTCTGAATGAAGTGATTGAGGGCTGGCAGATTGCCTTGCTACGAATGCATCCCGGAAGTCGTTGGATTGTATATATCCCTTACACCATGGGATACGGTACACGTACCAGTGGACCCATTCCGGCGTATTCCACACTGATATTTGAAGTGGAATTACTAAATATCTCGTGACACTGCTGAACAATTTGCTTTTTTATCTTGTTCTCATATAAGAATTTAGAAAAACTCAATAGGTATGAATATAGATAAGAAAGCAGGGCATATTGACCCGAAAGTAGCATTGTCCCAGGCAGAACATGAAAAGGGAACAGTACCCGGACAACAGATTGGCCTTTACGGTAATGCAGACAAGAGAGATGTTCGTCAGGTCGTAAAGATTCTGAATCCTGACAAAAACAGTATGGAGAGCAGAGGTTAACCCTCTGCTTTTTTTATTACATGCCTCTTTCTTCGTCGAGTCCAGATGATTTGTTGGAGGGTTTTGTATCTTTGTACCCGGAAATGAAACTCTTAAAAACAAAAGCAGGATGCTACGGAAAGGAGACCTCACTCAAGGAGGCATAACCGGTACTTTATTACATTTTACCCTACCCATGATGGTAGGGTCTTTTTTGCAGCAATGCTACAACATTGCAGATACGCTCATTGTAGGCCAATGCATTGGTGCAGGGGCGTTGGCGGCGGTCGGTTCGGCATACACACTGATGGTTTTCCTTATATCCGTTTTGCTGGGACTGGCGATGGGCAGTGGCACTGTGTTCTCTTTACATTATGGTGCCGGAAACCATGTAGCACTGCGTCGTAGCATATTCAGTTCGTTTGTACTGATAGGTATCGTGACACTGATACTGAATGTAGCCGTTTTTATCTGGCTCGATCCTATTCTCCGGCTGTTGCAGGTTCCGCAAGACATATACGGCATGATGCGCAGCTACTTGTGGATAATCTTCTGCGGTATAGTTTTCACCTTTATCTATAACTTCTACGCATCTCTGCTGCGTGCAGTAGGGGATTCTGTCACTCCGCTTTGGTTTCTGGCAGTTTCTGTCGTTCTGAATATAGCGCTCGACTTGTTTTTTATCCTACAACTGGATTGGGGGATTCAAGGTGCGGCTGCGGCCACTGTCCTTGCTCAAGGAGTAGCTGCTCTGGGCATCATTATTTATACTTACAGAAGGCGTCCGGAACTGCGATGGCATCATGAAGATATGTGTTTTGACCGTACTTGCTTGAAGGAAATAGCTTCCTTCTCTACACTGACTTGCGTCCAACAGTCGGTGATGAATCTGGGAATCCTGATGGTACAGGGACTTGTCAACAGCTTTGGAACAGCGGTAATGGCAGCTTTTGCGGCAGCTGTGAAGATTGACTCTTTCGCCTATATGCCCGTGCAGGAATTTGGGAACGCCTTTTCCACCTTTATTGCACAGAACTTCGGGGCCGGACGTTACGACCGTATCCACCGGGGTGTTCGCAGTGCGTTTGTCACAGCGGTTGTTTTCTCACTCCTCGTGTCCGTGCTGGTTTTCGTGTTTGCCGAGCCACTGATGCTTATCTTTGTCCGTCCGGACGAAACGGAGATTATTGCGGTGGGAGTGGCGTACCTACGCATCGAAGGTGCTTTCTACTGTGGCATCGGCATCTTGTTTTTGCTGTACGGATACTATCGGGCCATCCGTATGCCGGGCATGTCTGTTGTGCTGACCGTGCTGTCGCTGGGCACCCGTGTAGTTCTTTCTTATTGGTTTGCTTCGATACCTGAGATTGGGGTGACAGGCATCTGGTGGTCCATCCCCATCGGCTGGCTGATTGCCGATGTAGTCGGTATCTGGTGCTATCGGTATGTTAAAGGAGTTAGAGGGAGTTAAAAGAAAATCCGGCAAATTTGCTCCACTGTCCTTCGGATATTTTCTTGAGCAAATTCAGGCTGCATGGCCTGCTCCAAAGAGACGGGAGAGGGGGTAATGGAGAATACGCCCCGGAATCCGGCTGCATTCAGTATCCCGGCATCCTCTATCGCTCCTGCCAGCAGGATGACAGGAATACGTTGCCTTCTTGCTTCCTGCAAGATGCCCGAAGGCACTTTTCCCATAAGAGTCTGCCGGTCCGATTTCCCTTCTCCAGTGATGATGAGGTCGGCATCCTTAATCTTTTCTGCAAAGTCCAGAGTTTCCAAAAAAAGCTCTATGCCGGGTTTCAACTGTGCATCCAGAAATGCGTGGAGACTGCCGCCCATGCCGCCTGCCGCACCGGCACCGGGATGAAAGGATACGTCTTTGCCGGTAGTGTGGAATATGACGTCCGAAAGATGCTGCATGGCAATATCCAGTTCCTTTACCATATCTGCGTCTGCTCCTTTTTGGGGAGCGAATATGTGGGCTGCTCCATTGGGACCGAAGAAAGGATTGCGTACATCACACGCCGCCGTGAAACATGCCTTTTTCAGTGCGGGATGGGCGGAAGAGCTGTCAATGGAGCTGATTGCCGATAGAAGGGCACCGCATAGGGCGATGCCTTTTTTCATGCTTCCCACTTCGTGTCCTTCTTTATCGAAGAAACGGAATCCCAATGCTTGCAGCATTCCCAGACCGGCATCGTTCGTGGCGCTCCCTCCAAGTCCGATGACGAAACGGAGGCATCTCCGTTCCAGGGCATCGCGTATCAGTTCGCCCGTTCCGAAGGTGGTGGTTTTCATCGGATTCCTTTTGTCGGCAGGAACCAGAGGCAGTCCGCTGATGGCGGCCATCTCTATGAATGCGGTATTGCCGTCTCCGGAGATGCCGTAACTGGCATCGCACGGTTGCATCAACGGGTCGTGGGCACGGACGGTGATACGTTTTCCGTTACTGGCTGCAAGCAGGACGTCGAGCATGCCTTCTCCACCGTCGGCCACAGGGAGCACGATGGTCCGGCATTCGGGACATGCGGCATGTACCCCTTGGGCGGCAGCTTCTCCGGCTTCTGCCGAGGTGAGACATCCTTTAAAGGAATCAAGGGCAATCACTATCTTTTTCATAAATGCGGTCTTTTATAATTTCGTCATGCTTCGGATGACAAGTTGTACAATTACAAAGGTATATACAAAATTTCATTTCTTTTTCATGCAAGCATGAAAGTTCTCTCTTCGGTTTGCATTATCTTTGCAGCATGAGCGAAGATACGTATAAAACCATCGTTGCCCCTTCCGAGGGCATTTACACTGAAAAGCGCAGCAAGTTCATTGCTATTGCCCTGCCGGTGCGTACAGTAGAGGAGGTGAAGGCGCATCTGGAAACTTACCAGAAGAAATACTACGACGCCCGCCACGTGTGCTATGCCTACATGTTGGGCCATGAGCGGAAGGACTTCCGTGCCAACGACAACGGCGAACCATCGGGTACGGCAGGCAAGCCGATTCTGGGACAAATCAATTCCAACGAACTGACGGATATTCTCGTCATCGTAGTGCGCTACTTTGGCGGTATCAAGTTGGGTACGAGTGGACTGATTGTAGCTTATAAGGCTGCTGCCGCCGAAGCCATTGCCGCTGCCACCATCATTGAAAAGACGGTAGATGAGGAGGTGACTTTCCTCTTCGAATACCCCTTCATGAACGATGTGATGCGGGTGGTGAAGGAGGAGGAGCCGGAAATTCTGGAACAGTCGTATGATATGGACTGCCGTATGACGCTCCGCATCCGTCAGTCCATGATGCCGAAGTTGCGGGCACGGTTGGAGAAAGTAGAAACATTAAGGTTTGAATAATACAACAAATGGGATAAGAGCCCCTTTTAATAGGGAAGTTGTTCGTTTCCTTTAACGGAACAAGTTGTTTTCCTATGAGGAACAGACTGTTTTCTTTGCGGAAACGGTACCACTTCTTATGAAAGGCTGACTCCCCCCCTTTAAACAAAAGAAAGTTTATGGCATTTAGTGCAACAAAAAGAGAACTGGGCGAGCTCTACACCTTCTTTCGCCTGCTGGCGGATGGAGCCGTGTCATTGGGCACACCGAAAGCTGAAAAAGACGAAACCCTGCGCTGGCCCGTTGCCTTGATACAGAGGGAAGAGCATGACGGTACGCGCCGTTACTATATCGAAGCGCAGGAAGTACGCGTTGTCAGCGGAACTACCGGGAAGGACGGTTCGTTTGTTCCGGGCGAGAAAGAGGAGCTGCGCTTTCCCCGCGAGGACTTTGGCGATGCGGCAACACTTATCCTGCATCTGCTGAAGAACGTTTCGGGCGAGGAAGTGGAAGTGTCCGAAGGCTTGGAAGCCTTCCTGGATGCTGCCAACATCTTCGACCTGGAAGCAAAGACGGAAGACCGTACCGACTTTTCCGTTGCCTTCTGGCATCCCGAAGCACCTCTGACGGGCTTCAATGTCCGTTGTCGTCTCGCCCCGATGAATCCGTTGCTGGACGGAGGGCGCACGGCGAATCTGAAGCTGGAGCAAAGCGGTGTCAAGTTTGCCGTGCCCACGGTGAACAAGGTGAATGCCCTGCCGGAATCTCCTACGGAAGTGGCAGAACGCATGATGATGATTGAGCGACTGGGCGGCGTGCTGAAGTATGCCGACGTTGCCGACCGCGTGTTCCGTTGCAACTTGCTGATGATAGACCTCCACTTCCCCCGCATGCTTGCCGAGATGGTGCGCTTGATGCACTTGGACGGCATCACCCGCATCAGCGAATTGACGGAGCGCATCAAGGAGATGAATCCGTTGAAGATAAAGGACGAGTTGATAAACAAGCACCGCTTCTACGAGTTCAAGATGAAGCAGTTCCTGCTGGCACTTGCCCTCGGCATGCGCCCTGCCAAAATTTATAACGGTACGGACTCTGCCGTCGAAGGCTTCTTCCTGACGGACGGCAGCGGGCAGGTACTTTGCTACCACAAATCCCGTCCGCAGGTCTTTGCAGACTTCCTTTATCAGAACACACGTTTGGAGAAAGGTGCCGTAGAGAAAGATAAATACGGCTTCTTGGAGCGCGAGAACGGCGTCTGGTACTTCAAGCTGAATGTAAAGATTGGGCTGGTGAAACGGTGAAACAGCCCCACTGAACACGTACTGATGTGCATTATCAACTATCAATTCTCAATTAAACAAATGAACGAGACATTACAAACTATCAAGGCACGCCGTAGCGTCCGTGCCTATATGGAACAGCAGGTTTCCGCAGAAGATTTGAATCTTATCCTTGAGGCGGCTACTTATGCCCCCAACGGTATGCATTTGGAGACGTGGCACTTCACTGCCATTCAGAATAAGGAAGTACTGAAAGAGTTGAATGATAAAATCAAAGGCGCCTTTGCCAAGAGTGACGACCCTCATACACGGGAACGTGGACATAGCCAGACTTATTGCTGCTACTATCATGCCCCCACGCTGGTCATTGTCTCCAACGAGCCTACCCAATGGTGGGCTGCTATGGATTGCGCTTGCGCTCTGGAGAATATTTTTCTTGCAGCCAAGTCCCTCGGCATCGGTTCCTGCTGGATTAACCAGTTGGGGCAGACCTGCGACGACCCCGATGTCCGCGCTTTCTTGACAAAGCTGGGTGTACCCGAGAGCCATAAGGTATATGGCTGCGCAGCCCTGGGATATGCTCCCGCCGATGCTCCGGTGAAGGAGAAAAAGGTGAAGGAAGGTACGGTGACCATCATCCGCTAAACAGAGATACCCGCAGGAGAGGTGGCGGTCAGGTAATTAATCATACATGAAGCAAAATAACGTATAATTCCGCCACTCTCCGTTGGGCTTCCTCTTCACAGAGGAAATGGGTTATCGCTGCATATTGATGATGCCGCTGTCCGTATCACTGTTGTTCAGCCCCTTGTTGCCCGCCTTGTGCTTGCGTCCGAACTCGAATGTATAGCCCACGCGCAGCACGACCATCTGTCCCGTCTCCCTGACGAATGTCTCGGAACGGAAAGGAGCCACTTTGCTGATTCTTTCTTTTCCCACTTTATAGTTATTGGTGAAGGGAAACATAATACCGATTCCCGCCTGAAGGTTCTGCCGGGTGTACATTGCCATGAATGCCGTCTGGTTTTCGTTCTTCTTGATGGTTTCGCCGAAGAAATTGTTCTGCACTTTCCGGAACTGCCCGAGCAGCGAGAAGTCTTTATATTGCACTTGCGCCATCACGCTGTAATAGAATTCATCGTACATATGGCTATAGTTCAGGCCTTCCGACCAACTGCGCGTATATCCTCCCGAAGCATAAAGCGTCAAGAAATCTTTCAGTCCGAACAGTGTAGCGCCATTTATGCCGGCCATCAGTTCCGTATTCAGGCTTTGGAACGACCGCTGGTTTTCATTCTTCAGTATCAGTTTGCCGTCCTCCACGAAGATGCTTTCCATGATGGGATTGTCATAATACTGGTGGCGCACGCTCAGATTGGCATTGAACTGCTTCTTCGAATAGCTGTAAGACAAGGAGTTCGTGAACTGTTGATACGTTTTCAGCAACGGGTTTCCGCGGACTATCTGTATCGTGTCCATCGCCTGCTCCACATCAGTCAGCGAACCGAGCGACGGTATGGCAGGACTGATGTTGAACCGGTAGCGCAGGAATCCCGCCTTCTTCAGATTATAGCTCAACCGCACGGTGGGCGTGAAGGTATAGTAAGCATGGTCTTCCTCACTTTCCTTGAACCAGGCACGTGTCATTCCTACACTGCCCGCATAGCTGAAGTCCTTTACCTTGCCTTGCACCTCGAAGAAAGCGGATGTTTGCGACTGGTCCATCTTCGAGGTGGTGGGATTGGAACCTTTATACTCATTCTCTGTCCGCATCTGATAGTGGCGGGCACCGCCGCTCAGCTTCACCTCCTTGAAGCTCTTTTCATAAATGGCTTCGCCGATGACGGAGCGCTTGTCGCCGTCCACTAATGTCTGGATGTCTGCCAGCGGTGCGTTCTCGTCCTTGTACTCCTTGTATTTCCGGTTGTTCTTGGTATGGATGAGCGTTCCCGTCACATTCATCTGGATGCTCTGCTGATGGGGCAGGGTATGCTGGAAGTAAAGGTCGAGCGCCGGAGAGTAGCTGGATGTGTGGTTGTTGACGTACGAATAGATGGACTCCGTGCTGCCCACTGCCCACATCTTGTTCAGTTCATTCTGGTAGGGGGCATTGCTGAGGTTGTTACGGAAGATGGCATTGAATACATATTTGTCCGCTTTCGTCAGATTGTACGTCAGATTCAGGTTGTTGATGAAGTTTAGGGAGGGAGACTCGTCTTCGATGCCTTCCTTGATGCGGTCGATGGTACGGTCGCCCAGATAGAAGGTTTCATGGGATTCGAGGCGGCTGTGATACTTGCCGTTCTTGTTGAAGTAGTCGATGCCCCATTCGGAGTTCTTGTAATTGAACTTCGCGCTCAGGAAATTCTCTCCCCATAGGGTGTGGGGCGAATCGGAGAGTTGGAAGTTCACAACACCGCCCGTTTCGCGGCGGCGCAGGATAATGTTGACTACGGCGCCCAGTTCATCGTCTCCGTACTGCTTGCCGGGGTCTTCGATGAACTCCACACGCAGTACGTCTTTGGCTCTGACGGCCGCTATCTCCTTGTCTGTCACTTTAATGCCGTTGATACGGGTTTGTACGGCCCCGCCACCGCTGACGCTCATGCTGTTGTTCAGATTGTCCACTTGCAGACGGGCAATGCCGAGATTGTTCAGCAGGTCGTAGGCACCGAATGAGCGTTTCAGCTGGCTTTCGGAAGGCAGGATGATTTGCCGGTCTACCCGCTGCAGCACATTGCTGGCAGATACCGTCACTTCACCGAGGCTCACGGCATCTTCCTGCAACTGTACATCGCCCAGGTCGAGGCTTTTATTCAGTTTCAGCAGTATGTTTTCACTTTGGAGGCCGATGAAGGAGATGGAAAGGCGGTAGTCGCCTGCCTTGATTTTATGGAGGGCGAACTTGCCTTGTGCATCCGAGGTTACTCCGGTCACCAAAGTAGAGTCTATGGTCCATAATGACACATTGGCGGCTATAACTGCTTCTTGCGAGGCGTCCGTGACGCGTCCTTTGATGGAGAGGCTCTGTGCCTGCGTACGGAGTACGGAGAGGGCAAGCAATAGTAAAAAAAGTTTGGTTTTCATAATCGTTTGTATTAGTCTGTTACTGTTGGATAGGGATGTAAAAGTCACTCTTCCCGCTAAGGGAAGATGCTGAAGCTTGTATATCAGTTGTTTATACTTTCCTCGTCTGTCCGATGAAAGTTAGGAATGCATGAAGGAATAAATCTCGTACATCAGTGTCGAAACTTTGACAATCGTAAGTCCGAAGAGGAGTCCGAAGGTAATCCATAATGCAGTCTTTGCGTATCTCTTCATGAACCGTCTTTTTTAAGTTTGTTATATCGTTCTGTTATTTCTTCTATACTGATGCCGAGTAGCTCCATGCTGCGGAACATGTCGGCAAGCTGGTTGTCAAAAAACTCTTTCTTCTGTATTCGCATCACTTTCTTCACCGCATCTTTGGAGAGGTAGAACCCCATTCCCCGTTCCGGGTAGATGATGTCCTCCGTCTGGAGGTATTCATAGGCCTTCAGCACGGTGCGCGAGTTCACTGCCAGTTGTGTGGAGAGCTCCCTCACGGATACCACCCGCTCTTCTGCCCGCCATTCGCGGGTGAGAATCTTGCTGAAACAGAAGTCTACAATCTGCTGGTATATCGGTTTGTTGGTCTTGAAGTTCATAGGCTAAAGCTGTTTTTCTTTGAGCAGGAAGTAGCTCGATGCCCATGAACCGAGCAGCACACTGATAGGAGCCGCATAATTGCAGAAAGTCACGATGGCTTGTGCACCGGCCGACAACGGATAGTTGGTGTTGGGCCATGTGGCAATGTTATCCATCCAATATCCGTCCGCTCTGGCTTCGGGCATGAGGGAGGCCACAAAAGTTACAATTCCTATGCAGACGGCAATGGAGCCTACAAAGATGGTAAAGCTTTTCAGCAGGACTTGCCGGCTGAAGGCGAAGTAGCCGATGAAGGCGGAAGCATGCAGGATTACATAGGTCAGTATCTGGGTGTTGTGTATCCGGAACATCGTGATGTGCGTTGCGAAATACTGCAGGAACTCGCTGCCGCTTAAGGACAGCAGACCTTTGAGGCAGGCTATCAGTAGACCGCAGAATAGGGGAAGCAGCAGCAGGTATTTTATCCAGATATGCAGGAACTTCTCGAATGCCGATGCCGGCAGCAGTATATCGAGAGTGGAGCTGCGTTTGCTGAAATTTGTTTCCAGCAGGCAGGGGGCCATGAGGATAAACCATAGTACGTAGCGGGAGAATTCGGTGGCAGAGGTCTGTTTGCCGTAGTAACTTCCACCGCGGTTTATGTCGTAGAGAATGCACAGGATGCAGATGAACGATACGACGGCTGCTGACCAAAGCAGGTGCCTGCCGGTCTCATTCCTTTTATATTGTTCCAGTAGCAGGAAGCGTTTCAGATTAAAAGTTGCGTTCATAGTTCTGTTTGTATGATGGATTTTCATTGAAACATGCTCTGTATCTTTTCCGGTTGTTGCAGCACCGCTTTATACAGCAGTTCGATGTCCGGTGTGTTCTCTTCTCCGTCCTCGTTGGGGAGAATGGAGAAATGGCCCGACAAGTCTTGTTCGCTGTAGATGCTTTCTGCCGGCAGGATGTCCGTACGGGCAAAGAGAAGCCGGTTACTGATTTCGTCCAGCGAACGGTTCAGTAATATTTCGCCTTTGCCAAGGATGATGAGGTGGTCCAGCAGGTTCTCGAAGTCGTGTGCCTGATGGGTGGAGATGAGCAGCGTGCTTTCATCGTCCATGCTGCGGCTGATGATACGCTTCAAGGCTTGGCGAGAGGTGATGTCCAGTCCGTTTGTCGGTTCGTCGAGTAGGATGTATGGAGTATGCAGGGCAAAGGCGTATGCCAGCATTGCCTTCTTCTGTTGTCCGTAGGAGATGGAAGAGAGTTTTTGTTTCCGGTTGATTTTCAGCTCTTCCAGGTTCAGCTCGAATTCTTCTTGATTGAAATGTGGATAGAATACGGAATGGCGTGCAGCGAAGCTGGCGATACTCTCGGTTGGCATCTGCAACTCTTCGGGCAGGAAGAAGTAACGGTTCAACCCTTCGGGCTGTCTCTCCGCCGTGTTTCTTCCGTCTATACTGCACTTTCCGTTTTTGGGGAAGAGTAGTCCGCAGATGAGATGCATCAGCGTCGTTTTGCCTACACCGTTTTCCCCCAGAAGTCCATATATACCGTTTCCTATTTCCAAAGATATATTGTTGAAAATAAGTGGATTGGACTTGTAACCGTAGCTTGTGTTCTCTATCGTTATCATAACTTTATTAGTGTTGCACTGATGTACAACACTGCAAACGTAGGGTAAGTTATGGAGAAAAGCAAGGGGGAGAGATGCTTATTAACTTCTTTTAGCGGTTGTGCGCTTGCCGTTTGCTTACAGCATCTTCACCAGTATGTCCCATACAGCCACCATGTGGCAGGCTGAACCGCCCAATACAAAGAAATGGAAAACCGAATGCATGTACCGTGCCTTGCGCAAGGAGTAGAAAGCAGCTCCCGTGATGTAGCATACTCCTTCGGCAATAATCCAGTAGCAGGCTGTAGGGGAGAAGGCGAAAAGCTGCTTGAATACTACCAGTACGGACAGTCCCATCAGGATGTAACACACTGTTTCCACGTAACTGTGCTCCTCCATCTTGCGGAAGCTGACAACAGTGCCGATGATGGCGCATAGCCAGACGAAGCCGAAAAGTCCCCAGCCGCCGTCTTCTCTCAATGCAATGAGCGTGATGGGGGAATAACTGCCTGCAATGTGCCAATAGATGGCTGCATGGTCCCAATGCCGCAAGCGTCGTTTCCACGGATTATGATGTTTCAGGGAGTGGTAGAGTGTGGAGGCAAGATAGGAGCCGCCCATACCGAACAGATAGAGCCATACACCGAATGCTGCCCAAAGGTTCTGTGCCTGGTAGCATTTTATCAGGAATAGTGCACTTACAATTACTCCCATGGCAATGCCGATGCCATGGGAGATGGAATTGATGGTTTCTTCTTTTTTACTATAAAATAGTCCGTTGCGCTTTCTTTTCATCAGTCGAAGCATCCATAGCACGTTGGCAACAGTTTACGGTCTCCCAACGTGTTGTCTACACGTGCCACGTTCACCCAGAACTTGTTTTCGCGCACGCTTTCTATCGGGTAGGCTGCCTTTTGGCGGGTATAGCTGTGCTCCCACGTGTCGGCAATCACCTCATATTCGGGATGCGGGGCATTCACCAGCACGTTGTCCGTCTTGTCGGCTTCGCCGTTCTTCACTTCTTGAATCTCGTCCCAGATGGTCAGCATCACCTGCACGAAGTTATCCAGTTCGGCAAGGCTTTCGCTCTCCGTCGGTTCAATCATCAGTGTGCCGTGTACCGGGAAGGAGAGGGTGGGGGCATGATAGCCGTAGTCCATCAGACGTTTGGCGATGTCGTTTTCACTGATGCCCGTCTCTTCGTGCACCTTGCGGCATTCCAATATCATTTCGTGTCCCACGAAGCCGGTAGCACCGCGGTAAACAATGCCGTACGTATCCTTGAGGCAGGCTGCCAGGTAGTTGGCGCTGAGGATGGCTATCTTTGTGGCCCGTGTCAGCCCTTCCGTTCCCATCATGCGGATATAGCCGTAAGTAATGGGGAGGATACCTGCACTGCCGAAAGGAGCTCCGGACACCTGGTTGGCGGCATTGCCGAACAATTTGTGTCCCGGAAGGAACGGAACCAGATGCTCTGCCACGCAGATGGGACCTACGCCCGGTCCGCCGCCACCGTGAGGAGAGGCGAACGTTTTGTGCAGATTCAAATGGCAGACATCCGCACCGATAAAGCCGGGATTCGTCAAGCCTACTTGGGCATTCATATTGGCACCGTCCATATATACCTGCGCACCGCAGGCGTGTATGATGTGGCAGATTTCCACAATTTCCGTTTCAAAGATACCGTGTGTGGAAGGGTAGGTGATCATTAGGGCGGCGAGGTCCGCCTTGTTTTCTTCCGCTTTGGCGCGCAGGTCGGCCATATCCACATTGCCTTGTGCGTCGCAGGCGCAGGTCACGGTGGTAAAGCCTGCCTGGATGGCAGATGCCGGGTTGGTGCCGTGTGCGGATGCCGGTATCAGTATTTTGTTGCGGTGCCCTTGTCCTATACTTTCCAGATAGGCGCGGATGATGCGAAGTCCTGCATATTCGCCTGCCGCACCGGAGTTGGGTTGCAGGCTGACACCGGCAAAGCCGGTAATTATCTTCAGCTCTTCACTGAGGTTGCTTATCAGTTCGCGGTAACCTTCGGCCTGGTCTTCGGGCACCAGGGGATGCATGTTCATGAATTCCGGACGGCTGAGCGGCAGCATCTCTGCGGCAGCGTTCAGCTTCATGGTGCACGAGCCGAGGGAAATCATGGAGTGTGCCAGCGAGATGTCCTTGCGGTCGAGACGCTTGATGTAGCGCATCATCTCCGTTTCCGTATGGTATTTGTTGAATACTTCATGTGTCAGATAGGTGCTTTGGCGCTTCATCTCCGCGCTGATGCTACTTGCCATGGGTACGTCGCTTGTCTTTTCCCAATCCCTTCCGGCGGCAATGGCAAAGATGGAGAGCAGTACATTGACGGCAGCTATATCCGTAGTTTCGTCAATGCTCATGCCTACATCTCCATTCTTGAAATAACGCAGGTTCACTTCCTTGCTTAGAGCGATGGTACGTATCTGCTGTGCCGAAATGGTGTCGGGCAGTGCAAAGCGGAGCGTGTCGAAATATTGTGCATTGACCTGCTTGTACCCCAGTCTGTTGATGCTCTTTTCCAGGAATACGGCAATGCTGTGGATGCGTTCCGCAATGGTGCGGATACCTTCCGGACCATGATATACGGCATAAAAGCCTGCCATTGTAGCCAGCAGTGCCTGCGCGGTACAGATGTTGGAAGTCGCCTTTTCACGCTTGATGTGCTGCTCGCGGGTTTGCAGCGCCATGCGGTAGCACAGCTTGCCGTATTTGTCTTTCGACCAGCCGATGATGCGTCCCGGCATATTGCGCTTGTACTCGTCACGGGTGGCAAAGTAGGCTGCCGACGGCCCTCCATAGAACATCGGGGTACCGAGCCGTTGTGTGGTTCCGAAGACGATGTCGGCTCCCCATTCTCCCGGAGGGGTGAGCAGGGCGAGGCTCAGTATGTCGGCTGCAACGGCCACTTTGCAGTTGGCTGCATGGGCTTTTTCCACGAAGGCGCGATAATCTTCCACGTTGCCGGCGGCGTTGGGATATTGCAGTACGCAGGCGAAGATGTCCGGCGTGAATTCCATTTCATGGTATTTTCCTATACGCAGCTCGATACCTTGCGGAATGGCGCGGGTAGTCATTACTGCCAGTGTCTGCGGGAAGACGGCTTCGTCTACAAATACCACGTTGGCGCCCGATTTCTGCATGTCGCGCGGACGCAGGGCATACATCATCGTCACGGCTTCGGCTGCGGCAGTTGCTTCGTCCAGCAGGGAGCAGTTGGCAAGGGGCATGCCGGTGAGGTCGCATACGGCAGTCTGGAAGTTCATCAGGGCTTCCAGGCGTCCTTGTGAGACTTCGGTCTGATAGGGGGTATAAGAAGTGTACCAAACGGGGTTCTCGAATACATTCCGTTGGATAACGGCAGGAGTGATGGTATTGTACCATCCCATACCGATATAGGTTGTGTAAAGTTTGTTTTTGGCAGCCAGTCCTGCAATGTGCTGTCCGAATTCGTACTCCGTCATTGTCTTGGGCAGAGCCAGCGGTTCTTTCAGGCGGATGTTGGCAGGAATGGTTTTATCAATCAGCTCGTCCAGGCTTTTCACTCCTATTTTTTGGAGCATCTTCTCCTCGTCTTTTTCGCTGATGCCGATGTGGCGGTAGGCCAATAGGTCGTTTTTCATGGCTGTAATGATTTAAAAGTTTGCTGTATATTTACCGGAAGAACGGATTCTCCGCTTTTTCTATTCCTATGGTAGTCGGTGCTCCGTGTCCGGGATAGACAATCGTGTCGTTGGGCAGGATGAACAGACGGCTGCAAATATGCTCTATCAGTTCGTCGAAGTTGCCGCCGGCAAGGTCGGCACGGCCGATGCTGCCTTGAAACAGTACATCCCCCGAGAACATGCAGTGGTCTGCCGCGCAATAATACACCAGGCTGCCCGGCGAGTGTCCCGGCACATGGATGGCTTCCAGTTTCGTATTGCCGAAGGTGATGATGTCTCCATCGTGCAGGTAAGTGCCCAGGGGCACGGGGGCCTCCTGCAGTTGGAAGCCGAACATGCGGCTTTGTTTCGGCGCTTCGTCAATCCAGAATTCATCGGCCTGGTTGGCTTCGGCCTTCAATCCGAACTCTTTCAGCATGAAAGGATTGCCGAAGATATGGTCCAGATGCAGATGGGTATTCAGCAGATGTTTCACATTCAGCCCATTCTTGATGATGAAGTTTTTCAAGGCCTGCTTTTCTTCTTCATAAAAACAGCCCGGGTCAATGACGACCGCTTCATTGGTTTCGTCCCAAAGCACATAACAGTTCTCCGGGAACATATTAAACTCAAATCTCTTTATTTTCATATTATGTATTTAGATTTATCCCCCTACATATACTACTTTCTTTGTCTCGAAGAACTCCTCTTCAAAGAACTCCTTCAGGTCCCACAGCGTAGTCTTGTTCTTGACGGGCATGGTTTCGTTTCCCAATTCGCCCCCCTTGAGGCAAATCAGTCCGTTGGGCAATGCATTCTGCTGTTTGGAGGAGATGTTCTTGCGGATAATCTTCAGTAGGTCTGTCAGTGGCATCACGGCACGGCTCACCACAAAGTCGAACTTCCCTTTTTCCTCTTCTGCGCGGGCATGGCGGAAGGTGACGTTTTTCAGCCCGATGCTGTTGGCTATTTCGGAGGCTACGCGTACTTTCTTTCCGATGCTGTCCACCAGATGGAATTGTACTTCGGGGAAAAGGATGGCAAGCGGGATTCCCGGAAAGCCTCCTCCCGTGCCGAGGTCCATAATTTGTGTCCCCGGTCTGAACCTGATTACCTTGGCTATGCCCAGAGAGTGCAGCACATGGTGTTCGTACAAGTTCTCTATATCTTTGCGTGAAATGACATTAATCTTAGAGTTCCAGTCCAGATAGAGGTCGTAGAGTGCGGCAAACTGCCGTTTCTGTTCTTCCGTCAGGTCCGGGAAATATTTGAGTATTAAATCCATTGTGAATTTTATGTTGATAGACAATTGATTACAGTTCCTATTCACCGTCTGCCTTTATAGCACTGCTCAAGGTGATGAATTCACCGTTCATCAGATGGGCTATGTCCTCATAAGACAACGTGATTTTGGTTGCTCCCATTACGTATGGGGCAATTTCATATACATTATAATAGAAGGTGATTCCCGTTGGGTCCAGATAGAAATTCTCGATGGGCTCCAGATCGCCGGTGGTGGCGTAACCCATGTCCTCCAGCTCTTGGCGGGTGCTGACGTTGTTGTCTGCCATCAGCTGTTTCCAAAGCAAGTCGGTCAGCGCTTCCTTATAGTCGCCTTCAAAGAGGTCGTCCAGGCGGATGGGGCTTAGGGTCTTTAGGTCGAGGTTGAGGAAGGTGGACATATAGATGCCGTGTGCGCCGCCGGTATATTCGTTGTAATCTATACGGTAGGTCAGTATCAAGGTATTGCACAACTGCACATGGCTTTCGATTCCTTTATAATAGGAATACCAAGCTCCTATGCTTTCTTCGTCCTCCTTGTCCTGCTCATCCTTTTTGTACATCGGCTCCAGGTCATTGCGGTAGTCGCCGACATATTTCTCCGTATATTTCTTGACAGCTTCTTCGGGTGTCATCGCCATGTACTTGTCGCCGAAGCAAGCAGAGAGGAAGAAGGTGTTCAGACTGTCTTTCAGCCTTACGTCGGATGACTGGCTGGCGTAGGCAAAGTTGAGGATGAGGTTGCAGGCCGGCTTGGCTGTGTCTCCGAAGAGATGTGCGGTTTCGTTTACTTGTATACTGTCGAACTCCAACGCGTATGCGTTTTTGTTCACGGTGTTACCGCAAGAAAAGAAAAAGCCGCTTGCCGCAAGCAGAAGGACAAGTAGGCTGACAGTTTGCTTTTTCATATTGAATTTCGTTTATAAATCAACATATCAATCAAAAAACTTTATCGACAAATATAGAACTTATTAACGAACTGCACACATAAAAAAGGAAAAATTAATTCCGGCAAACGGTTAAAACTTTCTATCTTTGCAGCGCTTATGAAGGAACTCCGTTACATATTGGCTGTACTCTTTTCCTCCCTTATCATTATAAGCGGAGTGGGGATTTCTGTAGTTCAGTATTGCTGTGCCGGATGCGAGATGACGCAAAGCTGCTGCACTTCCGGCTGTTCCAAATGCCATAATACACATCGTGCCTCACGGCAAACATGCAAGGGTACCGGCTGTACAGCCGTCTACTACAAGGTGGATTTCGTGAAGTATGCACACGAGTCTGCTTCGTTCGTGCCATCCCTTACATTGTTTTGTGAGCAACTGCCGTTGTTTGATTACTCCTTGCCACAAGTGGCCTGTACTCCGGAAGTGCATTTCGGGGCACCGCCATATGTCATCGGCTCGCGTCATTATCTGGCGCTCTATTCCACGCTTCTCATTTAGTGTTGTTTTATACGGGGCAATGACATGAATTGTCCGGAGGGAACTGTTTGTTTTTTAATCACTTCTTTAAGTATAAAACAGAAATGAAATATAGTTTGATAGCCATCCTTCTGTTCTCTTTCACCGCCTTGCAGGCGCAGGTAAAGGGAACGGTAAAGGATAATTTGGGCGACCCGATTGCGGGTGCCAACCTCTTCTGGCGGGGAACCGCTCAAGGCACCACCACTTCGGCGGACGGTACTTTCTCCTTGTCCAAACCCAATGACAAGCATATGCTTGTAGTCAGCTTTATCGGTTTTGAGAACGATACGATACACGTCAGTAACCGCAATGAGACGCTCGACATTGTCTTGCGCGAAGGGGTGGAACTGAGCGAGGTGAATGTGGTCAGCCGTAAGTTGGGCACCATGAAGCTGCGTAACAGTGTGATGAACGAAGATATGATAAGCAGCGCCGAGTTGAGCCGTGCCGCCTGCTGTAACCTGGGAGAAAGTTTTGTGACCAATCCCTCGGTGGACGTCACTTACTCTGACGCCGCCACCGGTGCCAAGCAAATCAAGCTTCTCGGCTTGTCCGGTACGTATGTGCAGATGATGACGGAGAATATCCCCAACTACCGCGGCGCTGCCGCCCCCTACGGACTGGGTTATGTACCCGGGCCATGGATGCAGAGTATTCAGGTGAGCAAGGGCAGTTCGTCCGTGAAGAACGGCTATGAGGCCATCACGGGACAAATCAATGTGGAATTCAAGAAACCCCAGTTGCCCGAAGCCGACTGGTTCTCCGCCAATCTCTTTGCCAGCAGTACCAACCGTTATGAAGCCAATGCCGATGTCACGGTGAAACTCTCCAAACGCTGGAGCACCTCTTTGCTGGCGCATTACGAGAATGAGACCAAAGCTCACGACAACAACGACGACGGCTTTGCCGACATCCCCCGCGTGGAGCAGTACAACCTCTGGAACCGCTGGGCATACATGGGCGACCGCTACGTTTTCCAAGCAGGCATCAAAGTGCTTACGGAAGACCGCAACAGCGGGCAAGTCAGCCATGGCAAAACGTCCCTGGCAGACCCTTATAAGATAAGTATAGGTACCGACCGCTACGAAGCTTTCACCAAGAACGCCTATATATTCAACAAGGAGAAGAATACCAACCTGGCATTGATTCTCTCCGGCTCCCTGCACAAGCAGGATGCCTTGTACGGACGGAAAATCTACGATGTGGACCAGCACAACGCTTATGCCTCCTTGCTGTTCGAGACGGAACTGACCAAGCGTCAAAGCCTTTCTGCCGGACTGAGCTTCAACTATGACTCCTACGACCAGCACTACCGCCTGGACAATGACGCCGCACAGCCTTTGACGAAGAAATTCACCAAAGAGGCCGTCCCCGGCGCCTACGTGCAGTACACCTACAACTGGGACGATAAACTGGTGCTGATGGGTGGCATCCGCGGCGACCATAGCAGCGAGTACGGCTATTTCGTCACCCCGCGTTTCCATGTGAAGTACAATCCCAACGAGTATGTACATTTCCGTCTTTCGGCAGGAAAAGGATACCGCACGAACCATGTGCTGGCCGAGAATAACTACCTGCTGGCAAGCAGCCGCCGGATAGACATCGCCAAACGTCTTGACCAGGATGAGGCCTGGAACTATGGCGCAAGCACTTCCGCCTATATTCCCTTGTTAGGCAAAACCTTGAACCTGAATGCGGAATACTATTACACGGATTTCAGCAAGCAGGTGGTGGTAGACATGGATACGGACCCGCATGCCGTTCTGTTTTACAACCTTCACGGCCGTTCCTATTCGCAGGTAGTGCAGGTGGAGGCAAGCTATCCGTTCTTCCCGGGTTTCACCTTTACCGCGGCTTACCGTTGGACGGATGCCAAGACGAATTACAACGGAGAGCTGATGGAGAACCCCCTTACCAGCAAATATAAAGGTTTGCTGACGGCTTCCTATCAGACACCTTTGGGGTTGTGGCAATTTGATGTAACTTTGCAACTGAACGGTGGCGGGCGCATGCCGGCTCCGTATGAACTGGAAAATGGCGGCTGGTCGTGGGAAAGGCGTTATGGCGGCTTCGAGCAGTTGAGTGCCCAGGTGACACGTTATTTTCGCCGCTGGTCTATATACGTCGGTGGCGAGAATCTGACGAACTTCAAGCAGAAGAACCCCATCATCGACGCTTCCAACCCCTGGGGAAGCAACTTTGATGCTACGATGGTTTGGGGACCCATGCATGGAGCAAAAGCCTATGTAGGTGTCCGTTTTAACTTGCCGAGAATATAATATTATTTATTAAATCAATAGCGAAACAATGAAAACAAGAAGATTTTTAATGACTTTGGCAGTTGTACTCTTCTGTGCATCTGCCGCAATGGCAAAAGACATCCGTACAGCCGTGTTCAAGGTAGCACAGATGAAGTGTGAGAACTGTGTAAGGAAGATAAACAATAACATCCGTTTTGAGAAGGGACTGAAGGACTTCCACACAGACCTGAAGACAAAGACGGTAACCATCACGTATGATGCCGACAAGACCAATGTGGAAAAGTTGAAAGAAGGTTTCCAAAAGTTCCATTATGAAGCGGAGTTTGTCAAGGAAACCAAGCAGGACGATAAGAAGTAATTGAACAAACTGCTCATTCCGGTTGTTGCTTTATTAAAGCGGAACAACAACCATCTAAAAAATAAATCGAATGAGCAATATAATTACTAAGGCACATCCCGTGCCGGATATGCACAGCACGGGATTGCGCGTCGTCGGTGCATGGCTTTTTGCCATCGTACTGATACTGTTTTCTACAGTCTTTGTGCATGTACCCTATACCCGTGAAATACAGATGGTACTGGCAATTCCGGTACTGCTGTTTTTCGGCGCTCCTTTTTATGCCGGTGCCTGGAAGGGAACCCGGTCGGGCCGCAACAATATAGACCGTCTGGTGGCGCTTACCACCTCTGTGGCTTTTCTGTTCAGTGTGTTCAACACTTTCTTCCCGGATTATTGGCTGGGCATCGGGCTGGAACCGCATGTCTATTATGGGGTTGCCGCCGTCATCATCGCCTTTTCCCTGACCGGCGAGTTTATGGAGGAACGTGCCCGGCGAAATGTGTCGGCGGCTATCTGCCGGTTGGGAGGCTGGCAGTATAACGCAGCCCGCGTACTGCCGGAGAAGCAACGCATTGACGACCGTGTTGCCGAGCTTTTTGTCCCGGTCATTCTCATCATTTCCCTGCTGACCTTTTTTATATGGGTGTTCTTCGGAGGCATAGATGTAGTGTCACACGGTCTGTTTGCCGCTTTGTCCGTATTGGTGGTGGCTTGTCCGTGTGCGGTAGGGCTGGCCACTCCAGTAGCTTTGGCGGCGGGCCTTAATAAAGCTGCCCGCAATCATATCCTAATCAGGGACACTTCCGCTTTAGAGCAGATGCGCAATGTGGATGTGGTGGTATTCGACAAGACCGGGACCTTGACAGAAGGACATCCTACGGTAATAGGCTGGCTGTGGGCGCAAGGGCAGGAGGAGCATTATAAAGATGTACTGCTTGCTGCCGAGTCTACTTCGGACCATCCTCTGGCAGAAGCAATCGTTACGGCCCTGGAAGGGGAGGAGCAGGTTATCCCTGCCCACCTGGACGGTTTTGAAAACATTACCGGAAAAGGTGTCAGAGTGGCCTATCAAGGTGCGGAATATTGGGTAGGAAGCCATAAACTGCTGAAAGATTATCAAGCCAATTTGTCGGATATCCTGGCCGATATGCTGACACAATATGAATCGGACGGAAACAGTATTGTCTACTTTGGGCGTGAGAACGATTTGCTTGCCGTTATTGCCATCAAGGACCAGTTGCGGGTGACTTCTATGGAAGCTATCCGGGAACTGCGTACCCAGGACATCGAGATATGCATGCTTACGGGAGACGGTGAGCGTACGGCTTCTTCCGTGGCCGGCAGTTTGGGTATCATGCGTTTTGTGGCTGATGCCATGCCCGACGACAAAGAGGATTTCATCCATAAGCTGCAGCTTCAGGGTAAAACGGTGGCCATGGTAGGTGACGGCGTGAACGATGCGCGAGCCTTGAGCTGTGCTGATGTAAGCATTGCCATGGGAAAGGGGACCGATACGTTGATGGACACCGCCATGATTACTCTCAGGACTTCAGACCTGCTGCTGTTGCCCAAAGTTTTCCGGTTGTCTCGCCAGACTGTGAGCCTCATGTACCGGAATCTGTTCTGGGCTTTCATCTATAATACAGTAGGTATCTTTGTCGCGGCCGGAGTACTCTATCCCGTTTATGACATCCTGCTGAGTCCTGCGCTGGCAGGTGCTGCCATGGCTCTTTCCTGTGTATCCGTGGCTTTGAGCAGCCTTCGTCTGAGTTCCAGGTTCTGACGGCTGTATTCTTAGCTGTTCCTATACTCCAGCGGACTCATGCCCATGTGCCTCTTGAAGTATTTTCCAAAGAAGGAAGCACTGGGGAAGTTCAGGGAATAGGCAATCTCCTGAATGGTCATATTGGTTGATTTCAGTTTGGCTTTTACGTCTACGATGACGACGTGGGCGATGATGTCCAATACATTTCTGCCGGTCACCTGCCTCACGGTGGTGCTGAGGTGTTGCAGGGAGATGCCCAGTTTGTCGGCATAGAATTGCGCGCGGCGTTCGCGGGTATAGTTTTCGATGACGAGCTGCACCAGTTCGCGGCATATTTCCTCTTTCCGGCTCTTATTCCCTTTTTGCATCTGCGGACGGTGGCAATACATTCTGTCTATGCCGCTGAGGAGCATGTTCAATGTGCTTTGAGCCATTTTTGTATCGGGAGGATAGGGACCGGTCGTGATGCGTGCCCATAAGGCAAAATAGTCCTTGAAATAGGAGGCGACGGTAGGGTTGACAGCCAGTACCGGATACTCCAGTATGTTGGAGAAGGAGCTTAATGTAGACTGGATGAGGTTGACTCCATTGAGGCAATGGGAAGAAAACCCCACGAATCCCAGGCACACTTTTTCCTTTTGTTCGTAAGACTGTATGATAGTTCCGGGAAGCAGGGTAATGAAATCCCCTTGCTTGATTTCCGTATCCATCAGATTGATGGATACCGTGATGGAACCTTCTATGCAAAGTGCAAAGATGCATGCTTTCAGGCGGCACGACTGTTTGTATATGTTTAGAATGTCTTCCGTTACTTCAGTCCATGCAATCATGTCTACTGGCAGGTCGACTTGAGGAAATTCCATACGCTTTGTCGTTTAGAGTTCGCACAAAGGTAATTCTTTTCCGGGAAAAAGTAACGGAAGACATTCTGTTTTTAAAATGAAATGTTCTTTTTTTAAAATGTAACGTCCATCTTTACGACGAAAGTACGTGGCGCGCCTACTGCCATGGGACGATAGCTGTACTCCTTGTTCAGCAGGTTGTTTATCATGAACTGGAAAGCTACTTCCTTGGTGGCTTTCACCCCGAAGCGCATGTCCACTGTGGCATAGTCCGTATTATGCTTTTTCCAATAGGATGCCAGGGTTTCCCCGTTGGACGAGCCGAAGAGGATGCCGCGCACGTAGTCCAGCAGGTCAGGTTCACTTTTGCTGCGTTCGTCCAGCATAATATAGTCCACGGCAAGCATCTTGCTTTTCCAGTTTACGTTGGCACCAATGTTGATGCGTTTCCACTGAAAGTCCAGCGTGGCCTTGAAACTGTGTTTCGGACGGTATTTCAAGTACTTGCCGTCATTGCTTTTCTCCTTCATCTGAAGCGGGTCGGTATAGGTGTTCTCCAGGGCATTGCGTTTCTTGTAGTCGGCATCCCTCGGTTCGGTATATACATATCCCAGGTTATAGAGCAGCTTGGCGTTTTTGTTGAAGGTGTACATGCCGTTGGTACTGATTTCCATTCCATAAATCTGTGCTTTGGACACGTTGTGGAACTGTGCCCCGATGCCGAAACCCTTGCCGTCCTTCAGCATTTGTATGGCGTCTGTAACGCTGTTTATCATGCTCAGGTCCGCATTGTTGAATAGGCCGAACTGGAATTCCACCATATCCTTGTATTGGGTATAGAAAGCGGCGACATCTGCAAATCCTTGTAAATTGCCTGCCTTGTACCCTTGCTTGAATCCCAGCTCGGCATTGAATCCTTTTTCCGACCGTACGTTGTAGTTGGGATATACACCTACACCTCCGATGTCTTTGCGAAGGTATTTCTCGGTGATGGAGGGATTACGGTAACCCTGGCCGAAACTGGCACGCAGGAAGCTGTAATCGGCCAGCTGGTAGTTCAGCCCGGCACGGAACACGGGGCGGAAAGGGATCTTGCTCCCGAAAACCTTTGTGTCGGCTTCCCGGTAGTGCTTGTCTATCCGGTAGTATTCGGCACGTACACCGGCCGATACGCTGAGGCGGTCCCAGAAGCGCTGGTCGTATTGCATATAGGCGGCAACATTGTCACTTTGATGTACTTCTTCCGTTTCGCCGGAGAAGGTGCGGATATGTTCGTAAGTCAGGCCCGTGGTGATTTGTGCGCCGCCGTCCCATTTCTTGTTGAACTGATAGTCCAGATAATAGTCGTAATTCTTGTCCGTCCGTGTTGGTGATTGATTGCGCTTCGGATTGAGTACACCGGATAGCCAGGGAACCAGGTCGCTGGGTAGTTTCCCTTCAAGCAGTCCTCCCATGTCAGACGGCAGGCCGTTGCTCATTACCCAGGAGATGAGGTCGCAATAGTCGGCAGTGGTGGCATTGGGGAATATGTTGTCCAGAGAGCCGAAGACACCGTCCATCAAATCACTCAGCTTGTCGCTTCCCAGCCATTTGATAACTCCGGTCATCAGTGGCTGGAGGGCTGTGTAGTCTCCATTGGCAATGTTCTGGATGACTTGTGCGTCGGTGCCCATGTTGCCCAGAATATCCGTAATGGAGGCGGATTGTGTAGGGCGTACCACATTGTCCGCACTGTAGTAGAAACGGCCCTTTACTTTGTGTGAAGTACCTCTTTCAGGATTGGTGAAGTTGAAGAAAGGGTCAATGCGGAAGTTGTTGGACTCACGTCCCATATTAGTAAAGGGAGAGGGGCGGTAGGCCTCGCCGGGCGAGCGCCAGATGAAGAAATCCCCGTACTTGTTGGAAAGGAAATCCACGTTGAAACCGTAGTTCATCAGTTTCATACCCATATCCGGCTGATAGTAGGTGAGGTTTCCGTTGATGTGGAAACGTTTGTTGTAACCTTGTTGGCGGTAGCCCTCGTCGGTAAAGAGATTCAGTCCGCCGCTGACGTCAAAGTTACCGATGCGGCGGGAGTGGGTGAGGTCGAAACCTTCGTAGAGCGGATTGCGTACACCGCTGAAAAGGCTGTTGCGCAACAAGGGCTTTACCGGATATTTGTCCTCTTTCCAGAAAGATTTGTCACTCCATTGGTAATCGCTGTTGTCGGGGTCGTCATAGATTCCTACATAGGCACTGAAACGGGTCTGAGGGGTCAGTCCCGGCCGTGCGGTGCGTATGTTGATGATGCCGTTCAGGGCCGACGAACCATAGAGCACGCTGGAGGCTCCTTTGATGACCTCTACCTGCTGCACATTTTCCAGAGGTACGCTGTTCCAGTTGATGACTCCGTTTTGGGGGCTGAGCACGCTCATCCCGTCTACCAGTACCAGGCTGCGGGCACCTACGCTGTAAGTCCAGCCGCCACCGCCTCGAATGCTGGGTTGCTTGTCGATGATATCCACCCCCGGAATGGTCTGCAGTGTCGAGGTGATGTCTGTGGGAGCCTGGCGGGCAATGTCACTGGCCTTTATCAAATCCATGGAGACCGTCACATCGCTCAGCTTCTGTTCAAACCGTCCGGCCGAGACCACGACATCTTCCAGCAGGTTGGTGCTTTCCTTCATGTACACGTCTTTCTGCATAATGTCTCCTTTGCTGATGACGATGGGCATTGGCACATCCTCATATCCCACATAGCTGAATACCAAATCTACACCTCCCGCCGGCAGGTGTACTTCGTATGCACCGTTTATGTCGGTCACTACGCCTTGCGTGTCTTTCAGCTTGTAGGTGACCGATGCCCCTGCAAGCGGTTCATTGGTCGTTGCATCATATACGTGCCCCTTCAATATCTGTGCAGATATGGAAAAGCTGAACAGTAACGCTGCGAATAGCGTTATTAGAATTCTTTTTTTCATAAGTCTGTCTTTTTGTGAATAGTTATATCAGAATGTTTGCAAAGTACGTGAGATATTATCAGATTATCAAGGTGTATTTTTATGAATAGATGCTACATATTTAAGATAAATTCGGGGAGTGAATTCAAAAAAGTGCTATATTTGCTTGCATGAAACTGGAAATATCAGATTGGAACATGATTCCTTATGCCGGGGCATGGAGCCGGCAGACGGAATGGTTTGACGCACTTGTACATGCCAAGCAGGCAGGAGAGGGTTATGTCAATCATATTGTGCTCTGCGAGCATCCCCATGTCTATACATTGGGGCGTAGTGGGAAAGAAAGGAATATGCTGCTGGGAGAAGAACAGCTGCGCAGGATAGGGGCTACGCTCTATCATATTGACCGTGGCGGAGACATTACGTATCATGGTCCGGGACAGTTGGTCTGCTATCCTATTCTGAACCTCGAGGACTTTTCTTTGGGGTTGAAGGAGTATGTGCATCTGCTGGAAGAGGCGGTAATTCGCGTTTGTGCTTCGTTTGGCATCGCTGCCGGACGCCTGGAGAAGGCAACGGGCGTATGGCTGGAGGGCGATACTCCCCGTGCCCGTAAGATTTGTGCCATCGGCGTGCGCAGCAGCCATTTTGTTACCATGCATGGGCTGGCACTGAATGTGAATACCGATTTACGTTATTTCAGCTATATCAATCCCTGCGGATTCATCGACAAGGGGGTCACTTCTTTGCAGAAAGAACTGGGACATGAAGTGCCGATGGAAGAGGTGAAGGAGCGTCTTTGTAAGGAGCTGGTAAGTCTTTTGTCATGAACTATCTGGCACATATATTCCTTTCCGGTCCGAACAGAAAAGTACAGTTGGGTAATTTTGTAGGCGATGCCGTAAAGGGAAGCTCCTATAAGAATTATCCGTCGGATATAGCCAAGGGTATTCAGCTTCACCGCGCTATTGACGACTATACCGACCATCATCCGGCTGTCTGCGAGGTGGTGCATAGGCTTCAACCAGAATTCGGACGCTATTCGGGGGTATTGTTGGATATTTGTTTCGATTATTTGCTGGCTTCCCGTTTCGAGTCGTTCTCCGGGGGCTCCTTGAGGAAGTATACCCGGAATTTTTATCTTTCCCTCCTTATCAATTACCGCTATCTTCCGGTACGGTTCAAACGTTTCATCTGGCATTTTATCTTGACCGACCGTTTGCGGAAATACGCCACTCTGAACGGAATAAGAGAGTCTTTGAACATCATGGTGGAATATCATCATATTGATATATCCGTAGATAAGGCAATTCGATACCTTGAAGAGCACGATGAGGAACTGTTTGCTGTGTTCCAGCCATTTTTTATTGAATTGCAGAGGTTTTGCGCTGAATATCAGCATAATTATAAGTCACAATTTTAAGGACGAAGAAGGAATGAATATCGTGTCGGCAAGGAATTAATATCCTGCCGACACGATATTTGTTTTTTGTATCACACGTTGTTGATTTCCTGCATGACATGTTATTGATAGCTTGTGCCCTGTGGAATCAGCTTCCCGTACTCCGCTTCTCCCTTGCCAGTACCGAGATGATGTACCCTCCCTTGCTGTTCACCTTGTTCCAGTTTGTTCCATTGAATATTTTCCAGACGTAGTTTCCCAGCCTGCCGTAGTCCGATAACTTCAGAATCTTCCTGATTTCCTCCCGGTCGGTGATGTAGAGCTTTTCCAGATTCAGCATGAGGCATTCCAGGTTGTGCGTATTCCTGTTGTAGGCATATCCGGGAATGTCTAAATCAGGATTTCCCTGCGCTCCTCCGCTTTCCCCCGGGGGAGTAAGAGGGGGAAGTGCTTTACTTTCTTTTGCTTTGCTTTCTTCTACTTTGCTTTCTTTGCTTTGTTTGGAATTGCATGCATTTTCAGGGAAAATGTCTGCATCCTGCGTGCAATTTTCCCGTTTTTGCGTACAAGTCTTGTCCTTGTCCGGCTTGTCCTCTTCCGTCTCTACCAGCAGATAGGGCAAGGTGGTGAGGTCTCTTTTCCTCCGTTTGGTGGCTTCCAGCCATACCTTCTGTATTTCGGTAGAGGTCAGCACCCCTTGTTCCCTATAGGTTTTGGGGTCGAAAAAGACTTTCTCCACCAGGATGTCCACGACTCCCTGCATCTCCTGTTCATTGATGTCCCTTCCTGCCTTGTTGGTGAACAGTGTGCATTGCTCCGCGTTCCATTTCAGGTAATATCCGTTTTCCTTATGTATCTTGCACAGCAGTTTCATTACCGCTGCGGTTCCTTTCAGTCCGAACTTGGCTTCCACCAGTTCCACTGCTATCTCTTCGAATAGATTTACTTTGAGGGGGAAATATAGCATTCCCCCATACATCATGGCCATTGTTTTTAGTGTTTAATGATTAGTGATTAATGATTAATGGTTAGCATACGGGGCTCCATTCGAGGAAGTTTTCCAGCTGGAAAGTTCTCCATACCTGCAGTTCCACGTCCCAGAAGGCTATGGTGCTTGTCACTCTTGTGATGTCATAATCTCTTCTGAAGTCTGCCTTGTAGGGCAGTAGGGTGGCTTTCGCCAGCCTAAATGTCCCGTCCTGCTTGTGGTAGGCTATGAGTGCGTGTCCGTATTGCATGTGGTCTATCAGGCTTTCTATCCGTTGGGCCATCCATGTGGCGCATGTTTCCGTGTAGCTCTTTTCCAGCATGATACGTATTTTCCATAGGTTTCTCAGTGCCTCGTGAAGTGGGGCGTGCTTTGTCAACTTTCTCATCTTGTTGTCTTTAAAATTAATAATTGTATTAGTTTGGCAGGAGGTACGCTTATATATAAAAAAGATGCCGCATTCATTGAGAAAGCGGCATCTGCAGGCGGTGTGGCTTCATCCTTACCAAAGTGGCGGCAAAGATAAGTGGTTTATTCCTTAAGTTGTTTATATTTAATTATTGTCAATAAGTTTCGTAGTTTCTGCCCTTTTTTGTTTTATTCCCTATATCTCTCCTGCTACCTTCATTTCCCGCCACACTTCACCGAACTCTTGTATTATAGTGTTTTCTGACAGTCTTTTATAGTCTGGCGTTCTGAAGTCGAAATGTGAGTATGCCCATTGTGCCAATGCCTTGTTGCTTGTCGGCTTTTCTTCTATAAAGTATCTTGATTTTTTCCATAGGATGATGTCTTTAATGACTTCTTTCCTATATTGTGGCAGTATTCCTATAACCTCCCCACTTGAGGGACGTCCTACTCCCGCTTTCGGAGCTGATATGCCGTGCTTTACATTCGTTTCTAGGGGGTCTCTTTTTGTTTTTTTTCCTTACTTTGGAGTGTCTCTTTTGCCTTCATTTTCTAATGTTTTTGGGTTAATAATTAAAATTACTGTAGTTTGTAAAATAAATGCAAAGGTATATCAAGTTTTTTGTTTTTGTGGAGTAAGGATGGAGATAAAAAGCTGGGTTTTATCTTTATGATGGGTTAATGCGTTGATATATAAATGGAAATGACTTTGACTTGGAAGTGTTTTTTAAACGTTCGTTTAATGGACGCAAAGATAAGACTGTTTTTTATATCCTCAAAATGTTTAATAAAAATATTTTGGAAAACCCATCGTATCTCAGTTTAATCTACAGTAATTCAGTACATTAAGTATCTTATTTAATATTTAAAATTTCCATTCCCTTTTATTAACTCATTCCCTATTTCATTTCCTGAAATTTGACGTCCATTAAACGAACGTTTAAAAAACGCTTTTTGTTTGTAATCCGTTCGTTTATAGTCTCTTACCAGAAGGTAATGACGAACTGCAAAAAAACTGTTGGCAAGAAGGGCACAATGCTTGCTGTATTTTACATAAGTAGCTCGCAAATGATTGGATACCAGGTATATATCGAGGGTTCAAAGCCCCAGAGGAATACTCTTCTGTGAACAAAACAACGAAAATGGAAACGGATAACGAGGTTGAAGTCTGGCATGCCATGCGTGCCACATACCGCAGAGAGCTTGATGCGGTGCATCTTCTCGAGAAGGAGAACCTCGGCTGTTTTGTCCCCATGCAATATAAGGTAAGTATCCGTAAGGGTAAGAAAGTCCGTACTTTGGTTCCCGTCATCCGTAATCTGGTTTTTGTCCATGCACGTCCTTCCGACGTACAGCGTGTTAAGTCTCAAATTACTTATTTGCAATATATAACCGATACCCGCAGTGGTCAGAAGATAATTATTCCCGACCATGAGATGCAGCGCTTCATCGCCGTTGCCGGAACCTATAACGACCATTTGCTTTATTTCCAGCCCGAAGAGTTGAATCTGTCGAAAGGAACTAGAGTCCGTATTACGGGTGGTGACTTTGCAGGTCAGGAGGGTATTTTTCTGAAAGTAAAGGGTGCACGTGACCGCCGTGTGGTTATAGAGATACAAGGTGTCATTGCTGTTGCCATGGCCACCATCCATCCGGACCTTATAGAAGTGATCAAATAACGATCACTATGTAGGATGTGGCGAAGTATCTTTTTTCCTCTTTAGAATCTAAAATCATAAATCTGAAATAATATGTCTCTTTTAGAAGAAGCACTCCTCCTTCAGCGTGCTGCGCACGATCTGATGTATTTGGGTATGGACGGGAGTCCTATTTATAGTGATGACTTGTCGCGTCGTAATGGTGAAGTTTATCGTTTGACTACAACTTTATATAATTCCGGCACTTGGGGCACTACAGTGGAGGAACAGGCCAATGTATGTCTCGCTCTTTTAATGGGTTATAGTGCCTCGTTTGTCGACCACGGTGAGAAACAGCAGCATGTGCAGGAGGTTCTGAACCGTTGTTGGGATATTCTGGATACTCTTCCCGCATCTTTGCTGAAGCTCCGTCTGCTCACTGCTTGTTATGGAGAGGTTTTCGATGAGCCTTTGGCAGATGAAGCTCACTCCATCATTGCCTCTTGGAATGCTGCATTGCTGACTGCCGAACAGCAGGAAGCTGTTGATGAGTTTCAGAACGTGATGGAGAATCCTTATCCGTGGGAGGAAGTGAAAGACTAAGCGTCTCACAATGTTCCCATTTGATAACCATTCATGTAGCTTGTTTAAAAAGAAGTTTGTTGCAAGCTAATGTTAAATTCAAAACCAATTAATTAACAAAACTCGGTTTAGGTCACAGTTATGTGCCCTTTCAAAGGGGGATGCCCTAAATTGAGTGCTTACAGGTATATTAAGGAAGAATAAATATAATGGCCAGATAGTATATAAAAAGTGCGATATGAAGGTAAGTGTAATTGTTCCTGTATATAACATGGAGATAACTGTATCCCGTTGTCTTGATTCAATAGTAGGCCAGGATTATAAGGATTTCGAAGTGATTCTAATAAATGATGGTTCCAATGATAAATCACCGGAAATCTGCAAGGATTATGTTAGGCGCTATGGGAATATTAGATATTTTTCTAGAGAGAATAAAGGATTGCCATACACTATTAAAGAGGGGTTAGACCATTCGATAAGCGATTTCGTTACGTTTGTTGATAGCGATGACTATGTAGAGCCTAATCTTCTTAGTACATTGGTCAAGGCACAGAAAGAGGTAAATGCAGACATAGTTCAAAGTGGTATTGCCTATATAGGAGTAGATGGGTCGTTAAAAAGTGAATTTAAGATGAAAAATTCTCTGATTACTGACAAAAGCAAGATATTCCATGCATATTTTATTGAAAAGTCAGTAAACAACACTATGGCAAGTGCCTTGTTTAGAAAGAAACTGTTTGAAGATATACCTTTCTCGCAAGATCTTCTAAGTATTGATATACAGGTAATGCCTCTTGTCCTTACAAAATTTTCAGTTTTTCGCCAAATTGAGGATGTGCTATATAATGCCGTTCAATATCCTAATAGTGTAAGTAGGGGGGCTAGAATAGATAAAATGTATGAAGATAGAAAAAAACGTAATATTCTATTAGAATCATTTTTTTCTCAACATGCACCTGAATTAGGAGATTATATGTTGTATCGTAAGTCTATGGACTCTTTGTTCCTGTATGATAAAATCAGAACATCTGGTGACGATATAGAGGAAAATATATTGAAGAAGATTAAGGAGGAATGTAGGCAATGCTTCCGTACATATTACCCGAAGCTGTTGAATTCGAATTTATATATTCAATTCGACAAAAAGGATAAAATCAAGTTGAAGCTTTTTAGTATTAGCCCCCAATTGTATATATGCATTATGGGATTATATGAAAAATGGATGAATCGTAATACAAATTATTGATAATATGAGTGTATTTAAAGACAAAGTCTTGTTGATAACAGGCGGAACTGGCAGTTTCGGAAATGCCGTTCTCCGTAGGTTCCTTACGAGTGATATTAAGGAGATTCGTATTTTCTCGCGTGATGAAAAGAAGCAGGACGAGATGCGTCACCGCCTTCAGGCACAGCATCCCAATGAAGCAGCAAAGGTTCATTTCATAATAGGAAATGTACGCGACTTTGATGCTATTGATGCTGCCATGCATGGCGTTGACTATGTTTTCAGTGCTGCTGCATTGAAGCAGGTTCCAGCTTGTGAGTTCTATCCTATGCAGGCTGTACGTACCAACATTTTCGGTTCTGAGAATGTATTGGAGGGAGCCGTGCGAAATAAAGTGCAGCGTGTAGTGGTACTCTCTACAGACAAGGCCGCTTATCCTATCAATACGATGGGTATGACCAAGGCTTTAATGGAGAAGCTGGCTATCAACAAGAGCCGCGATCCCCGTACTCGTGAGAGTGGCACTGTAATCTGTGCCACCCGTTACGGTAATGTGATGTGCAGTCGTGGAAGTATTATTCCGCTATTCATCGAACAGATTAAGACAGGCAAGCCCATGACCGTTACAGTGCCGGAAATGACTCGCTTTATGATGTCTCTTGACGAAGCTGTCAATCTTGTCGTGTTTGCATTCACTCATGCCAATCCTGGCGATCTGTTCGTACAGAAAGCCCCTGCTGCCACTATTGAAATTTTGGCTCAGGCTGTAAAAGAAATCTTCCATGCAGATAACGACATTCAGGTAATTGGTGCCCGTCATGGAGAGAAGATGTATGAGACCCTTTGTACCAGTGAGGAGATGGCAAAGGCAGAGGATATGGGTGACTTCTATCGTGTGCCAGCTGACATGCGCAACCTCAACTACGACCAGTATATTGATAACTTCGGTCATCGTGTGGATTGTGAGCAGTATAACTCGGACAATACCCACCGCCTTGACCTCGAAGGAATGAAGAAGATGCTGCTCTCGCTGGATTATGTTCAGGAGCAGCTGAAGGAGTATGAAGCGGAGTTGGCTAAGAAAGCAGGGAAATAAAAATCGGTTAAACGACTATGATACCTTTAGTAAAACCCTATTTTCCTCCACGCGAGGAATTGATGCCCGCTCTTGAAGAAATAATCTATAGCGGCTATGTGGCTACAGGCCAGCCTGTGTATGACTTTGAAGATAAATTTAAGGCATATATAGGCAATCCTAATATTATTTCCGTCCATTCAGGAACTGATGCATTACATCTAGCTTATATACTTGCGGGTATTAAGGCGGGAGACGAGGTTATCAGTACTCCTATGACCGCAGAACCTACCAACACCACCATTGCTATGGTAGGCGCTAAAGTGGTTTGGGGAGATGTTGATCCTCAGAACGGTCTGCTTGACCCGAATAGCGTTCGCTCTCTGATTACTGAAAAGACCAAAGCAATTGTGTTGGTGCATTATGCCGGTATGGTGTGCGACATGGACGAGTTCTACAAAATCTCCAAGGAGTTCAATATCCCCATTATCGAGGACGTTGCCCATGCAATGGGCAGCAAGTACAATGGCAAGATAGTGGGAAATTATTCCGATTACACCATTTACTCCCTACAGGCCATTAAGCACATGACCACTGTTGACGGAGGATTCCTGGCTATGAAAGATGGCTTACAGTTAGAGCGTGCCAAGCGTCTGCGTTGGTTCGGTCTTTCCAAGGATAAGAGCCGCCTGGAGAATGACATTACTGAGGTTGGGTATAAGTATGCTATGAACAATGTAAACGCCACCATTGGCCTCTGTCAGATGAAGCATATTGAAGAAACCATAGGCAAGTACATTGCTAATGGTAAGTATTATGATGACGCGCTGAAAGGTATCCCCGGAATAGAGATGGTGAAGTACAACAATAATACAGAACCCTCATACTGGCTTTATACCATGAAGGTAGAGCGAAGGGATGACTTCTGTCGCATGATGGAAGAAAACGGCATTAGCGCTTCGCAGCTACATCATCGCAGTGATACCCATAGCATCTTCAAGGAGTCAAAACGAGAGCTGCCAAATATGGAAGAGTGGTACAGTCACTTCGTTCACATTCCTTGTGGCTGGTGGGTAAGCAAAGAAGATAGAGAAAAGATAGTTGAAGTAATCAAAAAAGGCTGGTAAAAATGTCATCCCGAAATCTCACTGCCGTTGAGGGCTTGAGATTCCTCTTCTTCCTTGGAATTTTCGTCTTTCATTGTGTAAGTCGTTGGATGCAAATATGTTGGTAGTAGAAGCCTTTTTAGTCATAGCCTCCTATTTCCTTACTAGTAAGTTCTTAAAAACTGAGCAGAGCGAAATTGCCGTAGGTGAAGTTTTTTTGCATAGAATAAAACGTCTCTATCCGGCTTATTTGACAATAGTATTTCTCTTTACAGTTGTTCTATTTGCTCATACCCGTAGAGTCAACCCAGAGTCTCTCTGGTATATTCTTTCGTTACAGAATTTTCGGGTTCTTTTTGATCATGCAACATATGATCTTGATGGTTTCCTTGGTCATTTCTGGTATATTGGTCTGGATGTATGGCTGTTCCTGTTGTGGGTGGTCATCATGCGGATGGTTCCGAGAAAATACTTAAAGGTAGCCTTTGTGATCTCTGTCATTTTTGGTATAGCATGGCGAACATCTTTCATATTAATGGGCAAATATGGCTGCATCCTATGTGATACCTATTGGACAATTGGACTGTTGGGCTTTAGGTGGTTTGTTGGCATTGAACATCAAAGAGAAAGGGAAAAGCAATGTCGTGATGTTGCTGGAGATTACTCTGGGAATATTAGGCATTGTAGGATTAACCATTTACAATGCATTTCTTTCAGGTTGTTCAATAGGAGAATCTTATCAGTTGTGGCATAGCTCAGGAGGATATGTGCACAACATTCTGACAGGAAACATCCATTTTGTCATTGCGTTGTTATCTGTTGGGATATTAAGGTTCTGTATTGATACAACACGCCATCATCCAATTTTATCATCAGCACCTTTGGTGGCATTAGGTGGTATGACTTATGAGCTCTACTGTTTTCATTATCCGATAAAAGTTTTTGTAAAGCATCTTATTCAGAATGATTATTTGATGGTTATAGCAGCACTAATTGCAACATGTATAGTTACATTGTTGTGGAGTAGGTATGCTATGCCTGTTTTTAAAAAGATAATTAAGTAAACAATACTTGATGAATTTAGAAGTTATTAAGCACAGAGATATCCTCTTTAGGGACCTTCTTCGTGCTATTGCCATGAAGTCCGTCGGTTGGTCTTATTCTTTGGAGAGTCAGGTTAGGTGGATTGTGGACAATATGCACGATGAAGATGAACATGTCTTCCTGAAAGATGGTGATAAAGATATGGCTTATATGACACTTTCTCCAGTTACGGGTATGCTGAACGGCTCACTTGCATCCTTTTTGGGTGTGGGCTGCGTTTGTTCTGCCAAGCCCGGAATGGGGGGGGGGGGAATGCTTATGCTTAATGTTAATGAACTGATTAAAGAAAGAAAAACTTTAGGACTATTATTCTGTAAAAATGAACTAGTAAAGTTTTATAGTAAATACGGTTGGCAGCTCATACCCAAACAGGCGCTGATACTTGAACCCGGGCACGATAGCATAAACACTATGTTATTTAACTGTCATGTTGATGGGGTCTTAGAATATAAAGATAAACTTTTTTAATTCTATTCGAGTATAGCGCACTACGTTATACTTGAATATGAATTTAAAGATAAAAACAGTTACCGTCGTTGGCGCAAACGGCACAATGGATACGAATGTATCCGGTATCTTTGCATCATTTGGCGACGCCATGGTTTACATGATAAGCCGTGACAAAGAGAAGTCTAAGAAGGCCGCTTTGAAGGCCGGAAAGACAGTGAAGGCAGGTAGCATTGTGGGTCACCTGATACCGACTGACTACTCGATGCTTGAAGAGTGTGTATCGAAGTCCGACCTTGTGTTTGAGAGTGCTGCGGAGAATTTGGAGTTGAAGATTTACCTCCACACAAAGATAGGAAAGGCGTTGAGGAAAGACGCTATTGCTGGCATTGGTTCTTCCGGACTGTCAATTACCCGTCTGGCAGAATGCTATCCTGAAGATGTTCGAGGGCAGTTCTTCGGAATCCACATATTAGCTTCCGCTCTGCGAGCTGACGGCATCACCCTATAGTGATATGGCGCTGTATGGAGATTTGAAGGACTATCTGACCAACGTGCTGCATCATACCGTTGCAGAGAGAGCAAAGACTTGCCTGCATTCCTTGGCAACCGCATAGGCTTCTATGTAATGAATGAGGCATTGCAGTATGCAGAACGCTATGCAGATAATGGTGGCATTGACTATGTTGACGCCCTGCTTGGTCCGTTTACTGGTCGCACTATGCCTCCTATCACTACGGCAGATTTTGCTGGGCTGGATGTGCATAAAGCCATTGTGGACAATATTTATGAGAATACGAACGACTATGTACACGAGAAGTTTGTACTGCCCGACTATGTGCAGAAATTGATTGACCAGAAGAAACTGGGTCGCAAGTCGGGTGAGGGTCTGTATAAGTTCATCAAGAACGGTAGTGGTGACAACCGCATGATGGTGTATGACATCAAGCTGGGTATCTACCGTGACGAGATAAAATATACTTTCCCGTTTGCCTTGCAGATGAAGCAGTACCTGCGTGACGGTGACTATGATGATGCTATCCGAGTGCTGATTAACAACAAAAGTTAGGAGGCAGATATTTGCTTGCGTTTCTTGCTTCGCATATATTGTATATGCCCTCTATATAGCAGAGCACGTGGGTATACCAATAATAGGGGATAATTGCGATATACACCCCTCAGCTGTAATCCATTTATGTCATGATGCTTATGTGGGTAATAATACGACTGTAGGCAATGCTCTATTTGAAGGAGTTACTGAGGTTGGTCCTTATTCAAAGTTGGATAATCACGTACATTTTGCCCATAACTGCAAGTGCGGCGAGAACTGTTTTATCACAGCTTGTTCATTGTTGATGGGCTCTACCACATTGGACAATAATGTTTGGCTTGCTCCTAATGCTGTAACACTCAATGGTGTTCATGTTCATGATGATGGTTTTGTTGGAGCAATATCTTTTGCCAATAAAGAAGTGTTTGAAGGTGAGGTTGTTGCCGGTATACCTGCAAGAGTTTTAAGAAAAATCACATAATAAATGATTCCATTGTTTAAACCCTACATGCCTGAGAAATTACCTAAGCTAGATTATATTCTACATTCGGGTGCTTTGGCGTATGGCAAGTGGGGACATGAATTTGAAAAGAGATTAGGTGAGTATATTTACAATAGCCAAATACTTGCCACCAATAGTTTTAATGCGGCATACCAGCTGGCAATTACAACGTTGGGCTTGCAGCCAAAAGATGAGGTAATTGGTTCTCCGATGACATGTCTGGCTTCCAACCAACCTTTTGCCACACAGCATGTAAAGGTGATTTGGGCTGACATTGAGCCTGCTACCGGTATGCTTGATGTAGGGGACGTGAGGAAGAAGATCACTCCACGTACAAAGGCTATACTGGTTAATCATTTCTGCGGCTATGTTGGCTATGTGGATGAGGTTTTGGCACTTGCAAAAGAATATGGCCTGTATGTAATAGAAGATGCCATAGAGGGGTTTGGGGCTGAATACAAAGGAAAAAAAGTGGGAAATCTTAGTGCAGATGTAACTGTCTATTCATTCCAGACTGTCAGATTGCCCAATACCATTGATGGTGGAGCTGTGTCATTCAAGGATAAGGCTCTTTATGATAAGGCTGTGCTTGTTCGTGATTATGGTATTGACCGTCCTCGATTCCGAGATGATATGAAGGAAATAAGCCCGTTGTGTGATATAGCATTGCCTGGTTATGGAGCCACACCCTCTGAAATCAATTCCTACGTGGGTTGTATACAAATGGAAGTAATTGATGAATTACTTGAAAAGCAGCAACAACAGGCAAGAAAATGGGATGTGCTATTAGATGAGAAAGAGGTAAAGCCAGTTTCCGTTGTAGCTGGAACCAAGCCCAATTATTGGGTATATGGAGTGTTGGCTGAAAATAAACGTGTTTTTATGGAAGAGTGGAGATTGAAGGGCTATTACGTATCTGGTGTTCACCTTCCTAACACATATTACTCAGTTTTCGGTAAGCAGCCGGAGCTGAGAGGAGTACTGGAGTTTTACAGTAAATATGTAGCACTGCCTTGTGGGTGGTGGTTGGAGTAGGAGATAGATAATGGTGTAGAACATTAAAAATATCGGCTTGATATGCGGAACCTGAATATTGATAGCTTGAAGTTTTACCTATTTATAGGAGTCTTTTTATTTCATCATGCAGGGCTGTTTTGCCCCATAGAATGGGGGTAACTATCTATTTGTCAATCACCTCCTTTTTTTTACAAGGAAGCTAATTGAAGAAAAGAAAGATAATATTAACGTAAAAGCACTTGCGATAAAGCGTTGGAAAAGGCTCTCTCCGTTTTATCTTACAGTAGTAATATTGCTGACCATTTATTACTGGGTTTTAAACCAAAATGTTCCAGGAGATTTTTGGAGTTATTTTGTATATGCTCAGAACTTCTATTGGGCAATAAAAGGTGATGTTGGGACAAGAGTGCCTGCAAGTTACCATTTTGGGTATCTAATATTAGATTTTTATTTATTCATAGTTTGGACAAGAGTGATTGAATATACTAAGAATGATAGGTTATTGAGGATTTTCTGGTGTATGCTCGTGTTCAGTATTGTGTATCGGTGTGTTATACCGCAAATAACAGGTAATGCAATATTAGCATATACGATGCCTTGGGGAATGTTTGATGCGTTTTCAGTTGGAGGAATTCTTGCAATAAGAACTAAGGAAAAGAAACCGTTGTTGAAGACAGGACATATATCTGCTATTGTTGCTGTTTTACTGTTTATAATTTGTGTGGTTTCTATGATGAGGGCAAACAATGTCGGGGGGTAAGGGCTATAACCATGTTCTCTACGTCAAACAATTATGGTGAAAGCCCTATTACGATGCAAATCTTTACCGTGATGACATTGTTGTCATGTTCATTGATTCGCTATTGCCTGTCAATTAAGAAAAACTGTATTTTTACAAATAATAAAATCGCAAACCTTGGTGGATTGTCATATGAGTTACATGTCTTACATTTCCCTATCTTGTTTTTTGTTGCTCAAGTCGTTGAGAATAAATGGATTGTTGGAATAGCAGCATTCTTGATAACTATTGGATTATCAAAACTCTGGAAGTTAATATATAAATGAGTATGGATAAAAAAGTAAGTATAGTTGTTCCATTGTACAATATGGAAGACTTGGTAGGTAAGTGCTTGGACAGTCTTGTAAAACAGACATACAAGAACTTGGAAATTGTTGTTGTTGATGATGGGTCATCGGACAACAGCGGTAAGATAGCTGATGAGTATGCTGCAAAATATCCGCAGATTGCAGTTCTGCATCACGAGGTTAATAAAGGAATTGCCTGTGGAATTATCAATGGAGTGAAAAAAGCTATAGGAGAATATGTGACACTTGTGGATAGCGATAACTATATCTCAGAGTTGATGATTGAACGGTTGGTCGAGCTCAAAGAATCCTATCGAGCTGATATAGCCCAGGGAGAGGCCTTGTGCTATATTGATGAGAGCGAGATAGAAAACAGACTAAAGGTAGAACCAGCAGTCATTGTGCTAGACTCGGAGCTGAATATAAGGGAAGATTTCTTGATGAAGAGGCATATAACAAATAATCTTTCAGTAAAGTTATTCAATAAATCATGGTTTGATGAAGTTGATATACCTGAAGGACGTCAGGTTGTAGATACGTTGACAATGCTGCAGATGGTGGGAAAGTGTAAGAGATATGTATGCACTACGGAACCTCTTTACTACGCATATATGGCCCCTAATAGTATTTCGCGTGCAGAAGTTACTGAGAGGAGAATATCTGATACAATTTATGCTAATGATTTTTATATATCGTATATAAGTAAGAATTGGCCTATTTTCTCTGACTACCCAGCGTTTCGAACTGCCAGTACAGCCTTGTGGGCATACTCTAACGTGAAGAGGAGTGGAAAAATTAAAGAACTGAAGAAGAAAGAGCTATTGAAGAAATTTAGGGATGATTTTGTGCAAAATTTCAAATATGCCAAGGAGACATCTTATTTTGAAATGATGCCTAAAATGCAGCGGACGATATGGGGCGTTTTCTATCATGTGCCTGCGTTTTATAACTTGATTTTGTCACTCCGTAGTTGAGTTGCATGAGTCTGAATTAAAAAGGAAACTCTATCGCAATCAAGTAAATAAGTTAAATTAAATGGAGGAGCAACAAGTATCAAGAAGAAAAGTTTTTTCTGGGCTGTTCTGGGTGTATTTGGAGACAATATGCGCTCAGGCAGTGACTTTTGTTGTCACCATCATCCTGGCAAGACTCCTTTCGCCAGCTGACTATGGAATTATCGCATTGGTGATGGTATTTGTCAATGTCGCCAACGTATTTGTAACATCCAGTTTTAGTTTCGCCCTCATACAAAAGAACGATGCAGACGATCTTGATTATCAAACTATGTTTTGGTTCAATATCGTGGTATCATTTCTTTTGTTTGCTGTGCTATTTGTTATTGCTCCTACAGTCGCCAATTATTATGATATTCCCTTGCTTTCACCTGTACTTAAGGTGCTGGCCTTGAAGATACCGCTGTCTGCTTACAATAGCATACAGTTGGCTAAGGTGTCGCATGATCTTAATTTTAAAAAGTCGTTCATGTCCACCTTCGGTAGCACAATATTGTCTGGGGCTATTGGAATTGTGATGGCCTATACAGGTTATGGCATTTGGGCATTGGTAGTACAGGTTATTTCCAACATCCTGTTTAATACAGTGTTTCTGATGACTATCGTGAAATGGTTGCCCAAATTGCAATTCTCATTTATTCGGCTTTTACCATTGATAAATTATGGATGGAAGCTTCTCGCAACGGGGCTTATGTTTACCGGCTATTCGGAGCTTTGTAAATTGATAATAGGAAAGAGATACAGTGCTGACGATTTAGGTTATTATGACAAGGGAACACAATTTCCACATTTTATAGCATCCAATGTTGACAGCACAATAAACCGGGTTCTTTTCCCTGCATTATCGAACCAGCAGGATGATCGCATAAGGCTAAAGGAGATTACAAGACGTTCAGCAAAGACGAGTGCATATATTATGACTCCGATTCTGTTTGGTCTGGCCATTACTGCGCCCACCATTGTACATTTGCTGCTGACTGATAAATGGTTGCCATGTGTACCTTTTATACAGATAATGTGTTTTTCCTGGTGGTTACAGCCCACGCAAAGTTGTTCCGTTCAAGGAATCAAGGCAATAGGTCGCTCGGATATCTATCTGAAAGTGGAGATAATAGCGAAGATATGTGGATTGATACTTCTGTTTTCTTCGATCGTATTGTTCGATACTACAATTGCCATAGCAGTTAGTATGTTGATGACACAGATAATAGCCGTGATTCTATATGGTTTCTATTCGCAGAACTTGATAGGATATAAAATGAAGGCTCAATTGAGTGATTTATTATCCTGCGGCATGATAGGGCTAATAATGGTTGTAGCGGTTTTAATCGTGGGGAAAATAGAATTGAATAATATTTTGGTTCTTCTGATGCAAATTTTTACAGGAGCCATATGTTACATTGCTTTTTCTTGGCTTTTTAAAATCGAGGCGTTCAATTATTTGTATGTTATTGCAAAGAAACATAAGTATTCCATCAAGAGATAATATACGCAGATTATATGTAACCCAATGAATACAAGAATAATTATAGAGAATAGTAAGAGTTATGCAAAAATTGGTTTAGTTACTTTTCATGACTTTAATTATGGATCAGCTCTTCAATGTTTTGCGACTCAAAAATATCTTGGATTAAAAGGTTTTGATTGTGAAATTATTGAAAGAAAGCCTCCAAGAGTTAGAATTTTGGGCTATATCTCTACTGCATGGAGTCTTTTTTCATTATGTTTATTGAATCCGAAATCATTTAGAATAATCCTTTCAATATTTACATCGGAAAGACGGGGGGCATTGAGAATAACAGATAAGTCAGAATCTTTGATTACAGGATTTAATGATTCTTTTTTAAATGTTGTAAATTATTCTTATTCTAAATTGAAAAGAGAAGCAAGGAAAAAGCATTTTTTATTGTTTCTTTCTGGAAGCGATCAGGTATGGAAGGCAAATCGTATCAATTTGTATAATCATTACTTTTTGCGCTTTGCACCCAAATACAAAAGGGTTTCCTGGGCTGCTAGTTTTGGAGGAGGTGTAATTGCACCTTATAATAAAAAAAGATATGCAAAATTTATTAAAGAATACTATGCGATTTCAGTAAGAGAGCCAAGTGCAGTCAAGATGGTAAAACAACTTTCTAATCGAGATGCGACTTGTCTCGCAGATCCAGTAATTCTTCATAATAAAGATATGTGGAGAGAGCTATATAAAAAAAACGCGAATACTTTAAATCAAGGGAATAAATATATATTGTATTTTTTTCTTGACCATCCTTCGGTTTTAGCTATTGACTCCACAATGCAGTTGGCACAACAGACAGGATATCGTGTTGTTAGTTTCGGTTACATGCAAAAAAACATAGAGAATCATATAGATGGTGGACCATGGGAGTTTCTTTCTATGATTGATGGGGCGGAATATGTGATGACGGATTCCTTCCATGCCACAGTGTTCGCTTTACTATTTCATAAAAATTTTTATGTGTTTGATAGGCAATATGTGCATAAACAATCTCAGTCATCAAGAATAACAGATTTGTTGGCATTACTAAATTTATCCGATAGATATAATACAATTCATATTGATAATAATAATATAAATTATTCGCTTGTAGATGAAGTTTTATCGACTTATAGACAAGAGTATGACAATTTTTGCAAACAGATTTTTAGAAATATTATATGAATACGGCAATTGTTAAAAGGGCGTTTAGATACATTTTTCGGGGAATACCACGGCCACATATTAGTATTGCGGTAAAAAATTTTACGACACGACGTCTTGAAGGAAGAAAAATTTTAATAACTGGTGGTGGCAAGGGAATAGGTTATTGGATTGCCAAAAAATGCGTATCTGAAGGAGCAAAAGTGTTGATTTGCGGAAGGCAAGAAGAAACTCTCCGCAGAGCTTGCCGGGAATTAGGCGAATCTTGTCAATATATTAAGTTTGATGTTTCTAGTATTATTGACATACCATCTTTTTTAAATGAAGCGTTCTTAAGAATGAATGGTATAGATAGCCTTGTGAGTAATGCGGGTATATCTTTACATGAGGGCTCTTTTAAAAATGTAACGGAGAGTGGTTTTGATGCTCAGTTCAAAGTTAATTTTAAGGCACCATATTTTCTTGCTAAATATTTCGTTGAAAAAATCGAAAATGAAAAGATAGGCTCTGCTAATATTCTATTCGTTACATCGGAACGTGGAAGCTTTTGTACTTCTATACCATACGGCCTTACTAAGTCATCTTTAAAAAGCTATGTTGGTGCATTGTGTCGTTATTATTGTTTTAATGAACGTATACGAGTAAATGCAATTGCCCCAGGAGTAACCTCATCTGAAATGACAGGATATAGTGAAAACGGAGATTTTCAAACTGATGACAGCCCAAACGGCCGTATATTTCATCCGGCAGAAATGGCTAATGTTGCTTGCTTCTTACTCAGTGATGAAGCATCGTGTATTAGTGGAGAGACTATTCATTGTGATTTTGGGAGACATCAGAGTGTAATCGATTAGTATAGGAAAAACATGAACATCAAATAGGTTTTTTATGATTGATAGCATTATTTCGTGTTTAAACGCTAAAGGTGTAGTAAGATTTGTTAATACAACTACACAGATAAAAGAAAAAATATCATACCCTTCCAATATAGAATGGTATTATATTGAAGATGTTAGAAGTGCTGTTTTTAACGCATATGGAATGTCAAAGATTAGCCATTCTCCAGTTGCTATTATAGTGGAGGAGGCCTACTTACCTAATACATATACTGCACTCACGGAAGCATGGCTTCAAAGAGTGCAAGTGATTGTATTGGCACTGAATAGTATGAATTTGGATAGTTCGTTCTATTTGAATAGGTGCGTTGATGCATCTATCCTAATCGATAATGTGGAAACAATTGAAGGTGTAGTATGTAATGCTATTCAACATCATGGACCTTCTCTTATAAAAATAAAGGAGGAGGTAAACGAAGAAAAAAAGATTGATTATACCAATCTATTTTCAATTATAGATTTGTGCGCGAAGGATAAAAAAGTTTTATGTTATAATCCTCAATATGGTAATAAAGACTATGAATTTATACCACCAGAGTATAAATATGGTGTTATTTCAAAATATGTAGGACAACTTATAGGAGGAAAGCAATCGGTTTTATGTATTCCAGAATACTTATTGGCATTGGATACAAATATATTTAATTTCAGGGATTTTCCTGACGGTTTCAAATTAATTGTAAAATACTCCGACGGTGTTTGTTGGGGGCGTCTTAATACTTGGATGCAGAGGAATAACATCAACACATATGTTGTAGACGGTCGTTCGTTTGAATATACGACAATGAATTTTAAGCCCAATTATGCAATCTTAGTAAAATAGAGGTTATGAAGACAAAGATAAAACAGGTACAGCAGATTGTATCATTATTAAAACAAAATAATATACGACATTTTGTCCTTTCGCCAGGGACGAGACATGTGGCCTTTGTACATATTGTTGAAATGGATCCCTTTTTTAGGTGTTATTCTATCGTAGACGAGCGAAGTGCCGCATTTTTTGCTCTTGGACTCTCTGAGGCATTAGATGAACCCGTTGGTTTTGCTTGTACATCAGCTACTGCATCATGCAATTATATGCCGGCTATGAAGGAGGCTTATGAGAGAAATATTCAGTTGGTAGCATTAACTTCAGACAAGCAAAGATATCAGAGATTTCATGGTGTTAGTCAAGTAATAAACCAAGTTGATATGTTCGCACCATATTGTCGATATGCTGTAGATTTGCCCGAAGTGAATGATTCCATGGATGAATGGTTCTGCAATCGTTGTATTAATGAAGCATTGTTAGAAATGGATCATCATGGAAGAGGCCCTATTCAAATAAACTTTCTAGAGCCCAGTAGCATTGATGAACTATCCATCTTTTACGATGGTAATATGCCTGTGTGTCGAAAAATAAATAGAATTGAGGATTGGTCACAAATTAATGAGTGGAAAAATGTACTTGCAGCAAAAAAAAGAATTCTTGTTGTTTGTGGTCAGTATCAGGAGTTTACAGGGTGTTTAAGGTCAAGTATAAGAAAGTTTTATGAGAAATATAATTGTGCGGTATCATTTGATGCGTTTTCAAATGTTGCAGACAAAGACTTTATTCAAACAATGTTGTTGTCAATAACACTTAATCAGAAGGAACTGCTAAGTTTGAAACCAGATCTTATTATTACATTTGGAACAAAATATTTCTCAGACATTGTCTCACGTTTTGCGGGAATGGGAATTGAACACTGGGAAATCAATTTTGAAGGTCGTATTTTTGACACAAGCAGGTCGCTTACTAAAATATTCGAGTTTACTCCAGAGGAATTTTTTGACAAAGTTTCCTATAATATCACGACAAACGATAAGCAGTATGATAAATTGTGGAGGGCTTTGAATGAAAGCCGAGATAATTCTATAGATGAATTTACTAATTATTATGTTGCAAAAAAGGTTTTGGAATCTTTGCCCGAAGGCAGTAATGTTCATGCAAGTGTTCTGAATAGTATGAAATTCACAAATATGAGTAAGCTCCCACAAAATACTATTGCAACAGGTAACAATTGTGCAGATGGAATAGATGGAGCTCTCTCTACTTTTATTGGCCAAGCCGAAGTGCTTGATAGTCTCTCGCTGCTTGTTATAGGGGATTTGAGCTATTTGTATGATCTAAATGCAGCTATCCATGACTTTAAAAATAACACTAGAGTTTTACTCATTAATAATTTTGCGGGGGGCGAATTCCATTTTAATATTGGGAAGAAAAAAATATCCACACTTGAACAGCATATAGCGGCTGGACATCATACAAAAATACAAGATGCTATTGGTTTATCTAATTTTCAATACATAGCTGTTCATAATAAAGGCGAATTAGAAGAAAAACTTTCACTTTTTTTGCGGGAAAGTGAAAATCCAATTTTAATGGAGGTCTTTACCAACCCTGAACTCGATGGTTCTTCCTTGAAAAAACTTATTCGAAATAATATAAAAATGACACCAGAAAGGCTGATAGCTGGGTTCGTTAACAAGTTCCTAGATTGTAGGACTAAATATGCGATAAAAAAATTCTTACATAGATAAAAGTAATATAATCTTTTAGTATTATTCGATTAATGCGTGTATTAATATACGGTTTTACCGGAAACGTTTTAGGGGGGATTGAGGTATATACCCTCAATATGAGCGAATACATGTCTGATGATTGTGTGTTTGATTATATTGTTGACGGGGATGAATGTGCATATAGAGAACGGATAACGAAAAGAGGTGGAAAAATATTTTTTGTTCCTTGGGTAAGAAGACATCCTCTTGGGTATATAAACAAATTGTGGCGTATTTTTGGTGAAGAGAAGAAGTCTGGCACAAATATATTATATCATCAACTATTTACAATGTCTAACCTCATACCAGATGTTATTGCAAAACTTAGGGGATATAAGGTAATTTTACATGCTCATAATAATGGACTACAGAAAGGCGGAAGAATGTATTTGATGGCACACAATTTAGGAAAAATTCTTTCGAGATTCTGTGGTTTTGTGATGTTCACAAATTCCCAGTTGTCCTCAGATTATATGTTTGGGAAGGGTGTTAATTCGAAGCTTATATATAATGCTATTGATGTTGGGAAGTTCGCTTTTAAACAAGAACATAGAGATTGTATAAGAAAAGAATTGGACTGTCAGAGCAAGACGGTAATAGGATTTGTTGGTAGACTTGTAGACCAGAAGAATCCTTTGTTCATGCTTAAAGTCTTCGCTGAAATTCATAAACTTCGTCCGAATAGTGAGCTTTGGATAATTGGAGAAGGAATTTTGAGAGGAAAAATGGAAGTAGAAATAAACGAGCAAGGGATATGTTCATCAGTAAAATGGCTTGGACGAAGAGAGGATGTCAATAGATTGATGCAAGGAATGGATCTTTTGTTACAGCCGTCAGTATTTGAAGGCTTAGGAATAGTACTTGTTGAAGCTCAAGCAACAGGCCTTGCCGTTGTTTCCTCAGAAGTCGTTATACCAAAAGAGGCAGTGATTTCTGATAGAATAAAGCTCTTACCGCTTAGCGAAAAATCTGCATATTGGGCTGCTGAAAGTGTTAATCTTTTAGATTCGTGCTGTGAATCTTATGATAGAACCAATGCAATAGTTCCAGATTGTTACAATATACAGCATGAGGCAAAGAGACTTGAAAGCATGTTAAAAGAACTGATTAGTTAATAAGATGATTATACCTGTTAAAACCAGTAAGTGGTTCACTTATTATCTATTATTTCTCCCGTTAGTAATGATGTACAGTGTGCCTGGTACTGGAATACGGATTCCTACGCTTTTGACAGCAATTGCAATGTTGTATTCTCTCTTGCAGTTAGCCAATAGGCATATGAGAGTGCCAATTTATATGTTATTACCATTGTTCATGTACTTGACATATGTGATGTTTAAGAGTTCTTTACAACTTGCATTTCTTTGCGGCAGTGTGATAATTATTATATCGGCAATCTGTACAGGTATAGTAAATGTTTTTTTATTAAGAAAAGTACTGGAAAAGGTCGCAATTGTCGCTGCATTCTGTGTAATCTTCCAGCAAATCGTTCATATCCTGACAGGCATACATTTCCATTTTTACCTCCTTCCTTTTTTTGCAAATGATTTGTTGGAACAATACAACAATGCGATTACTACCGGAGCTGTTGAGGGAATGTATAGGCCATGTGCATTTTTCTTAGAACCTGCACAGTATTCACAATATTGTACAATCGGTCTTGGGTCTTGTTTGTTTACCCATAGACCAAAGACGAAGAATGCTCTTTTTATTTCTCTTGGTATATTTGCAAGTACTTCAGGAATGGGATTTGTTTCAGTGTTTGCTATTTGGGGGGCCTGGGCTCTTTCAAGGCAAAAAACTAAGAAAAACTTTATCAGGAGTTTACCTGTAATCCTTATCGCACTTTTTTTGGTGTTTTTTTTATTAGACAATATTAGTTTTACACATAATATTATAAACCGTTTTACTTCAACCTCAGGTGATGATTATAATGCCATTAATGGGAGGCTGTTTTGGTGGGATACATATTTTGGTGATTTTAATGTATCTGATTTTTTAACAGGTTTTGGCTTGGATAATTTACCTGATGGAGTCTATTTTACGGGTTTTATGAAACTATTATACTGTTACGGTTTGATAGGAACGACACTATTGCTACTATTCCTTGGCATGCTAATAATCAAAGCGGACATCTTTGTAAAGGTGTGTACATCTCTATACACGGGATTGCTGTTTTTTGCTGATTTGACTTATTATCATAATTTAATCTTTTACATAGGAGTATATCTTGCATTGTATATTTTTAATAAGGAAAGAGTCAATATTGCAGGAACATTGAAAGCCTGAAATGGATATAAAAAAATGGATAAAAATAATTCTTTTAATCTTCGTGCTTGGTTATGGGGTAAGATGACATCTTTATACCCCAAATATCTTAAATGGCATTTTAAGATGGATATAGGTGAGAATGCAGTAATAGCACGGACCGCAGTTCTGGATAAAAACATTAACCCCCAAGGTGTTCATATTGGTAAAAATACATGGGTGTTGAGAGATGCTATTATTCTGGCACATGATCACTGCAGAGGCAAAAATGGGAAAGGAAGGTTATTTGACACTCGGATTGGAAAGAATTGTGTGATTGGTATTCGCAGTATCATTCTGCCCGGTGTAACCGTTGGAGATCATTGCGTTGTAGCCGCAGGTGCTGTTGTAACCAAAAATGCCCCCCCAACTCCATAATAGCCGGCAATCCTGCGGTAGTTATTAAGACGGGCGTTGTGATAAGTGATGGAGGGCAAATTATTGAACGCGGAGAAAAAATATAAATATGTATAAGCACTTCTTTAAACGTCCATTTGATTTTATTATCAGTTTGGTCGCTCTGATTTGTCTTAGCCCCATATTGTTGGCTGTGACCATTTGGCTTCATTTTGCCAACAAAGGGGCTGGAGCATTCTTTATTCAAGCCAGACCCGGTAAGGATGCTGAGATATTCAAGGTGATCAAGTTTAAAACAATGAAGGATGAGTTTGACGAAAAAGGCGAACCGTTACCTGATGAGGTCAGGCTTACCAAAGTGGGAAAAATAGTACGCTCAACATCATTAGACGAATTGCCACAGCTGCTTAATGTGTTGAAAGGTGATATGGCATTGATAGGCCCCAGACCTCTGATGCCGGAATATCTGGAGCTTTATACGCCTGAGCAAATGCGCCGTCACGAGGTAAGACCAGGCATTACCGGATGGGCACAGATACACGGGCGTAATGAGTTGCCTTTTACCGAGCGCTTCGAGTATGACGTGTATTATGTGGATCATCTGACCTTTGGCTTAGACCTGAAAATATTCTTTATGACCATTGTCAAAATTTTCAAAAGAGAAGGAATATCCCAGAAAGGTCAGGCTACAGTAGAGACATTTGATGGAACAAACTAATATGGAATAACATAATGAAACATTTGGTAATAATAGGCGGCGGAGGAATGGGTAAGGATATTTACCATTCAGCCAAGCATTCCATTGGTTATGGAACAGAGTATGACATAAAAGGATTCATAGATGACAATCTGAATTCCTTGGATGGTTGTGAGGGGTATCCGCCAGTCTTAGATACAATAAAGAACTATCAGCCTTCAGAAGATGATGTATTTACCTGCTCTATCGGTAATGTGAAAACAAAGAGAACGCTCTGCGAAATGATAAAAGACAGGGGGGGGAAGTTCATTACCTTGCTACATGAGACAGCCCAATTGGGAGAAAATGTGAAACTTGGTGATGGGTGTATCATCGATAGTCACGCCCACATAGGATCAGATACGATTATAGGCGAGAATTGTTTGGTGCAGACGTTTGCTGGAATTGGTCACGACTGTAGGGTTGGTGATTATTGCCGCATTGATGTCAGGGCATTTCTTGTTGGAGGCGTACGAATAGAAGAAAATGTAACTATACATACCAATGCCATATTGAACCACCATGTAGTAGTGGAGAAAGATGCAGTGGTAGCTGCATTAAGCTTTGTGGTTAGAAAGGTCAAGGCTGGAACTACCGTTTTCGGTAATCCAGCCAAACTGTTGAAATATTAAATAAAACAAGTAATAATAATTGAATTATTGAAAATTATGGAATTAAACGAATTTATTGAGAATTTTGCAGAGCAGTTTGACGACACTGATGCCAGCGAGATTAAGGCAGACACCGTTTTTAAGGAACTGGACGAGTGGTCATCGCTTGTGGCTCTGAGCGTGATAGCTATGGTGGACGAGGAATATGATATTACCATCAAGGGTGATGAAATCTGGAATTCCAATACCGTTGAGGACTTGTTCAACGCTATAAAAGCCAAAGCATAAACAATATGTATAATCCATATTCTCTAACAGGGAAGACCATTCTGGTGACCGGTGCTTCGTCCGGCATAGGCCGTGCAACGGCTATCGAATGTGCTAAGCTTGGAGCAAAGGTTGTCATTACAGCCCGTAATGAGGATAGGCTGAAAGAAACGCTTGATACGCTGGAGGGTGAAGGACATCAGATGATTTGTTTCGACTTGTCTGAAACGGAGAAACTGAATGACTTTGTTGCAAGCCTTCCTCCAGTACAAGGCTTTGTGAGCAATGCTGGAACTACAATAATAGCTCCTATTAAATTTATTAAGGAAGATAGTCTCGAAGGATTGCTACAAGTAAATACGGTTTCCCCTATTCTACTTTTGCAAAGACTACTTAAGAAAAGAATATTAGGCAAGGGCTCTTCTGTTGTATTCACAAGCAGCATGGCTGCACTTGGAAAAGGCACACCCGGTAATACGATGTACAGTGCATCTAAAGGTGCCATTAGTGCTTTCATCCAGAATGCTGCACTGGAATTGAGTGCCCAGAGAATCAGGGTAAATGCAGTGTGTCCGGGCACTGTTGACACTCCCCTTATTCATAGTGGTGGCATTACTGATGAACAGTTGAGTGAAGATGCAAAAAAATATCCTCTCGGCTATGGACAGCCTGAAGACATTGCATTGGGAATAGCATACCTCCTTTCAGATGCAGCCAAGTGGGTTACGGGAACAAATGTAATTATTGACGGAGGGTTATCCGTCAGTTGTTGAAACAAGGATTACTATTATGGCAAAAATAAAAATAAACAACGTAAGAATCAAGGGCATCGCAGCCTGTGCACCATCGAAGGTGGAGGAGAACAGCGAATATCCTTACTTTGACGAGAACGAGTTCGAAAACATTATACCAAGTATAGGCGTGGAACGTCGCCATGTAGCTAAGGAAGGTCAGACGTGTGCTGACTTTGCCCAGCGAGCCGCTGAGAAACTGATGGAAGAGTTGGGATGGGAGAAAGAAAGCATAGACCTGCTCATCTTTGGCTCCCCTTCCAAAGACTATATCCAGCCGGACACGGCTTGTGTGCTGCAAGGCAAGCTTGACCTGCCGGAATCGTGCATGGCATTCGACATGACTCTGGGCTGCACAGGCTGGACATACGGCATGACCAATGCCTGTTCACTGATGCAGACAGGGTGCATCAAGCGTGTACTGTTACTCAATGGTATACAGGGTTCTGCGGAGAGCTGCTACTACGACAAGACCGGCTACCCGCTGTTCAGCGATGTGGCCACTGCTACTGCTTTAGAATATGATCCAACAGCGGCACCCATCTATTGTGAACTGGGCACCATAGGTAAACAGTTTGATGCCATTCTTGTTCCTGACGGAGGTCGCAGGAATCCCGTGACAGAAGGGAGTCTGAAACTGGTGGAGTATGAAAAGAATGTGAAGCGAAACCGTCTGCACACCTTTATGAAGGGAATGGATGTGTTCTCCTTTGCCCTGAAGACTGCCCCCAAGAGCACCAATGCAGTGCTGGAGTTTGCAGGTAAGGAAAAGGACGAGATTGACTACTTCTTCTTCCATCAGGCCAACTTCTATATGGTGAAGAAAATCATCAAAAAGCTGAAGATAGACCCGGAGAAGGCACCCATAGTGATGAAAGACTTCGGAAACACAGGTGCTTGCAGTATACCCTTTACGATGGTGATAGGTTGCGCAGAGAAACTGCGCAACGGAAAGCATACCAATGTGGGCTGTTCGTTTGGCGTGGGTCTTTCATGGGGAAGCTTGTGCTTTGAGACAGAAAACTTAGTGATACCCGAACTGCAAATATACGATTAATATGAGAAGTCAGTTAGCAGATTTGTTTTATAAGAACGCAGCAGAGATGCCTGATAAGCAGGCTATCTGGTGCGACGGAAAAACAGCCACCTATCAAGAGATGGCAAATCGGGTGAGCCGCTATTCGAACTACCTTGTTGCGAAAGGTGTTCAGTATGGTGACCATGTGGCCATCCCCATGAACAATAGCATAGAATCAGTTGCGCTGTTTTTCAGTGCGGCAGACCTGGGCGTATGTCTGGTTCCGCTGAACCCTACACTCCCTTTGGAGTCAATTAAGGTGGCCATGAAGTCGGGCGACATGAAACACCTGATAGCCCGCAAGAGTTTCCTGAACGAATGCGAGAAGAAAGGTGGAGTGGACGTGCCTGGCATCACCGTATGCCTAGACGGAGAGTTTGAAGGAGCATTCCCTTTCAGTGAGGTGGCAACGATGCCTACTACACGTCCTGCCTGTGAGAATATCAAGGGCGATGAGAGTCTGATACTGACCATGACCTCCGGCTCTACGGGAACACCGAAGCCAATTGACATTTCTCAGCAGAACAAAATAGACCGCTCGCTGGCTCATATCCGAGTGTATGGACTGGTGAAGGAAGACAGAATACTGGCTGCTACACCGCTGTACCACTCCTTGGCAGAGCGCCTGGTGATTATGCCGTTGCTTTTGGGTGCGACCTCTATCCTGCTGCCACGATTCACTCCGGCCTTGTGGCTGAAGTGTGCCGCAGAACAGAAACCGACGTTTACCATTGCGGTTTCTGCCCAGTTGGCGCAGATACTTGAACTGCTGAAGCAGGAGAATACCGAAAGTATAGACAGCTTCCACACAATCGTTTCTTCATCAGCCCTGCTGGAGGAGAAGGTGAAGCTGGAACTGATAGACCGTTTGCAGTGCGAGTTCCACGAGATGTATGGCACCTCAGAGACATCTACGGCTACTGATATTTGCTTCCAGAAGGCCCGTAACAAGCAAAAGAGTGTTGGCCTGCCCTTTGATGAAGCGGAAGTGAAGATACTACGTGACGACGAGGATACCGAATGCGCTGTGGGCGAAGTGGGAGAGATTGCCGTGAAGTCGAAGCTGACCTGTAAGGGCTACTATAAGCTGAAAAACATGATGGATATGGCTACCACCGAAGGGTTCTTCCGTACTGGTGACTTAGGCTATATGGACGAGGATGGCTATCTCTACTTTGCCGGACGCAAGAAGGAGTTGATTATCACAGGAGCCATCAACGTATATCCAAATGATGTGGATGCCGTAGTGAACCAGTTGACCGCTGTGGAAGAATGCGCAGCTTTCTCCTATCCTGACGAAAGGCTTGGTGAAGTAGTGGCACTGGCTGTGGTGGTGAAGGAAGATTGCGAACTGACAGAGCGCACCATCAAAACCTATTGCGCCAAGAACCTGGCAGACTTCCAGCAGCCACACAAGATTTTCTTTGTGGATATGCTACCGAAGAACACAATGGGTAAGCTGCAGCGCAACCGCATACTAGACCATATAAGAAATGTAGGAATAGACAAATAAAAAGAAATTACGACTATGACAGATATTAAAGAATTCGTGACAGAATATATTCAGCGCGAATACACCGTACCTGAAGACGTCGATATTATGACTCTCAACTATATTGAGGCAGGCTATATTGACTCTATGGCTTTCATTCAGTTTATCTCTACCATCGAAGACGAGTATGATATTGAGTTTGAGGTGGAGGACATAGAGAATCCTAAACTGAGGATAGTAGGCAAGTTGATTGATTTTATCCAAGCCAAGATAGACGAACAGCATTAAGACCGTCATGAGAAATATAGAAGGAATAAAAATAGTAGATGCCACTATCCGTGACGGGGGACTGGTGAACGACTTCTTCTTTACCGATGAGTTTGTAAAGAAGGTCTATGAAACCAATGTGGCTGCAGGTGTTGACTACATGGAGTTTGGCTATCGTGCAGACAAGAAGATGTTTGATCCCAGTAAGTTCGGTAAGTGGAAATTTTCCTCGGACGAGGACATCTTCAGCATTGTGGGTGACAACCCGACGGGGCTGAAACTGTGTGTCATGGCAGACGTTGGACGCTGTGACTTCAAGAACGATATCCACAAGAAGTCGGATAGTCCGCTGAGCCTTATTCGTGTGGCTACCTATATAGAGACCTTTTCGGAAGCTATCGAGATGATAGAATTTGCCGCCAAGCAAGGCTATGAGGTGACTTGTAACCTTATGGCCATCTCAAAATGTACGATGATGCAGTTGTCGAAAGCCTTGGATGCACTGGCCCAGACACCAGTGATGGGCGTGTATATAGTGGACAGTTACGGAGCGCTCTATCCCAAGGAAGTCCGTAAACTGACCAGGCACTTCCAAGACCATTTGTCACCCTACGGCAAATTGACAGGCATCCATGCCCACAACAACCAGCAGTGTGCCTTCGCCAACACCATAGAGGCACACGACCTGAATGCCAAGATGCTGGATGCCACCTATTATGGCATGGGACGAGGTGCTGGCAACTGTCACCTGGAGGCATTGCTTGGCTATTTTAACGGCAAGAAGTATCATGTGGAGCCCGTGTTGGACTTGGTGGGAAGTGATATGTTGGTCATGAAAGACCAGGAGCCCACTTGGGGCTACAATACATCGTATCTGATTGCCGGACTGGCCAATGCCCATCCGAGGGATGCTATTGCCGCCACAAAGAAAAAAGATACTAATTTTGTGGAGCAGTATAAGTTCCAGATATACAAGTAAGCGTGGAAACGATAGTGGTAAACACCTCAAGGAAGTAGGATGTCCTGTTGGGGCAGGGAGTCATTGCTGACTTGCCCCGGCTGGTAGAGCCATTCTGTAAAGGAGGGAAGGTGGGGGTCATCACGGATGATACCGTAGATGCCCTGTATGCTGCAAAGGCGGTATGGGCAATGGAACAATACGGATATGATGTATGTAAATACGTCATCCCATACGGAGAGAGTTCCAAGAACATAAATACTCTGTCAGGTATTTTGGAGTATTTTGCTTCCTGTCATTTTACGAGAAAGGACATTTTCCTCTCCATTGGTGGTGGTGTGATAGGGGGGACATTACGGGAGTGCCCGCTGCACTGTATATGCGAGGCATCCATTTTATTCAAATGCCTACTACGCTACTCTCTATGGTTGATGCCTCAATAAGTGGCAAGACAGCTGTTGACCTGCAGGCAGGGAAGAACTTGATAGGCGCTTTCTGGCAACCTTCATTAGTGGTGGCAGACACACAAGTGGTAACCAACCTACCAGCAGACATCTTTGCAGAAGGCATGGCAGAGGTCATCAAGAGCGACCTGATAGCTAATGCCGGTATTGTGGAGATGATACGACAGAACACAATCAAGGAGCGTATAGACCAGATGGTGGCCAGTTGCATCAAGATGAAACGCGACGTGGTGGAACAGGATGAGTACGAGACCAAAGGACTCCGGAAAGTGCTGAACATGGGACATACCGTTCCCCATGCTATTGAGAAACTCTCCAACTATAGTATTTCACATGGTGTTGCTGTTGCAACGGGACTGGTATGGGAGGCTAAGATAGCTTGTCATCTGGAACTGTGTGCTTCCGGGCTTGTTGATGAGATACGCGCTGCGGTGGATGCCTACCAACTCTACTACGACGTACCCTATACCGTATAGAATATGGTGGAAGCCATGAAAAACGACAAGAAGAATGACGACAGCAGGATAGACTTCGTATTCCCTATCGAGTACAGTAAATGGGAGGAAAGAAGACTAGAACAGAAAGAGTTAATGAATATTATCAAAACACTAAATATCTGAATATGGAGCAAGTAACCATTGGAATGGCGGGTGCCGGACGCGCTACGGAATTGCACATTATGGCATTGAAGCGCTTTTTAGGTGTGCCTGTCAGGTTGAAGACCATCGTTGCAAGACGTAAGGAACAGCTGGAGGAAGCCCAGCGTCTTTATGGCTTTGAGCAGATTTCGTACAGCTTTGACGATATGATCAACGACCCTGAGATAGATGTCATAGACATCTGTACGCCTCCCTACGCTCACGAGGAGATGATAGAGAAGGCTATGATGGCAGGCAAGCACGTGATATGCGAAAAGCCGCTGACGGGCTATTTCGGAACTCCCGGCGATGAAGAGCCTATCGGTGACAAGGTGCCGAAACGCGTGATGTATCTGAAGATGTTGGAGCAGATACGCTACCTGCGCACTGTTATCAAGAAAACCGGCAAGAAGTTCATGTATGCAGAGAACTTCGTGTATGCCCCTGCCGTGAGAAAGACCGCAGAGATTATCAAGGCCAAGAAGAGCCGTATCCTGTTCATGAAAGGAGAGGAGAGCCTGAAGGGATCCAGTTCGCCCGTGGCCGGAGAATGGAGCAAGACCGGCGGTGGCACCATGATTCGTACCGGTGCACATCCTCTTTCGGCCATCCTCTGGCTGAAACAGCAGGAAGCCCAAGCCCGTGGAGTAGAGATTAAAGTAAAGAGCGTGCTGGGCGTGATGGATCGGATCACACCCCAATTGAATGAATACGAGCACCGGCATATTGCCGCCAGACCGCATGACGTAGAAGATTTCGGGACTATCATACTGGACTTTACCGACGGCACCAAGGCCGTGGTGATAGCTACCGACACCCTGCTTGGCGGTTCGAAGAACTATGTGGAACTGTATTGTAACGATGCTGCCATCAACTGCAACCTCACCATGTCCAACCTGATGAGCACTTACTTCCTGGATGAGGACAACTTGGATGATGTCTATATTTCAGAGATGCTTCCTTCCAAGACAGGATGGAACAACCCCTTCCTGGAGGATGAGATAATACGAGGCTATACTGACGAGATGCGTGATTTTATGGAGTGCGTGTATTATGACCGTGAGCCTCAGTCGGGTTTCACTTTGGCATATGATACCATAAAGATTATTTATGCAGCCTATATGTCAGCAGAACTTGGCAACAAAGTGGAACTAAACGCATTCTGATTATGGATTTCCTGAAGAAACTTCCTACACCGGAAGAATTGGCTAAGATATACCCGTTGAGTAAGGGAATGGCCAAAAAGAAGTTGGAGCACGATAAAGAGATAAAAAAGATATTCTCCGGGGAGTCAAAAAGACTGCTATTGAATATCGGTCCTTGCTCTGCAGACAGGATGGATGCCGTACTGGAGTACGCTGCACGCCTTGCAGAGATACAGAAAGAGGTGGTCGAGAATATTCTTATTGTGCCTCGTGTCTATACCAGCAAGCCCAGAACCATTGGTAAAGGGTATATGGGTATGATTCACCAACCCTATATCGGGCAGGGTGAAGACCTGTCGATGGGTGTGGCGGCTGTGCGGAACGTACACCGGCAAGTAGTGGAAGAGACTGGATTGTTCCCATCGGATGAGCTCTTGTACCCTGAAACTATTCACTATCTGGCAGACCTGTTGGGCTATGCTGTTATTGGAGCACGTTCGGTAGAGAACCAGCAGCATAGGCTGGTGGCCAGTGGACTAAATATTCCTGTTGGCCTAAAGAATCCCATAAGTGGCAGTATCAACGTAATGCTGAATGCCATTGAGACCGCCCAGCATCCGCACCATTTTATTTTCAATGGATGGGAAGTGATGTCAAAGGGCAATGAGTATGCACACGGCGTACTTCGAGGTTATCTGGAAGAAGGCGGTGCCGCAACCAGAAACTGCGACTATGAGCACCTGTCGGAGATTTGTGACCGTTTCGCAGTAAGGAATGTTGAAAATCCTGCGGTGGTGGTGGACTGCAACCACAGCAATTCCGACAAGCAGTATATGCGTCAGATAGACAACGCAATGGAGGTGCTGGGCCTGATGAAGGAATACCCCAAGATTAAAAAATTGGTGAAGGGGCTGATGATAGAGAGCTATCTGGAAGATGGCAACCAGCCCATTGATGGAGGAGTGTATGGAAAGTCTGTGACTGACCCATGCCTTGGTTGGGAGAAGTCCAAACAACTAATATATGACATTAACGAAAAATTAGAGGGACTGAAATGAGCGAGCGACCGAAGAAGATATTCTGTTTTGACAACTACCCGGAGGCGAAAATGGCATTGGGAAAAGTGACGTACCCTGTCATCATCAAGCCATACGAGTGTGAAGACAAGACATTCTGGTTTGAAGCGTCGGACTATGGTAAAGCCGGTCAGGTGCTGTATGATGCCTTTGAACACACCCGAAATGGATGGGTGATGATAGAGGAACACTGAGTATGAACTCTTATAAGGCTTTTATAGAGGAACGCGAGGTGTCAATCTATCGGTTCCCCTATGAGTTGGTGGATTCCAATATGTTCTTTATTCCATCAGGGGACACTGGGATTGTATTTGACCCAAATGAGAATGAAGAGTTGCTCCGAGTATTTCAGGAACTGGGGACAAGGAGCGTGGAAATAGTCCTTACGCATGAGCATTATGACCATACGACGGGGGTAAAGTGGTTACAGTCGAAGATAGAGACGAGACTGTTTTGCCATCGCGCCTGTGCAGAAGCTATTGCCACTGAGAAAGGGAATGACCCTAAGACACTGGGGTATATACTGACGCTACGTGATGCGGTTGACGGTGGACACAGAAGAGAGAACTTTCTGGCTACCGCTAAGCGGTATATGCTTCGTGCAGACGAGGCATTTGACGGTGATTGTGGGTTGAAAGTAGGTGAACTGGTTTTGAGATGTCATCCGGCACCTGGGCACAGCCCGGGGAGTGCCTTGTATTTCTTGGGTGAGACAGCGTTTTTTTCAGGCGATTCCCTTATACAGCATACACCGACCATAGTGCATCTGCCAGGGAGTGACAGAAGAGCCTATAAGCAGGAAACCAAGCCATATTTGCGGTCACTAGACAAAGATATGATGGTTTTCCCTGGGCACGGGGAGCCGTTTAAGTTGGGGGAAGCAGAATTCCTTTAAATATTGGTGCTATGAGTAAGAAGATGAAGATTACATTGCTTGCTGCCATGGTGGCAGTTGGTGCTTTGTACATAATTTGTTTGCAATTGATTTAAAAACTAAGATATGTAAGCACTCACTGTATGGCTCTTGATTTGTATATCTTCTATTTTTACTTTCGTGACTTAAACTTAAAATTATTCCAAGTCATGAACATGTCTGAATTCTACAGCGATTTTTTATATCGCTATCAAACCGAGGCAGCGCCTTTGAACGTATCTATTGATAGCTTCTGCTTGCGCGAAGGTGTTGAGTACCGCAATTTTATCCGTTGGTATCGTGATAACAAGAAACGTTTACGCGAAAGTGAAATGGCTGATATTCGTATTAGTGCTATCAAAGTGACCGGAGCTCCAGCATTGACTGCTCCAGTAAATCCCCCCATTGCTTTTTGCACTGTTAGCGAGTTTCATTTGAAACTTTCCAATGGCATTGAGATTCATAAACCAGATTCCCACCTGGAAGATATTACTAACCTTTTAAGTAGTTTGTCACGCGTATGTTAGGTTTGAGCTCTCACATGAATTTCTACCTTTGTGAAGGTTTTGTTGATATGCGTAAAGGTATCGCCACCCTTTCGGAGTTGGTACGCCGTAAATTGCATAAGGATCCTGAGTCGGGTGATGTATTTATTTTCCTTGGAAAAGACCGTCGTAATATAAAGATTCTGCGCCATGAGTATAATGGATATGTGCTTTACTGGCAGAAACTGAACCGTGAACGCTTCCTTCTTCCTGTTTTCAATTCCGATTTAAACCAATACGAAATCAGTTGGGATAAGCTTGTAGTGCTTCTTCAAGGCACTGTTCGTAAAGGGCTTTTGGTTGGTTAAAATGAATACAAAAAACGCTCTTTTGAGTGTTGATTAATATGTTGGTTGTCAGATAAACAGCGCAGTTTTTTATTTGCATAATTTATTAAAAATGAGTATATTCACTTCATGCAAGACAAAGATATTATCAACATATTAATCTCTCAATTACTTTCCAAGGATGATGAGTTACGCCATCAACGTTCCCGTCTGGAGACTCCGTTTGGCTAACTCTGAACAGGAAAAGTCTGATCTGAGGGAAGCCTTGAAAGCTTTGCAGCAAACTCGTGCGGATGACCTGTTTGAACTTGAAAGACAAAAACGGCAACTTTACGGTAGGAGTTCAGGAAAGGTTAAAAGCCTGAAGAAGCTACAGGAAAGAAGCGTGAAAGAAGATAAGGATGATTTTGATGGTTTCAATCCCCCTGGGCTTCCTCCTCATGAGGGACATGCCCTCCTTGATACTATGAGATCATCTGATGCTCTTGTGGGCCAGGCAGCAAAGTCCAAACCCCACCGTTCGGATTATGGCAAGAATGCCACTCAGATAGAATCTACCGTGATGCACTACTGTAACCGTGATCAAGTCCCTGCTGATGCCCGCCCAATCAATGTTCGTCATTGGATACTGTATAAAATGGATTGGAATGTGTGTAAGCATGTTTTCGAAATTCCCAGACTGATTGACTCCGAAGGCGCTATCAGTAACTATTATGCCCCGTTTGAAGGTGATGAAGCCTTGCACCCCTTTGAGAATGTTCTTCCGGGACATCATGTAGGTATGGATATGATAGCACAGATCATGGTAGATAAATATCAGTATAGCCTCTCTTCGGAGCGGGGTGTAGCTCGTTTTTCAGATGCCGGTGCAAAGTTTTCCTCTTCCACTGTACTGAGTTGGATACAAAAACACACAGATCTGTTGGGCAAACAGGAAACCCCGTTGCGGAATCTTCTTTTGAGCAAAGACAGTTTTTGTTCTGTGATGGGACTACTGAACTGGTCAGAATCAAAAACAAGGAAACGGGAAAGATGGAATACAAGAAGCAGTATATCTGGGGCAGCAAGAATCCGGCCTTGAAGGTTGCTTATTACCTGTATGACCGGGGTAGCCGCAGTATGGCAGTTGCCGAGAACCATTTCAAAGATTTTTTTGGTAATATTACCACGGATGGTTACAATGTTTATAAACTTTTTGACCGGCATCGAAAGGGAGTTACCCGTTATGGATGTATGGCGCATGTGCGGCGAAAATTTGTAGATGCTTGAATACGGATGAACGCTCTGTCGAAGTAGTGAACCTGATCTCCGAACTTTACTGGATAGAATCTGATTGCAAAATACACTTTTTATCAGAAGATGAACGTAGAAAGGAACGGCAACAAAGAGCATTACCTGTTCTTGATAAACTTTGGCAAATAATAAAGCCAATTTTTGATGCGACCCAAGATGCTGCATCCAATCTCTTTATCAAGGCGATCCGGTATGCTGTTGCCGAATGGGAGTCAATATGCTGCTATGTGAATAATGGTAAAGCAGAGATTGACAACAATACAGCTGAACGGATGATGAAGCCTATTTGCCTGGGTCGTAACAATTATTTGTTTTGCGGGGCAGAACCGGGTGCAAAGAATACTTCTTTATTATACTCAATTATTGAGACTTGCAAAATGAATGGGCTAAGGCCTGTTAAATACATTGCGGATGTTTTAAGGAAGTTGGTGGCCGGCGCAACGAATTACGCCGCACTTTTACCTATCAATATAGCGAAATAAACATAATTTTTAAATAAAAAATAACTCAAAGTAGGCTAGAGGCGGTGAAAACCAGGCTAGCCGTACAGTGAGTGCTTACGAAAAACATCCTCAGATTGTCAATTCTGTTTTCACCTCCAATACGTATATACTGTCTGTTGAGGGGAAAGATGGGCATGTATTGATAGATATTGGGGATATTGCTCCTATAAAGCAGTGTGTTCAGGAAAAGTGCGGAACGGTACAAGCCTTGTTTCTGACTCATACTCATTACGACCATATTTATGGTATAAAAGATTTATTACGATTGTATCCTGATTGCACAGTTTACACTTCCTCTTTCGACAAGGAGGCTTTAGGTTCGGATAAACTTAATTTTTCCCGTTATCACAATGATCCTGTAATATGGATGGGAGATAATGTGACGGTTTTACATGAGAATGATAAAGTGGAAATATTTCCGGGAATTTTCGTGGAAGTGTTTGAAACTCCCGGACATGATAAAAGCTGCCTTACCTATAAAGTCGAGAACAATGTTTTCTCGGGTGATTCATATATCCCTGGTGTTAAACTCATTGCCTCATTCCCTAATAGCGATAGGGAAGATGCACGGATCTTGAAAGAACGTATCATGGAATTAACAAAGGATTGCAGTCTGTATTCCGGTCATGGAAACATTTATGAGTAAATTATCCCGATATCTGGAAAAGATTTATAAAGCCGTTTCCTTTCTTTTTATTCCCCACTATGTGAGGAATCCGAAGTCTGATCATTAAATAATCACATATATATTTATGGATAAAACTATTTATCTCTGCCTTGCCCATATGAGCGAGGAGGGTATTGAACAGAAATATGTAAAAGAAGCCTTCGATACGAACTGGGTGGTTCCTCTCGGTCCTAACGTGAATGCTTTTGAAGAGGATTTGAAACGTTTTGTAGGCGAAGGCAAGGAAGTGGTGGCACTTTCGGCCGGTACGGCGGCAGTACATTTGGCTCTGTTGGCTTGCGGAGTGGGACAGGGTGACGAAGTGATTGTACAAAGCTTCACATTCTGTGCGTCTTCGCATCCGGTCACTTATCTGGGGGCTGTTCCGGTATTTGTGGATTCTGAGAAAGAAACTTGGAACATGTCTCCGGAACTGTTGGAAGAAGCCATCAAGGACCGCATTGCCAAGACTGGAAAAAAGCCAAAAGCTATTGTTCCTGTGGCATTGTACGGCATGCCCTATGACTGTACACGTATCATGGAGATAGCCGATAGGTATGCTATTCCAGTGGTGGAAGATGCTGCCGAAGGTTTTGGCTCCCGTTTTAAGGGACAAGTACTGGGGACGTTCGGCAAGTTCGGGGTGCTGAGCTTTAACGGTAACAAGATGATTACTACCAGTGGCGGTGGTGCGTTGATTTGTAAAGATGCCGAAAGCAAGAATCAAATCATGTGGTATGCCACGCAGGCTCGTGAGGCTTATCCTTATTACCAGCATGAGGCGATAGGGTATAACTATCGCATGAGTAATATATGTGCAGGTATTGGTCGTGGTCAAATGACCGTTGCCGATAAGCATATTGCACATCACCGACATGTGCAGGCTCTCTATAAGGAACTGCTTAAGGATGTGGAGGGGGTATTGCTGCATGAAGCTCCTTCGGCTGATTATGACTCTAATTTCTGGCTTTGTACAATCACTCTGGATTCTTCACTTCGCATCAAAGGGCAGGAAAATGCTTATAAGGATGTTGTCAGGACTGCCGTAGGTGGTGCTGCAGGTGTGATTCATGCCGTAGATTGTGCTACAACAGATTGCCAGCCCAACGAGAATGTGGAGGCTTTGCGTGCTTTTATGCTTGGCAAAAAAATAGAGGCACGCCCGGTTTGGAAACCGATGCACAAGCAGCCGGTCTATAAGGATGCTCCGGCTTATATCAATGGGGTATCCGAAGCTATTTTTAAAATCGGTATGTGCCTTCCTGCCGGGCCGTGGGTGACTGATGAAGATGTATATTATATCGTGGAGTGTATAAAAGAGGCCATAGTAAAATAATAGATGAAAATACAGCTTTTTTAACTACGACCTTGACAACGCTGTCGGTTGCCAATACGTTTGTCAATGCGGATTTCATCTATACGTTGTCTGTTCCGTTCTAGTCTTCTGCTTCTTCAATTTCTGCAAGCGTGCCAAATATTCACCGCCTGATGCTTCATGAGAATATTGGACTACCGCATCGCAAACATCTTATCAGATTATGGCGAATGAGCTGAAGATTCCCCATGTCATAGTATCTTCGACCTATATGGCAGTACAGGCAATCATCATCGTAGGATATCTTGATTAAGTTGGCTTGCCTAATCTGTTAGATTGTAAATCAATACTTTATGAACTTATCTCAGAAAACAGCTTCAGCGAGGCTGTTTTCTTTGTTTACAGGCAAATATATCCTCACCTTTGCATTGTTGATCAACAAAACGAGATTAAAAACCATGTTGAATTAAAAATGTAAAAAGGAGAAAGAAAGTATGCCTTTATTTTATTATGCAAGACAGTCGTCTCTGGCGACAAAAGAGGGTGCCAAACTTTGGCATCTGAGTTTGAAGAAAGTGGGAAGAGCCGTGGATGCACAACAGCTGGCTGAGGTGATTGCCGAGAAGTCTTCCCTGACTCCGGGTGACGTACATAATGTGATCCGTAACCTGATGACGGTGATGAGGAGTCAGTTGCTGAACAGCCGTACGGTGCGTCTGGATGGTTTGGGCACATTCACCATGAAGGCCCGTACGCGAGGTAAGGGAGTGGCAAAATCTGAAGACGTGAATCCCAATCAGGTGACTGCTCTACGCTGCCAGTTTACTCCGGAATACACGCGCCCAGCTGCTATCGGCACTACGCGTGCCCTGATTCAGGGTGTGGAGTTTGAGAAATGGACGGGAGTGGTGACTGACGGTAAGGATGATGCCGGTGATGGTGGCAATTCCGGTGGTGGTTCTGACGGTGACCAAGGCGAGAACCCATTAGGATAAGATGTATTTACTAATTTAGAAAGATTAAAACTATGAAAAAGAACGTTTGGGACAAGATTTTGAAGGTAGTGATAGCTGTTGCTTCCGCCATATTGGGAGCTTTAGGCGCCAATGCAATGAATGTATAAATTGTAGATTTATATAGAATATTAGGAGAAAGGCGGTGAAGGAAAAGCACTTCATCGCCTTTTTGTTATTTTCTTCATTTATAATTCCCTGCCAACCAAAAAATCTTATTACCTTTGCAGGTCACTTTTGGAAACAATAAAAATATAATGATATGAATATCTCTTATAATTGGTTGAAAGAGTATGTCGATTTCGATTTGACACCGGATGAAGTTGCTGCGGCACTGACCTCCATCGGACTGGAAACGGGAAGTGTGGAAGAGGTGCAAACCATTAAAGGCGGACTGGAAGGACTGGTCATCGGCGAAGTGCTGACATGCGAAGCTCATCCCAACTCAGACCATATGCACGTCACTACGGTGAACCTGGGACAAGGTGAACCCGTGCAGATTGTATGCGGCGCTCCGAATGTAGCTGCCGGACAGAAAGTGGTAGTAGCCACGTTGGGTACAAAACTGTATGACGGTGACGAATGCTTTACCATCAAGAAGTCAAAGCTGCGTGGCGTGGAATCTGTCGGCATGATTTGTGCTGAAGATGAAATAGGTATCGGTACGGACCACGCGGGCATCATCGTACTACCGGAAACAGCTGTTCCGGGTATGCTTGCCAAGGATTATTATAACATCAAGAGCGATTACGTGCTGGAAGTGGACATCACTCCCAACCGTGCCGATGCTTGCTCACATTATGGGGTGGCACGCGACTTGTATGCCTACTTGATACAGAACGGTAAGCCGGCTACCTTGAAGAAACCTTCGGTAGACGTTTTTGCGGTAGAAAATCACGACTTGGATATTAAAGTAACTGTAGAGAACAGCGAGGCATGTCCCCGATATGCCGGCGTTACGGTGAAAGGGGTTACAGTGAAAGAAAGCCCCGAATGGTTGCAGAACAAGTTGCGTATTATCGGCCTGCGTCCTATCAATAATGTGGTGGATATTACCAACTATATCGTCCATGCTTTCGGCCAGCCGCTGCACTGCTTCGATGCAGATAAGATTAAAGGCGGTGAGGTGATTGTAAAGACCATGCCGGAAGGTACTCCGTTTGTAACTCTTGATGGCGTGGAGCGTAAATTGAACGAACGCGACTTGATGATTTGCAACAAGGAAGAGGCGATGTGTATTGCCGGTGTATTCGGCGGTCTGGATTCCGGTTCTACGGAAACCACCAAGGATGTGTTCCTTGAAAGTGCTTACTTCCATCCCACATGGGTGCGCAAGACAGCCCGTCGCCATGCGTTGAACACAGACGCTTCTTTCCGTTTTGAAAGAGGTATTGACCCGAATGCCACTATTTACTGCCTGAAGCTGGCAGCTTTGATGGTAAAGGAACTTGCCGGAGGTACCATTTCTTCTGAAATAAAAGATGTGTGCGCCGCTCCTGCCAAGGATTTCCGTGTGGAACTTGCCTATGAGAAAGTGAACTCACTGATTGGCAAAGTTATTCCGGTGGATACCATCAAGAGCATCGTGACAAGTCTGGAAATGAAGATTGTAGACGAGACAGCCGAAGGGCTTACACTGGATGTTCCTCCTTACCGTGTGGACGTGCAGCGCGATTGCGATGTAATAGAGGATATTCTGCGTATCTACGGATATAATAATGTGGAGATTCCGACTACCTTGAAGTCTTGTCTGACTACCAAGGGTGAATATGATAAATCCAACAAACTGCAAAACCTGGTTGCCGAGCAGCTGGTGGGCTGTGGTTTCAATGAGATTCTGAACAACTCGTTGACGCGTGCCGCTTACTATGACAACTTGGAGTCTTATCCGTCGAAGAATCTGGTAATGTTGCTGAATCCGTTGAGTGCAGACTTGAATGCCATGCGTCAGACACTGCTTTTCGGTGGATTGGAAAGCATCTCGCACAACGCCAACCGTAAGAATGCAGACCTGAAATTCTTTGAATTCGGTAATTGTTATCACTTCAACGAGGAAAAGAAGAATCCGGAGAAAGTGCTTGCCGCTTATTCCGAAGACTATCATCTTGGTTTGTGGGTGACTGGCAAGAGGGTTGTAAACTCATGGGCTCATCCGGATGAGAACAGCTCGGTATATGAGCTGAAGGCATACGTTGAGAATGTCTTTGCCAGATTGGGGCTGCACATGCATGATTTGGTTGTCGGCAATCTGACTGATGACATCTATGCTGCCGGTTTATCCGTACAGACAAGGGGTGGAAAGCGGTTGGCTACTTTCGGTATTGTAACAAAGAAGCTGCTGAAGGCATTCGATATTGACAACGAGGTTTACTATGCCGATTTCAACTGGAAAGAATTGCTGAAGGCCATCCGCAATGTGAAGGTGAGCTATACGGAAATCTCCAAGTTCCCTGCCGTGAAACGCGACTTGGCGTTACTGCTTGACAAGAAAGTGCAGTTTGCGGAAATTGAGAAGATTGCCTACGAGACGGAGAAAAAGCTGCTGAAGGAGGTTTCTCTCTTCGACGTTTATGAGGGTAAGAATCTGGAAGCCGGTAAGAAGAGTTACGCGGTGAGCTTCTTGCTGCAGGATGAGAATGCCACGTTGAACGATAAGCAGATTGACAAGATTATGTCCAAACTGGTGAAGAACCTGGAGGACAAGTTGAATGCCAAGCTGCGTTGATTCATTATTCAGAATTTATAATTCATAATTTAAAATACAGTTCCAATGGGAAGAGCGTTTGAATATAGAAAAGCTGCCAAATTGAAAAGATGGGGTCACATGGCAAAGACCTTTACAAGACTGGGTAAACAAATTGCTATTGCGGTGAAGGCCGGTGGTCCGGAGCCGGAAAACAACCCGACACTGCGTTCGGTTATCGCTACTTGTAAGCGTGAAAACATGCCGAAGGATAATATTGAACGTGCTATCAAGAATGCGATGGGTAAGGACCAGAGCGACTATAAGGGTATGACTTATGAAGGATACGGTCCTCACGGTGTAGCTGTTTTTGTGGATACACTGACCGATAACACTACCCGTACAGTAGCCGATGTGCGTTCCGTATTCAACAAGTTCGGCGGTAACTTGGGAACAATGGGTTCACTGGCTTTCTTGTTTGACCACAAGTGTGTGTTCACTTTCAAGAAGAAAGACGGTATCGATATGGAGGAACTCATTCTTGACTTGATAGACTATGACGTAGAGGAAGACTACGAAGAGGATGAAGAAGAAGGTACTATCACTATTTATGGTGATCCGAAAAGCTATGCAGCTATCCAGAAACATTTGGAAGAGTGTGGTTTTGAAGATGTCGGCGGTGAGTTTACCTATATCCCGAACGATATGAAGGATGTGACTCCCGAGCAACGCGAAACCATCGACAAAATGATAGAGCGTCTCGAAGAGTTTGATGATGTACAGACGGTTTATACTAACATGAAACCGGAAGAAGGCGGAGAATAATGACATATACATACAAGACGCAAGGTACGTGTAGCAGTAACATCGAACTGGATGTGGAAGATGGTATTGTGAAAGAAGTGGCATTTTGGGGTGGATGTAATGGAAACCTGCAAGGACTTTCACGTTTGGTGAAAGGCATGCCGGTAGATGCGGTGATTGCCCGTTTGGAAGGAATTCGCTGCGGAAGACGTTCCACTTCCTGCCCCGACCAATTGTGCAAGGCATTGCACGAGATGGGGTATTGAGCCTCCTGCCTGAAAGAATGGATGAGAGCCCCTGACATTGAAAGATGCCAGGGGCTTTTTTTGAACCTAACATGGAGGTATTTGTTATTATTTGAGTATTTTTACGCTCTTAATTGAACAGATACAATGAAGAATATTTTTAAAGACTTGAAACGGAGAGACCACAAACGCTATCTGGGCGGTCTGGACGTTTTTAAATATATAGGTCCCGGACTGCTGGTGACTGTGGGCTTTATTGACCCGGGGAACTGGGCATCTAATTTTGCGGCAGGGTCTGAATTTGGCTATTCATTGCTGTGGGTCGTGACTTTATCCACTATCATGCTGATTGTATTGCAGCATAATGTGGCGCATCTTGGCATTGTAACCGGCTTGTGCTTGTCCGAAGCCGCTACCAAATATACTCCTTCCTGGGTGTCGCGTCCCATATTGGGCACAGCGGTATTGGCTTCCATCTCGACTTCGCTGGCAGAGATATTGGGAGGTGCCATCGCTTTGCAGATGCTGTTTGACATTCCCATCATATGGGGCTCTGTCTTGACTACCGTATTTGTAGTCGTCATGCTTTTCACTAATTCCTACAAGAAGATAGAACGTTCCATCATTGCTTTTGTTTCGGTCATCGGGCTCTCCTTTATCTATGAGCTGTTTCTGGTGAAGATAGATTGGCCGCTGGCCGCACAAGGGTGGGTGACACCTTCGTTCCCGCATGGGAGCATGCTGATTATCATGAGTGTGCTCGGTGCGGTGGTGATGCCGCATAATCTGTTTCTGCACTCGGAAGTGATACAGAGCCATGAATATAATAAGAAAGATGATGCATCCATCCGTAAGGTGTTGAAATATGAATTGTTCGACACGCTGTTCTCTATGATTGTGGGATGGGCCATCAACAGTGCCATGATACTGCTGGCAGCGGCAACTTTCTTTAAAAGCGGTATTCAGGTGGAAGAGTTGCAGCAGGCCAAATCCTTGCTGGAGCCGTTGCTGGGGAGCAGTGCTGCCGTGGTTTTTGCATTGGCATTACTGATGGCGGGTATATCTTCCACGATAACCAGCGGTATGGCGGCAGGTTCTATCTTTGCCGGTATTTTCGGAGAATCCTATCATATCAAAGACAGTCACTCGCAGGTGGGTGTGATTCTGTCGCTGGGCATTGCACTGCTGCTGATTTTCTTTATCGGAGACCCGTTCAAAGGACTGCTGATTTCACAGATGATACTGAGCATCCAGCTGCCGTTCACGGTTTTCCTGCAAGTAGGATTGACTTCTTCGCGCAAAGTGATGGGGCAGTATGTAAACAGCAAATGGAGTACATTTGTACTTTATGCCATTGCTGCGGTGGTCACTGTGCTGAATATCATGCTGCTGGTATCCGAGTTGACATCTTGAATAATTCATTTTTAAGAAATCAAATAAGTAGTATGAAGATTATTACATATAACGTAAATGGGCTGAGGGCTGCCGTGACAAAAGGTTTTCCCGAGTGGCTGGCACAAGAGCAGCCGGATGTGCTTTGTTTGCAGGAAACAAAGCTGCAACCGGAACAGTATCCGGCAGAGGCGCTGGATGCTTTGGGGTATAAGCATTATCTATATTCTGCACAGAAGAAGGGGTATAGTGGAGTCGCTATTCTGAGCAAGCAAGAACCGGACCATGTGGAGTACGGCATGGGCATTGAAGAATATGATAACGAAGGGCGCTTTATCCGTGCCGACTTCGGTGATGTGTCTGTTGTGAGTGTTTATCATCCTTCCGGTACCAGCGGTGATGAACGTCAGGCCTTCAAGATGGTCTGGTTGGAGAAATTCCAGGAATATGTATTGGAGCTGGAACGTACGCGTCCTAAACTCATTCTTTGCGGCGATTATAATATCTGCCATGAGGCAATAGATATTCATGACCCTGTCAGGAATGCCACCAACAGCGGCTTTTTGCCTGAAGAGCGGGAGTGGATGACGCGCTTTCTCAATGCGGGATTCATAGACTCCTTCCGTTGGCTTCATCCCGACAAGCAGGAATATACGTGGTGGAGCTATCGCTTTAATTCACGTACCAAGAACAAAGGGTGGCGTATTGATTATTGCATGGTGAGTGAGCCGGTGCGCCCGATGTTGAAGGAAGCGAGAATATTGGGTGACGTTGTCCACTCGGATCATTGCCCGATGTTGTTGGAAATTACAGAATGATTATGGAAACAAAAGACAGAATCGAAAAAGCTGTGGAGCTTTTCAAGAGTGGCTATAACTGTTCGCAATCGGTAGTGGGAGCTTTTGCAGATATGTATGGTTTTACAGAAGAGCAGGCTTTCCGGATGTCCGCTTCTTTTGGTGGTGGCATAGGTCGTATGAGGCAGACATGCGGTGCTGCATGCGGCATGTTCCTATTGGCCGGATTGGAAAAAGGAGCTGTGGAAGGCAAGGACCGTGAAGGTAAGGCGGCAAACTATGCGTTGGTGCAGGAGCTGGCTGCTGAGTTCAAGAAACGGAACGGCTCTTTGATATGTGCTGAACTGTTGGGATTGAGAAAACCGGAAGGTTCGTCCGTTCCGGAAGCCCGTACCGAGCAGTATTATGCTAAACGCCCGTGTGCCAAGATGGTAGAGGTAGCTGCCCAAATTTGGACCGAATACCTGGAAAAAACGTCCTCAAAGTAAGAAAAAAGAACTTTTTTACCCCTTAGTAAGAAAAAAAGTGCCTAATAACGTGTTGTATAACATAAATATACCTATCTTTGCAGCGATATAAAAACACCGACATCTCTATCTTTGGAGATGAGGATAACGTTTAACTAAAAGCAAATAGAAATGTTAAAAGAAAAAGCTGGTAATGTTGCAGGACAGATTTGGACTGCACTGAATGGCACAGATGGCTTGACTCACAAGCAAATCAAGAAAGCAACTAAACTGATCGACAAGGACTTCTTCCTGGGATTGGGCTGGTTGTTAAGAGAAGACAAGGTCTCTACTTCTGAAGTGGAAGGCGAATTGTTTGTAAAGCTGAACTAAGCGAGGAATTGATTGGAATGTTATAAAAAGATGCGTTGGTACATGAATATGTTATCAACGCATTTTTTTTATTTGCTCTGTTTTCACTATCTTTGCGCACCCAATTAATAGATAGTTATTGACAATGAAGAATATACGAAATTTTTGCATTATTGCCCATATCGACCACGGTAAATCAACTTTGGCAGACCGTCTGCTGGAATTTACCAATACTATACAAGTAACTAACGGACAGATGCTGGATGACATGGACCTTGAGAAGGAAAGAGGTATCACCATCAAGAGCCATGCCATACAAATGGAGTATACATATAAAGGCGAAAAGTATATTCTGAACTTGATAGACACTCCGGGACACGTTGACTTCTCGTACGAGGTGTCACGTTCCATCGCCGCTTGTGAAGGAGCGTTGCTTATTGTAGATGCTTCGCAAGGAGTGCAGGCGCAGACCATTTCAAACCTCTATATGGCGATTGAGCATGATTTGGAGATTATCCCCGTCATCAACAAATGTGACATGGCAAGCGCCATGCCCGAGGAAGTGGAGGACGAAATCGTTGAACTGTTGGGCTGCAAGCGTGATGAGATTATCCGTGCTTCCGGCAAAACAGGCATGGGAGTGGAAGAGATTCTGGCTGTGGTCATTGAGCGTATCCCTCATCCGGAGGGTGACGAGGAAGCTCCGTTGCAGGCGTTGATTTTCGATTCTGTCTTCAATTCTTTCCGTGGTATCATTGCATATTTCAAGATAGTGAACGGTGTGATTCGTAAAGGGGATAAAGTGAAATTCTTCAATACAGGCAAGGAATATGATGCGGATGAAATCGGAGTGCTCAAAATGGAAATGATGCCACGTCCGGAGTTGCGTACGGGGGATGTGGGCTATATCATCTCGGGTATCAAAACCTCTAAGGAAGTGAAAGTAGGTGATACGATTACGCATATTGCCCGTCCTTGCGAAGAGGCCATCGCCGGTTTTGAGGAGGTGAAGCCGATGGTTTTTGCCGGTGTGTACCCCATCGAGGCAGAAGATTTCGAGGACTTGCGTTCTTCTTTGGAGAAGTTGCAGTTGAATGATGCTTCGCTGACTTTCCAGCCTGAGTCTTCATTAGCTTTGGGCTTTGGTTTCCGTTGCGGTTTCCTTGGGCTGCTCCATATGGAGATTGTGCAGGAACGCCTTGACCGCGAATTTGACATGAACGTTATCACCACCGTGCCCAACGTTTCCTACAATATCTATGACAAGCAGGGAAATATGACCGAAGTGCATAACCCCGGCAGCATGCCCGACCCTACCATGATAGACCGTATTGAGGAGCCCTATATCCGTGCCTCGGTGATTACCACTACTGATTACATTGGCCCTATCATGACTCTTTGTCTGGGCAAGCGTGGCGAGCTGGTGAAGCAGGAATATATTTCAGGTAACCGTGTAGAAATATACTATGACATGCCTCTTGGCGAAATAGTTATCGATTTCTATGATAAATTGAAGAGTATCTCTAAGGGATATGCCTCTTTTGACTATCATCCCAACGGTTTTCGTCCTTCCAAACTGGTGAAGCTGGATATTTTGCTGAACGGTGAGCCGGTGGATGCTCTTTCTACCTTGACACACTTTGACAATGCCTACGAATTGGGACGCCGGATGTGCGAGAAGTTGAAAGACCTGATTCCGAGACAGCAGTTCGATATCGCCATTCAGGCTGCTATCGGTGCCAAGATTATTTCCCGGGAAACGATTAAGGCTGTGCGTAAGGACGTAACGGCCAAATGTTATGGCGGTGACGTGAGCCGTAAACGAAAATTGCTTGAGAAACAGAAGAGAGGTAAGAAGCGTATGAAACAGATTGGTAATGTGGAAGTACCTCAGAAAGCCTTCCTGGCAGTCCTGAAGCTGGATTGATGTCGAAAGGATGAAATCTTAAATCAAATATACTTCTTTATGATTATTTTGCGTACTGTGAAAAACTTCTCGTCGCTGAATATAGCGGCGAGTATCTTGTTGTTTTTGATGGCTATTTTGGCGGCCGTTATTGCTAATTCACCAATGGCTCCGTTGTATCAGGGCTTTCTTTTGCAGGAACTGCATCTGCGCATCGGAGACTTTAATTTGTTCTCCCATGGCGGTCATCCGTTGAAAATGATTGAGTTTATAAACGACTGCTTGATGACTGTTTTCTTTCTGGCTGTGGGGTTGGAGATAAAGCGGGAACTGCTGGTGGGTGAACTTTCTTCCTTTCGTAAGGCTTCTTTACCCTTTGTAGCGGCATGTGGCGGTATGTTGGTGCCGGTCATTGTCTATTCACTTTTGGTCGTTCAGGGTACTCCGGAAACGCGCGGTATGGCTATACCGATGGCTACGGATATTGCTTTTTCATTGGGTGTACTCAGTCTGCTGGGTAAACGGGTGCCTTTGAGTCTGAAAATTTTCCTGACGGCATTTGCAGTGGTCGATGATATTGGCGGCATTCTGGTTATTGCCATTTTCTATAGTTCCGAAGTGGCATACGGATATCTTATTGTAGCTGCTGTCCTTTATTTCTTCCTTTACTATATGGGGAAATTCGGTATGACACAGAAGATATTCTTCCTGCTTATCGGGGTAATTATTTGGTATTTGTTCCTTCAGTCGGGCATTCACAGCACTATTTCCGGAGTGATACTGGCCTTTGTAATACCGGCCCGTCCCCGTTTGGATGCCGGGAAATACATTAAACGCATCCGCGACATTATCGGTGATTTTCCGGTTACCAAATCAGATAATATTATATTGACCAATGAGCAGATTGCCACTCTAAAACAAGTGGAGCGCGCTTCTGATCATGTAATTAGTCCTTTGCAATCCCTGGAAGACAATTTGCATGGTGCGGTAAACTTTGTGATACTGCCGCTCTTTGCCTTTGCCAATGCCGGTGTGGTGTTCAGTGGAGGCGGTGGCGTTGTTGGAGCTGTTAGTATAGCGGTGGCTGCAGGATTGCTTCTTGGCAAGTTTATCGGTATTTTTCTGTTTACCTGGCTGGCGGTCAAGAGTGGTTTGTCCTCAATGCCTCCGGGAATGAATTGGAGAAGTGTTGCCGGAGTATCCTTGTTGGGGGGTATTGGCTTTACGGTATCTTTATTTATTGCCAACCTTTCTTTTGCAGGAGAATATCCGGATCTGCTGAACCAGGCGAAATTTGGTGTATTGCTGGGAACGATTGTTGCCGGTATGTTGGGATATATGGTACTGAATGCGGTGTTGCCGAAGGTTAAGAACAAATAGATCTCCACTTTGGAATACTGGACGAAGAATCGGTTCTTTAGGGATATTCGGTAAATCCTCTGAAAGATAAGTTGGGATGTGTCAATGATTTAAGAAAACGTATTCTTTGTTACAGAAACAGAAGAAATAGTCCATTATTCTTAAAAAACATTCGTATCTTTGCTGATACAAGTCGAAAAGGACCTTCCGGATATGAAGCACATAAAGGCAGTTGCCGGATACATATTGATTCTTTCTCTCTGCCTCGTGTGTGCACACCCTGCCCATGCGGAGACACGGCGTATTGCGCTGATACACTCTTTCGAGCCGGGCTATCCGCCTGCTGCGAAGGCTCTGGAACTGTTGCAAAAAGAGTTCAGCCTTCTCGGCTTGGACTGCGATGTACGCGAATACTATCTGGACTGCGACCGCTACATGGAGGAGGCAGAAAACCTCCGTATGGCCGGTTCCGTGGACGACCTTTCTGCCTGGGGAGCCGAGTTGATAGCCGTGCTCGACGACCAGGCTGCCTATGCGCTGATGGCATGCAGACACCCGTTGGCGCATGAAATACCCGTTGTGTTCAGCGGTGTGAACTATCCCAACATATCTCTGCTCCTGCAATACCCCAACATCACGGGCTATGCCGACACGCCCGATTACTTGCGTACCATACGCATGATAGAGAGTATCATGGGAAAGTCGCGCATCTGCCTGATGAACGGACAAGTGTTTCTGGACCGCAAGATATGGCATGCGTTGAATGAGCAGTGTCGTGGGCAGGGGTTCGCCATCGTGACCTCTACCGAGGGTGCTTACTTTGCCGGTTCCTCCTATCACCGTGTGCGCGAGAGGGAGACTATCAGCCCTATACTGAAACGGCAGAACATAGACGTGTTGCTGGACACCACGAAGATTGTGCGCATGACGAGCGACTCCATAGCGATACGCCATCTGATGTGGCTGGGACGCGGCGACAATACGTTGCTGCTCTACACCAAGCGAGACTATACCACCAAGCGTGTGGGCATGCTCTTCGACAATCCCACGTTTCAGACCATCAACGAGGGCTTCGGCTTTGCCGACTACTTGCTGGGAGGATATTTCACTCCACTGGAAAGCCAGATAAGATACATGGCGACCGGTATCAAGGAACGCCTCGAAGGGCGGATGCCCCGGCAGCAGGTGACGGAATGCGCCAAGCAGTACGTGCTGAACTGGCATGTGCTGCAGAAGTATGGCATCCCGCTCGAGAGCATTCCGGCAGAGTACACTGTGATGTATATCCCTTTTTCGGAGCGCTACCGCTATCCTATACTTATCGGTTCCATCTTGGGCGCAGTCTTCGTGCTGACGGTGATAGTCTTGCTCTCCTTCAGCCTGCTGCGCGAACGCAGGCGCAAGCGTGAGGCATTGCGAAACCTCCTCTACGAGCATGAGACCCTCTGCCTGGCCATCGAAGGAAATTCTACCTACGCCTGGCGACTGGAGGGAGATTCCGTGTCCTGCGACTCGCAGTTTTGCGAGCTTATTCATCATCGCCCCGGCCGTCTTCTGCTCGATGAAATCACTCCCTACATCCATCCCGACGACTTACCCGCCTTCCGCAAGAACATAGCGACAAGGCATGAACGCACGCACCACAAGGGGCAGTATCGCTGTAACTTCACCGGTGAGTTCCAGTGGTGGGAGTTCAGCTACAATACCATCCACACCCCCGGACACGCACCCATCATAGCCGGATTGCTGCAGAATATCCAGGAACTGAAAGACCACGAGCAGGAGCTGATAGAATCCCGCGAGCTGGCGGAGCAGGCCGAACTGAAACAGTCGTTCCTCAACAACATGAGCCACGAGATCCGCACTCCGCTCAATGCCATTGTCGGCTTCTCGGACATGCTGGCCAATGAGCCGGAGTTTTCAAACGAAGAGCGGCAGGAGTTTGTGGACATTATCAACACCAATACCAAACTGCTGCTGAAGCTGGTGGGCGATGTGCTGGAACTGTCGCGCATCGAGTCGGGTAACCTCTCGTTCACCTTTCAGCGGGAGAGCGTGTGCCGGTTGCTCGATGACGTCTATCAGACGCATAGCCTGCTTATCCGGCCGCCGTTGCAGTTCCTCAAGGATTTCCCTCCCGAAGATGTGCAGGTGAATGTAGACCCCATGCGACTGACACAGGTACTCACCAACTTCCTGAACAATGCCAACAAGTTTACGAAAGGAGGCAGCATCCGGCTGGGGTATTGCTGTCCGTCCGGCATGAGCGAGGTACATCTTTATGTGGAAGACACCGGCATAGGCATTCCGCACAGCGAGCAGAAGATGATTTTCGAGCGTTTCTACAAGCGCAGCGAGTTTTCCCAAGGCGTCGGGCTGGGCTTGTCCATCTGTGTGCTCATTGTCGAAAAGATGGGAGGACGCATCGAACTCCAGTCCGAGGAAGGCCGTGGAAGCCGTTTCACAGTGGTACTGCCTTGTATTGAATAAATCCTTAAAAAATGTAATCGCGTTGTACTGCCTTTATATATAATTTTGCGTATCTTTGCCAATGTTTTAAGAAATATAACGTTTTAAGAAACTAATTTAAAAGACATTATGTTAAAGAGAGTAAGAATTATACTGACGGTGCTGCTGTTACTGGCCACCGTGGGTGTAGATGCGCAGGTCACCACAGCTTCTATGGCGGGTAAGGTGACGGATGCAAGTAATGAGCCCATTATTGGTGCCACTGTCCAGGCGGTGCACCAGCCTTCCGGTTCGCGCTACGGAACCGTGACCAATGTCGACGGACGCTATTCCATCCAGGGTATGCGCACCGGTGGTCCCTATCGGGTAGAGATTTCCTATATCGGCTATCAGACAGTTATTTATAAGGACATCACTCTCCAACTGGGCGAGGTGTATAACCTGAACGTAGAGATGAGCGAATCTTCCGAGCTGCTGAACGAAGTGATTGTGACGGCTGCCAAGACCAAGTTTACCGCCGAAAAGACGGGTGCCACTACCAATATCTCTTCTGCACAGATAACGCAGCTCCCTACCGTGAACCGCAGTATCAGCGACATCGCCCGCCTTTCTCCCTACGCCAACGGCATGAGCTTTGCCGGAGGTGACGGACGTTCCACGAACTTCACCATCGACGGTGCCAACTTCAACAACAACTTCGGACTGAGTTCCAACCTTCCCGGTGGCGGAAATCCCATCTCGATGGATGCCATCGAAGAAGTGCAGGTAGTTGTCGCCCCGTTCGACGTACGCCAGACGAACTTCATCGGCGGCGGCATCAATGCCATCACCAAGAGTGGTACGAACACATTCAGAGGTACTGCCTATACCTATTACCGCAACCAGGACATGCGCGGTAACCGCATCAACGGCGAGGACCTGGGAGCACGTTCCGATGAGTCCAAGACTACCTACGGCTTCACGCTGGGTGGTCCCATCATCAAGAACAAGTTGTTCTTCTTTGTGAACTACGAAAAAGAGAAGACTCCGGGAGAGGTTATAAAGTATCGCGCGCGCGAGGACGGTGAAGATGCGAAAGGTATGGTGTCCCGTACACTGAAGTCGGACATGGAGAAGGTGTACAACCATCTGAAGGACAAATACGGCTATGATGCAGGCTCCTACACCAATTTCCCTGCCGACGAGGAGAACACCAAGCTGCTGGCCCGCATCGACTGGAACATCACGGACCGCCATCGCTTGAGCCTCCGCTACAACAATACGAAGAATACGGCTTGGAATGCCCCGAACGGCAACTCTTCCGATACGGGATATCGCCTGAACAATACTTACCGCGTAGGTACACAGTCTATGGCGTTTGCCAACAGCATGTATTCCATGGACAACAAGGTGCAGTCTTGGGCGGCAGATTTGAACAGCCGCTTCACCGATAAGATTTCCAATCAGTTGCTGTTCACCTACACCAATATAGAGGACATGCGCGGCACCAATTCTTCTCCTTTCCCCTTCATCGACATCATGGCAGGCAAGGACGAGAATGGAAACCAGATTCTGGAACCGTACATGAGCGCCGGTTACGAGTTGTTCACCTACAACAACGGTGTGAAGAACAAGATTACGAACATTACCGATAACTTCACCTTCTTCACCGGTAACCACAAGCTGACGGCAGGTCTTAGCTATGAGCACCAGTTTGCCAACAACGCCTATATGCGTAACGGTACGGGATATTACCGCTATAACAGTCTGGAAGATTTCCTGAGTGGCGCAGCTCCCGAATCATTCGCTTTGACTTATGGCTTCAACGGTGTGGCCAACCCCAATGCTCAGGTTACCTTCAACCAGCTTGGTTTCTATGCCCAGGATGAATGGAACCTCGGCAACAGTCTGAAACTGACCTACGGTATCCGTTTCGACAACTTGATGTTCGACAACGACGACCTCCAGAGAAACGATGCCATCTATGAGCTTGACTTCGACGGGCAGCACATCGACACTGGCAAGTGGCCGGATTCCAGATGGCAGATTTCTCCCCGTATAGGTTTCGTTTGGGACGTGTTCAAGGACAAGTCGCTGAAAGTACGTGGAGGTACGGGTGTGTTTACCGGACGTCTGCCGTTGGTTTTCTTCACCAATATGCCGACCAATGCTTCTATGGTACAGAACTCCGTTACCTTTAAGACCCAATATGACAATGGAAAGGTGGTGGGCCATGATTCCCGTCTGGACCAGTTGGCAGGCGGCATGATTACGGACATGAACCAGATAATCGACAAGTTCAACCTCCCTACCACGATTGAGAAACACGTGGCGGGAAGCAAGATTTCCGGTGTGGCTCAGGACTTCAAGATGCCGCAGGTGTGGAAGTCGTCTATCGCGGTGGACTATCAGGTACCCGTATCTTTCCCCTTGACCGTGACGGGAGAGTTCATGTTTACAAAAAATGTGAATGCCGTTACTATCAACAACATCAATATCAAGAACCCCGACGAATGGAAGTACAATAAGCTGACCACCGTCAAGGGCGCTGATGGAAAAGACGTGACAACTACGGAACTGCTGCATACGGGTATGCAACGTTTCAATGGTGCGGATAACCGCATGGTGTACTCTTATTCTCTTTATGACAACCCCGACAAGAATGTGAAATATGCAGGCGACTTCGTGCATTACAATGGCAAGAATGCCGTGGTACTCGACAATACATCCAAAGGCTACGGCTATACGGCAAACATCACGGTGAATGCCCAGCCGGTGGATGACTTGATGCTGATGCTGGCCTATACGCACACGGAGTCCAAAGAAGTTTCCGGTCTTCCGGGCAGCGACCCTATCTCCACTTGGCAGGGATTGAACACGATTGATGGTTCCAATTATGTGGATGCACAACGGTCACAGTATGTGGTTCCCGATAAGGTGATTGCTTCTGTGGGCTACTACATCCCCTTCAGACACAAAGGCCTGCTTCGCGGCACACACTTGAATCTGTTCTATTCCGGCTATTCTTCCGGCGGTTATAGCTTCTGCTACACCAACGACATGAACGGCGACGGTATCAACAACGACTTGATGTACATTCCGAAGGACGATAGTGAAATCAACTTCAAGACAGAGGAAGACCGCGTTGCCTTCTGGAAATTCGTAGAGCAGGATTCGTACTTGAAGAATCACAAAGGACAGTATGCCGAGGCTTATGCTGCCCGCGCTCCGTGGGTGCACCGCTTTGACTTCCGTCTGCTGGAGGATTTCGAATTCAAGATTGGCAAGACCAAGCATTGCTTCCAGTTGAGTTTCGACATCATGAACGTGGGTAACCTCATCAACTCCAAATGGGGTATCTCCAAGACCAATACCGTTTCCAACAGCAACCGAATCCTGAAGTATGAAGGGGTGAAGAGCGCCACTGACCTGACTCCGGTATTCTCCATGTATAAGGTGAACGGTGAATATCCTACCAAGACTTACGACACCTATCAGAACTACAGCGAATGCTGGAAGTTGCAAGTCGGTATCCGTTACGTGTTCAACTAATCGGGTGCAGATAACCTCCGTTGAATGGCAGAATATGATAAGGCAAGGGCTGTTCCGGGATTTCCGGGACAGCCCTTATTATTTTTGGCTTTCTTTACTTTATTGTATTTCAACCTCCATAATCACTGGATTGTGGTCGCTACACAAATCCAGGTCCGGAGAGTAGTATTCGATACCCTTCAGGCTAGGGGAGTGGAAGATGTAATCAATACGCAACATGCGTTTGGCATAGCGGTAGGTGTACATGTATCCGTTTCCGGCAGTGCGGAATCCGTCTTTGAGGGTTTTCCTCAAATGATGGTAGGTGTAGGAGGAAGGTATTGAGTTGAAGTCGCCGCATAGCAGCACGGGATAGGGGCTGGTCTTAGCGTAGTGACTGATGACGTAAGTCTGCGTGGCCCGCTTCATGAAGTTTTCGTGCAGGGTGCCTGCGGCATCTTTGGCTGCCTGGACTTCGCGGCGGGTGTCGTCGGTGGCCAGCTCGCGTTCCCACTTCCTGTGCTTCTGGCTGACGCTGGTGGTCTGCAGGTGGTTGTTTATCAGACGTATGGTATCCGTACCCATCGCTACATCGCACATCATGCTACAGTTGGAGCTTTGCTGGTAAGTGATGAAACGGTGGTTCGCCAATGGATAGCGGCTGAATACGGCGATAGGCAGTACGCCCTTGGAGTCTTCGGAAGGGATGAGCGCGTGTGACCAATGCGAGAGTATGCGCCGTATGCTGTCTGTGGGGAAGTCGCTGTTGTCTCCGAACTCCTGGAAGCACAGCACATCCACGCCTTCCTGCTGCATGTACCGGGCTATCTCCTTGCAGGAATAACCGGTAATCTCACCTCCGAAGTTGTGTATGTTGTAGGTGGCTATCTTCAGATACTTGCCTGCCGGGGTTTTGTCTTTCGGCAGGTGGAGCTGGAAGACAGACGTCAGATATCCCCAGTTGCAGAAGAATGCCACCAGCGGAACCAGTGCCCAGCGCTTACGGGCCAATGCCCAGCAGAGTGCCGTTATCAGATTGGCAATCAGGAGTACGGGCACTGCCAGCCCCAGTAATGGCATGATGACGGAATCGACCGGAGCCATGTTTCCTGAGAAGGCTGCCACTATGGTGATGGTGGCCAAGACGAATGTCGCTGCTATCAGACAGATGTAGAACAGACCTTTTACGGCGGACTTTCCCATGTTGTTTGCTTATTTATTCACTACGTTCACCGGCTTGCCGTCTTGGTAGGCCTTGATGTTCTCGAGCATAATCTGCATGAGGCGTTCGCGCGCGGCGGTGCTTGCCCAGGCAATGTGCGGAGTGATGTAGCAGTTGCGGGCAGAGAGCAACGGATTGTCGGCACGGGGAGGTTCTTGCGAGAGTACGTCTACGCCGGCGGCATAGATGGTACCGTTGTTAAGTGCGTCGGCAAGGTCTTGTTCGTTGATGAGCGGGCCGCGTCCGGTATTGATGAGGATGGCGGTGGGCTTCATCAGTCGGAGCCGTTCTGCATTTACCATCTCGCGGGTGGAGTCGGTGAGGGGACAGTGCAGGCTGATGATGTCACATTCGCGGAATAGCTCGTCCAGCTCCATCTTGCGGATTTCGGGAGGAAGCTGGAAGTTGGTCTTGGAGGTGTAGGCACATACCTTCATACCGAAGCCGATGGCGATGCGGGCGGTGGTGAAGCCAGTGTGGCCCAGGCCTACGATTCCGAGCTTCTTTTCGCGCAGTTCGATGAGCGGCGTGTCCCAGAAACAGAAGTCCTTGCTTGCTGTCCAGCGGCCCCGGTGCACCTCTTCGGAGTGGTGTTGCACTTGCTGGGTGATGTTTAGGATGTGGGCAAAGACCATTTGGGCTACGGAGTCGGTGCTGTAGGCGGGAATATTGGTGACAATGATGCCGCGTTCTTTGGCAGCGGCGGTGTCTACGATGTTGTATCCGGTAGCCAGCACACCGATGTATTTCAGTTCGGGCAGTGCCGCCATGTGCTCGGCGGTGAGCACGGTTTTGTTGGTCAGCAGGATTTCTGCACCAGCGGCGCGTTCCAATACTTCCGCAGGGGCGGTGCGGTCGTAGATGGTGCACTCGCCCAAGGCTTGCAATTCGTCCCAGCAAAGGTCACCGGGGTTGGCGGCATAGCCGTCTAATACTACTATATTCATGGAGTTATGAGTTATAAGTTATTTGTTGTGGGGATTTTCTGTATCCGACTTTTAATCTCTAATTTTTAATTTTAATTGATAGTTTACCATTTCTTTTCCTCTCCCCAGAGTTGCTGCATCCGTTCCTTGTGCTTCTGCTCGGCAGGGTTGAGTTGTGGCTCCCAGATACGGCGGTCTTTCAATTCGTCGGGCAGGAATTGCTGCTTGACGAAGTTGCCGGGGTAGTCGTGAGCGTACTTGTACTTCTCGCCGTAGCCCAACTGCTTCATCAGCTTGGTAGGGGCGTTGCGCAGGTGCAGGGGGACGGGGAGGTTGCCCGTTTCGCGTACCAGTTCCAGGGCATTGTTGATGGCCATGTAGGCTGAATTGCTCTTGGGGCTTGTGGCAAGGTATATGGTGGCTTCTGCCAGGGGGATGCGTCCTTCGGGCCATCCCACTTTCATCAGCGTGTCGAAGCAGGCGTTGGCAAGCAGCAGTGCGTTGGGGTTGGCCAGTCCGATGTCTTCGGAGGCGGAGATGACGAGGCGGCGGGCTATGAAGGCAGGGTCTTCACCTCCTTCGACCATGCGCGCCAGCCAGTAGATGGCACCGTCCGGGTCGCTGCCGCGAATGGATTTGATGAAGGCGGAGATGATGTCGTAGTGCATCTCGCCGTCCTTATCGTAGGCAAGAGGGTTCTGTTGCAGGCGTTCGGTCACCATGTCGTCGGTGATGAGGACAGGGTCTGCGGCTTCGGAGTCTACCACCAGCTCGAGGATGTTGAGTAGCTTGCGGGCGTCTCCTCCGCTGAAGCGGAGCATGGCAGTGGTCTCTTTCAGTTCTATCTTCCGTTCCTTCAGCACGGTGTCTGTGGTGATGGCGCGTTGCAGCAGTTCCAGCAGGTCGTCCTTCTCCAGTGACTTCAAGGTATAGAGCTGGCAGCGGGACAGCAGCGGGCGGATGACCTCGAACGAAGGGTTCTCCGTGGTGGCGCCTATCAGCGTCACGGTGCCTTGCTCCACGGCTCCCAGCAGTGAGTCTTGCTGCGATTTGCTGAAGCGGTGTATCTCGTCAATGAAGAGGATGGGACTGGCTTGCGAGAAGAAACGGTTGCTCTTGGCGCGCTCTATCACGTCGCGCACGTCCTTCACGCCGCTGGTCACGGCACTGAGCGTATAGAAAGGAGTTTCCAGCTTGTTGGCGATAATCTGTGCCAGGGTTGTCTTTCCCACTCCCGGAGGGCCCCATAAGATAAACGAAGAGATACGTCCTGCATCAATCATCTTACGCAGCACTGCACCCGGTCCCACTAAATGTTTCTGACCGATATATTCATCTAATGTTCTTGGTCTAAGCCGTTCTGCTAATGGTTGCATAGTATGTAACTCTTAAAAAATCATTAATATCATGAAGCGTATACCGCCCTTCTTCACTCCCGGTATATCCGTATAGGTCAGTCGGCGTACATATTCTATGTGGAGCAGCTTGAAGATATTGTAGATACCTACACTGGCTTCCACATAGGGAGTCTTGCCCATGACGTGGCTGGTGGGTACACCGTCGCGCATGGGGAAGAGGAACAAGTCGGGATTGTTGCTCTTGTATGGGTTGTTCTTGTCCGTCAGCGTGCCCCACAGGCCACGGATGCGGAACATCTCACGCCACTTCAGCTTCTTGATGAGCGGGATGCGGTTGAAGAGTTTTCCGTTCATGTCGTAGCTTAGGTTGAGGGAGGCGTAACGGTCGTTCAGGAACTCCATGTTGTTGATGAGGTTGAAGGACTCGTTGTTCTGCGTGATGTACGAGAGGTTTGCCATCGGTAGGTTCAGCAGGGGGAAGGGAACGGTGTTCCATTGCGCACCGGCACGTGCCGTTACGTCCAGCTTGCCCCACGAGCCGAGCCAGAAGCGCTTCCGGATGCTGGCTTCCGTCAGGTTGAAGTTGTACTCTCCACCCAGCACGCCCTTGAATCCGGCGGTGTGGGAGAGGGTGAAGGTGGGCGCATCCAACGATACGGGCACGCGGCGCTGTTTGGTGTTGACGAAGGTTTCGCCGGGAGCGTAACGCAGGGTCACACCCAGCTCGGTAGTGGTGATGTCGTGCACCAGCGTATTCTTTTCATCCCACTGTCCGGGTGTTTCTCCGTTGTTCTTCCAGTATTGCAGTTGCCCCGCAGGCTGGTCGTTGCGGTGGCGTGCCATGGCCTGTACGGAGAAGCCGGTATTGGTTTCCAGCTCGTAGGTCAGCGTGGCATCGCGCATGTAGGACATCTGGTCTACCGTGGTCCATTTCCAGCCGACAAATAAGTTGTCCTTGTCCGTGGCGAGGTACTTGTCCATGGGAGACATCACGTCGTAGGTGTACTTGAAGGCGATGTAGTGCTTCGGGAACTCCCACAATACGTATTCGCGTTTGTTGAAGGAGTAGGCCACCTGCCCGGAGTAGAACCATTTCTTGTCCTTGGTTCCGTAGGCGCCGTAACCGCTCAGGCTCCAATGCGGGTCGAGGTTACCGGTTGTCATACCGCTCAGACGGAAACGGGTGCCGTTGACGTAGTTGCTGGTTATCATTGTATTGATAGGACCGAAGTCGAACTTACTGGGATGTTTCTTGCTGCCCGTTTCCACGAAGTTCTCAATCAAGGCTTTCGCTCCGAAGATGACGTACTTGAAGCCGGGAATCTGTTCGATACGGTTCATGAATACGTCCATCGTGCTCTCCTTCTTGGTGAGAGGCACTTGGCGCACTTTCGCCCAATACTCGTCGCTCTTGGCAAGCATGTTCGCCTCCTTGATGACATTTCCTTTCAGGCGGAAGAGGCGGGGTTCTATCTCCGTGAACTGATAGTCACTGTACTTGGTGGTCCGCTGCACTTCCAGGCCTTGGATGCCTTTCACAAAGTGCAGTTCCACGGTCATGTCGTCATCGGTCAGCACCCAGTTTCCGTCGGGCAGTTGTTCGAACTGCTGCACGATGTCGAGGTTTTCCACGAAGTTGACACCCGTCTTCTTGGGCAGGTTCATGGTACATTTCTTCACGGCATAGGTGGAGTCCTTCACCACGTAGAGGTGCCCCGTGAAACCGAAGTCCTGCGGGTTCTGGGGAACGAAAGTCAGATGCACGCACTCCTGCCTATCCACCATGAGCGTGTCCATCAAGTAGTATTTGTAGAAGCTGATGGCTCCGCGGCCGATGGGGCTGACGAAGCGGCGTTGCAGCAGGCGGATGTCGTCGTCGTAGATGTTGATGTCGGAGAATACGTCCGTAAGGATGGTCCCCAGCATGTCTCCGGTGTTGAAGAACTCTTCGATACCGGTGGAGTTCATACCTTCGATGATGGTCTTTTCGCTCTTGGGGTTTTTACGGAAAATGGTCTTGCTGGCCGTCTCCTTGATGGAGATGGGTAGAATCATTTTGTTGGTCTTGGGCGATACCTCCACCTGGTCTTTGAAGAAGGAGAATTTCTTGTAGATGCCTTTCTCCATTTTGTCAGGGGTGACGTCGTTGAGCGACATCTTCATCTTTTCGTACTTCTGGTACTGGTAGTAGTCGTTCTCTTCCAGTTTCAGTGCCTTCTTGTTCTCGATGACCTTCTTCATGAACTCCACGGCGGGGTTGTTCTTGCGGGAATATTTCTCCTTTTTGGGCTTCACCACGACCTCGGAGAGCATGATGTCATCCGATTGCAGTTTGACGTTCAGCACCCGGGTGCCGGGTTTCAGTTTTACTTTCTTGGTGATATAGCCTACGGCGGAGAACGTCAGCTCATCCCAGCCTTTGCGGGTTTCCACCTGGTATTCACCGTTTGCGTTGGAGATGCCGCCTACACCTTTCCCTTCATACTGTACGGTGATGTACATCAGCGGTTCGTTCGTGAGGGAGTCTGTGATGACACCCTTTATCTGGGCGGATGCGCTGATGGAGACGAACAGTGACAGCAGGAAAAGGGCGTAAATTGTATATCTTTGCTTCATAAGTTACAGATAATTCGGGCGCAAAGTTAACAAATTAAGGTTAATCAAGAAGCAAATATAGACTAAAGAAACGGGAGATATGGTTAAATGAACGTGAAAGTCGTATGTCTTGTTTGCCGGATACAGATAAAAAACGTACAGAATCCTTATAGAAAAGTTGCCGGATATAAAGGATAAAGTTGCACAACGTATGGAGAAAGTTCTATCCCAAGCCTTGGGATAGAAAGACCCAAGCTTGGGATAAGCGTCCGTAGGTTTGGGATAGACGTTTGCAAGCTTGGGATAGAATTTATGGAGGATTATGAATTGTTGCCGTTCAGTAGTGTCTGTACGATGCGTTCCGCCGTTCGTCCGTCCCAGCGGTCGGGCAGGGTGGTGTGCTTCCATTCTCCGTGCAGCAGCTTGTCGAGCGAGGCGGAGAGGGCGAAGGAATTTTCGCCTACCAGTTCGTTGGTACCGATGCGCCAGGTTTCGGGATGCTCGGCATAGGTATTGAGGGTGATGCAGGGGACGTCGAGGAAGGTGGCTTCTTCGGCGATGTTGCCCGAATCGGTGACGATGCCCCGTGCCTGGTTGATGAGGAACCCGAAGTGCAGGTAACTCTGCGGAGGCAGGATGTGCAGGTTGGGGGCATTCAGTTCCAGCGACTTCACTGCCTTTTGTACGTAGGGGTGCAGTGGGGCGACGATGGGCATGCCGCCGGCCTTCTCGATGACGGTCTGGAGCAGGGAGTGCAGTACGGCTTTCTTCTCCAGCAGGTCGCGGCGGTTGAGGGTGAGCAGCAGGTAGTTCCCTTTCCGCAGGCCGAGGCTGGAGAACCACATGGGCTGCACCAGGCGGTGGCGGTTGAAACGGATGGTGTCAATCAGTATGTTGCCCACGTAGTGGATATATTCGGGTATCATGCCCTCCTGGTTGAGGTTGCGGTTGGCCACCATGCCGGCGGTGAAGAGATAGTCGGAAATGGCGTCCACGATGGTGCGGTTCACCTCGCGGGGCATGTTCATGTCGAAAGAGCGTGTGCCGGCTATGACGTGCGCCACCTTCAGTCCGCGCTTCTTGGCGACGATGGAGCAGCTCATAGTGGCGGTCATGTCATCTACCACCAGTACGACTTGTGCCGGATGCCCGTCCAACTCCCGCTCGAAGGCGAGCATGATGGAGGCTGCCACCTGCGAGTGGTTGTGTCCGGTGACACCGAGGTAGGCATCCGGTTTCCTCATGGAAAGGTCGGAGAAGAGCGAGGCATCCAGGCTGGTGTCATCCTGCGGACCGGTGTAGACGATGCGGTAGGAGATGTTCTTTCCTGCCTCTCTGGCGGCGTCGATGGCGCGGCAGATGGGGGCTATTTTCATGAAGTTGGGGCGTGCGCCCGATACGATTGTTATTCTCATTGTCGTAGTTGGTGAAAAATGATACGACAAAAATACGTTTTCTTAGGGAAATTATTTGTTACTTTGCCTATTATTTTCAGAGTGTCTGTTGAAAATACACACTTATTCAATGTTTAATTTATAATTTTTAATTTTTAATTCTCAAAGTGATAATGCCAACATTTGTTCAGATACTCGATTTCATTGGCACATTTGCCTTTGCCATCAGTGGCATACGCCTGGCCTCGGCCAAGCGGTTCGACTGGTTTGGAGCGTATGTGGTGGGTTTTGTGACGGCCATTGGCGGCGGTACGATACGCGACCTGTTGCTGGACGTCACCCCGGGCTGGATGACGGATCCCATTTACTTGATTTGTACCGGACTGGCCTTGTTGTGGGTCATCCTCTTCGGTAAACATCTCATCCATCTGCACAATACGTTCTTCATATTCGACAGTATCGGCCTGGCACTGTTCACGGTGGTCGGCGTGGGCAAGAGCATCGCGCTGGGCTATCCCTTCTGGGTGGCCATCATTATGGGCAGCATCACCGGGGCTGCGGGAGGTGTGATACGTGACGTATTCATTAACGAAATTCCGCTGATATTCCGGAAGGAGATTTATGCGATGGCTTGTGTGGTGGGAGGAACCTTCTACTGGATGTGCCATCTTCTGGGGATGGAGTCTTTCGTGTGTCAGATTGTGGGCGGTGTGACGGTGTTCGTTACCCGCATACTGGCGGTGAAGTATAGGATTTGCCTGCCTATCCTTTCGGGCAATGAAGAGGAGCAGGAAGGGTAGTCCGTTATCTGCTGTCTGAGAATCTCAGGGATTTTCCGGTGAAATTCCGGGCAATGTGCAAAAGAACTTCAGGTGTTAAAAATAAGATTCCCCGGCATTTGGAACCGAAATGTCGGGGAATCTTTCATATTCCTCGTTCCCCTGATAAGGGGGAAGGAGGATGGGATTGCTAAAGGGATAAAACAAGGTTAGAACAATGCATCCTTCGTGTTGAAAAGTTTGCGTTCGTTCAGTTTCACTACCTTGCCGAATTTTTCCAGTCGCTTCAGGTCAATGTTCTTTGGGTTGCCCATGATGGAAATGCAGTAAGGTTTGTCTTTGATGTTCTCTTCGTAGAATTTCACGATGTCGTCAAAGGTCAGTGCATCTACTTTCGGCAGGTTTTCCTTTGCTGGGTCGTCTGTGTAGCCTCTGTAGCCCAAGTCTACCAGTTCCATGGCTTTGTTGCGGAAGCTGGGGTGACTGGTCAGCATGGCTTGGCGGAGGTAGCTCTTGATGTTGTCGATACGTTCCGGATTTTTCGGCATGTCGTTGACGAGACCCATCAGTACGTCCAATGCATCGTTTGCCTTGTCGTTCTGGGTACCGATGTAGCCGCGCAGATAGCTTGCTTTTCCGGCTATGCCTTGCGTGCCGACGAATGCGTAGGCTGTATAGGCCATGGAGCGTTTTTCGCGGATTTCGTTCAGAACGATGCCGGTGAAGTCAAGACCGAAGTATTGGTTGAATGCGCTACGCAGCACGTCGTCCTTTTTGTCAGCCTTCTGCATCGGGATGTAGAGGTGGATTTGGGCTTGTTCTGCATCGTTGTTAGGCAGGAAGTAGACGGTGTTTTCGGTCACCGGCATCATGTCCTTTGCCTGTGGGGAGTTGGACGGGCGTTCGTTGGCCACCAATGGGAGGTTCTTGTTCAGGATATCGTATACTTGGTCGAAGGGGAGTGTTCCGGTGAAGAACACCTTTGCCTCGTAGTTGGAGGCGCGGTTGATGTCGCCCGTCAGTTCTGAAATCTGTAATTCGTAAATCTCCTTGTCGGTCAGTTCCTTGATGTAGTCTGATTTCTCTCCGTAGAGCATGTACTGCCGCAGTGCTTCGTTCAGGATGCTGACGTTGTCTTTGCGCTGCTGGCGCATACCCATTGCCGAACCTTTCAGACGTGCCAGTTGCTTTTCGTCCAGTTTTGGCATCAAAATCTGGCGTGAAAGTAGCTGGCAGGCTTGCGGCAGGGTGGCTTCGTAGCCCTCCATGATGATGTAGAGGTTGTCATCATCGGCTGTCACGTGGCAGGTTGCGTTCAGCTTGCTGAGTTCTTCTTTCAACTCTTGCGGTTCGTAGGCCCCCATGATGCCTGCGTTGTTCATCAACTGGGCGGCATAGCCAAGTTTTGGGAATTCACGTTCACCGGCTCCGTATTGTACAACCAACTGGAATACGTTATTCTCCTTGTTGGGTGTGTAGTACATCTTTGAACGGTCGTTCAGTTGCTTGATTTGCACTTCGCCGTAGTCTGCGAATTTCTCCTCCATCTGTCCGATGGGCAGGTTTTTGAATTGTGTTGCATAGAGCGATTCTTTTCCTATCGGAGGTTCTACGGGTTTGTAACCCGGCTTCTCAATCTTGGCGTTCTTGTCAGGCTTTCCTTTTTCGATATATAGGGCCAGGTAATTGTCTGACAGATATTTCTTGGCTACTCGCTTGATGTCGTCAGTGGTGATGGCCATAATCTTGTCCTTGTAATTGAGTATGTCGCCCAAGTCCTGCTCGTTGTAGAAGGCGTTCATCAGTATCATGGCCTTGTCCTCGTTCGACTCCATTTCCAGGTCGAACTGGCGGCATTTCTCGGCTTTGATGGCATCAATTTTCCAGTCCTCGAATTCTCCGTTGGCGATTTGCTGGATGGCTTTCAAGGCTTTCTTTTCGGCGCTCTTGGTCGACTCGAAACGGCGCTGGTTTTCGTCGTAGAGGGGAATGGCCGCTACGATGGCGCGTCCTTGTTCGCGGAAAGTACGGGTGTAGGCTCCGGCGCTGGTCAGTTCACCGTCCAGTACCAGCTTGTCCATAGTTCCGGTCTGACTGTTGTTGTTCAGCAGTGCTAGGGCGATGTCCAGAGCGTCTTCGTCGGGATGTCCGGCAGGTACTCCATTGAATACCATTGCCACTTGCGGGTAGAATCCTACTTTAGCCGAATACTGTTTGCGGCCCTTTATTTCGAGGTTCTGGTAGACCTTGCGCTCGGGTGAGGGTTTAGCAGCCAGACGTCCAAAGGCGGCATTGATGCGTCCGCTGATTTGTTGGGCTTTGATGTTTCCTACGAGTACCAGTACCATGTTTTCGGGGACATACCATTGTTCGTAAAATTCAATCAGCTTGCTCAGGCGGGGATTCTTCAGATGTTCGGGCAGGCCGATGATGGAACGGGAATAAGGATGTCCCTCAAAAGCTTTCTCCATCACGAACTGGTTCTGTGCACGTCCCTGGTCATCTTGTGAACGGTTATATTCTTCGTACACGTTTTCCAGCTCCGACTGGAAGGAACGGAATACGGGATGCAGGAAACGTTGTGAGGAAATTTCCAGCCATTTGTTTATCTGATAGGCAGGGAAGGAGCTGTGATAGAAGGTCCAGTCATAGTAGGTGCCTGCATTCACCCCTTTGGCACCCATGCTTTCCATCAGGTTGGAGTATTCGTTGGGAAGTCCCAATTTTCCAGCTTTGACGGTCAGCTCATTGATTTCCTTGCTGATGGCTTCTTTTTTTGCCGGGTCGGCTTCTTCGGCCATCTGGTCGTACTTGGCGATGATTTCCTTGTAGATCGGTTCTTCTTCCGTCCAGTTCAGCGCGCCTATCTTGTCTGTTCCTTTAAACATGACGTGCTCCAGGTAGTGTGCAAGTCCCGTGTACTCTTCGGGGTCGTTGATGGAACCGGCACGTACGCCTACCAGTCCGAACACGTCCGATTTGGATTCATCTTCCCATATATATACGGAAAGACCGTTCTTCAGCTTGAACGCCTTCAGTCCTTGTCCGAAGGAGGGCAGGGAAATGATAAGGGTAGTCAGCAGAAGAAGTGACTTAAATTGAAATGATTTCATAAAATAAAGTGTTTTTATGTAATAAAAGTGTTTTCCTATATGTAGGCAAAGCTATAAAAAAATCACGTAACATTTACGAAATCTTCGGAAAAATGATAGTTTTCAGTATATAATATCACCCGTAAACTATCAGAGAGGGGGGGTAAACTGTCAAATGATAGTTTTCACCCCTAATAAAAACCGTATTCCGTCCCCCGGGGCTTCAAATCTTCCTTATACTTGCAATCGTAAAACCTAAACCATTATTAACTATTTAAAAATTGAGCAAAGTATGAATACTTACAGTTTTAGAAAAGATTTGCTTGCAGTGCAAGAAGAACTGCTTCGCTTTGCATACAAGTTGACAGCCGACCGGGAAGAAGCGAATGATTTGTTGCAAGAGACATCTCTCAAGGCTTTGGATAACGAAGACAAATTTGAACCCGACACCAATTTCAGAGGTTGGATGTATACCATTATGCGCAACATCTTTATCAATAATTACCGGAAAATAGTTCGCGAACAGACTTTTGTGGACCAGACGGACAATCAGTATCACCTCAGCATGCCCCAGGACTCTGGTTTTGCCAGTACCGAGGGTGCCTACGACCTGAAAGAAATGCATCGCATCGTCAATGCCCTTCCACGCGACTATAAAGTCCCTTTCTCCATGCATGTGTCCGGTTTCAAGTACCGCGAGATTGCCGAACGCCTCGGCCTTCCGCTCGGAACGGTGAAAAGCCGCATCTTCTTTACGCGCCAGAAGTTGCAGGATGAATTGAAAGATTTCATCTGATAATAATTTGATAGTAGCAATATGATATATAACATATTGCTTATGATGAATTTTTAAGGGTTATTCTTGACTATATGTCGGAATAATCCTTTATATTTGTATATGTTAAGTTAACCGAAGGAAAATCTCTTATTATTGACTATGATGAAAAAGGAAATTAAATTCAGTCTTGTTTACCGGGACATGTGGCAGTCGTCCGGTAAGTATCAACCCCGGGTAGACCAGTTGGTACGTATTGCTCCGTTGATAGTTGAAATGGGTTGTTTTGCACGCGTTGAAACAAACGGAGGAGCTTTTGAGCAGGTAAACCTTCTGTATGGTGAAAATCCCAACAAGGCTGTACGCGCCTTTACCGCACCTTTTAGGGAAGCAGGCATACAGACGCATATGCTCGACCGCGGGCTAAATGCACTGCGCATGTATCCCGTTCCGGCAGATGTGCGCCGGCTGATGTACAAGGTGAAGCATGCCCAGGGTGTGGACATTACCCGTATCTTCTGCGGATTGAACGAGACGCGGAATATAATTCCTTCTATCAAATATGCTCTGGAAGCGGGCATGATACCGCAGGCTACGCTCTGCATCACGTATTCTCCCGTCCATACGGTGGAATACTATGCCAGTATTGCCGACCGGTTGATTGAAGCCGGGGCACCTGAAATCTGCTTGAAGGATATGGCGGGCATCGGACGTCCGGGTATGCTGGGACAGCTTGTCAGAACCATTAAGGAGAAGCACCCCGATGTGCTGATACAATACCACGGGCATAGCGGTCCCGGACTTTCCATGGCTTCCATTCTCGAAGTCTGTGAGAACGGTGCCGACATCATCGATGTGGCGATGGAACCCATGTCGTGGGGCAAGGTTCATCCGGACATCATCTCCGTGCAGGCCATGCTGAAAGACCTGGGTTTCCAAGTGCCCGACATAAACATGAAAGCCTACATGAAAGCCCGTGCCATGACGCAGGAGTTCATTGACGAGTTCTTGGGTTATTTCATGGACCCCACCAATAAACATATGTCCTCACTCTTGCTGAAGTGCGGTTTGCCGGGTGGCATGATGGGCTCCATGATGGCCGACTTGAAGGGAGTGCATTCCGGCATCAACATGATACTGCGCGGTAAGAACGAGCCGGAACTCAGTCTGGACGACCTGCTCGTCATGCTGTTCGACGAAGTGGAATATGTATGGCCCAAGCTGGGTTATCCTCCTTTGGTGACTCCTTTCAGCCAGTATGTGAAGAATGTGGCTTTGATGAACCTCATGCAGCAGGTAAAGGGAGAGGAGCGTTGGACGATGATAGACAACCATACGTGGGACATGATTCTGGGCAAGAGTGGACGCCTCCCCGGTACTTTAGCGCCCGAGATAGTGGAACTGGCTAAGTCCAAAGGCTTTGAGTTCGTGGATACGGACCCGCAGCTGAACTACCCGGATGCTCTGGATACATACCGGAAAGAGATGGACGAAAACGGTTGGGAATATGGCGATGATGACGAGGAACTCTTCGAGCTTGCCATGCACGACCGGCAGTATCGCGACTATAAATCCGGCGTTGCCAAGAAACGTTTTGAGGATGACCTGCAGCGTGCCAAGGATGCGGCGATGGCCAAAAACGGATACTCGGAAGAAGAAATCAAGAAGCTGAAGCGTGCCAAGGCAGACCCGATAATCGCGCCTTCCAAGGGGCAAGTGCTTTGGGAGGTTTCCGTCGAAGGTCCTTCTTCTGCTCCTTTCATCGGACGCAAGTACCAGCATGATGAGGTGTTCTGCTACATCTCTACGCCGTGGGGCGAATACGAGAAGATATGGACCGGATTTACCGGACGTGTGGTGGAAGTCTGTGCCAAGCAAGGGGATGTGGTCAATAAAGGGGATGTGATTGCTTATATCCAGCGAAGTGATATTTTTGCATAAAGTGGAGGATGACTGTTTTTCAGTCATCCTTTATCATCCAGCCATTTCTTGATGGTTTCCTTCAGCACTTCTTGAGTGAAGGGTTTGGTAAGGAAGTCGTTGCAACCTGCTTCCAGGGCAGCTTGCTTGTCGTGCTCGTAGGCATAGGCCGTAAGGGCGATGATGGGGACGTCCGGTACCAGTTCACGGATGATGCGAGTGGCGTCGATTCCGCCAAGGTTGGGCATTTTCATGTCCATCAAGATGAGGTCGGGGTGGACTTCCTCGAACATCGTTACGGCTTCCATGCCGTCTTTGGCATGTTTCAGCCGATAGAGTCGGCCTAAAATGGCGTTAATTAGGATGAAGTTGCTTTCTGTATCTTCGGCAATCAGGATGGTCTTGGAAGGAGGGGTAGGGAGTGCTCCGACCTCTTCATTCTTCGGGGAATCTCCGGGGGCTGCATTTTTGCCCCTCTGCTCTGTGGAGTGTGTCTCTGCTGTCGTTTCCTGGTTGTCCTCTTCTTTCTTTTCCGCCTCTGTTTTGCTGGTGGATTCCAGCGGGAGAACAAAAGTAAATGTGGTGCCTTTACCCACCTCTGAAGTGACGGATATGTTGCCACCCAGACGTTCGATGATGGTTTTGCAGATAGAAAGTCCCAATCCGGTGCCCTGGGCAAAGTTGTTCACCTTGACGAAACGTTCGAATATCCGGTCCACCTTGTCCGGTGCAATGCCCATACCCGTATCGGTGACGTGGAATGCTACATACTTGCCTTCCCGGCGATACCCGTAACTGATGTGCCCGGTGGTGGTGAACTTGAAGGCATTGCCTATCAGATTGGAAATGACCTGGAAAATCCGGTTCTTGTCTCCGTCAATCACGATATTCTCGTCAGAGGGTTCGTATATCAGTTCCACTCCTTCGGGACAGCGGAAAATATGTGCGTCGTGTATCTCCTTGCAGAGTGGATGGAGGCGTACGGGCGTGATGGTGAACTCCACGATGCCCGATTCTATTTTTGATAAGTCGAGGATTTCGTTAATGAGCTGGAGCAGGCGTTCGTTGTTCGATTCCACTATTTCGTAATAGCCTAGCCGTTCTTCCTCGTCGGTACTTTCGGCAATAATTCGTGAGAAGCCTACAATGGCATTGAGCGGTGTGCGTATCTCGTGGCTCATGTTGGCGAGAAAGGCAGATTTGAGCCGGTCGGAGGTCTCGGCTTTCTCCTTGGCTACGAGCAGTTCCCGTTTCATCTGTTCCATTTCCGTGATGTCCCATTCGATGTTCAGCAGGATGGGGGAGAAGTCGTTGCTTTCAATCTTCATCTTCCGTTTGTCCAGATAGATGGGATTTCCGTTTCCGTCGCGTTCTTCCGCAATCCAGTGCATCTCTTTGCCGGTTCTGGCTATTTCGATGTCTTGCGCCCTCTTTTCCTGAGCAGTCTCCAGAGGATAAAAATCGAAGTCGTCCTTTCCCAATGCCTCTTGTATGGGGATTTCGCGGTTATATGATTCGCGGTTGCGGTAGAGGTATTTGAAGTTGTTGTTGATGTCCTTCACGACAATGCCTGCCGGGAGGTTTTCGATGATTTTGTCCAGAATCTGGTTGAACTGTTTGATTTGCTGCTCATGCCGGATGCGTGTCGATACGTCTCTTCCGAATGTCCAGATGGTTCCTTCCCCTTTGTCGCTTGTCACCCAATAAGCGTTTCCTTCAATGGCGAGTACTTCCGGACGCTTGGGCAGCGGATGGTAGACGATGTATCCGTGGTTCGTCTCTCCACGTTTGACACGGTTGGCAAACTCTTTCCAGGATGTTTCATCCCTGCCGTATGAGGGCAGGTCGTATATCTTCATCCGGGTGATGTCTTGGCCATTACCGATGCCATGCCGTTCCTTGAAGCAACGGTTGCAGAATATCAGCGTGCCGTCTTCGTGTGCCGAATAAATGTCCTCGGTGGAGTTGTTGATGGCATGTGTCAGCAGATTGATGTCGTTGCGCCGTTTCTGTATGTCGGTAATGTTCTGTATGTATCCTTCTATAGTGACATTCCCGTCTTTCTGCCGTTCGCGGGCAAACGCTTTGAGGCGGATATAGAAAATGTTTCCTTTGAGGAAGATGCGGTAGTCCACGCTGTTTTCCATCTTGCCTTTCAGATTCTCTTTCATCCAGCCGGTAAAGCTTTTCCGGTCTTCAGGAAGGATAAGTTCCAGATAATTGTCCATATTGATGTGCTGCACCTCTTCCGAACACATGATACCCGTATGGCCTGCATAACAGAATATGCGGGTCTGGGTATCGTATTGCCAGTTTCCGATGAGGGCGGCCTTTTGTATTTCGTTGAGCTCGTGGTTTTTCTTTTCGAGTTCCAGTTTGCGCTGGCTGCGTTCTGTGATGTCGCGGTACTGGCAGAGGACCATGCCGTCGTACGGGTACATGATGCATTTAAAGTAATAGGTAGTGTGACCCAGTGTCATTTCGTAATTATGGACTGAACGTACCTTTTGCGTCAGTACCTTCTTGAACTCCGGATATACTTGGTAGTAAGTGGACGGCGGTATCAGTTGGAACAGATTCTTGCCCAGCAGCTTTTCTTCCTTCATGAACCAAAGGTTTACATTGTGCACTGCGATGTCCATGCAAATGCCGTCCCGGTTCAGAAGGAGCATGGTATCTGACGTCAGCTTCAACAGTCTCTCGGCGTTTTCAGCTTGTTTCAAAATGTTTTTCATTCTTACAGTATTAGTTTCATGCCCTTCTGGCCTTCTCCCATGCGCCGCTTGCATTGCCTGTGCGCTTGTGCAGGTAGTTGAATCCTCGTATGACGTTGACGTTCATGAAGAGGAAATAGTAGGGGATGAAAAGTATCTTGTTTTTTATATGCTTCATTGAAAGGTAGTACCCCCAACTTCCCATGAGGTAGAAAAGAGCTTGTAACAGCCAGATGATGGCATACAGTAATGGCGTGCTTGTCGTAAAGATGAGAATTGTGTTGAGGGGAAGCAATAGGAACAATAGGATAGGAGTGAGCGACCAGCGCAGCACCCGGTGGGAAATATATTGGAAACAGAATGTGCCGTAACGGAATGGGTTGAGCAGCGGACGCAGCCGCCAGATGGATTGCAAGCCCCCGGCAGCGATGCGCACCTTGCGCTTTTCTTCTTCGCGCATGTCTGCCGAGCCGCTTTCTACGGCATAGGCATTGGCACAATAGGCAATGGTGTGTCCCTGCATGACGATGCGCAGGGAGAGTATGAAGTCGTCGAGCAGCGTATCTGTCTGCATTTCCTCGAACAGCTCGCGGCGCACGGCAAACAGTTCACCCGCTGCGCCTACTGCCGAATAGAGGCGTGCGTCGAGCGCTTTGAGGGTGGATTCGTATTTCCAGTATAGCCCTTCTCCCCCCGAGGCAGCATTGTCCTTGCTTTGCACGGCGATACGTTTTTCGCCTGCCACGCATCCCACTTTAGGGTCGGTGAAGGCGTGCACTATCTCCCGCAGGGCTTCGCGGTTGAGGTGAGTATTGGCATCGGTGAACACGACAAGGGGCGTTTCTACGAAATGTATACCGCGGTTCAGGGCGGCTGTCTTGCCTTGGCGTTGGGGTTGGTGGAGGACGATGGCTTGCGGCCAGTGAGAGAGGCGTTCGTTGGTATGGTCGTTGCTGCCGTCGGTCACCCAGAGGATGCGTAGCTTGTCGGCGGGATAATCCAGCTCCAGGCAGTTGCGCATTTTTTCATCCACTACATCTTCTTCGTTGTAGGCGGCGATAAATAGCGTCAATGGGGGTAAAGCATCGTCGGCAGGCATCGGACGGGGCGCAGGCTTACGGAAACATTCTTTTATCTTGACCAGGATATATAATAGTATACCATATCCTATATAAGTATAGAACACTATGAATAAACTTATCCAGAAGAGTACTTCAAAGGCTTTCATGTATCCGCTCGTTTGCTTTCTTTTTTGATAAAAAGAAATGTGATTGCCAAAAGTATGGATAATCTTTTACCGATGCAAGAAAAAGAAAAGAAAAATAAAATGTTTGTTTCTCAAGGGGTAATGTTTGTTTCTCAAGGTGTTTCGATGTTATAAGGAAGTGGGCTTCCTATAGAGGTGAGCTTGAATAACCTTTTGAGTGAGAGGAGATTAAAGGCTTTCAATCATCATTCTCCATAGGAAAGGGATGGGCAGGTAGGCAGGGCGTTACTCAAAACGCTTCTGTCATATTGAAGTAAAACAACATCTGGTTGTTTACCGTGTTTTTGCCTAAATCCAGGCGGACGTTCATGCGTGGCTGTACCTCAATGCGCAGACCTACACCATAGTTGGGCAGTACACCCTCTATCTTGCCGGGAGTGGGGCCCATGAAGCCGCAGCCAGTCCAAGCTACAAACCCTATGTGGTTGAGCATCCGCTTCAGCCAGGTACTGCGGTCGGTATTGAGCATCTGTCTGTACTCTGCCATGACCACATGCGAGGACTTGTCGCGATATTGCCCCATGTAGTAGCCGCGCAGGTCGAAAGGCGTTCCGGTGAGGGCATATTGCGTCAGAGGGACGTCGCCGAACACGTTCTTGGTTTGTGCCGTCCACGCAAGTACCCTGCGCTTGCCCAGTGACTTGTATTGGCGGTAGTCTATCTCCAGGCGGTAGAAGGTCTGGTCGCTGCCGATGAACTTGGCGTACATCATGCCGCGGAAATCCAGATACATGCCACGGTAGGCGTTGGCTGGGACGTCACGGCTGTCGTATGTCAGCAGGAAACCGAGGCCGGAGTTGAAGTTGTTATAGCCATTGGCCGTACCGCCTGCTTCTTTGTACGAAGGTTCGTCCACCAAGAACTTGCCGGGCTCCGTCAAGTGGTCGTAATTGATGTCGATTTGAGGTCCGGCAAAGATATTGCTGTTGCCCAGTCGGAAAAGGAACCAGGGGTTGATTTGCACGCCGCTGTACCGGTATTTGCTGGTACTGTCGCTTCGTACGTAATCTTTATTGGTATTATAGCCGATGCCGTAAAAGTTTTCTTCCGTATTTTTATAGCTGAACTTTCCGAAGATACGGAAACGGTCGCCCTTAAAGAAGAGTTGCGGTTTGGAGAAGAGATTGATGCCACCGTTGAACATGAAGGCGATGGCCATGGGCACTACGGAGCGCAGCTGCGTGGTGTCGCTGGGGTTCATGCGGAAGGTCATCAGGGCGCTTCCTCCCAGCACGGCACCGAAGTCGGGGGTGTAGCTGGGTCCGCCCAGAATATTGTAATGCAGATTCCGGCGCGCTACCTTTTGCTTGCGTAGTTCTTTTTTTGTCAGTGCAGGAACGCTGTCGTTTGTGGCGGCCGCAGTCTGTTCCTGGGCATAAAAGGTGGTGGCGAACAGCACCAGTGCGATAATGCTTAGTATATATCTTTTCATGTCGTACGAAATGTGGGTGCAAAGGAAACTATTTTATCCCGAATAGTTTTCACTGTAATAGATAATAAATCTAAAGATGTCACTAAAATTATCAAAAAAGACATTACTTTTGTCTGCTTCACGAAGCAAGACATCAATAACTAAAAACACATAATCTGAATGAAGAAACGATTTTTATCTGTAATTGTTCTGAGTGCCGCACTGTTCTCTGTGCAGGCACAAGAGGGAAAGGGGGGTATCAGCCCCGAAATGCTTGGACAAATCAAGCAAAGTTATCAAGGCACGGCTGCCGACAAGGCGCTCCGCAATGCCATAGGCAATAATGACATCCGTAAACTGGCACTCAACCAGGAGAATATGCAGGGCATGGATACCCACTTCTCCATCAAGGTAGAATCCAAAGGCATCACCGACCAGAAGTCGTCTGGCCGCTGCTGGCTGTTTACGGGGCTGAATGTGATGCGTGCCAAGACTCTTGCCGAATACGGTTTTCAGTCTTTCGAGTTCTCCGAAGTCTATCCCTTCTTCTGGGACCAGTTGGAGAAGGCAAACCTCTTCTTGCAAGGCATCATCGACACCTCCAAGAGTCCCCTGACTGATAAGACCGTGGAATGGCTCTTCCAGCATCCGCTGAGCGATGGGGGTACCTTTACCGGTGTGGCCGACATTGTTTCCAAATACGGCCTTGTTCCCAAAGATGCCATGCCCGAAACAAACAGCAGTGAAAATACCTCCCGCATGGCCAACCTCATCTCTCTGAAGCTGAAAGAGTATGGTCTGCAACTGCGTGACATGGCTGCCGCCGGTGCCAAGCCCGAAGCTCTGGAGAAGGAGAAAACTACGATGCTCGGAACCATCTACCGCATGCTGGTGCTGAACCTCGGTGTACCTCCCACGGAGTTCGACTATGTCCGCCACGATGCCAAGGGTAATCCTGTGGAGACAGAGCATCACACTCCCATGTCTTTCCTTGAGAAATATGGAGACAAACAACTGCTGACCAACTACGTAATGCTGATGAACGACCCCAGTCGCGAGTATTACAAGTGCTATGAAATAGACTATGACCGCCACCGTTACGACGGCAAGAACTGGACTTATGTCAACCTGCCCGTAGAGGACATCAAAGAGATGGCCATTGCCTCCTTGAAGGACAGCACCATGATGTACTTCTCTTGCGATGTGGGCAAGTTCCTGAACTCCGAACGCGGTCTGCTCGATGTGAAAAACTATGACTACGAATCACTGATGGGCACCACCTTCGGGATGGACAAGAAGCAACGTATCCAGACTTTCTCCAGTGGCTCTTCCCACGCCATGACCTTGATGGCCGTTGACTTGAACAAAGACGGAAAGCCCGTAAAATGGATGGTAGAGAACAGTTGGGGAGCCGCTTCCGGTTATCAGGGACATCTCATCATGACCGACGAGTGGTTCAATGAATACATGTTCCGTCTGGTAGTGGAGACAAAGTATGTTCCCGCCAAAGTGATGGAACTGTTTAAACAAAAGCCCGTCTGCCTGCCGGCATGGGACCCGATGTTCGCTGAAGAAAAGTGATGATAAGGATTAGGGGTTAGGGATTAAGGATTAGTGGGCTGCACTATGATTCCGCAGGGTATTAATCCCTAATCCTTAACCCCTAATCCTTGTTCTCGTGTTCGTTAACGAAAGGGATTACGGAAATTTCTCCGTAATTCCTTTCTTTTTTACTCTTTATTCACGTTCTTTTTTGCTACTTTTGCGGCAAATTAATGAAACCATTATTTTAAATAAACGCATGGCAAATGTAATTAAGTTACGTAAAGGCCTTGACATCAACCTGAAAGGCGCTGCTGCCCAGGAACTTGTGTCTGTTAAGGAACCGGGATTCTATTCGCTGGTTCCCGATGACTATACAGGCATCACTCCGAAAGTGGTGGTCAAAGAGCAGGAATATGTGATGGCCGGGGGACCCTTGTTTATCGACAAGAATCATCCTGAATTGAAATTTGTTTCGCCCGTTAGCGGCGTAGTGACAAGCGTGGAGCGTGGTGCACGCCGCAAGGTGCTGAACATCGTCGTAGAGGCTGCCACTGAGCAAGACTATGAGGAATTCGGCAAGATGGACCCGTCCAAGATGAGCGGCCAGCAAGTAAAAGAAGCTCTTTTGCAAGCAGGTATGTTCGCTTTCATCCGCCAACGTCCGTACGACGTTATCGCTGATCCGACGGTAACTCCGAAAGCTATCTTCATTTCGGCTTTCGACAGCAATCCGCTGGCTCCCGATTTTGAATTCGCGCTGAAGGGAGAAGAAGCAAACTTCCAGACGGGACTCGACGCTTTGTCAAAGATGGCAAAGACGTATCTGGGTATTAGTGTAAAACAAAAGTCTGCTGCTCTTGTGCAGGCAAAGAACGTTACCGTAACAGCTTTCGACGGACCACATCCGGCAGGCAACGTGGGTGTACAGATTAACCACATCTCTCCGGTAGTGAAGGGTGAAACGGTCTGGACCATCAGTGCCGAAGCCGTACTCTTCATCGGACGTCTGATGAATACCGGTCGTGTGGACATGACCCGTACGGTGGCTGTAACGGGTTCCGAAGTGTTGAAACCCGCTTATTGCAAGCTGAAAGTCGGCGCTCTGTTGACGAACGTTTTCAAAGGTAACGTGACTACCGACAAAGACCTCCGCTACATCAGCGGCAACGTGCTGACCGGTAAGAAAGTTTCTCCGAACGGCTTCCTCGGCTCTTTCGACAGCCAATTGACCGTTATTCCCGAAGGAGATGAAATCCATGAAATGTTGGGTTGGATTATGCCGCGTTTCAATCAGTTCAGCGTCAACCGCTCTTACTTCAGCTGGTTGATGGGCAAGAAGGAATATGTGATAGATGCCCGTATCAAGGGTGGTGAACGTCACATGATTATGTCCAACGAATACGACCGCGTATTTCCGATGGACATCTTCCCCGAATACTTGGTGAAAGCAATCATTGCAGGTGACATCGACCGTATGGAGGCTCTGGGCATCTACGAAGTAGCTCCCGAAGACTTCGCTCTCTGCGAATTCGTATGTTCTTCCAAAGTGGAAGTGCAGCGCATCGTGCGTGCAGGGCTCGATATGCTTCGTGCCGAAATGGCATAATCGGGGCGTATGGCAAATCGTAAATTGTAAATCGTAAAATCGTAAATATATTAATGAAAGCGTTAAGAAATTATCTCGACAAGATAAAGCCGAACTTTGAGGAAGGCGGCAAATTCCACGCATTTCGTTCGGTGTTTGATGGCTTCGAAACATTCCTGTTCGTGCCCAATGCCACTTCGAAATCGGGAACGCATATTCACGACTCCATTGACAGCAAACGCATCATGTCGATGGTGGTCATTGCGTTAGTACCGGCGCTGCTGTTCGGTATGTATAACGTAGGTTACCAGCATTTCCACGCTACCGGTGCTGCCGGAGGCTTCTGGGAAATGTTCATCTACGGTTTTCTGGCTGTATTGCCAAAAATCATTGTATCTTATGTAGTAGGTCTCGGCATTGAGTTCGTAGTGGCTCAGTGGAAGAAGGAGGAGATTCAGGAAGGTTTCCTGGTTTCCGGTATCTTGATTCCGATGATTGTTCCGGTAGATTGCCCGCTGTGGATTCTGGCGGTGGCTACTGCATTTTCTGTAATTTTTGCTAAGGAAGTATTCGGTGGTACGGGTATGAACGTGTTCAACGTAGCTTTGATTACCCGTGCATTCTTATTCTTTGCTTATCCTACGAAGATGTCCGGTGATGCCGTTTGGGTATCGGGCGACAGTATCTTCGGTCTGGGACAGTCGGTAGATGGTCTGACGGTAGCTACTCCGTTGGGTGCAGCCGCTACCTCGGGCGCCGTTCCGGAGTTCTCCTGGGACATGGTGACCGGCCTTATTCCGGGTTCCATCGGTGAGACAAGCGTTATCGCCATCGCTCTGGGTGCCATTCTGCTGTTGTGGACGGGCATTGCAAGCTGGAAGACGATGTTCTCCGTATTCGTAGGCGGTGCCTTCATGGCATGGGTGTTCAATGCAATCGGTCCCGACACTCCGATGGCACAGATGCCTTGGTACGAACACCTCGTGCTGGGCGGTTTCTGCTTCGGTGCCGTGTTCATGGCTACCGACCCCGTTACATCGGCACGTACAGAGACCGGTAAGTATATCTTCGGATTCCTGATTGGTGCCATGGCTATCATTATCCGTGTGCTCAACCCCGGTTACCCCGAAGGTATGATGCTTGCCATCCTGCTGATGAATATCTTCGCTCCGCTGATTGACTACTGTGTGGTACAGGGCAACATCAGCCGTCGCGAGAAACGTGCAATCAAGTCTAACAATTAAATACCGGAAAAGAAATGAATACCAATAGTAATAGTTATACTATCATTTATGCTTCGGTAATGGTTGTTATCGTTGCATTCCTGCTGGCATTCGTAAGTTCTTCCTTGCGCGAGACGCAGAACAAGAATGTGGAACTTGACACGAAGAAGCAGATTCTTGCTGCACTCAACATCAAGGACGTGAAGGATGCCGAAGCTGAATATAATAAATATGTAAAGGGCGATATGCTGATGAACGTTGACGGTACTCTGACAGAGAATACCGGTGCATTTGCTACCGCTTACGAGAAGGAAGCCAAAGAAAATAACCGTCTGCACGTATTCGTGGCAGAGGTTGACGGTGAGAAGAAATATGTATTTCCCGTTTACGGTGCCGGTCTTTGGGGCGCTATCTGGGGATATGTTGCGCTGAACAGCGACAAGGATACCGTTTATGGTGTTTACTTCTCTCATGCCAGTGAGACTCCGGGTCTGGGTGCCGAAATCGCCAGCACGCATTTCCAGGGAGAGTTCCCCGGCAAGAAAACGTTGGAGAACGGCGAGGTAGTCCTCGGTGTTGTGAAGAACGGCAAGGTAGAGAAACCTGACTATCAGGTGGACGGCATTTCCGGTGGTACCATCACTTCTGTAGGTGTGGATGCCATGTTGAAGGCTTGTCTGAGCAGCTACAAGAACTTTTTAACTAATAATAATGAGGAGGAATAAGAATATGGGACAATTGTTTTCAAAGAAGAATAAAGAAGTATTCTCTACTCCGCTGGGACTGAACAACCCCGTTACCGTGCAGGTATTGGGTATCTGTTCTGCTTTGGCTGTTACTGCCAAACTGGAGCCTGCCATTGTGATGGGTCTTTCAGTGACGGTGATTACAGCATTCTCCAATGTAGTGATTTCACTGCTGCGCAAGACGATACCCAACCGTATCCGTATCATCGTTCAGCTGGTGGTTGTTGCCGCGTTGGTAACTATTGTAAGTGAGATTCTGAAAGCTTTTGCTTACGATGTAAGTGTGCAGCTTTCTGTATATGTAGGTCTGATTATTACCAACTGTATCCTGATGGGACGCTTGGAAGCATTTGCCATGCAGAACGGTCCCTGGGAATCTTTCCTTGACGGTGTGGGTAATGGTTTGGGATATGCCAAGATTCTGGTAATCGTAGCCTTCTTCCGCGAGCTTCTGGGTTCGGGAACGCTGCTCGGTTTCAACATCTTGAACTATGAACCTCTGCAGAAGTTGGGCTATGTGAACAACGGCTTGATGCTGATGCCGCCAATGGCGTTGATTCTCTGCGCTTGCATCATCTGGTATCAGCGTGCACGTCACAAAGAATTGCAGGAAAAGCAGTAATAAATAAATGAAGAATGAAAAATGAAAGAATGAAAAATGGGCTGCTCTGCTGCAGTACAAGTTCTCATTGCTTTAATTCTTTAATTCTTTAATTCTTAATTTATCGAAGAGATATGGAACATTTAATAAGTTTATTCGTCCGCTCTATCTTTGTGGACAACATGATATTCGCGTTCTTCCTCGGTATGTGTTCTTACCTTGCCGTATCGAAGAATGTGAAGACTGCCGTAGGACTGGGTATCGCCGTAACTTTCGTGTTGGTGGTTACGCTTCCGGTCAACTATTTATTGCAGACCAAGGTGCTGGCTGCCAACGCAATCATTGAAGGCGTTGACCTCAGCTTCCTGAGCTTTATTCTTTTCATTGCTGTAATCGCAGCTATCGTTCAGTTGGTGGAAATGATTGTAGAGCGTTTCAGCCCTTCGCTGTATGCTTCACTGGGTATCTTCCTGCCGCTGATTGCTGTAAACTGTGCCATCATGGGTGCTTCCCTTTTCATGCAGCAGCGCATCACGCTGGGTGAGAGCGACCCGAAATTCATCGGTGGCATTGCTGATGCTGTCTCTTATGCGTTGGGCTCCGGTATCGGTTGGTTGCTGGCTATCGTAGGCTTGGCTGCCATCCGTGAGAAAATGGCCTATTCTGACGTTCCGGCTCCACTGAAAGGACTGGGCATCACGTTTATCACTGTAGGTCTGATGGCAATGGCATTTATGTGTTTCTCTGGTTTGAACATCTAAAAGAAAGGAATAAAACAATGGATATGAATATGATATTAGCAAGCATTGGAGTATTCCTCGTGGTTGTCATCCTGCTTGTTGTTATCCTGCTGGTTGCCAAGAATTTCTTGGTGCCTTCGGGTAATGTAAAACTGACTATCAATGGCGACAAGGAACTGGACGTAGCTTCCGGTTCTACATTGCTGAATACGCTGTCTGTAAACGGTGTGTTCCTTTCCTCCGCTTGCGGTGGTAAAGGTTCCTGCGGACAGTGCAAATGCCAGGTAATGGAAGGTGGGGGTGAAATCTTGCCTTCTGAGACTCCGCACTTCAGCCGTAAGCAAATACAAGATCACTGGCGTCTGGGTTGCCAGGTGAAAGTGAAAGGCGATATGGCCATCAAGGTTCCCGAAAGCGTACTGGGCGTAAAAGAGTGGGAGTGCGAGGTTATCTCCAACAAGAATGTGGCTACGTTCATCAAAGAGTTCATCGTTGCTTTGCCCAAAGGCGAGCACATGGATTTCGTTCCGGGTTCTTATGCGCAGATTAAGATTCCTAAATATTCGATGGATTATGACAAGGACATCGACAAGAGCCTTATCGGTGATGAGTATCTGCCTGCATGGGAGAAATTCGGTCTGCTGGGCTTGAAGTGCCGCAATGACGAAGAAACCATCCGTGCTTACTCTATGGCCAACTATCCTGCCGAAGGCGACCGCATTATGCTGACGGTACGTATCGCTACGCCTCCGTTCAAGCCGAAAGACCAGGGACCGGGCTTCATGGATGTAATGCCGGGTATCGCTTCTTCTTATATCTTTACACTGAAACCGGGTGATAAGGTAACCATGAGTGGCCCTTACGGAGACTTCCATCCGATATTCGACTCCAAGAAGGAGATGATGTGGGTCGGTGGTGGTGCCGGTATGGCTCCGTTGCGTGCACAGATTATGCACATGACGAAGACACTGCACACTACAGACCGCGTGATGAATTACTTCTACGGTGCACGTGCATTGAATGAAGTGTTCTATCTGGAAGACTTCCTGCAGATTGAAAAGGATTTCCCCAACTTCAAGTTCCATCTTGCACTGGACCGTCCCGATCCGGCAGCCGATGCAGCGGGCGTGAAGTATACTCCGGGCTTCGTACACAACGTAATTTACGAGACTTACTTGAAAGACCACGAAGCTCCCGAAGACATCGAATACTACATGTGCGGTCCCGGTCCGATGTCGAAAGCTGTTGAGAAGATGCTCGACGACCTCGGTGTTCCGGCTCAGAACCTGATGTTCGATAACTTTGGCGGATAATCTTCCTTGTCCGTCTTGAGATAAAAAAAACTCCGGCTTGTCCTTCAGGGCTTTGCCGGAGTTTTTTGTTCGGGGCATTTCCTCTCTAATGAAAGAAAGTGGAGTGGATTCTTCGTCGCTTTTTCTTTATTCCTTGATATGAATCAGTGCATTTGCCAGAATGGCTGTTACTTCTCCGGTGGTAATTCCTGTTGACACAGACCTCGTATGAATGGTTCTTGGTGAAGGAGAATGCGGTCTTTCAGAGTTTTCATGTTGGATGTTTTATTGAATGTTATCGTTTTCCTCTTCTGTTTCTTCTTGAATGGTGTCTTTGGGCAGCAATCTTGGAGAAATGCGTTTCTTGGGAGTGAGGCTCATGCCTTTCAGCATTTCGGCCTGGCGTACTACACTGCCGTTACCGTCCGAGAGCTGGTTGAAGGCTTTATCGTAATCCCTTTGCAGGCTGGCCAGCCGGTCGCCGATACCGAGGAAGGTGTCGGTAAAGCCTGCGATTTTTTCATATAAGATGGTGCCGCGCTTGATGATGGCCTGCACATTCTTTACCTGGTTCTCCTTCTTCCAAAGGTCGAGCGAGAGGCGCAGGGCGCTAATCAGGTTGGTGGGGCTCATTAGTACCACCTTTTTGTTGTAGGCATATTCCCAGAGGTGGGCATCGCTTTGGATGGCGAGGAGGTAGGCACCTTCGGTGGGAATGAACATCATAACGAAATCCGGTGATTGGGCGTCGTAATGCGAGTAGTCTTTATGGCTGAGCTCGTCGATGTGGGAGCGGACAGATTGCAGGTGTGCTTTCAGGAAGTGTGCCTGCTCCTCCTTGCTTTCGGCAGAGGTGTAGGCAGCATAGGCAGTCAGCGACACTTTGGAGTCGATAATCATTTCCCGTTCGTCGGGGTATTTCACGATGATGTCGGGCTGCATCTTCTGCCCGCTTTCCTCGTTGATGATGGCTTCGCCCCGTTCGTCTTTTAGAAACTCCTGGCGGAAGTAGTGTTCGCCTTCAATCAGTCCGGAGGCTTGTAACAGACGTTCCAGAATCATTTCGCCCCAGTTGCCTTGCATCTTGGAGTCTCCTTTCAAGGCACGAGTCAGGTTGTTGGCATCTTCGCTGAGGCGGTTGTTCAGTTCCACCAGTTCCTTGATGCGTTCACCCAGCGAGAAGCGTTCTTTGGCTTCGGTGCTGTATACTTGTTCCACCTTTTGGCGGAAGTCCTTCAGGTTATCGCCCAGCGGACGGAGCAGATTGCCCAGGTGTTCGGCATTCAGCCTGGTAAAGTCTTCGGCTTTGCTCTGGAAGATACGGTTGGAGAGATTCTCGAACTCGGTGTTCATGCGCTTGTGCAACGCTTCGGCTTCTTCCTTCTGCAGCTTCAATAATTCTATTTCCTTCTTTGTCCCGCTGATTTCCGCCCTCAGTGCGGCAGACTTGCGGTCTGCCGCCAGATAGCCGACTACGGTTCCGATGATTATCCCTATAATCAGTAATACTATCTCCATAAGTGTTTTGAAGTTTCCGCCTTATTGTGTCAATATTTCGTTTCCGTCTTCAGTAATCAGGATTTGGCTTTCCCATTGGGCAGAAGGCAGTCCGTCGTCTGTGCAGACGGTCCATCCGTCGGCTTCGTCGATAAAGACTTCGTAGCTTCCCATGTTAATCATCGGTTCGATGGTGAACGTCATGCCCGGCACTATCAGCATGCCCGTACCACGTTTGCCGAAGTGTTCCACATCCGGTTCTTCGTGGAACTTGACGCCGCAGCCATGTCCGCAGAGGTCGCGTACCACGCTGTATCCGTTCTTTTCCGCATGCTCCTGGATGGCGGCGCCTACGTCACCGAGGCGTGCCCAGGGCTGTGCGGTCTGTATGCCTATGTCACGGCATTCTTTGGTGACCTGTACCAGTCTCTGCATGTCGGGGCTGACTTCGCCAATCATGAACATGCGTGATGCGTCGGCAAAGTAACCTTTGTAAATGGTGGATACATCGACATTTACAATGTCACCGCTTTTCAGGAATTCCCTGGTGCTGGGAATGCCGTGGCACACTACATCGTTGATGCTGGTGCACACACTTTTGGGGAAGCCTTCGTACATGAAGGGGGCGGGGATGGCGTCGTGGTCTGTGGTGAAGCAATACACCATATGGTCAATTTCAGCTGTGGACATGCCTTCGCGAATGTTCTCGGAGAGATAATCCAGCAGGGCCGTGTTGATTTTGGCGCTTGCGCGGATACCGGCCAACTGCTCCTCGGTGCGGAGTGCGCTTCGCATCGGCAGTTTATATCCTTCTTTCTTATAATGTTGAATTTTGGCTTCTACTTCGTCGGAATAGTTTTTAGGAGTAAACCGGACTCCTTTCATGAACTTTTTCATTGTCTTTTCTTTTTTATGAGACTGCAAAAATACACAATAATGCAGGTGCTTGTACTATCAAGAGCCGAAAAAACATTCGTTTTCTTTATCCCGATACCAGCTTAGAGGGTATTCACCACTTCTATTTCGCTTCTTGAACTGTCTATCCTCCGTACTTGTATCTGGGTCTTTATGCGCTCTTTCAGTCCTTCCACGTGACTGATGATGCCTACCTTCTTGCCGCCCATCTGGTGCAGTTTTTCCAATGTGTCCATAACGGTGTTCAGGTAGTCGCTGCTCAGTGTGCCGAAACCTTCGTCGATGAACAGTGTGTCTACCGAGAGGCTCTGGCGGCTGAGGGAAGAAAGTCCGAGGGCAAGTGACAGAGATACTAGGAAGCTTTCGCCGCCCGATAAGGTGCATGCCGGACGTGCCGAGCCTCCTTGATGGAAGTCGCGCAGCAGGATGGTGAGCGAACCGGCCTGGCACTCCAGTTCGTAGCGGTCGGTCAAGCGTTGCAGATAGAAATTGGCGCCTGCCAGCAGTTCTTTCAAGACGAAGCTCTGGGCTATGTTGCGGAAGTTCTTTCCCCGTTCGTCACCGAAGTGGCGGCAGAGGCGGTCCCACTTCAGATACTCTTCGCGCAGCCGGTCGGCACGTTCCTTTTCTTCCTTTATCCGGTCGATGTTGCGGGTGTTTTCTTCCAGGCGTAACTTCTGCTGGCCGATGGATTGGTTGCCGGCGGTTATCTTTTCTTCGAGATTCGCGATGAGTGCATCCAGGGTTTTGAGGTTTTCGTTTTCTTCTATTTCGGGCTTCCGGTTGATGTGCTCTTCCACTTGTCCGGTGGCCAGATGAAAGGAGGTCGATGCAGCTACTTCTTCCTCTTTAAGTGTCTGCAATGAGGCACGTAATGCTTCTATCCGGGAGCCGGACCAAGCGGATAGGACGGTGATACGCTCCTCGTCGAGAGTGGGGTTGGCGGCATAGAACCCGGTTAAATCCTTTTGCAGCCTTGCCATCTGGTCTGCGGTGGAGGATATGCTTTGTTTCAGTCCGCTTGCTTGTGTGTTCAGATTATTCCAGGCAATCCCCAGGTCCTTGATTTCCATTTCCTGTGTTGCTGCAGGTGCGTTGCGCCAGTCGGGGAATGCGGCATCGATGCTTTCCCTGTTGATGTTTATCCCTTCCAGCTCTTTGTGGATAAGGGCAATGGCGGATTTCAGTTCTCTTTGTTTTTCCTGCGCCAGACGGTAGTTGCGCGTAGCTTGCGTCAGGCGGTCAATAAAGGAGAGGGGGGAGTTCTTCCATTCCGTGTTCCATCCTTCCCAGAGGATGTGGGGAGTGACGCGGTCCATGGTGGCACGTATGTTCTCCTTTTCGTTGGCGGTGAGCGACTTGTAATTGACGATGCTGTTTTTCAGCTCATTCAGCACTCTGTCGGCAGAGTTGAAGGCTTGGCGTGCAGCGTCCACATGTTTTTGGCATTCGTCCTTTTGCCGTTGCAGAGCTATGATTTGTGCGCTGAGCTTTTGAACTTCCGTGAGCTTTTCGTTCAGTTTGTCTGCTTCCAGCTTGTTCTCTTCCAGTAGCTTCTTCAGGGTTTCGCCGGTGGTTGTGGAGAGGCCGACGCCGTTGCATTGGGCGCATTTGGCCTGTGCGTCAGTGTGGGCAAGGTTGTAGCTCCGGAGCGCTCTTGCTGTGGACTGACGGGCATTCTCTGCCAGCGTTCCGTAGGTATTGGATTCTGTCCGGTTGTTGTTCAATGCCTGCTCGGTTTCCTTGTATTCTTTCTCTTTTGTTTCCAGGGAGGTGCGTATGGGAGCAAGGACAGACTGGAAATCTTCATCTTTGCAAAGCGATTTTATTTCTTGTCCGCACACGGGGCAAGTATCCCCGACGACAAGCCGGGAGCGTGTTTCCTTTGCCCACTCTTCTACGGCTTCCTTTTGCTTGTCGTAGAGGGTGCGGATGTCATCATAACTTGTTTTCTTGCTGTCGAATGCCGTTTGCAGGAGGACGTATTGCTTTTGGCACGCCTCCACTTTGGCGTTCAAAGCCTTTTCGTTTTCCTTTGCCTCGTTCAGTGTCCTTTCCGTTTCAGCCAGTAAAGACAAGGCGCTCAAGGCTTGTAGCAGGTTCTCCCGTCCGGCATCGAGTTTGTTTTTCTTGTCTTGCAGGGCAGGGCGGTCCATGGTTTCAAGCTGCTTGTTCCGGAGGTTTATTTCGTTTTGCAATGTATGGTTCTCTTGTTCTTTCCGGGTGAGGGCAGCTTCCTTGTCGGTACGCTCCTTGACTTTTACGGGTTGTTGCGCGGCAAGTCTTTCAAGGTGCGCGTTGTAGGTGCCGATGCGTGTTTGGGCATCGAGTGCGGATTTTAGGCCGGTAATGATGGATTGGCTTTGCTCGAACATGGGCAGTAAGGGCAAATGCTCTTGCAAGTACTTCTCGGCACGATGCAGCTTGTCTTCTTGCTCTTTCAGGAAACCGCATAGCCACTTGCTTCCTCCGTCCAGCCGGGCAAAGGATGCTCTTAACATTCCGGCTTGTGCATAGTTCTGTTGTTGTTGCTGTTGCTGCTGTTTCAAGGTAGAGAGCCAGTTGCGGGCATCGGCGGTGGCGTTCCATTCCTTAATCAGCAGTTCTTTCTGTTTGAATTCGTCCGATTGCAGTTGCGCTTGCTTCCCTTCCCACATCTTCTTTTGCTGTTCACGGGTGAGGAGGAGTTCGGAGTATTTCTTCAGCCAGTCCCGTTTTGCGAGGGCGGTAGTTTTCTGCTCATTGGCTTCCTTGACTCCGGCATTTTGCGTGGCTATGGCTTCCTTGATTGCAGTGACTTCTTCTTCTGCCAGGATGTGGATGCCTTCCAGCTTCCGGTTCTGGTTTTCGTATTCCGTCCGTCTTTCCTTGGTGGCGGCATATATTTCGGCACCTATTTCGGAGTAGATACTTGTACCGGTCAGCTTTTCCAGAATATCCGATTTTTCGCTTTCCTTGCTTTGCAGGAACTTGGTGAAGTCGCCTTGCGCCAGCATGGTGGTGCGGCAGAATTGTTCGAAGGTCAACCCCACTGCAGCTTGTATTTCCGCCTTTATCTCATTCTTTTTGTTGAGCTGTGCGCCGCTTTTATTGTTTTCCAGTGTCCAGCGCACATCCTGCACGGCTCCTGAAATCTTGCGGTGTGCCCGCGCCACGTACCATCGGGCGGTGTAGGGCATTTCGTTTGAGCCGGTAAACTCCAGCTCCGTCCATGCTTCACTGGTGTTACGGCGCATCAGTTGTCGGCTGTCGTTGATGGCAACATCTTCCTTTTTGGCAGAGAAAGTCTGGCTCAGGTCTTTGTATTTTTCGTTCTCGGCATGGTCCATGCGGGGCGTTTCGTTGTAGAGTGCCAGGCAGATGGCGTCGAGAATGGTTGTCTTCCCTGCACCCGTCTCGCCGCAGATAAGGAAAAGGGATTCCTCGCTTAGCGGTCCGTTCTCAAAGTCGATGACGGCATCTTCTATGGAGGCAAGGTTCTTTATGGTGAGTTTCTGGAGTTTCATGTTCCGGACAAATGATTAGGAGTTGTTCTTGCTTTTCACTTTTTGCATGACAGTCTCCATCAGCTGGCAAAGTTCTGGGTCCATCTCTTCTCCTTCGGTTTCGCGGTAGTAGAGTCTGGCTATTTCCAGGGGAGACATTTCCTGCATCTCTTGGATGGAGATAGGCTTGCTCTCGTCAGTGTCGGCCTGCCGCTCTCGGGTAGTCTTGATGTAGCAATATTTGCATGCCTTGCCTTTGGCGGCGTTCGAGGCTTTTTCGTTGCAGTCGGGGGGCAGGTAGCCTTTTGTCAGCACATTCAGACGGAGGTATGCAGGTTTCTCTTCCGGATATTCTTCCAGTAATTTCAAGGCGTCTTCGAAAGGTGTCGGGTCATGGGGAAGTGTGACGAGCGGAATCGGATTTTCAATTTCCCTTGTACTGATTTGTGGTTCTGCCCCTTTCTCCAACTCGATGATGGAGATGGAGTGCGGATAGGTTTCGTCGAAGCTGACGGGGAGGGGAGTGCCGCAATAGCGTGCGTGGTGATGACTGCCTTTGATGTCCTGAGGGCAATGGATGTGTCCGAGTGCCAGGTAGTCGTATCCTTCTCCCATAGCGCTGAGGGGAACATACTCTATTCCGCCAATACTCTCATCGTGCCCGCTACGGTCGCTGCCTTCAATGGAGAGATGGGCCATGAGGACGACGGGAAGCTGTGCCGTATTCCGTTTCTTCACTTCGTCCAGCAGTGCCTGGAAGAAGCGTGCCTGTCGTTGGTCGCGCGGTGTTTCAGTGTCCAGCAGGGGGAAGTTTTGCGGATAGACGTGGGGCACGGCAATGACGTAGCCTATTGTCTTTTTTTCATTGTTTATCTCGATGATGTGCTTGTCCAGATTCACTTCCTCGGCTGTACGTTCGATGTTTCCCACGACATTCAGGCCGAAGTGCTGCCAGAGGTTGCTGTCTATCTCCAATTTGGAGCTGCTGTCGTGGTTTCCGGCGGTGACTACGATGGCCATTCCGGGGCAGGCTTGATGGATGTTCAGCATGGCGTCGGTGTACATCTTCTGCGTGGCGGCAGCGGGAGAGGAGTAGTGGTAGATATCTCCGCTTACCACCATGGCGTCGGGCTGCTCTTCGGTTACTATGCGGGTGAGTTGCCGTAGGAAGGATTGCTGCTCGGCGGTGCGGTCGTAGTTGTAGAGGGTGTGTCCCAGGTGCCAGTCGCTGGTATGTAGTATTTTCATTGTTTTTGTTACTTCAATGGATGTGGGTTATGGTTTCCTTAGAATATAAATCTTGTGTGTTCCTCGTCCTTTGTAGTCGATGCCCGATTCGGGATTGGCTATCCATTCGCGCAACTCGCGGGAGGCGGCGGACTTCAATAAGCCGGTCAGTTGGCAATAGTCGGCTTGGGTCATGAAGCTGTTCTTTTCCAGGTATTTTTTTGCCCGTTCCAGCCGTTCCTGCGGAGAAAACACTTGTGAGGAGCGTTGGAATTTGTCGGTGGAACGTTTCAGGTGGCAATGGCGAGCAGTACGGTACAGTAGTTCCTTGTCCACCTTGAAATGTATGTCCTTCAGGCAGATGCTGACGGCGTTTCGCTTGGTGTCTCCTTCTTCGCCCGTCTCCCGTTCACGGTCTTGCCGCAGACCGAGGGCAGGGGTGAATACTCCTAAGTTGTCAATCTTCACGGAGTAACCTTGCCCCATTTGGTAGGCTATTTCGTCGGTGATGGCTTGCACCAGTCCGATGATGTCTCCTCGTGTGAAGGATGAGGCGTATGCTATCTTTTCGGTGATGGTTTCCAAGTCCACCTGCCCGTATAGTTTCATTCGTGGGTAGAGGATGCGTTTGCCGTCTTCTCCCGGCAGGTTCAGTTCCTGCATGTTGTATTCTGCCATGATGGTAGCGTTGTTATGAGGTTCGTTTGTTTATTGGGGCTTACAGAGTTTGTCCCAAGGTTGCGGATGTGTATGCCAAGGTTGGGGATTTCTATCCCAAGGCTTGGGATAGACAAACCAAGGGCGAAGGTAATTCTTTATCTCTATACTTGCAAACTTTACTATTAGTAGTTAGGAAGTTTTTTATTGGTAGTCGGGAAGTTTTTTGTTATAGGTTTGAGAGAGGAATTGAAAAAAACGTTATCTTTGTTACATAAGAGAAGTGCATGAATGATGAACAAAACTAAAATTAAGCGATATATGAAACATTATCCGGACTTATTATTGTTGTTTGCCTTATTGTCCGTTACCACAATGATTAAAGCACAAATATCGATAAGACCTTATAGCGAATGGGAAGCAACCCAGTTTGTTGCAGTGAACGGACATCAGCCCGAAGACTATGTAACGCCAGATAATAATTGGGAAATACTATACAATTTACGGACTCCACGTACTCAAGCCGAACTTCGTGAAATGGGTATTAAATGCTCTGATAGCCAATTATTGTTATTGGAAGTAGGTGGACTTGTCAGTAAAACAAAAGGAAAATGGAAAGCTACTATACCCATTCTCGACAAAGAACAGACCAATTCTCTAAGAAGCTTAAGTAAGGAGATTGCTGAATCCATGTATGTCAAAACAAAGGCAGACTTTATATCATTGGCACAAACTATCAGTGAAATGGGATTCAAGAACAATGTACTCTCACTTGTTTTTTCATACCTTCTGGATGGAAAAATGTGGACAAAGTTAGTCTTGTTTGAGGATGTTGACAATTATACAAGCTGGAGTGGCTGTTACTGGGTATTATACGAATCAAGAAATGGCTTTGCATGCGGTACGAATGGTTTCGGAGAACAGAATTTGATTTTGACTTACATCAATAGCGGCATTGCTCCTGACAACGACATTATGGACCATTGTGCTGATGAAATAGCACAATTCGGAAAAGTAACAGATGCCAAACTCGTTTCTCAGTTAAAACTTTATGGGCTGGTAGATGATAATGGAGATGTATTATTTCCTATTATAAAGAAACGGCAAGACCGCTTTCATCAAATAACTGAAAAATTGGTAAACTCTATCAGTGTGGAACTAAAGAATAATTGTGGCTCCTTAGCAAGCCAATATGGTATTGACAATGAAAAAGTGGCAATGGTGATGCTGTACCATGAAGTCATGTGGGATTTGGTAGATAATCTGATTCAAGATAGGATAATCTTCACTCCAGCTATTTTCAAAGATGAAGAATCGAATAAAGAACGATTGAATGAAGTCGTTTTCTTCATAGAAGGAGGATTAATGCAATAATAATTCGATAGAGAAAAGGACATTTGACTTTGAAGAGTTTTCTGTAAATGTATTTCAAGTGCATAGAAAATAGCCAATTAAAAATAAAGAATTATGTACGAATGGGCCAATGAAATGAACTGTGCCGTAACTGTATGCGACACAAAGGGAATCATCCTATATATGAACGAGAAAGCATGCCGTACGTTTGCCAAACACGGTGACCTGATAGGCAAGAATCTCTTTGATTGCCACAACCCGCAATCGCAAGCCAAGATACGCGAACTGCTGGAGACGGGGGGAGTGAATGCCTACACCATTGAGAAGAACGGTGTCAGGAAAATGATTTATCAGACGGCATGGAAGCAGGACGGAGTGGTCGGTGGCCTGGTGGAGATTTCGATGGAAATACCCGGAGAGATGCCACACTATATGAGAAAATAACAAAATGATATATGATATGAAAACACTTTCTAATTCAGAACTGACAATTAAAGTTTCACCGCATGGAGCCGAGTTATGCAGTATCTTGCATGATGGAAAAGAATATCTTTGGCAGGCAGACCCCGCTTTTTGGAAACGGTATTCTCCGGTGCTTTTTCCCATTGTAGGTAGCGTTTGGGAGAATGAATACCGCCACGAAGGCGTTTCCTATGCATTGACGCAACACGGTTTTGCCCGCGATATGGATTTTGAATTGATGCTTGAACTGGAAGATGAAGTGCGTTATCGACTGGTTGACAGTGAGGAAACACGCAAGAAATATCCTTTCCCGTTTTGCCTTGAGATAGGCTATCGGATAGAGGGAAAGAAGATTGAGGTGCTTTGGAAAGTCATCAATACCGGAACACGCGAAATGCACTTCCAGATAGGGGCCCATCCGGCTTTCTATTACCCGGACTATGATACGGAGACAACGGACCGTGGATATTTCGGCTTTGATAAGACGGAAGGTTTGCACTATATCCTTATCTCCGAGAAAGGATGTGCCGCTCCGGATAAGGAATATTTGCTTGAGTTGACAGATGGCCTGCTGCCTTTGGACATCCACTCCTTTGATAAAGATGCCCTGATTCTGGAAAACAGTCAAGTGAAAGAAGTTACATTATATAATAAGGAGAAGAAGCCCTATCTCAGTCTGTATTTCGACACTCCGGTGGTGGGGTTGTGGTCGCCTCCGGCCAAGAATGCTCCGTTTGTCTGCATCGAGCCGTGGTACGGGCGTTGTGACCGTGCCCATTATAAGGGCGAATATAAGGATAAGGACTGTATGCAGCACTTGGCGCCGGGAGGAGTCTTTAAAGGTGGGTATACAATTGATATAAGATAAAAAATGAAGAAGGATACTGAAAATAATTCGGTATCCTTTTTATTTGGAGAATGCAATGTCATTATCTTTGCGCCCGGTAAAAAATATAGGTTGTTTTTTAAGGTATGAAGAAGAGTCTTATTGCATTGGCGTTCGGCACATTGGGGCTAGGGATTGCCGAATTTACGATGATGGGTATTTTGCCCTATGTGGCTACTGATTTGGGAATCAGCATTCCCGTGGCCGGTCATTTCATTTCTGCGTATGCGTTGGGTGTTTGTTTTGGTGCGCCCATGCTGCTCCTGGCCCGTAAACGCCCGTTGAAGCAGATTCTGCTGGTCTTGATGGCATTAATGATTGTGGGTAATATTTGTGCGTCTATGGCACCCAATTATTGGGTCTTGCTGTTGGGACGTTTTGTTTCCGGGCTTCCTCATGGCGCTTATTTTGGGGTGGCTTCCATTGTAGCGGGAAAATTGGCTGATAAGGGGAAAAGTTCGGAGGCGGTTTCAATTATGATAGCGGGAATGACTGTGGCCAATCTGTTTGGTGTGCCGTTGGGTACTTCGTTGAGCCATACACTGTCTTGGCGTGCCACGTTTCTGCTGGTAGGTGCCTGGGGATTGATAACACTGTACTACATTTGGCGTTGGGTACCGCAGGTCGAAGGACTGAAAGACACGGGATTTAAAGGACAGTTCCGTTTTTTGAAGAAGCCGGCGCCGTGGCTCATATTGGGAGCTACGGCTTTGGGCAACGGTGGCGTATTCTGCTGGTATAGCTACATCACCCCGTTGCTGACTGAGGTTTCCGGTTTTAGTGCGGAAAGCATTACGGCGCTGATGGTACTGGCAGGATTCGGAATGGTTGCCGGCAATCTGGTCAGTGGGCGCATGTCCGACCGGTACACTCCGGGAAAGGTAGGTACGGTGGTGCAAGGGATGATATGTGTTATTTTATTATTGATATTTTTACTCTCGCCCTATCCGTGGTGTTCGGCAATATTGATGACACTCTGTACGGCAGGTTTGTTTGCCGTCTCCAGTCCGGAGCAGGTGTTGATGATTCGTGTGGCCCCTGGAGGAGAAATGTTGGGAGGCGCTTGTGTACAGATGGCCTTCAATTTGGGGAATGCTATCGGAGCCTATATCGGAGGTCTTGCCTTGAGTGGAGGATACCGTTATCCCGCATTGGCAGGCGTACCGTTTGCACTGATGGGATTTATTTTATTCCTTGTCTTCTACAAGAAATTCCAGGATAAGTATTAAGTGTTTCATTTTTTTTGTGTATGTTTGTCCGCAAGTATTAACTAAACTCGATAACTTATGAAGACTTTGAATTATGTGAAGATATTGCTGTTGTGTGTATTTACGATTGGACTGGCGTCTTGTGGGGATGATGTGTATTATACTATGCAGAATAGTGACGACAAATTGTGTGAAAGAACATGGGTTGAAGATTACGAAAGTGATGGTGTTGTGACTGGTGCGTATCAACTAAGATTTTATAAGAAAGATAACAAGGGGCAGGAAGTATCCACAACTTACACTACGGACGGTAAAGTGACTTATGATCGGGAGTTTAATTGGCGTTGGACAGATGATAGCAAAGAGACTTTGAAGTTGACTTTTGCAGATGGTAAAGTGAAATACTTTGAGAATGTATGGGTGCGTGACCATTATCTTTCCGGTAAGATAGAAGGAAAAGTTGTGATGTTGACAGATGCAAATTATATAAATAAATGAAGGTTATGAAGTTTTTGGTGCAGTTGTTCTTGCTGTCTGTCCTATGTATAGGCTTGTCTTCTTGTGAAGACGATCAAGATGTAGTGGATTCTACTATTATCGGTCGTTCATGGACAGGCGATGTAGGCATGTTGGATGACTTTGGTATGTCGGTGATTAGTACATTTTCTTTCGGGGCAGATGGTTTCGGAGAAGAAGTTCAACGTTATCGCAATGGGGAATATTGTGATTCATTCCGTTTTCAATGGTGGTGGGAAGATAGTTATAGTAGAAACCTTGTATTAGATTATGGCAGATATGGTGGCATTTCTTATATGGATGATGTCAGAGTCAGTGGTAATCAGCTATGGGGTACATTCTTCTTTTCGGATGATTCTCCGGGTTTTAATTTCACATTATATATGGAATAAAAAAATAGGATTATTTGTATGTTCCCTATACTCATTGTATAGGGAACATTTTTTATAAGAAATCTTCTACTTATTCTTCAAGACCAGCTTCTTGAACTCTCCCGGATAAGGTGTTTCAAACCGCATCAGTTCTCCCGTGACGGGATGATAGAAACAGAGTTTGAAAGCATGCAGAGCCAAGCGTCCGATAGGATTTACGTCTTCCAGTCCATAGCGTCCGTCGCCGATAATGGGATGCCCCAAATCCTGCATGTGTACACGTATCTGGTTTTTTCGTCCCGTTTCCAGGTTCAGTTCAACGAGAGAGTATCCATTGGCTCGTTTGATGGTACGGTAATGCGTAATGGATTCTTGTCCCCCGTCATCTGTCGGGCTGGAGTATACATACAGCTTACGGTCTGTCAACCAAGAAACCACGGTTCCTGCATCTTTTTCCATCTCGCCGACCACTACGGCTACGTATCGCCGGTCTGTTACAATGTCATGCCAGTTATCGCGTAGTGTACGTTGGGTCTTCTCGTCTTTGGCAAACATCATCAAGCCGGAGGTGTCACGGTCCAGGCGGTGCACGATGTGTACACGGTGCTGCTTGCCCGAGCGTTGCACGTATTCATTCAAGATGGTATAGGCGGTACGTTCCTTTTGCCGGTCAGTATTGACAGACAGCAAGCCCTGCATCTTCTCTATCACGATGATGTAGGCGTCTTCGTATACAATCTTCATCAGTTTATGGTTGAATTCTTTGCGTCCCTTCTCGCGGCTGATTTGTACTTTCATACCCGGTTTCAGGGGAAAATTGTATTGTGTAGTGATAACGCTGTCCACATATATAATGCGTTTGCTTAGCAATGATTTCAGCTTGGTGCGGCTGGCATCCGGCATTTTAGCTGCCAGGAACTCCATGAGCTCCATCGGTTCCTTCACCATATAGTCCGTATATTGTGTGCGGGCTCTTGCTGTAATTTTTTCTTTTGCCACGACTGGTTTTAATTTACGATTAGACAATTTACAATTTACGATTGAAACGACTTGGATTTTCAATCTTTTAATTCCAATAATACTACGTTTTCCACGTGGTGGGTGTGCGGAAACATGTCTACCGGTTGAACGGCCTTTACTTTATATTTCACATCGAGCAGTTGCAGGTCGCGCGCCTGCGTAGCCGGATTGCAGCTGACGTATACGATGCGTTTGGGCTCGGCAAACAGAATGACATCCACTACATCCTGGTGCATTCCGGCACGGGGAGGGTCGGTGATGATGACATCGGGACGGCCGTATTGGTTGATGAAGTCTTGTGTCAGCATGTCTTTCATATCTCCGGCAAAGAACAATGTGTTTTTAATTCCGTTAATCTCGGCATTGACCTTGGCGTCTTCAATGGCTTCGGGCACATATTCTATGCCGATTACCTGGCGTGCGTGCTTGGATACGAAATTGGCAATGGTACCCGTGCCGGTATAAAGGTCATAAACAAGCTCGTTACCGGTCAGTCCGGCAAAGTTGCGCGCTACTTTGTAGAGGTTGTAGGCTTGTTCGGAGTTGGTCTGATAGAAAGATTTGGGACCTACCTTGAAGCGCAGTCCCTCCATTTCCTCGAAGATGTGGTCTTTTCCCTTGAAGGTGTGTACCTCGAGGTCGGTGATGGTATCGTTGCACTTATTATTAATAATGTATAGCAGGGAAGTGATTTCGGGGAATGTATCTGCTATGTATTGCAGCATTTGCTTGAACAGAGCCATTTCCTCCTCTTTCTCTATCTTGCAGATGAGGATTACCATCAGTTCGCCGGTGGTAGAGGTACGCACAATCATATTGCGTAGCATTCCTTCATGCGTACGCAGGTTGATGAAGGAATAGTTGTGCTGGTAGGCATAGTCGCGTACCGCATTGCGGATGCGGTTGGATATATCGTCCTGCAACCAGCACTTTTCTATGGCAAGCACTTTATCGAAAGCATTGGGAATATGGAAGCCTACGGCATTCATCTGTTCGTACACTACATTCTGCTGAACCTCTTCTGTCGTCAGCCAACGTTTGTTGGAAAAAGTGTACTCCAGTTTATTCCGGTAGAACTGAGTTTTTTCTGAACCTAATATCGGAGAGATTTCCGGCAATTCGATTTTGCCGATGCGGGTGAGGTTGTCCGTTACTTGTTTTTGCTTATACTTGATTTGCTCGGAATAGGGGAGAACCTGCCATTTACAACCGCCGCATACACCATAATGTTGGCAGAATGGAACTGCCCGTACTGCCGAATATTCATGGAATTTCACAGCCTCGGCTTCAGCATAATGATGCTTTTTTCTCTTAATTTGCAGGTCAACTACATCGCCGGGGACGACATATGGTACGAAAATCACCAAATCATTGACTTTTGCGATGGCTTTTCCTTCGGCAGCCACATCCGTAATTGTCACCTTCTCCAGTCGGGGAAGTTCTTTTCTCTTTCTTGCCACTTTTACACCAATCTAATAAATTCTTCGGCAAAAATAGACATTTTTTCGGGATTTCTCTCTATGAAATGAAATATTAAAGATTGCAATGTCGAAATTGCATTTTAGCATAAAGTTTTTTCTGAAAAAGTTTTCTAGTCTGCGAAATATACTTAGATTTGCGAGCAGAAAAGAGAAATCACTATCAAAAACTTTAAATTTATATTATGGACAAAAAAAGAGTTTATACCTTTGGTAACGGCCAGGCAGAAGGAAAGGCCGATATGAGAAACCTTTTGGGTGGGAAAGGTGCTAACCTTGCAGAAATGAACCTTATAGGGGTTCCGGTTCCTCCGGGCTTTACAATAACGACAGAAGTTTGTACGGAATATTATGAAATGGGGCAGGATAAAGTCGTTGCTCTGTTGAAGAATGAAGTTGAACAAGCCATTGCCCATGTGGAAACACTGATGCGTTCCAAATTCGGTGATGTGGAGAATCCGTTGCTGGTTTCCGTACGTTCGGGTGCGCGCGCTTCCATGCCGGGCATGATGGACACTATCCTGAATCTTGGCTTGAATGACGAAGTGGTGGAAGGCCTGACGCGCAAGACGGGCAATGCACGCTTTGCATGGGACTCTTACCGTCGTTTCGTGCAGATGTATGGCGACGTGGTGCTGGGCATGAAACCGGTGAACAAGGAAGATGTAGACCCGTTCGAGGCTATTATAGAAGAGGTGAAACATGCTAAAGGCGTGAAGCTGGATAACGAGCTTGAGGTGGAAGACCTTAAGGAACTCGTGAAGAAGTTCAAGGCTGCGGTGAAAGAACAAACCGGAAAAGACTTCCCGACTTGTGCCTACGAGCAGTTGTGGGGTGCCGTTTGTGCCGTATTCAACTCCTGGATGAACGAACGCGCCATCTTGTATCGTAAGATGGAGGGAATTCCTGACGAATGGGGTACTGCCGTAAGCGTTCAGGCTATGGTATTCGGTAATATGGGCGAGAGCTCTGCTACGGGTGTTTGCTTCAGCCGCGATGCTGCTACCGGTGAAGACCTTTTCAACGGTGAGTATTTGATTAATGCACAAGGCGAAGACGTGGTTGCCGGTATCCGTACTCCGCAACAGATTACAAAAATCGGTTCTCAACGTTGGGCTGAATTAGCCGGTGTAAGCGAAGAAGAACGTGTCAGCAAATATCCTTCCATGGAGGAGGCTATGCCGGAAATCTATAAGGAACTGGATGCTTTGCAGACAAAACTCGAAAATCACTACCGTGATATGCAGGATATGGAGTTTACAGTACAAGAGGGTAAACTCTGGTTCCTCCAGACCCGTAACGGTAAGCGTACCGGAGCCGCTATGGTGAAGATTGCCATGGACTTGCTCCATCAAGGTATGATTGACGAAAAGACTGCATTGATGCGTTGTGAGCCCAATAAGTTGGACGAACTGCTCCACCCGGTATTTGATAAGACAGCTCTGAAACAAGCTAAGGTGTTGACTCGTGGTCTTCCCGCTTCTCCGGGTGCCGCTACGGGACAAATCGTATTCTTTGCCGATGATGCTGCCGAATGGCATGCTGCCGGCAAGCGTGTGGTGATGGTACGTATCGAGACTTCTCCGGAAGATTTGGCAGGTATGGCAGTTGCCGAAGGTATCCTGACTGCCCGCGGTGGTATGACTTCGCATGCGGCAGTGGTTGCTCGTGGTATGGGTAAGTGCTGTGTGTCTGGTGCAGGTGCCTTGAACATCGACTACAAGGCGCGTACAGTGGAAGTGGATGGTGTACTGTTGAAAGAAGGTGACTATATCTCCTTGAACGGAAGCACCGGTGAAGTATATAAAGACAAGGTGGAGACAAAAGCGGCTGAGCTGTCCGGTGACTTTGCGGAACTGATGGATTTGGCAGACAAATATACGAAGCTGCAGGTTCGTACCAATGCGGATACTCCTCATGATGCCGCAGTAGCACGTAATTTTGGCGCTGTGGGTATCGGTCTTTGCCGTACGGAACACATGTTCTTTGAAGGCGAGAAGATTAAAGCCATGCGCGAGATGATTCTGGCAGAAAATGCAGAAGGGCGCCGCAAGGCTTTGGCTAAGATTCTTCCCTACCAGCAAGCTGACTTCAAGGGAATTTTCAAGGCAATGGAAGGCTGTCCGGTGACGGTGCGTCTGCTTGATCCTCCTTTGCATGAGTTTGTTCCCCATGACCTGAAGGGACAGCAGGAAATGGCAGATACGATGGGCGTGAGCCTCCAGTATATCCAGCAACGTGTTGAGGCACTTTGTGAGCATAATCCGATGTTGGGTCATCGTGGTTGCCGTTTGGGAAATACATATCCTGAAATTACACAGATGCAGACGCGTGCCATCCTGGGTGCTGCTTTGGAATTGAAGAAGGAAGGTGTTGAAACCCATCCTGAAATCATGGTGCCTCTGACCGGTATCTTGTATGAGTTCAAGCAGCAGGAAGAAGTGATTCGTGCTGAGGCTGCCCAGTTGTTTGAAGAAGTGGGTGACAGCATCGACTTCAAGGTAGGTACAATGATTGAGATTCCGCGTGCCGCCTTGACTGCCGACCGCATTGCTTCCTCTGCCGAGTTCTTCTCATTCGGTACGAACGACTTGACTCAGATGACATTTGGTTATTCACGCGACGATATCGCTTCCTTCCTCCCGATTTATCTGGAGAAGAAGATTCTGAAAGTAGACCCGTTCCAGGTACTCGACCAGAATGGTGTAGGACAGTTGGTGCGCATGGCTACTGAAAAGGGACGTGCTATCCGTCCGGATTTGAAGTGCGGTATCTGCGGCGAACATGGCGGTGAGCCTTCTTCTGTGAAGTTCTGCCACAAAGTTGGCTTGAATTATGTCAGCTGTTCTCCGTTCCGTGTGCCTATTGCACGTCTGGCTGCGGCGCAGGCTGCCATTGAAGGCTGATATTTGGCAATATAATGTATTGATAAACAATGCTTTGTGTGGGTTTATGGCACTGAAAACGTGCTGTAGGCCCACATTTGTTTTATATGCATTCTAAGCACTTTATGTAGGGTTTTGCTTTGGAGGGTTTAGAAATATTTAGTAATTTTGCAATGCCCGGTTTAGAAAGGAGTTTAGAAGTTTAATAAACTGTAAATCAAAAATATATGGCTACATTTAAAACTTGTGTGCAGAAACAGCGTAAAGATGGATTCTATCAAGTGTATATACGTGTCACACATCTGAAAAAGAGTATGTATATAAAAACGGATAAATTCGTTAATTCAAAGGGGCTTGATGCAACTGGCAACATAAAGGATACATTTGTGCTAAAGTATTGCATCAATAAGATTTCCGATTTTGTCGAGCGTCTGAATAAGATGGATATTACGAATTGGACTGTGCATGATATTGTCTCCTATCTGGACACGGCAGATGAGGATATATGCTTTTCAGAATATGCTCGCAAATATAAGTTTGAAATGGCTCGACGTGGACAAAAGAGGAATGCAAGAAATTACGAATTGGCTTATCAGCATCTTGAACGCTATGCTGGAACCAATAAGCTGATGTTCTCTAGATTCACAACAAATTTTATAGACGGATGGATTAAGTCGCTCTCTGAAACTGCGAGGGCAAAGGAAATGTATCCTATATGTATTAGGCAGATTTTCAAGCAAGCAGTATTGGATTATAATGATTATGACAGAGGTATCATTATAATAAAGACTAACCCGTGGCTGAAAGTGAAGATTCCGGCAGCGGATAAGCCGGAAAAACGTGCAATTACACCGGAAGAATGCCGGGTCTTCTTTTCGTCACCACTCCCCGAAAGCAAGATGAAGGATTCTCTTCCAGAACTTGGGCGAGATGTAGCCATGATGGTACTATGTCTCGCTGGAATAAATACCGTTGATTTGTATGAGATGAGAAAGGAAAATTATGAAGACGGAATATTGAAGTACCAGAGGGCAAAGACAAAAAAGTCACGTACAGACGGAGCCTATATGGAGATGAGAGTTCCAGCTATTCTGAAACCCGTTATAAACAAATATCTTGCTGAAGAAGGTGATGAGCATTTATTCTCATTCTACAAGAGGCATACTACTTCTGACAGTTTTAGTGCTAATGTCAATATTGGGATAAAAAAAATATGTGAGAATATGAATATATCTAAGCCTAATCAGTATTGCGTGTACACCTTCCGGCATACCTGGGGTACGATTGCGCAGAATGATTGCGGTGCGTCCATATCCGATGTGGCTTTTGCCATGAATCATAGTAATGGACATAACATAACACGTGGATATATCAAGATTGATTTTTCTCCAGCATGGGAATTGAATGAAAAGGTAATAGACCTTATTTTCTTTTCCACCCAAAAATCACATAGAGAGCAGCAGGCAGAGGATAGCGGATTGCGGATATCTCCTAAGTATCTTGTTCGGGGAAGCTTGTTCTTTAGGGGGAAGATGCTGCATGAAATAGAAGACATCGGATTCAACAATAAAGAAGAGGTCATCTCCCGACTGTATGAGTACGTGCCGGAAGACATACCGGAGCGTTCCATGTTGCAGTTCAAGATAGAAAATAAAGACAGGTCTCAAGTGGCAGTATATGAGAGAATGAAGATAAAAGCAAAATGAATTTCCATGAAAATCGTTTGATGGGCCCTTGAACTTATGTCCTATTCGTGTGGCAATTGATTGTTTTTTATCGGGAATTGATTAAATTTGCAGTCCCCGAAACAATAGAAGCAACATGAATCCTCTATGAAGGAGTGTAACCCGTAGTCAGTCGGGTTCCGGTATCTATGCCGGTGGGGACACTTCTTTATAGAGGATTCGCCATTTTTCCCAAAAATCTTTAGTTTAGGGAGAGTTCACATATGGGAATACGAGATAAGTACATATTCCATAATTTGTCTATAAAACAACTCAAAAGCATGCAATAAATGCTGATTTTGCAATGTAAGAGTTGCATTTTTGGCTAATTATTGATAAAAAAATACTGTTTTTCTTCTTTTTTTTTTGTGGGTAATTTAATATATCTATATTTGGAACGTAAATAATGAACATAAAAATGTATGGGTTTATCCATAACCATTAACAGATAAAGAAAGAAGAAAGATACAGAGCTGTCATGATAATATTGATGGCTCTTTTTATCAGTAAATAAGTATTTACAAAAGTAGCTAAAAAGATTTTTCATTCTTCAATATTTGGAATTTAAGTTGCTAATACTAACATACATGTGTAAAAAAAGATATATGCCATGCTGAAAAAGGAATTTGAATACTATTTAAAAAACCAAAGCGAACTTCTGAATAAGTATGCAGGTAAGTTTCTGGTGATTAAAGACCAGAAAGTGATAGGTGTTTATGATACAGAAATTGAAGCATATGCTAATACGGTAAAAACACAAGAAGCGGGAACATTTTTAATACAAGAATGTCAGCCAGGAAATGAAAGTTATACTCAAACATTTAGAACCAGAGTCATATTCTAATGCAAATATCAAATTTTACACTTAAAGCACATGGCAGACTTCGAGAAATAATTACTGATGTATCTATCTATGATGCTATTCATGGTGAAATAGCCACTAATAATGACCCACGAGTATTAAATACAAAAGCATTGTGGGATACTGGAGCCTCAAACTGTGTTATTACACCCTCTTGTGCTAAGAAATTGAGTCTCAAACCTATTGGAATGGCTCAAACTAGGCATGCAGGTGGAATTTCTGTAGCAAATGTATATTTAATAACGGTTATGCTGCCCAATGGGGTTGGTATTAAAAATGTGCGTTTTACCGAATGCTCAGAACAAGAAGGAGCCTTTGGGGTAATAATAGGAATGGATATTATTACTAGAGGAGACTTTGCCATCTCGAATGTTAATGGAGAAACAACATTTTCTTTTCGCCTTCCTTCAATAAGGACCATAGATTTTGTAAAAGAAGGAGAGCAAATACGAAATGCTCAGACTAAAGCCGACCCAGTTAAGAAAATTCCTAAAATTAGCCGAAATGCCCCTTGTCCCTGCGGAAGTGGCAAGAAATATAAGAACTGTCATGGCAAGGTTTAATGAAATATATTTTTAAACTTACAAAAAACACCAGCCATGGCACAAGAAAGTAAATACTCATACGACGAGGAAAGCGTGAAGGCTATCGTCCATTGGGCTTTGACAGCCCCACTTCCCAAGGAGGTGACATTAAGCGAATCGGAACATATACTTGACACCTCCATGTACGTCCATGCCAACATCTGTGACATCAACCAGCACTATCCGGACCCGTTCTACAATCCGGCGATTGACCGGTTATATCGGTTGAAGGAACATATTGGCGAATAATTAGTGAAATCAGCAAGAGAGAAGCGTTAATGAGCGTTTCTCTTTTTCATTTACCATATTTTTTGTAACTTTGTAATGCGTATGATGTTGTACGTTACCAATCCTGACGAAAAGACATGGGAAAATCCTTAACTGTTAAGCAAGAAAACTTCTGCAATTATTACATTGAAAGCGGTAATGCTTCCGAGGCCTATCGTCGTGCTTATTCGTGTGAGAACATGAAAGATGAGACGGTCAATAGAAAAGCTATAGAACTGATGAACAACGGCATGGTTACGGCAAGGGTTAAGGTATTGCAAGAGGAACAAAAAGAGAAGTCTGACATAACTAAAGAGCGTATTTTGCAAGAATTATCTGGCATTGCATTCTCTACCATAGCTGATATGCACAATACTTGGATTGAACGCAAGGAATTTGACCTGCTTTCCAAGAAAGAAAAATCCGCAATAAAAAGTATATCAACTAAGACTCTTAAAAAGAATATTGGTACAAGAGATGAACCAGAAATAGTGGACGTTGAATATGTGAAGATAGAACTATACGATAAGATTAAGGCTATTGAACGAATTTGTAAAATGCTTGGGTTCGATGCCGCCTCGGAGATAAATGTCAATACTCCCAAACCCATGAGTGTGGAGGAAGCCAAACTACTTATTAAAGGATTATGATTGATGGTAACACATATCTCAGGGCATTCTGCCTATCCGGTACACTCAATTATACAAGGTTCTTTTTCAAGAGTAAAACCGGAAGAAGATTTGTCGTGAACAGGCACCATGAGGTAATATGCAATGCGCTTGACAATGTTATTGCTGGAAAGATAAAGAAACTGATAATCAATATAGCTCCGCGTTATGGGAAGACTGAACTTGCTGTAAAGAACTTCATATCCGAGGGGCTTGCCATAAACCCGGCTTCCAAATTTATACATCTTTCATATTCTGATGACCTTGCTCATGACAATTCCGAAGAGATAAGGGATATTGTCAAATCCGAGGACTACCGCAAATTGTTTCCTTACGTCCAGATAAAGGATGGTTCCGATAGTAAAAAGAAATGGGTAACCACATCAGGAGGAGGAGTATATGCAGTATCTACCGGTGGACAGATAACCGGATTTGGTGCCGGAGAGGTTGATGATATAGGAGACGAAATAGAAGGAATTTCCGTTACTGGGAAATTTGCCGGTGCCGTGGTCATTGATGACCCTATAAAACCGGAAGACGCTCTTTCCGACTTGAAAAGGGAGAAGGTTAACCAGCGTTTTGAAACTACCATCCGTAACCGTGTGAACAGTAGGAATACGCCTATTATTATTATAATGCAGCGTCTTCATGAGAATGATTTGTGCGGCTATCTAATGAAGACCGAACCGGGAGAGTGGACTGTAGTTTCTTTGCCGGTCATTGAATATGATAAGGATGGAAGAGAGATACCTCTCTGGAAATTTAAGCATGAATTAAATGAACTGAATAACCTTCGTAGAATAAATCCTTTCGTGTTCGAAACACAATACATGCAGAACCCTAAGCCGATGGAGGGGCTTATGTATGGCAAGTTTAAAACATACAAGGAAATTCCATATACCAATAGGGCTATACGAAAGAACTATACAGATACCGCTGACACTGGGGAGGATAATCTGTGCTCCATAAACTATATAGACACGGAAATAGGGAACTTTATATTGGATATTGCTTACACCAGCGCTTCTATGGAAGTGACAGAGCCTATGGTAGCTACTATGTTGGCGAAAGATAATATAATCATATCCAACATTGAAAGCAATAATGGCGGCAGGGGATTTGCCCGGAATGTGGAATCACAGTCCCGGATAATGGGAAACAACACTACGGAGATAAGATGGTTCCATCAGTCGGGAAACAAGGAAGTGCGTATATTCACACGCGCGGCAGAAGTCATGAACCTTACTTACATGCCGGAAGGATGGGAGACCTTGTACCCTGAGTTTTATGCGGAGATAAGCGGTTTCAGAAAAAAAGGGAAGAATGCTCACGATGATGGTGCGGACTGTCTTACCGGCTGCGTTGAGAAGCGTGGAGAATTTGACTATGAAAGTTATGATGATATAGATATATACGGGATGAACAGCATTGTGGAGATACACCCTATAATAAACGGGAAATTCGCCTATGTGAAAGCGTATGTTGTGGACGGAACGGTTTATATAGCGGAGGCATATATCGGAAATGCCCTGCCATTGGATGATGTTTCCGCTGTGGTAAAGAATGCAGAAGTGAACATCGAGACTCCCAATACGATGCTGCATTATGTTAGGGATTATCGCGCTTCCATCGGGGAAGTGTGGGCAAGGCAGGAAAGGGGAAGCAAGTTTCCGTATATTGAATCATTCAAGGCTTTGGTTGCGAAATTCAAGTTTAAACGTTCTGCGGACATGGAAGGCTTTATGCGAAATCTTATGGACTATGACGGCAAGGACGTGTATGAGGCAATGTATGTCCTTTGCTGTATTGCGGATAGAGTAAAAAGGAAGGGATTATTAAAAATAGAACATTGATTTCTGTATTACCCCCCGTGATTTTTTTGTATAATATTTGAATGGAGTATTCATTGCCAGTAATGCGGATGGTGAGGAATCTTAATTAACCTTGAAGCCTTTTTTATATTTTATTTGGAATGTTATTTGGAATAATTCTAAATAATATGTATATTTGCATCCGTAGGGTCACTTACAAGCGTATGAAGTTGTACGCAACCGTATCATAGGACTAAATCACTAATATATGGGAGTGGCCGCATTTATGTGCTGTCACTCCTGCTTTGTATATGGGCATATTTAATCAATTCTGGAAGCCAAAGGAAAGAAAAGCAATTCCAATGCGAGAGAATGTAAACCGCGTGGAAAGGGATGCTGAAGGAAATTACTGGTTCCTTTCAGACTTGTTCGGCCATCACACCAAATGGAAGGCTTATTATGACATGACCGATGACAAGGAAAAGGCAGAGGCGCTTTCCGCTTGTACGCCATTCTTCACTGTAGTGGACAAGATAGGTTCCATGATGTCAAGAGGCGTTCCTTATGTGGTGGATAAGAATGGCAATGAGAAAAGGTCCTATGCTGACATCCGCAATATATTGGATACCCCTAATCCATTACAAACATTCTCCTCATTTGTAAAGCAGATAGAAATCTGCCTTAAGGTGTTCGGGTATTGTCCTATAGCCCTTGTAAGAACCGGAAAGGAAAGTGTGCCAAAGGCTATGTGGATTGTTCCTCCTGAACTGTTCCATATTGTCGGTACCGGAAAGGTATTCCGGCAGTTTGAACTTTCGGAAATTGTTTCAGAGGTTTATATTGATTGGGGAGGAAAACGTCTGAAATTAGAGGATTACGAATATCTTATCATATATGACAGTAATATTCGTATATCCGATGGAATATCTGATATCTTATTCGATTCCGTCTCAGACAGCTTATCCCAACCTATATCCAATTGGGTGGCTTCCATGTCGGCAAGCCATACGCTTCTGGTCAACGGGGGGCCAAAAGGGGTATTGTATAATGACTATACAGACCAGATGGGCAATATGGCTCTTACTTCAGAGGACGAGAAGGAGATAAAGGACAGGTTCAAGAGGGACTACGGTCTTGTAAACAAGGAATACCCGATATTGGTTACACGTCAAAAACTTGGATGGCTGGCGCTTGATTTTGATGCCAATCAGTTGAAGCTTCACGAAGAAGACAAGCGGTGTACAGATAAGATAGCCAATGCAATGGGAATCAACGCCAACCTATTTACAGATGCCAAGTACGACAATCTGGAAAGTGCCGGTAAGAAGGCATACCAGGATGTGATAATTCCCGACAGCATAAAGATAGCTGGATGTCTTACGCGAGCGATATGCCCCGAGGGTGTATTCATAAAGATAGACTTTACGGATGTCGAATGTCTTCAGAACAACAAGGAGACGGAAGCCAATACTCTTGTCAAGGTTGCCGACGCATTACAGAGGTTGCTTGAAAAGTCCTTGATTACTCATGACGAGGCGCGTATTGAAGTGGCTAGATATATAGAAATTGACCCGGAAAATCCGAAAGGAGAATTTTCAAGTCCTTCTGCTGTACCGGATGGAGAAAACAATAGTTAATGAAAATGAATATGGGAACGGAGATTAATAAATACAAAGGCAGGATGGGAATGCAACATAAGGTGTTCTCCATCAATTCAAAGGAAGCCCAATATGATTCTGAAAGCCGTACAATCAGCGGATATGCTGCAGTGTTTGGTAATAGGGATAAGGTTGGAGACGTTTTGCTGAAAGGGTGTTTTTCCAAGAGCATACAGGAACGTGGTCCACAAAGCAGTGCCAACGATAAGATATTGCTCTTATGGATGCACGACATGAGTGAGCCTATCGGGACGATTACTGAACTCCGCGAAGACGAAAAAGGGCTTTATTTTGAAGCCCGTGTAGATGAAATAGATATTGGCGATAGGGCTATCAAACAACTGGAATCAGGTACTCTCAACCAATTTTCTATAGGTTACAGCTATGTTTGGGAAAAGTGCGGATACAATGAGACTGGTACAGATTTTCTTGTAGGCGAAGTAAAGCTGTATGAAGTTTCCGTAGTATCTATCGGATGTAACGGAGAGACAGAATATCTTGGCCTTAAATCTATGGAAGAGTACGACAATGTCTATAAGAGCCTCAATGAAGAAATTGCATTGCTATGCAAAAACATGAGCGTTCTCAAGCAACAACGTTTTCAAAATATAATATCCAAAGCAATGTCACTTGCTTCTTTCAGGCCGGAGCATGCCTTTGATGCTCCGACTGCAGGAAAGGGAGCCGACAATGACGGAGGTAGTGAGGAAAAAGAATTGTATAAACTTTTAAAATTAAAATCGGTATGAAATTAGGATTTATGGAGCTTCTGGATACGTCCGGTTTGCCTGAAGAAAGCAAAAAATTCTTCGAGGCTATGGACGAAAAAATGGGAACTGCTCTCGAGGAGCAAGTGAAAGGTTTCCTTATGAATGAAGTGAAATTGGATGAGTTGCGCAAATCCATCAAGGATGCTGCAGATTCTATCAATGAAATCAAGGGCAAGGAATTTCCTGGTATTGACAAAAAGACTTTTGATGAAAAGGTCAATGAGTTGGAGAATACCATTCTACGTGTAAAGGCGGCTACTGAAATCAGTGGAAATGGAGAAATAAAGGTTAAATCCGTTTATGACCAACTCTACGAGCAGTTGAAGGGGTATATTACGACGGACAAGAAAGGGGTTTCAACCCTTGACCTCAAAGAGGCATGTAAAGCCGCTCCTGGGAACAAACTGGAGGTCAATCTTGTGTTGGATAAAAAAGGAACTGCTGCAACTATTGCATCCGGTACCTTGGCTCCTCACTATGGGGTTGAAATTGACCCAAATTTGTCGGTCAATCCCAGAGCGCAGACAGTCATAAGGAATTATGCAAACGTGTCCAGCACGAATAGCCGTTCCCTGATTTACGCTGAATATGTGAGCAAGGACGGTGATGCCGCATGGGTTCCGGAAGGAGGACTTAAACCTCTTATGGATGCTACATTGGCAGAAAAGACTGTGACCGCTGCAAAAATAGCCATTGCCGCAAAATTCACAGAAGAAACATTGACGGATTTCCCCAGCTTCGTTAATGAAGTTCAAAGCGAAATGATAAACAAGCTTGGAATCAAGGAGGAGCAAGGTATTCTGGACGGAAAAGGGTCTGACGGAGAAATCAAGGGTGTAGCCGCAGACATGCCGGCATTCTCATTGACAGGTTTCAATGTAGAGAAAGCAAACATGTTTGATGCTCTCGTTGCCTCATATTCACAGATTGTCTCTGCAAGCGAAATGGCTTATCGCCCGAACCTTGTGTTGATGAACCCGTTGGATTATGCGGCAATGCAGTTGACCAAGGATACAAACGGCCAGTATCTCCGTCCTTTCCGATATGGAGATGAACTGATTCAAGGGTTGCGTATAGAGACTACTACTGCTGTAGAGCAGGGAGACTTTATTATGGGAGACTTTTCGTATCTGAATATACGTGACCTTTGGGCATTGTCAATGTCCGTCGGTTGGGAAAATGACGATTTCCGTAAGAATATCGTTACCGTATTGGCTGAAAAACGATTGATGTGTTACATCAAGTCACAGTATAAGACTGCATTCGTGAAAGATAAGTTTGCTACGGTAATTGAAGGGATAACTCCGGCTGAACCGGGTGTAGGTGGATAAACGATAAATATAATATGACTATGGGAAAAGAATATAAAATGAATTTGACCAAGCGTTACGAAGTGACGTTTGTAAAGGATGGGACACAATACAAGTCCGGCGATAAAGTATCAGTAGGAATGCCTCTTGCAAGCAGATTTTATGCAGAAGGAAAGATTGAAGTATCAAGTGAACTGCTGAATGACGCCAAGGCATTAGGTTGCGAAGAACTTTTCACCAAACGTAAAAGGAAAGAGACTGTATGATAATTGACTGCACATATTTCACTGGGTTATTGAGTGTCGGGATAGGTCCCGACACTGGAGCTCCTTCTGTAACCAGAGAAGCGGAAAAGGACCGGATAAACACTTATATTGATATATATGAAATTGAATATCTGAATAATATTCTTGGTGATGATGTGTGCAGTGAATTTGTCTCCTATCTTGAATCTCATAAAGATAGTGTTGAAAAATGGGAAAAGTTGTACGCTTTGTTATCAGAGAAGTATAGCCCTATAGCGTGCTATGTGTTCTTTAAATACATATCAGAAGGAAACTATAGTGTGACAAGTGTAGGGACGGTGACTTCTTCGGATGAGGATGCAGTTTCCCCTATGGTGTTGCAGATAAGAGCTTGGAATGATATGGTGAATATGAACAAAAGGGTCTATGAGCTGCTTCAATCCGTAGAATACAAAGGTGTTTGCTTTAATCCTTGCATGTTACGTAAGATAAACATTATGGGAATATGAAATCAGTAAACAAGATTTTTGAAGATGTGGTTAGGCGTGTTGCCGTCAAATACGGAAAGAATGTTTCGTACTTGTTTGGAGATTGGTCATACATAAGCAACCAGCTTACAGTCTGGAACCAGTCGCCCAAAACCAGTCCATTGAAATTCCCTATAGTTTGTCTGTATTCTCCTTTTGTGGAGGATAGGACAGAAGCAGAGACAAGGGCATCCCTTGATTTTATCATTATGGTAAACACCCTGAAAACCTACACGAATGAAGAGAGGGAAAAGACTTCGTTTGAGCAGGTGCTTCGCCCTATTTATCAACTTTTCATTGATGAAATAAGGAAGGATTCTTCCATTAAAAGCAATTATAATGGGATAATTCCTCATTCTTATTCAGAAAACTACCGGTATGGGCGTGTTGGTGTGATAGGGGAAGACGGAAAGCCTTTCCATGATTTTATCGACGCTATCGAAATTAAAGAAATGAATCTAACTTTTAAAGAAACAAAGTGCTATGGCAACAGATTATAGAAAATGTCCGGGACTTGCAACGTTTAATACGGGTAATTCCGTTTGTGTGCTTGACCCGGGAAAGATAAAGGCCATTATATTGACCATTCACGGTCATAAATTGCCGAGAGAGAAGACTGCGGAAGCTATTGAGGCCGCTTGTCATGCCGACAGACCGGACCGGATATTCCCTATCAAGACGATTGTGGAATATGCGCCTTCCGGTGGAGAGGCTCAAACGTCAGCAACCGGTTATGGACCGACGAAGGTGACAAGTTATTCAGCTAAAAATGACGTATGGACCTTGCAGGATTATGATGCCAGTTTGAAAGCCAATCTGATGGCTGCAAAGAACGTGGCATTCGATGCCTATTTTGTGGACGAGAACAATATCGTCTATGGAATGAACGATGGTACTGATGAACTTGCCGGAATACCATTGTCCGGTGTATATCCCGGAGGCCAGGATTGGGACTCTTCTGGAACGGAAGCAAATCTTACGGTTGCCACGATGTTCAAGGATTACGAGAAGTATATCAAAAATGCCGATGTTTCAGCCTATGACTTTGATGTGGTTGAAGCATTAAAGGGACTTGTATATGTGGACTTGAAATCTGCGGAATCAGGGAAATATAAGCTGGTTGAACATTTTGGCAAGCTTGACATTACGGAATATTACGGAGCTCTGTTACAGACAAATGCGGAAACAGCCCTTCCGGACGCTTCTGGTGTATCTTATGCTGACGGCGTCATATCCGCTACGGGTACGGTAAAACTTGCAAAGCCTTCTGTTTTGCAGGGTGTGGGTATAACTGGAATTGAGTCCTGGTCATGAAAGTGGAAGGCGTTACTTTTAATGAAAGGCTTGTACGTAAGATGAAAAAGAAGGAGTTTGTTGATATACATAAAAAGGTCTTTTTCCTTGACCGTACTGCCGAGGATAGGGAAAGTCTGCTTTCTGATATATATGACAGGATATGTGATGCCACCCCTCGCATCAGGAATGTGGATTCTGTTTTGTAATATGTTTGTTAGGGGCGTTCATTCGCCCCTAAATTGTTATTAGGTATGGCTAGTATAATAGAGGCTGAGAGAAACTTTGATGAGCTTGTGGCAGGATTTGAGCCCATGATACGTGATATAATGGCTGCCCAGAAAAAAGAGGTGCAGGTATATATCACGGAGCAATTGTATTCCGGTATAAACGGCAATGACAAGCCTTTGCGCCCGACTTACTTGAATGACCCTTATTTCAAAAACAAGGAATCCGGTAGTTGGTATAAGAATGCCCGTGGCTATATGATATGGAAAAAGGGGATAACACCTCCGTATGCCTCTTCGTGGCTTGGAATTCCCAGACGTTCTCCGGAAACTCCGAATCTGATAATCAGAGGCGATTTTCATAATTCTATTACAGCGGTACCATTTGATAAAGGTCTTAGGATAGAAAGTGTAGGAGTCAGCTTCAGCGGAGACATAGAGCGCAAGTACGGGCAGGCGATATATAAGGTAGGGTCTTATGCTAGGAAGCATTTTATCGAGAAATATGTGAAAAAAGGCATTGCCAATTATTTCAGAAAGTTCGGTGTGGAATGAGCTGTATGTGTGAAAACCGGAAGAGGATGGAGGACATTGGGCGAATGAGGTCTCTTGCGAAAAAAGCCGCCATGATGGAGGGAAAGGTTTACGTTCTCTATGAGAATGACGGTATATTCGGCTTTGTTCCAGAAGGAGTTGAATATAAAGGTGCATTTATTGAATATGTGTGGTTTATATAAAAAAATCATTTGCATTTAATTTATTTACAATTTAGAATTTTTCTAAATAATAATTATCTTTGTAATAGCGTGTAAAGTTGCACGCAACCCAAATCAGTACGTTATGGCGAATGAATTTAAGATTACCGATGTAGTAGATGACAAAGCATTTACTCAACTTGGAAAATTGAAAACGGAATTAAAGGAAACTACTACCCTTTATTCAAGTCTTGTAGTGAACATTGCAAGAGCATCTAAATCCAATCCAAAGACTTTTGATGAATTATCCGACAAGGCAAGCAACTTTAAATCGTCGGTAGATAAATTAAATTCTACACAAGAGAAGATGAATTTAATACAGGCAAGGCAATTGGCAATACTGCGCCAAGTGTCCCAGCAGCTTAATTCCATGTCTTCCTTGTCTAAATTGAATGTCCTCTTTGAACAGTTTACCAAGAATGTGAAGAATGCGAACGATATGCTGCAATCTCTTTCTTCCACCTCCAACAATGTTGCCGCATCGCAGGATAATGCGGCAAAAAGCACCCAGAATGCGAGCAATACTATAAATCAAGCCTCAGTGCAGTTGCAGACTGCGAATGTCAATTATTCAACTATTATTGATACTATACAAGGATACGACAGTGTTGTAACCAAATTGACGGCAGACACTATTGCCAATAAGGAGGAGATGAATAAGATAATCTCCGACATTAATAAGCTGGCTAAAGAATATCGCCAGGGTAAAATGTCTCTTACTGAATACACAGAACAAGCGGCTTTACTAAAACAACGCCATATTGAACTTATGGCACAAAACCAGCAGAACACAGCTTTGATAAAAAATCATTCTAATGCAATTATCAGTGCATCCGGCAGTTATTATGAGATGAATGCTGCCATGTTGGAGCTACAGAAGCGGTATAAGGCATTGTCTGAGGAACAAAGAAACAGCCCGATGGGAGAGAGCTTGATAAAACAAGCCAATGCTTTGAATGACAAGTTGAAGGAGATAGATGCCAAATTTGGAAATTACCAACGCAATGTGGGTAATTATGCGTCTTCGTGGAACGGGTTAAATGTGCAGACCCAACAGCTTATTCGCGAGCTCCCTTCATTAACAATGAGTTTTAATCAGTTTTTCTTAGCCATCTCCAACAACTTGCCCATGTTTGCGGACGAACTTAAGCGTGCCACTGATGAATTTAAGCGCATGAAAGCTGAAGGACAAACAGCGGTGCCGGTTTGGAAGCAATTGCTTGGAAGTCTATTCTCATGGCAATCAGCATTAGTAATTGGTATTACACTATTGTCTGCCTATGGTGATGAAATCATTGATTGGGTTACAAGTCTGTTTAAAGGTGAAGAGGAGGTGAAGAATCTTGTAAATCAGGAAAAGCAATTGGCTGATGCGAGAAATAAAGGGATGTCTAATAGTGTAAAGGAAAGGACTGAATTGGCATTACTTTACAAAGCTACTCAAGATGTATCCCGCTCAATGAAGGAGAGAAATGTTGCAGCGGATGAATTGCAAAGTAAATATCCTGCTTACTTTGAAAATATGTCAAACGAGGAGATTCTTGCGGGAAAGGGGGCAAAGGCATATAAAGAGTTGACCAATTCACTTATCGCTTCTGCACAAGCAAGAGCCATAGAGGATAAGATGGTGGAAAATAGCAGTAAGATGTTAGAATTGGACAATCAAAGAATAGGAGCGTTAGTCAAGCAGGTACAAGAACAACGAATTTTAGATGCTGCAATAAAAGCCCGTGAAAAGGGATATGATTATACTGTTAATGGAGTAGCTATATCTATTGCCGCACAAGAAAAACGTGTTTCAGATGCCGCCAAATCTGCGGCATCTTATGCTGAACAAATTGAAAATTTGAACAAGGCTAATGAAAGTCTTGTAAGTAAAATAAATGTAAATGCTCTTTTGGATAATGACAAGAAAACGTATGAAGAGACCAAAAAGAAAACGGAAGAGTATGCTGAATATATCAAGAAAATTACGGAAGACTTGGAAAAGTCCCGTATAGATATTATTGCTGATGGGAGAAAGAGGGAGATAGCTGAGGTTGAGAAAGAATACAATGACCGTATCAAGGCAATAAAGGGAAATTCCGAAAAGGAGATAGAGCTTCGGACAAATCTTGAGGCCCTTAAAGGGAAGGCCATAGCAGAAATAAATGATAAATATGATAAAGAACTGATTGAGATAGAGAAAAACAATCTTGAAAATCGTTTGGAATCTTTTGGGGAAAATTCGGAAAGAGAGTTGAATGAGCGTCTGAACATACAACTGAAACTTAACGATATGATGCGTGATGCAGAGATTAAGGATGCGGAAAAGAATGGCGAGGATGTGTCTGCTATAATTGACAAGTATGGGAAGCGCCAGAATGATATTGTTATGCGGAATCTTGAGAGCAGATTCGGGTTGATAGAGGATTATACAGACAAAATGATTGACAGACAAGGAACTGCTTCAATAGAGGAATATAATGCCCTTAAAAAGCAGTATTCGAAAGGGGAGATAAGCCGTGAAGATTACGAAAAAAAGGCTTATGAGATAGGTGCCAAATATGCAAAGGCTCGCCTACAGACGATGATAAAGGAGGTTCAGGCAGAAATGGCTCTCCTCGACCCCGATAGTGATAAGTATGCGGATTTGGAGGACCGGCTGGCTAACCTTCAGTCCCAGATTGATGGAATAGACCTTGATACGGCGATAGATAAAAGCGAGAAGGCGAAAGACAAGTTTAAGGAAGCGTTGTCTGACATGAATAGCGCTGCGAGGGATGCATTAGGAGATACTGCCGGTATATTCGAGGGGCTATCAGACATTATGAAAGATGTGGCAGAAGATGGTAAACTCAGTTTTGAGAATCTGGCAAAAAGTGTCATGAAAATAATGGATGGTATAACATCTCTTATGTCTGATGTGTACGATGCGAAAATAGAAAAGATAGAGGAGGAGCAGGATGCCAATGATGAAGCCTACGATAGGGAGATAGAGCGTATTGAATCATTGCAGGAAAGAGGAGCCATCTCTACAGAGGTCGCGGAAGCCCGAAAACGCGCAGCCGAGGATAAGACAAGGTTGAAAGAGGAGGAGCTGGCAAAGAAAAAAGCTGCCCTTCAGGAGAAACAAGCTAAGTGGGATAAGGCTAATTCAATAATACAAGCGGGAATAGCTACCGCATTGGCTGTTACTAAAGCGTTGCCGAATTTGATTTTAGCGGCAATTGTTGGGGCAATGGGAGCGGCGCAGATTGCCATTATAGCATCTCAGCAAATCCCTAAATATGCAAAAGGTATAAAGGACCATCCCGGCGGTCTTGCCATAGTCGGTGACGGTGGGAAGAAGGAAGGTATCATTACAGATAATGGATTATTTGTCACTCCCGACAAGCCTACTCTTGTTGATTTGCCGAGACATTCCCAGGTAATTCCCGACCTTTCGTTCATATATGATAGGAAAGGGCTTGGTTCTGATTTCCTATTGCTTGAGCAGCAAAAGAAAAACATGGCAGATAGAGGCATTGTGGTTAATGTTGACAATGATTATAGCCGACTGGAGAAGAAGATGGAAGGTAATACCAGACAGTTGCAGAATATCAATAAACTGATGAAAAAGGCCAATAGGAATGCTGAATATAATTGGATTTTAAACAGAGTGTAATGCTATGATGTATACAGAGCTTGATAAGATGCCCTTATCCCGGTTCATAGATGTTTTCTTGGGAGATATGGATAAGGTTGTGATAAGGGGCAGGTACAGTCAAGAGGAGAAAGTAAAAGCCTCCGAAAAGCTGTGCAATGAGTATTTGTCTATAATAGGGGGGAAGTCTGTTGTTTCGCATATAAACAAGCGTAATGAGGTACTGAAGATACACATGCGTATGTGCTGTCTTGAAAGCGCTTCCCGGTTTATTGTGATGGGAGAGTGGGATGAGGTTCGAAATATAATGGCTGCTTTGGGATATTCGTTCAAAAGTGGTGAACACGACAGAATGCGTACCCGTATTGAAAGCGTTATGGCTTCTGACAAATACCGCATTGCCAAGTTGCAGGAGCTTTCCGATAACTCAATAAGTGCTAAAATGGACCGTGAATATTTTACTCGTGAAAGGGTTTCGGTAATGTCTCATGTAAAAATGCACATCGACGAGAATACTTTTTCGGCAAAGGAATATGCATATCTGGTGAGAAACATGTGCGAGGAGATAGACGCAATGATACGTTCAACTAAAAAGAAGTAGCTATGTATTACAAGTGTGAACTGGTGGTAGGAGGGTACTCTTACAATGTGACAGACAATCTGGTGAACTGGGATGATGTGGAAATGTCATTCAAGCGAAATGATTATGATGGGGTGGTAAGGAGTTTCTCTACCAAGTTCCAGTTTTCCAATGGGGCTTATTCTCTTCTTGTGAGCGAGTATCTTAGGAACTATCTAAATTCGTCCGCTTCCGTTATCTTTTATACCCGCAACAATTCATGGTTATGGAACGAGAGATTCAGGTGTGCGCTTGATTTTTCCACTTTTACGGACAACGGCACTACTTGCGAGATTAATGCGGTCGATGACAGTCTTGCAAGCATCATAAAGGCAAAGAAGGGAACGCAATATGAATATCCGGTATCGGAAATAAAGGAAAATGCGCAGTTGAATTATGACCGGATACAGATGACAAGTAAGATTGAGTGGATTCCCACTGGTACTACGGATGATGACGGGAATATGTCGAATACATTTAAGCACAATTCTAGTTTTGAAGGAGGAACGGGATTCGGTTTTCCGCTTTATATTAAAGGTACACCGGAAATTGCAGTAAAGAATATTATAGAAGTATATGATGATGAAATTGGAGAAGGTGTGGATGATGGCATTAGAAGCACCGGTATGTTCTTTAAAAATATAAGCAATCATGGAATAAAAGTTAATATCAGACTTTATTTGGAATTCTCGGCTTCCCTTCAAAAATCAGCCCAAGTCAATATGCGTTTAGACCAGCAAGGGACTGTTACGGATTTCTTAAAACATGCTCCTATTACAGATGGGAAAAATATTTGGGATTTTTCCGTAGACGGTTATTTGGTTTTTGGCAATGGCGGTTTTTTGAGATTACAATTGGTTACCACTTACAACGGGGTTACTATTACACAAACACCGGAAGAAGCTTCAGCCAGCTATATGACAATTGATTTTGTCGAACGTGATAATTCGATAAATATAGATGTTGTTCGTCCCTCTACTGTCCTTAACCGCCTATTGTCTTCCATGACCGGCAGTGCGGATGTGGTAGGAGAAATTGCTTCCGGAGTTGATGAGCGTCTTGACAATACAATCATTTTGCCGGCAGAAAGTATACGTGGGCTTGAAAATGCAAAATTGTATACTTCATATACGAAATTTTCCAACTGGATGAAAGCTGAATTCGGTTTTGTACCGGTAATTGGTGGGAACAAGGTTTCATTTGTCCACCGTGATAGTCTGTTCCAGGACAAGGAAATAAAGAATCTGGGTTCCCGGTCTACGGACTTTGAATATTCGGTGAACTCATCATTGATTTACTCCAGATTGAAAGTCGGTTATGACAAGCAGGACTACGACAGTGTAAACGGTCGTGATGAATTCCGTTTTGGCGTTGAATATACTACTGGAACGACACTTACCGACAACACTATGGAGCTTGTCAGTCCATATCGTGCAGATGTATATGGAATTGAGTTTCTTGCGGCTAAACGAGGAGAAGATACAACGGACAGCGACAGTGACAATGATGTATTCATGGTGGGTGCTTCCCTTGACGGTTCTTCGCAGAGGTTTGTTCTTATTCGTGGGGGAAAATATGCCATTTCCGGGGTAATATCCTCTGAAACAATGTTCAATGTGATGTACGCGCAAAAGTACATGATAGAGGCGAACAGAAAGTTTATAGGCTCTTTTTCCTCATTGCTTGATTTCGCTTCTTCTGAGGGAAACAGTAATGTGGTGATAGAGGGCATGAAAGGGACTGATGACATTGAAATTCCGGAGAGATACTTTACGGTGGGGGAATTGTCTGTTAAGACAAGTGATTTGGATGTTCCCGAAGACCTGACTGGATATATAGCCCTGCAAAAGAACGGTAGAACATACAAGGGGTATATAAAGAGTTCGAGCTATAATTATGGAAAGCCTGAAGCTGTCAAGTATTCATTGATTGTAAAAAACATAGAATAAAACTGTTTGTTATTTGGAATAATTCTAAATAATATATATATTTGCATACCGCAAGTGATGTTGCTTGCCACTCATTAAAGGACGAAAAGACATGGTGAAGATAGGAGACGTATGCCCTCTGTTCTTTAATCCTATAAAGGACAAATTTGGGATTGATATTGATTACATCCAGAAATTCCATTCTTCTGACAAGATTCATATTCAGGTATTTTCTACCGGTTCTGAATCCGTGTCTGCAAATCTCAACAACCTTTCTAAAAGCACTTCTTCTGAAATAGCTTTTTCCATTTACGAGCATAACGATTCTGTAACAATGCACTATGCCGTAATTACTAGTCTTGAAGATTCTGTCTATTCTGTTACGATAAATGGAACCACATCGGAGCCGTTTATCGTATGCTCTTCTGATTCTCTTCTTGAGGAAACAACTTTGATACGCTATTCCCATAAGGACAATAATTCTGCATTTGACAATATATTTTGGATTGATGACCAGCAACAAGTATTTGAATTTAGAGTAGAGGCCGGCTTTAAGCCCAACGGATACAATGCCCATGTCGAAAATGAGCAATACCGTAATCAAATGCAAGAGATAGAGGAGTTGTATTCCATTCCTTATGACAGCTTTATACTGACGGTAGGAAACTCCGTGGGAGTTCCTTATTGGTTTGGAAGGCATCTCAACCGGATACTCTGCCTTTCTATGGTTGAAATTGATGGAGCCAAATATGTCCGTTCCGAAGATTCTGTCCCCGAATTATCACAAATTATGGAAGATAGCCAGCTATTTCAGATAAACATGACACTGGAATTGCAGGAAAATGATATTGCAGGAGTAGGGGGAGCTCCGGAAACTGCGTCTTCATCTTCTGTTGTCGGATTCTTCATTGAAAATCCCACTGACGGTCAGATGCTTCAGTACCAAGATTCCAAATCTGCTTTTGTTAACGTAACTACAGTAGAGGTATGACAAGGAAGAGGGTAAATAAGATATTATGGCATGGCAATGACCTGAATGAAGACGGGTCTGCAAAAGCACCGTCTGTTGCATCTTATGCAGGCGCTCTTGATGGGCTTAATCCTGGTGAACTGTATATATGTGATGCGGATGGGGCTCCTACTTTATTTATGGTAACGGACGGTGGAAGGGTTGTACCCATTGGAGGGGTAAATTCAGAAGAGTTGAAAAAGCTTTTCCTCAGCAAGACCACCAACGACCGCACCCCATTCAAGCTGGAAGTCGGCGACAAGCTGACCGCGGAGAAGGGGATTCAGATAAGCAAGAACTTCGTTTCCGGCATTATCGGAGGAAGCGGAGGCTCCATCTATCTGGACGAGAACGGGAAGGTTGTTATCGAGACGGACAAGGCTGTATTCCGTGAGGAGATGATAACTCCAAAAATAACCTTCAACTGTATAGACGTTATATCGGGTGACAAAGCCAATACGTTCGCCTTCGGAACATTCAAGGATGTGGACACGGAGAGCCGCATTGCTACTCTTGACCTTCTGGATAACCAGTGGGGAACGTCCCATGTAAGCGATATATGCAGGGGTATCTTCCATAACATAGGTGGAAGTAACACCGAAAAGGATACGATTGGCGCAAACGGGTTCATCGAATATTCCGGATACGCAACGTCCTATTTCACCCCGACGAGAATATTGGAGAACGAAGCGGGAAACATGAAATTCGAGTATGAGCTGCAGGTGGGTACGAATATTCATCCGATGCCGGGCATGAACTTCTTCGCATACGGTAATTTCAAAGACAAGGACCGCCAGGCTATCACCTACGAAAACCGTTACTATACACGCCGTCTGGCTCACGTCAACACTTGGGTGATAGACCCCGAGGTTAACGTCATGATGCAGACCGGTGACCTTAGTGGCCTTTCCATAGGCGGCATGGACTTCTCCGGTTATTCGTTCTACGGCAAGAATGTGTACATCTCCGGCACGATAGAGCGCTTGAAGCCCAACGGCACCCCAGCCAAGGACTTGAGCTATGAGGGCGTTTGGGAATCCGGCAGAAAGTATGACTACTACGACAGCGTGACCCATGACGGAAGCACATGGGCCTGCATGAACAAGGACGGTTCGTCAGCCGAGCCGGGCACGAACAATGACTGGCAGAAGATTGCCTCCAAGGGCGACAAGGGTGACCCCGGAGAATCGGCAGTGTTCGCAGACCTCACAAACGAGATGGATAACGTCGCCCTTACCAATGACGGCAAGGTTTATCAGGACACGTCGATAAGCACAGTTGTATGGATGAGCTACGGCAGCAAGAAGATGACCCTTACCGGCATAACCTGCACGCTCCCTGCCAACGTCACCGAGACGCACGACGTTTCCACCGGAGAGATAACTTTCAGCGTCAAGCAGGGCGTGGCTCTGGACGGCAGGAACCCGATACCCGTCGCGTTGACCGCCACCTACAACGGCAAAACCTACACCGGGCAGCTCACGTTTACCCTGGCAGGTGTCAAAGGTGGTGCCGATGCCGTTCTGTACCGGCTTGTCCCGAGCGTGTCCGCTGTGATAAAGGATGCCAATGGTAATCTCAATGTAACTTCCGTATCGTGTACACGGTTGAAGTCTTCGGTTTCCGGAGGCACGGCCGAGACCGGGACGGGCGAACTTAAATACTCCCTTGACGGTGGAGCCGAAGTCTCAATCGGGAACAATGCCGGAGTACCGGTATCAAGCTTCCAGAAGAGCATCAAGTTCATATTCTACGTGGACGGTACAGTAGTGGACGTGGAGACAATACCTCTTGTGGTGGACGGTAAGGATGGTGCTCAAGGCCCTCAAGGTGTTCCCGGTCCTGCCGGAGCTGACGGGAAAACCCTATACACATGGATAAAATATGCGGATGACGCGCAAGGTGGAGGTATAAGTAACAATCCTACCGGAAAGGCATATATAGGTTTCGCTTACAATAAGGAGACCGCTACGGAAAGCAATAACCCCTCCGACTATACGTGGAGCGATATAAAGGGGGAAGATGGTATACCGGGTGCTGCCGGTGCCGACGGAAAGACCTATTACACATGGGTTGCCTATTCGGACAATGCGGACGGAACGGGCATGTACCAACAGCCTAAAGATACGACTAAATATATCGGTATAGCAGTCAACAATGAGACCGCTACGGAAAGTAACAATCCTTCTGACTATACATGGTCAAAATTTAAGGGGGAAGACGGACAGAGCGTGTCTTCGCTCGGCAGATGGCATACCGGGCTTATCGTGCCCAAACTGGGAATCGTCACTATGGGAGGGAGCACCTTCTGCGCGAAGAAGGAGACCGCCAATCCACCGTTATGGACCACCACGACCAGTGACGGCAGGCGCATTACCCAGACGCAGGACGGAGGAAGGACTTACGGTTATATTCTGTCCGGTGAATCAAATACGGAGGAATACGACCTGCTTGTCCAGAGCGGAAAGGACGGAAGCGACGGTACCGATTACGAAAGAGTGTTTATCCATACCACGAAGGAAAGCCGCCCTTCCACTCCAGCGACTTCACAGACTGATGATTATATCCCTTCCGGCTGGCATGATGACCCCATTGGCGTTTCCGAATCACTGCCTTTTGAATGGATAAGCGAGAGGGAGAAGAGAAACGGCATATGGAGTAATTTCAGCACACCTGCCCTCTGGGCTAAATACGGGTTTGACGGCATTGATGGCGCAGAAGGTGTGGCTGGTACGAGTATTGTATGGAAAGGTGATTTCTCGTCTGCCCCTTCCTCTCCTCAGAACGGCTGGGCGTACAAGAATACGACCGACAAGAAGTCGTATGTATATCAAGACGGTCAGTGGTATCAAATGACCATTGACGGAATTGACGGAAAGAACGGAAAGGACGGACTGAGCATCGTATGGAAAGGCGACCTGCAGTCTCCACCTTCCAATCCTCAAATCAACTGGGCATATAGGGACACCAATAACGGTCGTGTATACATATGGAACGGGACAGCATGGTCGTTGATGGTCGTTGACGGCTCGGACGGTGCTGACGGTGCAGCCGGTTCGAACGGATTGAGCGTGTTCATAACTTACAATGACAGCACTTCCCAGCCTTCTGTTCCTACGGGAAACGGTACTACCGGAGGCTGGCATACGAATGCTACAAGTGGAGCTATATGGATGTCGCAGAAGGTTGCTTCATCCGCAAGTGATGGGACATGGGGCACGCCAATTAAAATCAAAGGCGATAAGGGGGATAGCATAACCGCTATGGGAAGATGGTATACGGGGCTTATCGTGCCGAAGCAGGGTGTAGTTACCATGGGCGGCTCATCATACATAGCCAAGAAGGAGACCACCAATCCACCACTGTGGACTGTTACAACAAGTTCCGGTCAGCGAATCAAGCAGACGCAGGACGGAGGGAAGACATACGGGTACATACTTTCCGGGGAGATGAATTCCGCGGAGTATGATTTGCTTGCTTCAAAGGGTGAAGACGGAAAACCTGGTGCTGACGGGAAACCCGGAGCTGATGGCAAGCCTGGGGAAAAAGGAGAGCAGGGCATCCAAGGCTGCATCATAAGACATTCCGAATGGGCTGTGGGCGTGACTTACCGCAACGACGAAGCCCTGACAAGCGGCACCCGTTATGTGGATATTGCGATGATAAGGAACAATGCCGCAATCGACGGATGGGATGTCTACAAATGCAACACTACCCATACAAGCTCGGAAAGCAACAAGCCGGGAGTGTCATCGTCCACATGGACCAAGTTAAGCGGTGTAGGTCCTATCTACACGTCCCTCATTATTGCAAAGAACGCGAGTATTGACTTCATGCAGGGAAACCAGCTGCTTATCAAGAAGGATGACGGTACCGTGACAGCAGGTCTTTCCGGTTCCATAGCGGGGAGCAAGGTGCGTATCTGGGCTGGTTCCGCGACACCGGACAACGCTCCATTCCAAGTGCTGGAGAGTGGAAAAGTAATCTGCATGAATGCGGAGGTTCATGGCGATATAAATGCTACAAAAGGCATATTTAATAATGTAAATATAGAGAGTGGCACTATTGCAGGCTTCAAAATTTCTGGTACCAGCATTTCAAGCATAAATGGCGCGTATGACGGTGGTGCCGGAAACAACTCTTATTCCAATTCCAAGTTTTTCTTGCATGCGGATGGATACAGCTCTGCGTTCTTGGGTTTCAGTGCCACTAACAAATGGGTGGGCATCGGGCTGAACTGTATGCCTGCGACTTCCAACATGCAGGTGTTAGGACGTTTTGAGGATACTGGTACGTCAGCCTATACATATAACAAAGCGGGATTGTACATTTCAATAGCAGGGGCTACAACATATGATGACAGCAACGTTCATGGCAATAGTGCACTCTATATTCCCAAAGGACATATTACCGGATTCCGTCGGAGATTCAGAAGGGTTTCCACTTCCACGACACTGACCAATATGGATAGTATCGTAAGGCTGGTTAATACTGCTGAGATAACGGTTACTCTTCCGGCAGGTTGCGAGGATGGGCAGGAGATATGGCTATGTTCTGGAAACGAGAAAAAGGTGAATGTAACAGCTGCGTCAGGAGATACCATAACCGGCAGTGGAGGCAGTTTTGCTTCTAACCGGTGGCACATCTACATATATGATGCGCACAACAGAGATTGGGTTTACGGATATACAAATTGGAACTAATATGAAAACAATCAATTTTGAAAGATTTGAGATTTACACGAATGTGACTATGCAGAACTGCATAACAAGGGACATTCGGGAGGATTTTGCCGATACAATCATGCAGAACCTCAATAGGGCGCGTGGATATGCGCTTATGATGAAGGTGTTCCAAAGCAATGGAGAGACGGAGTTCTCTGACGAGGAAATAGCTCTGATTAAATTCATTGCGGACAATTACGGAAACATCTCCTTGTCAATGTCCATAGACAAGAATATAAAAGAACTGAATAATAATGAAACAAGAAAGGAGGAACAGCAATGATTTTGCAGGCAGACGGAGGGCACTACCTTACACAGAGTGAGGATGTGCCCATAGATGAAAGGGTGTTCGGGAATACGGCGTATATCAGCGACCCTTCGGAGGCATCCAAATATCGCCAGGTGTCCGAAGCCGAGAAGGAACGTATGCTCAATGCCGGGACGATATTGGACCCGTCCGACTTGTCGGATGAGTATCTGGACAAGGTGGACACGTTACATGAGATTATCAAGGAGAACATCAACACTGCAGGTCTGACGGTTGAGGAGAGCCTTAAGCATAAGGAGTATTTCCCCAAGTGGGATGAATTAATTGGCAAGACTGAGCCAATCGGATTCATGTTCTCCTACGAAGACGCTTTGTATGAGGTAATTCAAGAGCATGAATTTGCCATCCAGTGGGTGCCGTGTGTGGGTACGGAATCCCTCTACAAGGTTGTCCAGATTGAAGCCTCCGGCACGAAGGAGGACCCGATAGCGTGGAAGCAGGGAATGGAGCTGTTCAATGGCAAGTATTACACCGACAAGGATGTGCTTTACTTGTGCATCCGTGACAGCGGTATGGGAATGTCTTTTGACCTTGCCGACCTGGTGTCCGGTGGTTTTGTGGAAGTGGTCGAGGAATCTTCCGAAGACACTGTTCTATAACAAGGAAACTTGTTCTTTTTCCGGCTTTCCCGATGCCGTTAATTCGGGAATTTATTTAAACAAAAACGAGTTAATTATTTAAATGTTAAATTAGGGTATCATGTTTTTAAAGCGGATGCCCCTTAAATGTGTTAAGTATGGCAGATGATATTAAGGAAAATGCGATGAGTGGTGGAACACCTACAAGATTACGTGGACTGGCGGCAAATGGTAACAGTATATCACCAACATTAGAAGAGGTAATGAATGCAATAGGAATATACACCTATGGATTTGTATTAAACGAAGGCGAAGAAAAAGACCTTGGTAGAATGGGAAATGGGATATACGCAGTTATGACGACTACCAGAGGAAACGCTGCTATTTATATATGTGGTTCTTCCAGTCAATGTTTTGTATCAGATGGAGAATCGAATATTTTTTGCGACTATACAGATGGTACTAAGAGTATCGTATTCGGACGAAAGGAAACAAATGGGAACTTATTCATTAAAAACAATTTATCTTATGGACATAATATGGTTATAAAGAGAATAGTAATTTAATTATTTAAAATAATTACTTAATCAGAGGCCTTTGTTCAACCTCTTGCTTCTTTGCCTTATCTCTTGCCCCTTAAATGTAAGAATATGGCAGAGAAGCAGGATATAGCAATGAACCAATTTCCGGTAGTCACTGACCTATCGTATGTGTATGGTGAGAAAAGCAACAACCAGAATAAGATTGCTGTGGAAGATTTGGCGAAACAAATGGGTATATATACAAAAAAATGGGATTCCAATAAAGGGGATTTGTTGGAAATAAACGCTCCGTATTCTATATTCATTATAGGAGAATCTGTCATTGGAGGGCATATAATGGGAGTGTTTGCCAACAATATTACAGTCTTGAGCAAAGCAAGACAGTTTTCCGAAACAAAAGATCAAGAAGGAACAATTAATATTTATAGGAAAGACGAACATAGTATAATTGTACAGAATAATATAGAAAAAATGAATATAAGAATATTATTCTTGTCTTCATATTAAGCTTATATGTCATAGATATTCTTTGCTGGATTATTCTTAATAGAGGACTAATTAGTATTACCCGTTCCGGCCATCTCGGTCAGAACGGGCATAACCTAAAACATTATTTGTCATGTACATTATATCTTTGAGATGAAAGTAAAATGAGCAAGAGATAAGGCAAAGAAGCGAAAGGGTAAATAAAGCGTTCTGATTAAGTAAATGTTATAGACTTCCAATCTCCCCAACTAACACCTATACTTGGAGATTTCCTTTGTTTTATACCATCACCATATAAATATAACTGAATAATATAGTTAGAAGCTTTAAATACCACCAAAATACCATATCCTGCGTAAGGAATATTAGGAATTGCGCTACTATTAACTGTATAGTAGCCAGCATCAAGAGAATTATTTGCATCTTGAACTATACCTCTATATTGAAACAGTGCACTCAACAAATTACCGGGAGCGATAAGTACACTATCCTTGCCCTTTAGTCCTCTCAGATAATCCACTGTATTGGTTATAGTCATCTGATCTTCTTGAATATCTTGCTTATCTGCCATATTCTTACATTTAATGGGCAAGAGATACAACAGCATAAAGGTTATGCAATTCCCAAAGTTTTATTAAGTAAAAGATATAGAGCGCCAATTAATCCAAATATCGCTTTCTTTATTATATACTCTAAATTTCAAAGAGTCTCCAGTATATGAGACTTTAATTTGGAAATAATATCCCATTGCTTCAATAGATAGGAATAGGCCATTAATTCCTGAGCCGTCTTCGGTAGATATAGCATATCCGCAACTTGTTCCAACATTTTTCAAATCATTGCTTGATAAATATCCTACATTCCTCATCGTTTTCAATAATAACGTGGATAATAGTATAAGTCCGCTATTTCCTTCTGAATCCAAACACCGAATTTTCTGAGGATTCGTCATTTCCGTCATTTGGTCTTCCCTAATATCTTGCTTCTCTGCCATACTTTGCATATTTAAGGGGCAAAGGATATGGCAAAAAGTACAGAGTAAAAAAGCAATGAACTATTCAGTAAAAGATATTTTCTTCCATGTCAGTTGAACCTCTTCTCCTACCGGTATAGATGAAGCTGGTGCTGTACCAACATTTATCCCGTTAAAGCTAAACTCATAGACATATTTTGTAATATTTGCACTAGAGGTTGATAACCATTTATCTCCCTTTACGTTTTTAACGCCATGTAAAATGCAAACATTTCCAGTGCTATATCTACTTCCGATTGCTGATATTATTCCATTGACATATTTCCCAGAAATCCACAGACTACCATTTGTGGCTTCATCATCACCAAGAGTCAAGATAGTAAATGCTGCACTTAGTAAGTTGATTAAATCCGTTTTCTTAATCTTCCCCTGGCTATTCCCTTTCTCCACATACACATAGTCTGCATCAGTCACTATCTGGAACTGGTTCATCTTTATATCTTGTTCTGCCATATTCTTACATTTAAGGGGCATCACCTATACATCACTTCCACCCCCATTCTTTTCAAGTGTGCATCCAATGTTTTTATATTACAATTAAAGTATCGGGAGATAAAGACCTTGCTTTTCCCTTGCTTTAGCAATTTTATGATTTCTTTTTCGTGGGGGAAAAGCAAATGATGATGGTGCCGAATAGACTTGAGCTTCTCCTTGTTCTCCTCAAGTATGGCAGGCTTGTCTACATCAACAACAATGCCTTTTTCTCGAAGTGTGTCAGCTTCCATCAATCGGTGGCGATATTGGTAAGCGGCTGCTTGGTATTCAACGTGTGGCGCTCGGTCGGTTTGGATTCTTTTCTTGATGATGACTTTTCGCTTCTTTCTTTTTTGAGGAACGATTCTTTTTTCTGTGGGGATGTCCTTGGGCTTTCGTGGACGCGGAGTATAGTTCCTAACTATCAGTCCTTCTCTTTCGAGATGTTTGTCAAGCGTGCTGTACTGGCACTTGACTTTCCGGCAGATGGCTGCTTTGCTGTATCCGTATTCGACCATGGTGCGTATAAGGTCCTTGTGTCTGTCGAGCTTGTGCCGGGAGTTTGTCCCTCCGGTTTTCCTTCCGAGTTTCATTCCAAGCGATTTTTTCCTTGCAAGCGCTTCTTTCGTGCGTTGTGAGATAAGGCTGCGTTCTATTTCACTCGCCAACGAGAACGCAAATGCAATTACGTGGCTCTGTAGATTATCGCAAAGTTCAAAGCCTTCCTTCACGGTGATTACTCGAATTTTCTTTTTCATCAGGTTGTCGAGAATGGACATAACCTCCAGCAACCGCCTGCCCAGTCTGGATATTTCCGAGGCTATAAGGGTATCGTCCTTCTTCATCTTCTTTAGCAGTGTCCCGAGCTTTCTCTTGTCCACATCTTTCATCCCGCTTATCGTCTCCTCGATGTATTGGTCTACATCTATCTGTCTTTTCCTGCAATAATTCTCTATCTCGAACCGCTGGTTTTCTACTGTCTGCTTGTCTGTGCTTACCCTAATGTATGCGTAAATCATTTTTGTTATAAAGATAATGATTTTCCAGAAATATTAGTATATTTGCAGTACCCGTATGAAGATGTACGGCACCGTAACTATGCACTTGGAATATCCGACATATATCAAAGCCTCTGAGCTGATGTTTTTGCATCCGGCTCGGGGGCTTTTGTCGTTTTTGACAGACAAAATTTTGGTTAGTTTGAAAAGTTAACATTAAAGTAGGTAATATGACAGATTTAGTTTTTAAAGGTCAGAATGGCCAAGTTTTAACCAATAGCCTTTTGGTGGCTGAGAAGTTCGGGAAAAGACATGCCGATGTAGTGAGAGCTATTGAAAATTCACTCACAAAAGGTAGTGAATCAACCAACGCAAAATTGCGTTCGTCCTTTGTATTAAGCAGTTATATAGATAATAAAGGAGAGGAACGCCCCATGTATATAATGGATAGAGATGGTTTCTCCGTTATAGCAATGGGATTCACTGGAGATAAGGCCATGGATTTCAAAGTAGATTTTATTTCCGCATTTAATGCAATGGAGAAGAAGCTAAAAGAATTGTCCGCACCTCAGACTTATGCAGAAGCATTGCGAAGGATTGCGGATGAAGTGGAGGAGAAAGAAAGAACAAAGGCTCTTCTTGAACAGAAGACCGAGCAGCTTGATGAATCCAAGGAGTGGTACAGTATCAAGCGTTGGGCGAAGGAGCATAACATGAATTGGCGCTCCATCAACTGGCGAAAGATGAAAGCTTTGTCTTATGGGCTGGGCTACGAGATAAAGAAGATATTTGATGCCAACTACGGACGGGTGAATATCTATCATGCTAATGTGTTTAAAACCTACTTCCAATGAAAGATGTGATTTACAATTTTATCAACGAGCACATGATGACTCATATTGTACTGATTGCTTTGTGCATTGCGGCAACTATCGGTGCAATGTTCGTTGATTTGGTTTCCGGAGTGATGAAGGCCCGTCAGAGGGGAGAGGCAAGGACTTCCACGGGATATAAGAAGACCGCCACCAAAGCGAGGAAGTATTTTACCCCGTTCATTGAATTGTGCTTTATCGACCTGCTCTGCTGTGTGGTTATCCCTTTCCCGGTTTTCTCGATGCTGTGGACTGGCTACTGTATCTTCTGTGAGTTCGTATCGGTAAGGGAGAAGTCATGGGAGAAAGCGGAGCTGCGGAAAGCTGAGAAGACGATGAGTGTAATCATCGAGAACAAGGATGATATTGCCAAAATCATGGCTCAGGTATTGTTTGACAATGAAAAGGGAAAGGAGGAAAAGAAATGAGTTTACCAAGAGGTTTGAGAAACAATAATCCAGGAAATATCCGTAACAGTTCTACCGTATGGGTCGGAGAGATAACACCGAGTAAAGACAAGTCGTTCAAGCAGTTCAAGTCAATGGCATACGGTTATCGTGCCTTGATAAAGCTTTTGCAGAACTACCGTAAACTGCACAACTGTAGAACTATCAGTGATTTCATTAATCGTTGGGCACCGCCTTGCGAGAATAATACTTCCGGTTATATCAATCGTGTATGCAGTGAGATGCAGGTGCCTAACACTTATATACCGGATATTGAGGATAAGGCTACGATGTGTGCTTTTGCAGCCGCTATTTCGCAGGTAGAGAACGGTGTTCCGGCTGTAATGTCTGATGTGGGAAACGGGTGGAACTTATTGTAAACGGCAATGTACTTCACAGCGGAAAGCCGTCGCACATACAAACAGTTTATCATTAAACAGAATAGCTATGAAAAGGTTCATTGAGAAATCGGATTGGCCGGAATTTTGGAGATTATTGTTTTGGCTTGCCGTCGGCTTGTCCGCTATGCTGTGGAGCATATTGCTTTCATCGTGTGGAAACATAAGATATGTCCCGGTGGAAACATTGCGTACTGACAGCGTGTACAATACAGTTTACCAGCGTGACAGCATCTATATGCGTGACAGCGTATATATACTTGATAAGGGGGATACCGTCTATCAATTCAGGTATAAGTATCTGTTTGTGGATAAAGTCAAGCATGACACTCTCTATATAGAGAGGACAGACAGCGTCCAGATACCTTATCCGGTTGAGAAGGAGTTGACCCGATGGCAGTCCTTCAAGCAGGAAGTGGGAGGTTTTGCTATTGCCACCATAGTAGTGGTGCTACTGATAGTTTTTGGGAAAATGGTTTATAAACTTAAGAAAGGAGGCTGACATGACTTAGCGTTATCATCCGGGCGAGTAGAAGCGCCCATAGGAAAACTTATCGTAAAATGCGCTCTTTTCGGGGCTTAGAGTAAAAAGAAAGCCCCCAACGCTCAAATAATTATTGCCACATAAAAATTTGAAAAAGCATAAGATACCGCACGTTGGAGGCTTAATATCTTCAACACGGTATCTTGTGCTTTGTTCATGTATATATCAAGTTTTATGTGGCAGGGCAAAGATACGGATAAAAATCTGAAAAATCATGTGCAAGTCAGAAATCTTTGCCGAAACAATCAATCTCGTATCGCAAGAAACCGAAATTCCGGCAGAACGTATCTTGTCTCCGGACAAGGATGCGGAAACGGTGGATGCCCGTTATCTCCTTGTATCCCTCCTTGCCGATAGGGGCATGTACCCTTCACAGATAGCGGCTCATATCCACAAGACCAAACGTGCGGTGAACTACATGATTTCCAATTTCCATGAGCGCATGGAAGGTGGGAAAATGTTGAGAATATATTGGGAAAACATTAGGAAATCGTTGGGAAACAATTGATTTACATACCGGTATTAAGTATATACTTTTGTGATGCGGTTGATATTGACCGTAATAACAAAAGTATAAATCTCTATGGAAAGAACGTACGTTTTTAACCAGGACGGTGGAGCAGGTTCAGGCAACGGGCTGCTTGCATCCATTCTCCCCTCCCTGCAGAACAGAGGAATCGACACCGGCTATCTGATGGGCCTCATGGGAGGCAACGGCAACGGTGGCTTCTTCGGTAATAATGGTGGCTTCCAGGACATCATTGCGCTTATTGTGATTGCAGCCATTTTCGGCAACGGGAACTTCGGGTTCGGAGGCAACAACAACCAGGGAGCCAATGAAGGCCGGGAAATGATTATGCAGACGCTTAATCGTAATGGCGTAGACATCGCATCACTTGCCCAGTCACTGAACACTTCCTCAGACCAGATTCTTGCCGGAATCAATTCTGTATCACAAGCTATCTGTGGCCTCGGCAACCAGATGGGACAGAACACCAACAGCATCATTACAGCAATCATGCAAGGCAACAACGCTTTGACATCTCAAATCTGTAGCTGTTGCTGCGACATGAAACAGCTTGTAACCACACAAGGCTACGAGAGCAAGTTAGCTCTGTGCGACCAAACCCATACTTTGGTTAATGTGGCTAATCAGAACGCTCTGTCCTTGCGTGACGGTGCGACGGCCAACACCCAGGCTATCATCGCCAAACTGGATGCCATTCAGAACCAGGCATTGCAGGACAAGATTACTGCTCTTACTGCGGAAAAAGCCACTTTAACCGCCGAAATCTCCCAACGCAACCAGAATGCCACCATCCTGAATGCTGTAGGCCAGCAGATTGCTCCTTTGGCTGCCGGATTGCAGGCATTACAAAGCGATGTTGATGGAATCAAATGCAAGCTTCCAAATACTGTGAGTGTTCAATACCCCAATTTAACCGCTATTAATACAGATTGTTTCCGTGCAGCCGCCTACGGTGCATATATGGGTGACGCTGTATACGGACGTAGTGGATGTGGTTGCAATAACTACTGGGGTTAATCCCGGTGAGAAAGGAGGTAATCATGTGGCCTAACTTTTTTACTGGATTCCCTTTCCAGTTCCCCTCCCTCGGAAGAGTGAACTACAACACTCTCCCTACGGTGGCTGTAACGGTCGGCACAGAGAATGTCACTTTGGAATTGCCCAATCATGCGTTCCGTAACCGGGACTATGTGGGCGGTTTCTATGTCAGTCTCCGTCAGGCGATACCTGCAGGAACGACGGCTACTCTGCCGATACTTATAGGGACCAACGGGGACACGAGACCGTTGCTGGCTTACAACAATGAGCCGGTGACTGTCGGAAACCTTGCCGGGACCGGTATCTACGAAATCCACTATAACAAGTACACCAATGAGCTGTTCCTTGTCAATGGTGGGTATCGTCCGACAACGACAACGGCTCCGACAGCTGAAACAATCGCTCAGAAGAGCAAGTAGTTAACATGGGGTTTTGTGGCTGTCCGGGAAAGCCGGATAGCCGCACACTCCTTTAAAATCAAACCAATATGTTTCAAAATCTACGAGTTAACAGTACATTATATCTTCTTCACAGAGGGGCAAATCCAAGTTTGGAATGCGGGCAAGTCGTTAATGTAAGCCCTATAAAAACTATATATAAGACTGTTCCCAACATGCCTTATCCACAGCCGGTCCAGGTTATTGATTTTGTCGTGAATATAAACGGGCAGAATGTTAATTTGCAGGAGATACCGGCTAATGCCAATATTGCCGATGATGTTAAAACGGGGATGCTGATTACTGGTTCAAGAGACGAGATGAACACCGAGGTCCTTACTATGAAACAGAAGAGTGAGGATGTCCTAAAAAGCGTGGAATATCATCAGAACTTTCTTAGGGTATGTGACCAGATGCTTGCCATGCTTAACCCTGAATTTGCAGCCAAGCAACAGCAGGAGCAAGAAATATCCGCATTGAAAGGGCAAATGTCCAATATGGATAAGAACATGCAGGAGATGAGCAGGAATATGGCTGACCTCATTGCGCAAAACCAGAAGTTAATGGAACAGCTCGGAGTGGGCGAAACATCCAAAACAAAGAAATGATATGGGAATGTGGAGAATATTAGACGAATGGCGTGACGATTACGAACGCAGCTTCGGAATGAGAGACGATGATGTGGAGGAAGCTTACAAGGAAGGATGCCGCCACGGTTACGAGAAAGCCATGCGCAAGATGCAGGGCGGTGAAATGGGCTACCGTAATGACGGCGGCTCCCGTAGCGGAGGTTATAGCGGCTCTGATATGGGCGAACGCCGCATGCCGGGGTATTTCCCGGAATATCCTATGTACGGTGAGCGTCATGGAATGCCGCCCTACGGTGACGAAATGGGCGAACGCAGACGCAGACGCGCCAACGGTGAGTTTTATTGATAATGGAGGGGTGGAATGCCCCTCTTTTTCTAAATCTGAATAATTATGGGACAAAGACTGGATATTTACGATAGATTTCCCTCCGGCATGGAGGCATACCTCTCGCAGTATGGATGGCATTTCAGCAAGAAGATGTGCGACTGGGCTGTATCCTGCATGAAGGTGGAGAATAAAAGTACCGGCAAGAAGGAAAGGATTGAGCCAATCAGCAAGGAACAGTTGGATGAGCTTCTGAAAAAATATAATATCAAGCTGGATAAGGATGCCGGGTACGACAGCTTGTACGTGGCAAATATGGCGAAAGCAGACTATTACAAGAGTTCGATTGCCGATGAAGCGCATTTGGCGCTGTTTATAAAGGACTACATGGATGACCCGGACGGATACGATGGTCTTCCGTTTACCCGTTTTTATGCAGACTGCATAGGTTCCGGAAATCCTATAATGTGGTCGGAGATGATGTAGCCTATGATAGTCCAGGACTTTTATATACCGGAATATGACTGGGAAGTAAGAGTGTATTATGCAGTTGACTGCTACTACACCGGCAGAATCATGGCAGACCTGCGCCGTGTCGGTTGCAGGGGAGCAGACCTGATGGACGCTTTCAGGAACATGCGCTCCTGCAATCTGAATACCGGCATTACCTACTCCAATACAAGGGACAGACAGACCGTCATGGTGATAGCACTCACTTCCTCACCGGGCGAGTTCCAGAATTCATGGGACCATGAGAAGGGACATCTCTGCCGTCACATATCCAAGGCTTTTGGGATTGACCCATACGGTGAGGAGGCGCAGTACCTTTCCGGCGAGGTTGGGCAGAAGATGTTCCCGATAGCGAAGAGGTTCTTGTGTGAGCATTGCAGGAAGGGGCTGGCGAAATGGTGACTGTTCCATTTTCTGCAGCACTTACATTTTGAAAGGACAGTATCAATTCCTTCCAATTATTACCATACTATAAATAATGCTAATGAGAAGCGATGATTTGGACATATTGATTTCGCAGGCCGACGACCGTTACTATTCGGATTTCTGCCGTCTTCTGCTTGTCATGCTATGGAACGCATAGAGCGCGTCCTTGACTGGCTGGTGCCTGTCGCTGTAATAGTGAGGGTAATATTGTTGTGTCTGTATGCGTGAACTTGATAGGTCCTTGAACTAATCTACCCTTTGTCTCTCAAACCGTACTTCCTTATGTAAGTGCTTATGGTGGATGCCGCCACGCCCATCTCATAGGCAATGTCCTTGGACTTCATCCCGTCGTTTACCATCCTCCGCAGCTTGTCCATGTCCACAAGTCTTGATACGTGTCCCTTCACTTCGACAGCAGGGGCAAGGCCCAACGTCTTGCGCTTTTTTGCGGCATATTCGGGGGTGCATTTGTCTTTGGTCACGTATATTACGGTACGGTGGTCTATGCGTAAGGGATACAGCTTCTTTTCCACCTCTTTGTGCATCTCTGCGAGTAGTTCCGCGTCCCCGTTTACCGTTGTGTCAATCTTCTTGTATTTGTCATCAATAGGGGCATGGAGCTTTTTCAGTCTGTCTACTTTTCTCATGGCTTATCTTCATTAGAATAAACTAAATTCTGTACTTCTTCTTCCCAGACGTCTCCCTCATTCCCTTCAAAGTCAAGATATACCGTATCTTTAGGGCTTGGATTGTTGAAACTGGAAAGCAGCCCTACTACCTGCATGGGGATGGAAAGTCTCTCTCCTTGTGGTGACGGCAGTTTTATTCTCACCCGGTCACCGATTTTTAATTCTGTTATAAGCATGGCTTCAGTATTTTAATCGCTTGTTCGACATCATTTTCAGATAATCCTAAATAGGTGTCAGTCTTGATAAAGTGCTCTGCTTGTTCAAGAAGCATATCGCTATCATCGTCAAGTATCACGTAATTGAAATCAACCCCAAGCTCTTTGTGATTCCAGTCTTTACCGTTGTCAGAGTGAATATGGGTGTCAATCCATTGTTTTATCTCAACTCCACGGGGAATACCAAGATGAATACCTTGCATAACGTAGGCATACGCTCTTATCGTAACCCCTATAATCCTATCTGCGTATGGAAACGGGAATGGTACTAAGGGCCTTACGGTTGTCAGTTCTTCCTTTGTATCTTCTACCGTATTTCTCCTCCACGATGAAGATATGACAATTTTCGCATCTGTCGCATCTATAATCTTCCCAAGTAAATCACACGCATCCTTATCAAGTGCATAATGCGACTTTTGCGTGGAAATCACTCCGTCTATATCAAGAAATATAATTTTCATGCTCAATATATTATACTAAACTTGTGATACCATTTGTCCGCGTGGCTGAACCATCCAATCATGAACGGTTTGCCGAAGAGGGTTACTTTGTATAGTTTACTCATGAATAATTCGGCTTTTTCTCCGGATTCTGGCTATGATTACTAAAACGTCCCTGCCAGCATTCATGAGGAACACGTTGCATGAAGGTATGGCGCATACCCAAATCCTCCCATTCCTCGCAATACTTCTCCAATATAGTCGACATCTCGTCAAGCATACGGACATAGGCTTTATTGGCTTCAAGACCACGCTCTATAATCGGAATTGCTCTCTTCCATTCTTCATCCGTAAGCAGATTGAGGGACAAGGAAACACGGACAGCGGCTATAATTTCATCTGTAGTCCAAAATTCGTTACCGTCCTTGACGAAATGATTGACTATTTCGTAGTCAAAGTCTTTTTTCAGCCTGCTCTTGAATGCCGCAATGTTATGCTCTATGAAGCCAGAACTGTATGTTGTGTAGATAAGCCTTCGTTCGTAATATTCTGTTTCCGGGTAGTCTTCAAGCCTTTTCCCTAATAATATTATCTCCATTGTCATTCCTTTTCAACAACTCAACGTTTCTTTATGTAATCAACTAATTGAGAACCTAAGTCATGAAATCGACAAAGCCCACTAAACACAAGGCTTGCACTCATTCCGCTGTGACCTTGGTCTATGAACATTTGTAAGCAGTTCTTAAAACGCTCTTCTTTAGGCTTATCTGTATTGAGTTCGAATATAAGTTTCAACCAGCAATCGAGTTCAAACCCTTTATAGAGGTCGTTCAATCGTATAGGAACAATCTTATCCCAATATTCAAGATGTTTATCCGGAATAATGCCACGTGCTCTTTTCCGGTATTCTATTACCAGTTGCGGAATTTTGGCATGAAACTCAGCTTCCTTTCGCAGGTATTCGTTATGTTTATCCTGCAAATCTTTGTCGAACTTAGTCTTCGTCTTTCTCGTGACCTTCAAATACATTTCATCAAGTGTTTCACTTGAATACAGCTCTTTATCATTAAATTTACAGAAACAATCTTCTCCTGTTTCTTGCTTATATTTCTTCAACTGTTCGTATGCGTAGTCAATGTTTACACCTGGATAAATTTCTATTTCTTTCATAAATTCACAGTTTACTATTCTTTAATTTGTTATACTCATCCTCAATACATTTATTGATTTTAGCGGCTTCCTCGTATCGTTCCTCCTCAATCAGCTTACTTTTCAGCCATTGAAGCTGATTCATATAAATAACATCATCACGGTCTGAAACCCTACGGGTGTATTCCCTTATCTCATTCAGCTTGTCCTCCATGCGCCTATGCCATCTGCTTACCATGATTAGGATAAATCCTAATGCAATGGCATTGAATAAAGAGATGGATATTTTAATTATCAGTTCTACAGTTTCCATAATCATATAAGTTTTAATACTTCTCAAAATTTGGGATTTGTAAATAGAACGAGTTTCGAGACATGGGAAACCAGCATCTTTGCTCCTCATTGCACGTATTCCAATTATCTTCTCCAAATTCATCATTTAATGCTTCCACTATCTTGTAAGCTATATCTTTTACAAAACAAGTATTAAGCACCTTCTTGCCTTTAATGACGATTGTAGGTGTATAGAGTGAGATTTTATATTCACCGCCATTAACTATCGACCAGTCACCTTGTGCTACTGTAATATGCGGATTAGTTTCATTCTTATACTCTTGCGTTATGCTTAGATAACAATTGAAATAATTAGAAAGTAAATCTGATTTATAAACTTTTATTCCCGTTGCTTTTTCTAGAAGCTTTCTAAGTCTATAAGCATCATTTACAATAGGAGTCATTTTCATATAAGTTTTAACGCTTCTTGTATTCCGGCTTTAAGCGCTTCCTCGTAGGTATCCCACAGACCGCCATCATTAGGCCCCCTGGAATCATCATCTTCCTGCCACGTTCCGTTATCGGCTTTCACTATAGCATAGCCGTACCCTACGGCACTTCGGTATATTTCAATATGTAAGTTCTTGGTTTCACGCAGCCACTTTTGGGCGATATACAATGTTGGACACAAAAATTCAACTGGTTCGTCATCTATTTCCGTACAACACGACATACTTTGCGGAAGGTCATATTTTGTAATAACCTTATTGCAGCCTATTATGTGTTCACACTTCCAATCAAATCCTTTCTCTTTTAGCACCTTCGCTGTCTCTAATGTTACAAGTTCTTCTGTCATGGTTATTGCTTTTTCAAATTAACAATCTTGGTTTCGTAATTACCAATTCCCTTTATGCTGGTGCAGATAACTACTATACTATCATTGAGGTAAGTCATGCTTCCCTCTCTCGTGTAGTGCGTTATTGGATATTCTTCAGTGTTTTTACAGCCGAACAGTGTAGCTATAACCAAAATAGTAATTATTTTCTTCATACTTCTTAAAAATAATAATGAGACGTACACAGAGGAGGAAACTTGATGGCTGCCGTACAACCATTAATCTCTTGCCAGAAGTGTTCCTCCTCTATTTTTACCCATGAGGACCATAACAAACCATCAATATCCCTGCGTACATAGAAAGGCGGTCCGTAAGGGTCACACACAGCCAATATCTGTACATGGCTGTTTTTATTGTAGGACACAACTTTCATCTTGGAGGAATCGAACAAATCCCCCTCTATTTTCTTTCCCGGACTGATGTTGAACGAGTAACTAAAGTCCTTATGCACATTCAGGGTCTTCCACGGGTATTCCGGGAAATCTATTATTCTCAGGTCCATTCTCACTCCTCTGTTTTCAGTTCAATCTTTTCTGCCCGTCCCCACCATGAGCGTTTGTTGTGCTCTTTAATCAAGTTTTCCAGCAGGTAGCGCTTGTATCCTTCATCAGAAGCTTTTCTGCGTTCTTCATAAACCTTTTCTTGCAGGGAATTGGCCTTGTTTTCCAACCTGGTAATTTCTTCGACAAGCTTCTTGACATACTTATCCTTCAAGGAATAGATAGCCCGTGTTTTTCTGGAAAAACTGGATCCTTCTTGTACATCAGTAAATTCAGCCAGCGTATTCCCGTCACCCAACGCTACGACAAGCTTGGTAAGGCTTTCCGCGCTTATCTCATAACGCTCTTTTATACTGAAGGAATCAGGCAGTTTCCCGTTCCTGATTTCTATTCCGTCCACATCGAATATAAGGTCCTTGCCGTCAAAGACCACCTCTTTCTTGTTCTGTTCCATGATACTAATCTTTATTTATGACGTCATTTATATTCCACTCTATTTGAGGAACTTGAATCTTTTGGGAGAATAGTTCCTGCAATTCCTTTACAGTAGCCTTGTGTGCTTGTGCTACGTCTGTCCCACAATACCACCGGTCATGATTGCAAAGAATAAAATCCCCTTTGTATTGGTAGCATCCGACCGCTTCCCATATGTTGTCATGGTCCAATACGAACCATTGGTTCTTGTCTGTATCATCCCTCAATGCAGCAATGGCGAGAAACAAAGGTTCGTTGGTTCCGCAATGAATATACCCGTTACATTGTTCGGGAGAATAAGGCTCGTCAATCCCGAACATCTCGTCATTATCAGTCGCTAAAAAGGCATCGTTTATATAAGCTTCATTACCTACCTTATATCCTAATTCTCCCAGTTTCTTCCGAAGCTCCGGTGTATTTTTGAGTATAAATGCTGGCGTTGTAAACCCCATAGTTAATTATTTGTTTCTAATCTTTATTATTACTATCTTTGCAGTGGAGTTCTAAATAAATAGAACCGTGCGAAAGTTATATTTAAACTCTGGAAAAGATGCTGGCTTTTAGTCTGCATCTTTTATCTTTTTGAACCGATTGCAGCAATGTGAGATAGGATAACTGTTTCTATACAACCTACAATAAATCACTGCCATACCTCCGTTATCCAAAGATACTTTTCCGTATAGGCATGAAGCACAATTATTCTTCATAGTTATTCTCCTTTCAACTTCTTTATCAGTGCATCAGCATAATTGATTGATTCAATAGATACTATCTCAATCACATCTATATTTCTATTAGATGATTCATCCAGACATACACCTAAATTTTTCATCCAGAAACTGTTTGAAGTCAAAGCTTGCATGGCAACTTTAGCCAGTTCATAACGTCTTTGTTCCCAATCAATTGATGGTGTATAATCTATTATATCAACAAAACGGGCATCAATCGTCATTTGTACTCCTGACGGTATTACACACATATAATAAGTCTCGCATCCGTAGCAAACATCTACGATTTCGACTTCTGTTCCAGCAGCAAGATTTTCTGTTTTAGAAATTACAACTTCGGTGTTAGTTTTTCCTTTCATTTCTTTGTCTCCTTCTTTATCTTTTCATAGCACTCTTTACAAAAAACAAACACCTTTCCGTTATTGATTTTAACTTTAAAACCATCTCTCCTTAAATCAGTGCAAGTAGGTTTTAATTCTGCATAGTGATTTAAACCATTTCCGCACAAATCACACGAAACTTCATACCGTTTCTTTATCATTTTCAATCTCCTTTCTCCTTAATCCGTTCCAGTACATCCTTGTTTACTTCGAGTATCTCGTCGAATGAGGGGATAGGTCTCCAATGAGTAACATATCCAGTATTGATGTAGGGGTATATCCATTTATTCACTTCTCGCATTGCCATTTCATCAATACTACCATCAACAAGTTTCACTTGACACATGCCTTTTGCTTGTTTGTTTGGTATTGCATCCTCTACGCTTATCCACGGTGATTGCTTTGCCTGCCATTCGACACCTTTTCTGAACATGTTTAGCATTGCTTGTTGCTGATATGCAAACTCACCTTTAACCACTATTGCATAGCTTGACATAAGCTCTTGCCATGCAGCTTCTTCTACCGTCTGTTTCATGTTCTATTAGTTCAATTATTTATTAATAACCACCGCCATCGTACTTATAGATGTCCCACTTCCCTTGAATTCTCCGGCACCTATCTCAAAAACTTCGCCATGTACCTCTTCCAGCCACTTGCGAAAGTCTACACATTTTTTTTCCGATGAGAATTTCCAATGTTGGCTGGTTATTGCTGCAAGCGTGCCGCCTTCTTCTAAACTTTCATACATAAGTCTGACATGCTCTATGTCCTGATTGTTTGAGAAAGGCGGGTTGGCAATAATCTTAGTATAACGTCCTACGCTATCTTTCGTGAAATCTTCATCAAGCAGTATCACATTATCCAACGAATGCAAAAACTCTCTGTTTTCCGGCATCAGTTCATAGCATGCTACTGCTACAGAAGGACAAGCCCGGTGGATTGCTTTTATAAGCGCGCCACGCCCGGCACTCGGCTCCAGTACCGTATCATCCTCATGTATTCCTCCGGCAAGCATAACCAGCCAGTCTGCCACCTCAGCCGGGGTCTCAAAGAACTGGTAATCCTGTTGGAGGTTACACCGCTTACCCTCTTTCAGTATAGAAAACACACGTTCCGGATTAAATGAGAAAATAAAACCTTGCACCTTTCCACCTTGCCAGGAACCGCCGGCTTCCTCAATCCACTTCTTGGCCTCGGCATAAGACTTTTTATTAAATTGTACTTTCGGAAGTTTGAGTACGTTAGCCTCAAGTGTACAATGATTCAGTATATCTTCCACATTCCATTTCTTACCTTCATCAGCCTGTTTTTTCTTTTCGTCCGTTGGAGCATCCGGAGCTAACAGTGAAGATATTTTTTGAACAACCGTATTGCTCGCGTCCATGAAGGCATTGACGCAGGATAGTGCTTCCATGAGAAATTTTGTATCAACATGCCCGGTGGCATCATAGATGTCTATCCCTTCGGTCATAGATGATAATTCATTGAGCTGCGATACACTACCATGTAACGTTTCGATTAAAATCTCTTTTTTGTTCGTCATAACTCTTTTGTAAATAAATTCTTGTTGTGTCTACACTACCATGGCCGAGAAGGTCGGCCAGTTGAATGACATCCTTATTTTTCTTCAGGAACATTTTGGCAAAGAAATGCCGGAAAGCGTGCGCGTGCATCTTCCTTGAATCAATACCGCAATGTTTTCCCCATGCTTTCAAGTGATGAGAAAAGCCCCGTTGTGTAAACGGTCCAAATTTCCCCACGGCAAACACCCCCGTTTTCCCATGCTCCTTAGCATAAGCCTTAGCTTCCTGCTGCAATTGCTTTTGGAAGAAAAAACGTCTGTACTTGTTCCCTTTACCTTTCAATGTAACCTCACCGCTAATTATATCCTCCCATGTAAACTGTTGAAATTCCGACAGACGGGCGCCCGTTGTTCCCAAAACCTTAATGAAGAAATAGTAATCCTTGTTGTTTTTTGCCTTGAGATATTCCAACAGCCGGTTGTATTCATCTTCGGTAGGTACATTGTTTACATCCAGTTTACGCTTTATTTTGGGACGCTTCAGCTCAATAGGCTTTTTCAACCATTTAGAAAATTTCTCGATTGCCGTAATCCGCAAACGGATGGTAGCAGGAGATAATTTTTCTTCTTCAAGACTTTTTATAAACCTCCTGCAATTATCCATATTGACCTCATTGGCATACTCGAAATATCTCTTCATCGATGTGTAATATATATCAACTGTATGAGATGAGTAATCATTGTTGTCGGTCAGCCATATAATGAAATCATGAAGTTGTTTCTTGTTCTTCTCCGAAATGGCATCAAGCTTTTCCAATGGCTTTACCGTCTTTTCCCTGCGACCATATCCGATTTTAAGATAAGACAACAAATCACAAATGGCCGAACACATTAATGAATGACGCACCATGACATCAGCGTTTTCACGCTTATAAGCCAGATAACCACGGCGGTTCACTTCCTTGGTCACCTCTAAAAAATCCGTGACATGCTTGATATATTTCCCGACAGTATCATAAGTCCTTCCGGTCGTGTATATGTAAGAAATATAATCAGTTAATATCTTCTGTCTGTCACTATTCATGGTTATTTATTTCTTTTTCTTGATTTAATCTTGATTGGATTGTTTTTGGTTCCAGTACCAAACCATGTTAATTGGATTCCATGTATCCGGAGCCAATACTTAAAAGCAGGAATATTCATATGTTTCATATTATTTTCTTTTTACTTCGTTATATCTATCCATCACCTTCTCATACAACGCCTGCTGCTTCTTCGTAAACGGCATGAACGAATGATTCAGCCAGCGGCAGATGTAATAAGGCTTATTGTCTTTGCAATCAAGATTTTCCGATGTTATCATCCAATCTATTTCTAATCCTCCTTTTTCTCTTGCTAAGATGAAAGCATCTATCAGCTTAGGGTATTTCATCAGGCCGATGTAGTTTGTAGTAAGATTAGCTTTCGGGCAAACTATGCAACCCACACGACGGGCTGTTTTATATTCAGGATTTACAGGCAAATTATATCTATTAATATAATCCCAAACGTCTGTATCAGTCCAGTCAATAATAGGTTTCAATTCTATTATGCCGTGAGTTCCTGTTGACTGGCAATGCTCTTCAAAATAGTCATTAAACAATGCCTTATTCCGTTTCATCACGGTTTTGTTCTTCACTTCAAATGTTGTTCTCATCATCCTTTTTGAAGATTCAGATTTGCGAACCCCCGTAATACAACAATCATCTACCGATTTCGGATTATGCTTGTAGTCCGCACAGCAGAATGCTTTTTGAACGGTAGGCAACATGCCTTTATGGTTTACTCTGATATTCCTAATAAATCCTTCGCTCACATTTCTTCGGAATATCACATCCGGGTAATTATCCCTTATGAACTGAATCGTGACATTGCTTTCGAAGCAATGATTAAAGTTAGCCTTGAACGCTATGCCTGAACGCTTGCAAAGGTCATAGCATACCTGAGAATCTTTACCCCCGGAAAATCCGAGAGCGACTTCAAAGCCCATCGCTTGTGCGATTTTATAGAATTTCTTTATTCTTTCAATCGCTTGTTGCTCAAATTCTTCTTGAAATAAATTTGTTGTATTCATTTATTATCAGTATTTATTGCATTAGCTATATTCTCAGCATCAGAAAGTTTCCTGACAAGCACATCAAATGCGGCAGTGCATTTCTCCGTATTCATATCAACTGTTTTCCCGATTTTAAGGCATTCCGAAGCCATATCCATCAGCCTTGATACATTCGTCAGCCTTAGATATTCCAAAGTGAATCCTTTGAATCCGGCATCTTTATTTTTGAGTGCCGCAATACGCTCATCGAATTGCAAGCAGGCATATTCGCAAAGCGTCCTTGCCAGCTTAAACCTCGCAAGTTCTGAGGAATGGGATATTCCGTTGTCATCAAGTGCCTGCTTGAACTGCCAGTATAGCATATCCACGTGCTTGTTCACTTCCTCCACATACTTGTCGTTACATTCGGCAAAGAATTCGCTGCGGTCTGAACCGATGATACCGTTTACGGTCCGCTCGTATTCCCTTCTCGCTCTGTCCGCATCGTTCAAGTATCTTTTGAATGCCTGCTTGTAGTGGGGTGTGCGTTTCATCGCATGAATGCATTCGATAATCTGTCCGCAACAGATGTCGTTCGTGAACAGAATGTTGTAGGTGCAGAGGACTACGAGGCTCTCATGCTTGCTGATTATTTGGGTTGCCGTTTCCTTGTTCATCTCTTGTACATCTTGTCGTTCATCCTTCTGTTCCTGCTCTCCTTGGCAAGTTCGTCAATCATGCGCTGGTACTTCCTTGCCACCAACGGGCAGCGCAGGCGCAGTGCGTTGTCACACTGCCACTCTAATAATTCTATTTTCTTTTCAAGTTCTATGTCCATAAAATTATTTCTTCTTAAATTTGTCACATATCCTCCCGTACCGGTCACACGCGCACACCCTATGGCCCTTGACCTTGCATAGACAAGAGTTGTCTACGAAATCTCTGGAGTATGAGCATTGGCGGCAGCGGACGGGGGAGAGGGGTAATTTCTTCTTTGCCATTACTTACGTAAACTGATATTGCTTACGCGATTTGCCGCTCTTTTCATTGCTTCTGCATCTCCGCTTTCCACAAGCTTCCTTTCACGTTCAAGATACTCGGCATAGGAAATTCTGTTGTTTCCACGTTCTTCTATCTCCTTTTGGCGTTGTATCCGGTATTGCTCACGCTCATAGCGTTCGATGTCGATACGGCGTTCCCTGATATAGTCAAGCATGGCACTTGTAATCTTCATCGGGTCTATAGCACCATAGAACCGTCCATATTTACCAGACTTAAACCGTGCAATAAAAAAGCATATCTCAGCCGCATTAAGGTAATAATACTCAGAAATAAATATCTCTGCCAACTCATTAAGCTGCTCCTTGGCAATCTTGGTAGACACCTCTGCGAAGTCATTAAGTGTGCCGAATTGGATTTTCAACCATTCCAAAGGGGTTTCATCTCCATAAGTCGAAGCCAATAGCCCTAATGTAGGTATGGAGGAATTCATGGCTAAATCAGAGTGGGTAGCCTTGCATCTGACAATTTTGAACTGCAAATCGGGATTGTAATCAAGAATGAATTGTGCTGGGTCAGGATATTTATTCAATAACGCCCTCTGCTTCAAGTTCTTTTCTTTTTTTTGCGGCAGCTTCTCTGACGGTTGTAGCGACTGCAAGAACTGAATCACGTTTTCGCTGCTCGCTATCCTGTTGATTTTTGCTAATTCTTTCTCCATTGTAATTGCCTTCTAAAATCTTAATGAAATTTGTCGGTCTGAATATCCAGTCGAAATCACAAGACCAGTTTTGGTTGTTATGTCCCAAAAGGAATGCCGATTTGGAAACATTGTTGAAAACAGCCACGATAGCCTCTTTCCCATGTTCGGAAGCTCTTGCTTTTACGGCTTTCTTACGTTTGTCCGTCATTGTTGTCACCTTTGGGAGCTTTCCATCAAACATTCTGTTGAACGTAGCCATAAGAGCATTATAATTTATCTTATCTCCCTCATTACTTTCCGGCGGTGCAGATTCCCCTTGGGGGGAATTATAGGGGGGGCATTCTTCTTCTCTTTCTACTTCTATTTTAGTCACGTATTTTTCAGTGAATAATCCGTGATTGTTCCGTGATTGTTCCGTGATTGATAAGCAAATCTTTTCTTTTGCATTGTCTATTAATTGTTTAGGTATGTTCAAATCCTCATAATTAGGTCTGTTGATTACTTGATGCCGAGTGAAATTAGGCAGATATATGAATCTTTCCCCCTTATAGGAAAGCAGACATATAAATCCGTTTATCACAAGCTCGTTCATCCATTTTTCAAACTGTTGAATTTGGATTTGGTCATACGGAAACATCTTGGACTTTAGCCAGACCGAATCACCTATTACCACGCCAATGTCATCAGAGAAGAGCCATAGTTGGATATATAGCAATCTTGCATCACGGCTTAACCTCCCTATTTTTACATCATCGCAGAATTTTGACTTAATCATCCTATTCCGTGCCATGCTTGTTCATCTTTATTTTCATACATCTTTCAAATATTCTGTTACCACTTCTATAAACTCGTCAAGCGACCGGGCTATGACATATTTATACCCGTCCGCTGTGATTTTTGATTCCCACTCTTTCTGGGACTCACGCTGTGTCCCTTTCCTTGTCTTTGTCTCAATCAATAAAGCACCATAACATCGATTGCTTTTTAATAGGATAAGGTCGGAAACTCCGGCTAATACTCCTTCATCCTTTAATCTTCTTCCGGTTGCAGCATCCCTTCTTCCACCATTGGGAATTGCGAAAAGATTATGGTGCATAGACGGATATTGTAGCCGGAACCAATTTATCATGGAGACTTGCAATTTGTGCTCTTCATCTTTATGTTTCTTGCGGACATTTGCTCCGCAATATTTGGATTTCATTTCTTCAAAAGTCATATATGCTTTATTTTAAGTTCAACATTCACCGGCTTGTCTTTCATCGTGGAGAAAGCGTCAAGCAGCTTCTCCTTGATTGCCTTCAAAGGCTTTGTCAGTATCTGGCTCTCGACTATTTCGAGAGGTATCTTCCTGCCGCTATACGTGATTAGGGACATAGAGGTGATTATGTAAGGTCTCATATTACTTATTAAAATCCCAATCCCACTCCCAATCCTTTTCACTTATTCCTTGCTCGCAATAAGCACTACCCATGTGACCTTCTATCTCTTGATACAGAGAACGAACCAACTCTTGCTCTCTTTTGTCAAGTTTAGACATTAGTTTATCCATGTCTTTCTGAGTGAATAAGTAGTATGATTTTAACTTCTCATCAATAACCATTTTAGCACCATCCAATGTCCTTTCGGTGTAAAGAATGCTACCTATCTTGAAATAAAATATCCCATCAGAATCAATGGATATTTTAACTTGTTTATATTCCCATTCCATGTTATTCTTTTTATTAAAAGCCCCGAAGCGTATTCTCCGGGGCACAACCATTATTTAAGACCCGTGCCATTTATGTGTGGCTCACATTTATGAGGGGCGTGACAGAATCGAACTGCCCTCCTCTACAATGCTGCGCATTACATTAGTCACACCAGCCAAACGCCCCATATTCACCTGCCCAATCTTCACAGACCGGGCAGGCTGGTTGAACAAAAAGTTCAGTCGAAATTGAAATTATCTTCACCGTCCGGCATTTCTTCCGGAGCGTCATTCCCGAAGTCCATCGGAAGGTACCAATCACTTATAAAATCATTCATGGCTGTCCTCCTTTGCTTTATAAGGATATACGTCAATCAAAGCCGTTTCCACCACAGATGCAATAAGATAGTCAGCTAGTGTCCCTTTCATACCTTCGTCCAATTTCTTCACGGCATCACGTAGGTCGGCAGCTTGTACCAATACTTGAGTTAATGTTTTCTTTTCAGCACCACTCTTTTCATCAAGGGTGATAAATGCCAATTTACATTTAAACCACCTATCTGCAGATTCCTCGTCAGAGAAAAACACCTCTGAATAATTAGCCCTTTTAATATCAGAAACCGTGAATTCTCCACTAATAAACGGTGTCATTTCCTCAATGCATCTTCCTTCGCTTTCTGTAAAAGAAAGACTGTCAAAAAGGTATTTTTCGGTTGTTTTCTTTTCCATGCCGTTTTCGGCTATTTTTTGGTATTTTATAGATACCTCGAACCAAGTGTGCATCATAATTTTAATTGATTAATAATTTGTCTTTTGATTTTCTTGCTAAGCTTCCCTACAAAACGTCCGTGCTTCTCCGTCGTTCCATCGGGCAGGCATTCCTTGTAGGAGTAAAGCAGCTTTTGCAGGAGAAGCGCTTCTTGTTTTGTCAGAGTGAGTTTCATTGTTTTAAATATAAAGTTTGTTGTGTTCGACCTCAATCTCCATCAACTGAATCAGACGTTCTTCTTCTGGAGAAGGAATGTATATACCTTGGGCACTTGCAAAATTCCGGAACCTTTCAATGGTAAGGCTCATTTCCGCACTGTCAAGGTCAGACGAACTGCGCAGGTATTTTATTTTTCCAAGATACTTGTCGTCCCTCTCACGGACGAAAGTGTCCTTGTTGCAGAGAATCTTGTAATAGTTCTGCTTAACGTACTCCATCGTTTCTCCAATCTGGCACCCGAAATATGCTAAAATAACATGAAGATATTTGTTCTGATTTAAAGACCTTTTCGGTTTCTTCTCTGTCAGCTCAAATACCTTCTGTCCCTTTATCAGCTTCTCCAGCTTTGACCTTGCCTGCTGGGCATGGAGGGGATTGGCACCGTCGTATTTCATAGGCTAAAACGGTAATTGGTCATTATCACCAACATTTTGCATTGGTGGGAAGTCGCTTTGTTGTGGAGCGTCGCTCTCTGTTATGGCAGGCCTTGAGGACGAACTTTCAGACCGACCTCCCAAAACTATGTCATAAGCAAGTATGTCTGTTATATACCGCTTGATGCCGTCTTTCTCAGACTCCCGGTAGCTGATAGTTCCGAACACTGTTACCTTGTCCCCTTTGTGGATATACTTTTCTGCAATATCGGCAATGCCACGCCATGCGACAATGTTATGCCAGCTCGTTTTCTCCGGCACATCTGTCCCGTCCTGCTTTTTATAACCTCCCGTAGAAGTCGCAACACTGAATGTGGAAACCTTTACGCCGTTATCAAGCGTTCTTGTTTCTGGGTCTTTGCCTACGTTGCCTATAATAAGGCACTGGTTGACACTTTTACTCATTATTTTCTCCTCCAAATATCTTTTTATCGTTGATAAGTTCTCTGTTTTCCTCCAAGAACCGGATAAACTCCTCACAATGGTTAGTGAGAATGGGTATATCACGCTCCGGATTGAACACATAAGTTTCAGTATAGGTATCTACCACATAACTGCCTTTGTTGAACTCTACGATGTTGTACTCAAATGTCCGTACAACCGAACCGTTCTTCATCAAAGCGTAAGGATAAACCAAATGTTGATGATGGTCTTTGAACTTCCCCACGGTATAGCTTCCGGTTGTCTTGATGTCGTGAACACTGGTAGGCATCAGTTCGTCAATTACCCCATAAACCAAAACATTGCCGTATGCAGTAGGCAAGATGGCTTCTACTCTTTGTTGGGTCAATGCCCCTTTGTAGTAGTTGGCAAACTCGCGGCAAAGGTCAATGTGAAAAGTGAAAGTGCGATTGTTGTAAACAGCTTTTATCCCGTAAAGTGTTCCGTCATCGTGATATGCCTTGCTAATTTCCATTATAGAAGATTTACGGTTCTCAATCATACAATCAATGATTTCATTGAAAGCCGTGCCACGGTCTGCCGCTTCGCTGTCAAACGGTTTGCGGTTAATACGGTCTATCAGTCCTTGAAACTGCTTCTGCCGAAACTCCTCTTCCGTACATGACGGATTTTCACTCCACCCATAATAACGCTCATATATGACATCGCTATTAAGGTAGTTGAAGTAGGCGTCAAGAATCGTAGGATATATACAATAATTAGGCTGCATCTGAGTAAGTTTTAGTTTTCTCGTCATAAATCAGCCCCAAAGCATTCACTTTATCCCTGAAAATTCTTCTCGCCATCATCAAAGAACTACCAATATGTTCAAACTCATTGATATGGGAAGCAAAATCATTGGCTGACCGAGCATCAGTAATAAATTCAATGCTCTCTTTGATTTCCTCTATCACCTTGTTGTATTTGTCAATCTCGGATTTCTTGACTTGCAGCATTGCAAGATAGGGATTAATCACTTGTGTGGTGATAAAATCGTTCTTGGCCGTCGGATTGCCGTTTTTGTCAAGAATGGTAGGCACTTCCATAATGGACGGAAGGTTACAAGTGTTCTTCCCGTCATTACGGCTTGTCGGGTCAAAAGTGATAGTACATTTAACTCTGCCGTTCTCATTCCTGGCTTCCATGTAACCCAGCAAGTCAAGTTCGGTAACGATGGAGTTGTAGGACTTCTCGCGCAATGCAGGAATGAATACCGTATCGTCACCTTCCTTTCTTGTATCACGGTGGGCAACGAAGATGATGTTCTTGTTCAAGTTTGACAAGTTGCAGACAAAGCCGGAAAACTCCTGGTTAATTCCACCCCAGTCCCTTATTTGCGGCTGCCGGGTACCACATTTATAGGAGATGATAAAGTCCATCATTTTGCCGATTGTGTCAACCACGATAGTACGATAAGCGGACAAATCTTCTTGCAGGACTTGTTGGACATCATTCCAGGAGGTAATCTGAACAATATCCACTCCGTCCAGATGTGACATGTTTACACGCTTGACACCATTGTCGAAGTCCAATAACAAAGGACTTGGAGCACTAAGGGCGGTAGTTGTCTTTCTCATACCTGCCTGACCGTAAATCATCATCTTGATGATAGACGGTATCACTAATTCGTTTGATTTTTTAATAAGCGACATATAATTATGATTAATAATTGGTTTGTGGGATATACGGGACTTGAACGCCGTGACCTGTGCATGAAACCTTTAAATAAACCATGACAAAACTACAAATACCAATACCATGCACCGCTCTGCCTCTGAGCTAATATCCCGGATAGCCGCCCGTCTTCGCAGATTGGACGGCACGAATAAACACTAACATTATTTTCTAAGCGTAATCACTCATTGTAAGTGATGTATATCCCAAGGCATGAAAGGGATGCCATCAGGGAGAACATGAATGCAGGGAACACTTGCCCCACATTGGTTACGGCCAGCGACCTTACCAGTAATACTACCATCCACAATAAGCAGAAGGCAAAGAATACCGTATAGCAATTCACCTTTCTCATACAAAAATGATTTCGTCTCTGTAAACCTCGACAAAGGAATGCTTTCCAAACTCTATCGTTACCTTGTCACCGCTAATGCTGTATATGGTCCCGATTCTGTCTTCCCATCCGGGAGCGTTGTACTTAACTTTTACTTTTTTATTTCCCATATATGTTTATTTAGTCTTGTGATGCCTCTACAGCTTCACCATTAACCAATGTATAGAAGGTGTCCGCTTTAACAGACTTTCCGTCCACTTTAAATGCCTTGACTGAAACGATAGGATAAGTGTTTCCGTCCCATTCGCCACGTTCAGCAAGCACAATCCAGCATCCTAATGCTCCCTTTGCCTTGCAATCCTTTCCGGCAGCAAGAGCTATACTTTCTTTGCCGGTAGCCGATGCAGCGCCTTGGTCGCCGGTAGCCGATGCAGCGCCTTGGTCGCCGGTAGCCGATGCAGCGCCTTGGTAGCCGGTAGCTGATGCAGCGCCTTGGTCTCCGGTAGCTGATGCAGCGCCTTGGTAGCCGGTAGCTGATGCAGCGCCTTGGTAGCCGGTAGCTGATGCAGCACCTCGGTAGCCGGTAGCTGATGCAGCACCTCGGTAGCCGGTAGCTGATGCAGCGCCTTGGTAGCCGGTAGCTGATGCAGCACCTCGGTAGCCGGTAGCTGATGCAGCGCCTTGGTAGCCGGTAGCCGATGCAGCGCCTTGGTCGCCGGTAGCTGATGCAGCGCCTTGGTCTCCGGTAGCTGATGCAGCGCCTTGGTCTCCGGTAGCTGATGCAGCGCCTTGGTAGCCGGTAGCTGATGCAGCACCCCGGCCTCCGGTAGCTGATGCAGCGCCTTGGTAGCCGGTAGCTGATGCAGCACCTCGGCCTCCGGTAGCTGATGCAGCGCCTTGGTCTCCGGTAGCTGATGCAGCGCCTTGGTAGCCGGTAGCTGATGCAGCACCCCGGCCTCCGGTAGCTGATGCAGCGCCTTGGTAGCCGGTAGCTGATGCAGCACCTCGGCCTCCGGTAGCTGATGCAGCGCCTTGGTAGCCGGTAGCTGATGCAGCGCCTCGGTAGCCGGTAGCTGATGCAGCACCCCGGCCTCCGGTAGCTGATGCAGCACCTCGGTAGCCGGTAGCAATCTTTTCCTTTACCCACTTACATTTACTAAAAGTGAACTTGATTGCCGCATCAACAATGCTCTTAATGCTTAACTCTGCTCCTATGTGGATTTTTGAGCAAGCAATTTTGGTATTATCTGTATCAACATCCATTTCTCCACTTCCTTCAACTTCATGAAATCTGTTCATACCAATGTATGCAGGAGGATAATATCCGAATACATCCAAGGGATAAAGACAGAAATGGAAACCTTTACTGCAAACGCTTATGTCACCCTGCTCTTCGTAATCCTTTCCTTCGTCATACTTGAATCCTCTGCAAGTCATATCGGAGTTGAACCCCTTGAATCCTCTAATCTTGCTGAATTCCTCTGGTATGGTAACGTTACCCGGGAGATTCGCTCTGAGTACCATGTACGCCATATAATTTGTGTCAAATCCAGCAATTCCCGTCCCGATGGCGGTAAGAAGGAATTCCTTTTCCGGATGCTCGTTGGCAAAATGCCTTAAGTTGCCCAAATAGTTTATCAAGTCTTCTTCTGTGACTTTCTCCATATCCTCATCCAGCGTTGGAATGGCATAGGATTGCCCTTGGATTCCTTCGGATTGTCCCATGATTGCACCGAATTTTTCAACCGCTAATCTGGCTGCTCCACCGGCATGATTGCCGTTCATATTACTACCAAAAACAAATATCTGATTCTCTTTAAGTTCCTGAATGTTGTCAGGGGTAAATCTCTTTTCCATGATTTATATTGTTTTTAATTGATGTTCCTAAAAAAGAGTCCGGTCTATTTTCTCAAACCGACCGGACAAAAACTAAACTCTAACTTCAATCATTCATGTTCCCCTGAACCAATCCGATTGGCAACATCGCGTTATTGTCAGGGGATTTTCTTAATTTTGCATTGTCACATTTAAAATTAAGAATTACGGGAAAGTTATTTGCTCATCTTCTCTGTTATATCAATCAGCATTTTCAAACCCATTGCATCCATAGCCGCATTTCCATTCTTGTCGGTTCCACCTGCCATTATCACTTTGGGCAACTGAACTTTCGACAAAGCTTCCGCAACACCAATTTTTGTTTCCATGTCAATCTTGGCACGTTCTAACGGGGTTAAACCGGCTTGCACCTTAGCCCTTGCGGCAGCAGCTTCGGCTTCACCTTCCGCTACAATCTTTTTGGCTTTTTCCTTGGCCTCTTTTGCTTGAAGCTCTGCAACCTCGAATGCCTGCTGTGCTTTGGTTACTTCTACAGCTTTCTCTCTTTCCTGCTCCCATTTAGCTTTTGCTGCCGCGGCCTTACCTTCCTCTTCAATCTGAATGGTCTGCTGTACGGCTTCCAACGCTTTCGCCTTAGCGGTAACAATGCTCATGTCCGCTTCTCTCTGCTTGCTTATCTGTGCAAGGGTAGCAGGTTCGTATTCCATATCAGAAATAGACAATTGGGAGACTTTTAGACCGTAGTATGCGAAAGGGCTTTCCTCTTGACGCTTAATCCCGTTTGGAGAAATACTGTCACGTATGGCTTCTGCAACCTTTACTATCTGCTTCTCTCCGGTTAATGGGTTCAGACTTTCAACGGCTTTTACCGAAGTTTTATATACGCCATAGTTTAGCTGGTCTGTGATATATGCGATAAGGTCTGTCCGTTTCTCGCTTACCGATTCCAAAGAAGACATTAATGGGCCGCATGATATAACTACCTTTCCCAATGTCGGTCTGATAAGTTCGTTTACAAGCCTATCCATTCCACTATAATGAGTTTGAATACGCTCTAAATACTTTCTTTCAAGAGGAAGTTCCACACGGACAGAACCGAGAATATACCCTTTACCTTTATCATTATAGGTAATTGGCATAGCCGGATTATCACCCGTTGGTGTTACGTTACCTGCTTCGTCTTTTCTAATCTCATTAAACCAAATCTGGTTTGTCTTGTAGTATTCGGTGATACTTCCAAACCCCTGCCATTTGAAGCCGGGTGTTGTCCAATACTCCATTTCGCCAGTCCACGGGAACTGGCAGACAATGATTTTCTTGTTGTCCACATCTTCTGCCATTTTGGGAATGCAAAACGCGAAAACGACCAATGCGACAAGTGATATGCCGCCATAAATAAATTTTCTGTTCATAATTTGCTGTTTTTAATTGATGTATATCCAAAAATAGAATGGAATGAATAACCTCTTGATTGCCACTGTACGTGTCGAGAATCTTTTGATTGCCCCGATAATGGAGCAGAACAGTGTGATATAATACACTGATAGGACTGCAATGAATAAAATGCAGAAGAACTTTAGTATCATATATTTTTTTGTTTTAAGTTTAGTCCTCGTGGGCGTTCCAGTGGTAGCCTTACTGCCCTCCAACATCTATGGAGGACCACGGGATAATTACATATTACTTCAATTTTCTGATTATATCACCGCCATAAGAATCTTGAGTCAACTCTATAAACTCATGTACGGTGTAAGTATCATTGTCAATGTCTATACCCTTATTGATACAGAATGACAACCTTCCTTGCTTGCACGAACCGGTCAGCACATGATGCCAATGGAACAATTCTTTAGCCGATACCTTTTTAGTAAAGTCTGGAAAATGCTTTTTAAAAGCTTCTAGTCTTTCCTCCTCGGTTGAATCGTCATACAATTTTTCTTGAAGTGAAGCAAAGGCCTCGTGCAATGTTTCTCCATGAGCGAATTTCCCATTCCCTTTTGCAACAAATGTCTCAGTCAATGTAAAGTCATCGTTCAGTATATATCCTTTAGCTACATTGTCATGAACATGCTTGATAATTGTAGGAATATCATCAATGATATATACTTTGTCGCCATTGAATGTTTTAATTCCAAAGCCATAGCCATCGCCATAGCCATCGCCATAGCCAGAGCCAGAGCCATAGCCAGAGCCAGAGCCAGAGCCAGAGCCATAGCCAGAGCCATAGCCAGAGCCAGAGCCAGAGCCAGAGCCAGAGCCAGAGCCATAGCCAGAGCCATAGCCATAGCCAGAGCCATAGCCAGAGCCATAGCCATAGCCAGAGCCATAGCCAGAGCCAGAGCCAGAGCCAGAGTATATACTAAGAAACTCTCTTATCTGTTCTTCCATACGTCTACCTCCTCAATGGATTTTATTGCTTCGTCTGTACAAGGTATTATTTCAATACCCCTAAAATTGAAATTATCGGCACGGCCAATGTGAATTTACAATCATTAGGGCGTTTTGTCCCTTCTACTGCCAATTGGCTGATAGATGCAGCCCCATACCAACACCACAATCTTCGGCAGTCTGCCAATGTAACTTCACTACCATTCTTTTCTTTCAACGTACCGTAAAATACGCCCGCTCTGTCTGCTCTAATAATAACTTTCTTTCCAATCATAATTCTATATATTTAAAGATTAATAAATATTGGCTCGCCCTCAACGCAACAATGCGTGTTTAGCCTTTCAGCATACCCGAATTTGACGGGAGGGGAGATATATCGATAAGCGTGGTATGGTCGCCCTTCGCCGCCATTTACTTTGTACCTATTAAGGACTGGATAGGACGCTTATATATTGTCACCATTTGACGGCGGTGCAAGCCCCAAACCTTGCATGCTTACTGATAGAGGTATTTTCGGACCGTCTAAATGATGGATAATACTACTTTGAGCCTATTATCCGGTCACGGCTTTCCAGCTACGGATAATTCTCGTTTCGTTATTTGTTTCCTCAGTATGTCAAAGACCTATCAAGTGCTCCCGTCCGGTCCTCGCTACCGGAAGCCGTTCAATCCGACCACGGGAATGTTTAAAGATTCATGTCCATATGCTCGTATCGCCAGCCGAGCATCGCGTATCCTATATCATGGCTATTGCATTTCCTGCCTATAGGTTCCCTGCCGACAAGGGAAGAGGTGTATTCGTCCATCTTCATCTTCGCGTCAGCCCATGCATCCCTCAACGCGTGTCTGAAGGAGTACCACCGGAGTGACCTGTTCCTTCTGGAGTAGGCAAAGGCAAGCTGCATGATGGCTCTGTGGTTGTATCTGCCGTCAACTACAAGATTGTAATCCCTTGATTTCGTCATAAATAATCTTGTTGTATTCTGGATAACTCCTTTAGCTTGGCTGTTGGATACTCGACTTTACCCGGACGTTTGCATGGTTGTATCTTCCCTTGTTTATACCATCTCCGTACATTGGCTTCCCCGAACTCGCGGAAAGCTTCTCTTTGAGAAAGGTATTCCTTGTCGTCCTTATCCTCCTTCATGAATGAAGCAAGCTTTGCAGCCACATTTGTTACGAATGTGTCGAATGTTACTGACTTGTCTATGAATTGGAGTTCCATATCGTATTGTTTAAAATGAGAGTGAATCATAGTAATTCTGATGCTTCTTGTATTCTTTCACAATATCAGAAGCTTTATTCCCGACCTTCTTTACAATCTGGCTGTACGCCTCGTTCGGTATGCTGTTTATTACAGCTTCTTGATAGTCCATTTTTCCGGCTATTCCCAGCATCCAGAAGAATAGGATAGAACCTGCTGCGAATGCTGCAATCTGCTTGGATAGTCTGTTGATGTTCATGGCTATTCCTCCTTAGCTTAATCTTATAACTTTGCTTCCGTCAATATTCTTCTTTGAAGAACATGAGAATAAAAACCCTTCTCTTTTCAGTCTATAACATGCGCTGGAAACGCTTGTAGAACGAAATTCTTTCTCTTTAAAGAGAATTTCTTCACCCACTTTCATTGAGCGTAATGTATCAGAAAGTTCCCTCCCTTTAATTCTTTTAACTATTATTTTCTCCATTCGTCAATTAATTAAAATACCTTTGTTCATTTCATTGATTTTTCATTCGTGATTTATGTTTTGATTAGAATCACAATGCAAAGATAAGTCAATTGTGAATTATCTCAATGCAAAAACGAATTAATTTAATTCTGATTTGATTATTTAGAATGATTATAAATAATTATACCATGAAAGAACTTGTATTACAGAGAATTGCATCAGTGTTATCTGATAAAAAGATGTCTATAACGGCGTTGAGTAAGTTGATTGGCGTTCCGCAACCTACTTTAAATAGGCAAATATCAGGAGAGAGTGCAATGACATTGGATATTCTATATTCAATATTGAATTATTTCACAGATGTTTCTGCCGAATGGTTGCTACGTGGAGAAGGCGAGATGATAAAAGGCGATAAATCTGCAAAGGAAAAGTTTGCCTCAAAAGAATTTGTGGTGTATGTGGACGAGAATGGATTTTTGAAAATGAAGTAATAGATACTATGGTAAATGTAAATAATAACCCAAGCACAATATTGATAATTGGTAATGGATTTGACCTTGATTTAGGATTGAATACTTCATATAAGTCATTTATTGATACCATGTATGAATGCAAACAACATCCTGAGTCTAAGAACATCTTGATTGATGACATGATTAAGAAGTATCGAAAGTGTGCAAATTGGATTGATATAGAATTGTTTTTGAGGGATTATGCTATTTCATATTCAAATAAGGATATTGAAGAAAATAAGGATATTGAAAAAAATAGAAATATTGAGCTTGAATATAGGAAATTGTGTAATGATTTAAACACATTTATGGTACAGTATAAATATTTAGATGATAAAAAGAATTATCTAGGTGAATACATATATAACATTGGAACTATATCATCTAAGCTATTGGAGTGGATTTCCAACCAACCCAATAGTAGGGTGTATTCGTTTAATTATACCAATATGAATGATGTGGCTCGTTCATTAAATAAGCAGCAGAATCTTAATATAAAAGACTTTGATATAAGATATATTCACGGAGAAACTTGTTCTTCATACAATGGAAGAATCGCGCCTATTATATTAGGTATTGATGATGTTAAAGTAAAAGACGAATTTAAGTGCATGATAAAATCAACTCATTCTTCATATAATAGTGGAATTATGTCTGATTTACCTAAAGCTACTCATGTGGTATTCTTTGGATTTGGGATGGGACAAACAGACCACCCTTATTTTAAGGATTTCTTCAAGATGATAGAAAATGGGAAATTGAATACCAGGATAAGCGTCTTTAATATCAGTAACTCGTCTGCATTTTATGGGCAATTAGTTAATATGAAAATAGATGTTGCGAAAATTAGGGAATGTAGCAATATACATTTTTATTGTGTAAATGATAATGGGTTAAATGATTTCTACAATGAAACCAGTAGAATGCAATAGTAAGGAAGACGCGGTGAAAATGCTTCAAACAGCAAAAGAATTTTTTCATACGCATGTGGATATGAGTATTGACCCATCGGTAATTGCGTTAAACTTGTCGTTAATAAATGCGGTTCAGAAATTCATCTCAGAATTAACAAACAACGAAGATTATAAACTTAAATGAATGAAATATAGTTATGAGAAAGATTTTTTATTTAATTCCTTTATTCCTTTTGCTTGTTGGCTGTTCTTCGGATGACGAAGAGTATATTAGTAATTGGGATTTTGTCCAAACTTATTGGACCAATCCTAAGAATTATATAGAGCCAGGCAATGGAATAGTAGGATATAAAGCGTGGTTTAGGAGCGATAAAAGTTTTACGATGGAATATGATGATATACCAGGTACTCCAGGTGTTTATGGTGTAGTAATAGATGGGGGATATGACTATGACCCTCCTATATTGACGCTAAATTCTTACGGTAGGAGTATAGTATATAAAGTGCACAAAGATAAGATGGAGCTTCAAGGCAAAAATATGCCAATGAATGACCAAACAGATATACAATTCCCGGAAGAATTATTTTTGTTTGATAATACTCCACCAGAGGAATAAAGAAAGAAGCATACAGAAGGAGAGGGCTTTTTCAGTCCTCTTTTTATCCTTATCTCTATCTGTCCAATAAAAGCTCTTTACTTGGTGAAATCAGAAATAAAATATAATATTCTTGCGGAATAATTGGAATTTTTATCTATATTTGCAGTGCATGGGTTGTACTTATAAAATTAGAATTAATCAGAGGATTAAGATATAGAAAGCTGTGTAGGTCACAACCCCCTGCATGGCTTTCGCCTTTTTATCTCCGCATGAAGAAGTGCGGTACATCCTCGAACGAAAAGACTTTATTATGGACAACGTTCAAATTTTTAAGAATGAGGCTTTTGGTGAAGTAAGAGTAGCCGGAACAAGTGAAGAACCTTTGTTTTGTCTTGCAGATATTTGCAAAGTTTTGGAGTTGGGAAATCCCAGCCAAGTAAAAACAAGACTTTGTGGTGGGGTCATTACTAATGAGGTCATCCCGGATTCCATTGGCAGACAACAAGAAATGATTTTTATTAATGAAGACGGTTTGTATGACGTGATACTTGATAGTCGCAAGCCACAAGCTAAAACTTTCCGTAAATGGGTGACAAGTGAAATCCTTCCCTCTATCCGTAAACATGGCATATACGCCACTGATAATGTTATAGACCAAATACTTAATAATCCCGATTTTGGTATCGAGCTTCTCACTAAGCTAAAAGAAGAACGGTCGGCACGTATTGAAGCGGAAAAACAAGTAGCTGTTCTTACTCATGTCAATAAGACCTATACATGTACGGAAGTTGCTAAAGAGTTGGGGCTTAAGTCGGCAATTGAACTCAACAGCAGATTAAAGGAACTTGGCGTACAATATAAGATTAACCAGACATGGGTGCCATACACCAAATATGCTACTCTTGGCTGGTTTGATATAAAGCAGGAGGTGGCAGACAATGGACATATAATTTACCATAGAAAGATTACTGGAATTGGTAGGCAGGGTATTATCAATCTTATCAATTCTTAGTTGATATAAATAAGGGTGCATCCCACTTATGAATAGACCGTATGACCTCTCTCTTGTTTTTTAGGTCGTTTATATCAATGAGTAATTGACATCTAATATCCCGGCAGCCGTATTGCTGCCGGGGCGTCAAACATGAGCGTTGGTCGAAACCTCAACGTACGTCTATGCTATCATGTGGCAATATTTTCTTAATCTCCTACAAAGCAAGAACCGAAACGTCCTCTGCTGTTGCTTGTGTAGTAAGCGGAAGCCGGAGCGTGGAAGTAATCGTATGAGCTTCTTCTTTCGGGTTTGGTTAAAGCTGTTTTCATGGCTTCCTTCTCTGCGTTTCTTGCTTCTTCATCCGCTACCATTTTCTTTTCGTTAGCCCAGGCAAGTTTCAAGCAATTTGCCCATGTCTTTATTCCGTGGGTAAGAGAATACAGTTTCATGTACTTCTTTATCTGGTGGGCGGCTTTCATTATCTTGCTTAAATCGTAGCGTTTCATATATTTCTGTTTATTGGTTTAACTTTGATGATGCAAATGTAATGTTTTAAGCATTACCAAACAAGGGGCACGTAATGTTTTGTCTTTATCTTAACATTAATTAGTAATACAAATAACATTACTAATATAGTAATAAGTAATTTTGTAACATTAAAATTTATAGATATGGATAATATTGAAGCATTACTAAAAGAAAAGGGTTTAACAAAAACGGCTTTTTCGGATTTATTGGGAATCAAAAAACAAAATCTTAATGGGTTAATGAAAAACCCCACATTGGAAACTATTAAAAAATTCGCATCTGTTTTGGGGGTTGAAACGTGGCAGCTCTTCGCATCCCCAGAAGAAGTTACCAAAGAAACCAAAAGTGAATTATGTCCACATTGTGGTCAGCCCATAGCAATTAAAACGACAATAGAAAAGGCAGACTGACTATTTAGAAAATGTCTAAATTATAAAGAAATCTGTCTCTTGTTTTGGTTACATGTTTATTTCTGCTTTAATTTGCATAAGAAAGACTGTATTATGAGGCAAATACTGTAATTGTAATGTCGCTGGCAATGCTTATAGCATTGTTTAGGTGGTGTTATGTTTAGACTGTGTCGTTCTTTCTATAATATAATAATCAAAACAATATGGGAAGTGTAATAGAAAGTAAGAAGGCAAAGTGTTCTTCAAAGCATCCACATCGTATAAAGCCTAAAGGTGATAGACTGGGATGGACGTTGCGAAGCGAAGTCAAGTACCCTCCCTTGCGTGAAATTGTTGGAGAGGGGAGAATTGTTAGCGACTCGTGCTGCTTCATTTCAACTACCACAAAAATGATTATGTAAATGTTGGACCGAATTCAACCGTTTAGATTAAAATTCATACAAAAAGCGTCTCCAAAAGAAAGGGACGCTTTTGATTTTTCATTGATATACAAATTTTATACTGACAGGACGGAACTATGCCAAAGACTAAAGTATATAATTAGAGTGGAAGCGTATGAAGATGTTTTCGCTATTAAGTTCTATGCTGCAAGGGACAAGAAATTGGATAACAAATATAATAGAATTATAAAGGCTCACAATTACAAAAACGCACTAAAGATATTTGTGACATGTGCGTCGATAATTCCTTCCCTGATAAAAGAATATCCACAAGCATCCTTTGCTGTAAATGGGGCAGAAAGCATGGATATGGAGAGTGACAAGGTTGAAAAGAGGGCAAACAACCAAAGGTTCAGAATATATAGAACGCTGGCATTAAATCTATTTGGGAGGGAAACATTTGAACACGTTGAATATAGCAATGTAAGCTCCTATATTCTTGTTAACAGAAAGGGTTGTGAAAATATAGAAAAGAAAACAGATAATATTAAAGATATGTTCTTAAAAAGAGGGTTTGACGTATAGAGAGAGTTTTATTGAGTAACAATGCAAGTAATGGGAGTTGATTATATTCCCTATACAATCTATTGGAATATGCTTTGAAAAGTATAGAATTGGCTTAGAAATATATGTTAATTAATTGTGTGATAATGCTATATTGCTGCGGCGCAGGCTGCCATTGAAGGCTGATTTCAATAATACTGAATAATGACATTTATGGGCTGCATGCTTTACTTGGTAATGGCATGCGGCCTATTTTGTTGGAAAAAACTGTAGTTTCTATTAATTTATTTGTATTTTCTTTAGTATATTTGCTTCCCATAATTTTATAGTTTCCAATAAGCAAGCAAAAAACGATGATATTGACAATTACGGCAGCATACGATGTTTGGACGAATGACTTCTATCAGAATAATGAAGCATTGGTATATAGTTTTGGGATAATTGTCATTCTGCTTTTGGTCATCATGATAATCATTTCCATCAGCAAGAGCAAAAGGTTGAAGACGTTGCAGCGCATCAATGAGGTTGCCGAAGAATCCAACCAGCTGAAGAATGCTTTCATCGCTAATATGACTCACGAAATTCGTACTCCTTTGAATGCCATTGTAGGCTTTACAACTATGCTTGCCGAAATGGATAATTTGGACAGAGAAACCCGTATGGCTTTTCTGAAGGAGATTAATGATAACAAGGACTCGCTGCTGCAACTGGTCAATGACTTGCTGGACTATTCGAAGATTGAGGCAAATACTCTGGAATATAACGATGGAGAAGTGGATGTAAACGCGCTGATTGATGAAGTCTGTACGACGGAGAATATGCGCTCGCATCCCACGGGCATTCAGGTGGAGTTTGTAGAACGGCTGCCTCAATGCCGTTTGGTGGTAGACCGCGTGCGTTTTGCCCAAGTCATAGGTAACTTGGTGAGGAACGCCTTGAAGTTTACGGAGATGGGCAGTGTGAAAATCGGTTGCAGGAGATTGAGCAACCATAACTTCTATTTTTATGTGGCAGATACAGGCTGTGGTATCGATGAAGTGGGAAGACATGCCATCTTTGAACGGTTTGTGAAGATGAACTACAATATCAAAGGTACGGGGTTGGGGCTTTCCATCACCAAATCTATTGTGGAGCACTATGGGGGAGGTATCGGTGTGGAGTCTAAGAAAGGGGAAGGCTCCACCTTCTATTTCACGTTGCCTGCCGGTATTGAATACAAAGAGTACGGTAAATTTTGATTTGCCAGTCCAAGAAGGCTCAATCAGCCATTTTCTTCAACTTCTTGAAGTGGCGGATTACTTCCAGATAATCGCGGTCGGTGCAGGCATTGAATTTATTCCATAAGTCACCCATTACAACGGCACCACCGAATCCGTAATCCTTAATCTCCAGTATGTTGTCGGGAGTAATGCCTCCCAAAGCCATGACTCTACTGTCTATGACCTTACTTTTTCCTGCTTGCCGCAACTCTTCGGCTGTGAAGCCGGACGTGACTCCGGACTTTGTGATGCAATTATATATCGGGCTTAGGAACAGATAGTCATAGAAATGCTTCTTGTTCTGCACTTCGTCCAGTGAATGGCAGGTGCAACTGATGTGGCCCGAATAGTCGTGGGGCTCTTTGGGATTGCGGGTGTTTAGATGAATCCCCATCAGGCTGAACTCTTCCTGCAGGTAGAAGTGCTCATGGGTAATGATGCGCTTATGGTATTTTTCGGGTATCAGCGTTAAAAGCCGTTCTGAATACATGGCGGGAGTTTCCGGCTTCCTCAGATGTAGAATATCCAGCCCCTCTTCGAATAGTGCCGTGATAATCTTGTCTTCTTCCACAAAAAATGTGGGTGCTGTTACTACGATGAGTTTCATTTCTTTTGTTTAACTTTTAAGTTTAGCAAAGTTAATGAATACTTATGGTAGAAGCCAAAGAATTTCTTTAAAATATGTTAGATGGCTATTTTAAACAAGAAAACGCATTCTTGAACCTTAGTTACTCAAGAATGCGTCATTAACATGTTTAGTGGGACCTTGTTGCTTATTTCAGTCTTTTACCTACTACATCCCAGTCGATGATGCTCCACAGTTCGTTCACATGGTCGGCACGGCGGTTCTGGTAATCAAGATAGTAGGCATGTTCCCACACGTCGAATCCGAGTAGCGGAACAAGACCGGCGCGTACCGGATTGCTACCGTTGGCTTCTTTGGTGATGTGGAGTTTGCCGTTCTTGTCGGCAGACAACCAAGCCCATCCGGAGCCGAACAAGCCGACAGCTGCCGCGTTGAATTCCTTCTTGAAATTCTCAAAGCTGCCGAAGTCGCGTTTGATGGCTTCTGCCAGCTTGCCGGTAGGCTCGCTGTGGGCAGGCTTCGGAGCAAACTGTAAGAAGTATAATGTGTGGTTCAACACTTGTCCTGCATTGTTGAAGATGGCACCGTCCGGTGCTGTGGCAACAATGGTTACCAGGTCTTTGCCTTCAAATTCCGTTCCCGGAACGAGGTTGTTGAGGTTGTTCACATAGGTTTGCAGATGTTTACCGTAGTGGTAATCTATGGTTTGCTGACTGATTACAGGTTCCAGTGCATTGTTGGTGTAGGGAAGTTTTGGCATTTCGTAAGTCATAACTGTTATCATTAAAATCGTTAATATTGTATTCATAAGTTTCAATTATTTAATTTTGGAACTTTACTATATAAACACTATAACCTATAGAAATGTTCGTACGTCTCCGAAGCTTTTTTTATCTTTGCCTCCGTAAAAACAAAGGAAGAAAAAATATCATCATTTTAAGATTATACGGATATGCCCGATTATATAGAGGAACTGAACGAAGGACAACGGAACGCGGTGTTATACAATGACGGTCCGTCACTGGTGATAGCCGGTGCCGGTTCGGGAAAGACGCGCGTGCTGACCTACAAGATTGCTTATCTGCTGGAGAATGGCTACCAGCCTTGGAACATTCTGGCATTGACCTTTACCAACAAGGCGGCGCGCGAAATGAAGGAGCGTATAGCCCGTCAGGTGGGGCCGGAGAGGGCGCGCCATCTGTGGATGGGAACCTTTCACTCCATGTTCCTGCGCATTCTGCATGTCGAGGCCGGGCATATCGGCTTCACTTCGCAGTTTACCATTTACGATACGGCAGACAGTAAAAGCTTGATACGTTCCATTATCAAGGAAATGGGGCTGGATGAGAAAGTGTACAAGCCGGGGATGGTGCAGGCGCGTATCTCGAATGCCAAGAATCATCTGGTTTCTCCGGCAGGCTATGCCAACAACAAGGAGGCTTACGAAGGAGACCGTGCAGCCAAGGTTCCGGCGCTTCGCGACATCTACCAGAGATATTGGGAGCGTTGCCGGCAGGCAGATGCGATGGACTTCGACGATTTGCTGTTCTACACATTCCTGCTGTTCCGGGACCACCCCGAGGTGTTGGCGCGTTATCAGGACCAGTTCCGTTACATTCTGGTAGATGAGTATCAGGATACCAATTTTGCACAGCACAGCATTGTGCTGCAACTTGCCAAGAACCATCAGCATGTCTGTGTGGTGGGGGATGATGCACAGAGTATCTACTCCTTCCGTGGTGCTGATATTGACAATATTCTCTACTTTACGAAAGTATATCCCGATACGAAGGTCTTCAAGCTGGAGCAGAATTACCGTTCCACCCAGACCATTGTCCGCGCGGCCAACAGCCTGATAGAAAAGAACCAGTGGCAGATACGCAAGGAAGTGTTCTCGGAAAAGGAGAAGGGAGAGGCCATCGGTGTGTACCAGGCATACAGTGACGTGGAAGAAGGGGATATTGTGGTGAATAAGATAGCTGAACTGCGGCGTGAAAAGCGCTATGCCTACTCTGATTTTGCGATACTCTACCGTACCAATGCGCAGAGCCGTATTTTTGAGGAAGCCATGCGCAAACGCAGTATGCCTTACCGTATTTACGGAGGTTTGTCGTTCTATCAACGCAAGGAAATCAAAGATGTTATCGCTTACTTCCGTCTGATAGTGAATCCCAATGATGAAGAGGCTTTCAAACGTATTATCAATTATCCTGCACGGGGTATCGGAGATACGACAGTGGGAAAAATCATTGCTGCCGCCACCGGGCACAATGTCAGTTTGTGGACCGTGCTTTGTGAGCCGTTGGCGTATGGCTTGAACTTCAATAAAGGTACGGTGGGAAAGTTGCAGGCATTCCGCGAACTTATATCTGCCTTTATCACAGATGTTGCGGAGAAGAATGCCTACGAGATTGGTGCTGACATTATTCGCCAATCGGGCATCATCAATGATGTGTGTCAAGACAGCTCTCCCGAGAATCTGAGCCGTAAGGAGAATATAGAGGAGCTGGTGAACGGTATGAGTGATTTTTGCGCCCAACGGCAGGAGGAAGGAAACCCTAACGTGTTGTTGGGTGACTTCCTTTCGGAAGTTTCCCTTCTTACCGACCAGGATTCGGATAAGGATGGGGACGATGAGAAGATAACCCTGATGACTGTACATTCGGCCAAGGGATTGGAGTTCAAGAATGTGTTTGTAGTGGGGATGGAGGAGAATCTTTTTCCCAGCAGCATGGTGGGTGACTCTCCCCGGGCATTGGAGGAAGAACGGCGGCTGTTCTATGTAGCCATCACACGTGCCGAAGAACACTGTTTCCTATCGTATGCAAAGACGCGTTTCCGGTACGGCAAGATGGAGTTTGGCAGTCCCAGCCGTTTTCTGAAGGATATAGACGTACGGTTCCTGCGCCTGCCTCAGGATGCGGGAATGTTCCGCAGGGTAGAGGAGGAAGCTGCCGTTTTCCGCAGGGAGAACGCCAGAGGCTTTGCGCCTGATAAGGAAGATGCTCCGTATGGAGGAAAAGAGCGTGTGTCTGTACGGCCGAAGCAGCAGATTATTGCGCCGACCGTTCCACGTAACCTGAAACGGGTGGCGCCTTCTGCAAATACGGCAAGTACATCGCCTTCTGCCGGCGCGTCTGCCAACCGTGTACAGCAGGGACAACTGATAGAGCACGAACGTTTCGGCCTGGGTGAAGTTTTGAAAGTGGAGGGCGAAGGAGACAATGCGAAAGCCACCATCCGCTTCAAGAATGCGGGAGACAAACAACTTTTGCTGCGCTTCGCGCGTTTCAAAGTTATAGGGTGATGAATATTGTTTACAAAAGAATGACTTTGCAGAAGGGCGGCATCTGTTTTACTAAATATTCCCCGGAGAATTACTAAAATGAGGAGGACGATTTAGTAAATCTTCTCCGAAGTTTTACTAAATCGTTGGAGAGGGCTTGTCAACCCCTTGTGGCGTGTTTATTAGGATGGAATCATAAATGGTAAAAAAAATATATATAAAATGACAAATAAAGACTTTTCCCTTTTCCCTTCTCCCTGCTATATTATGGAAGAAGGATTGCTGAGAAAGAACCTCGCACTGATAAAAAGTGTGGCCGACCGCGCAGGTGTGGAGATAATCCTCGCTTTCAAATCATTTGCCATGTGGCGTTCCTTTCCCATTTTCAGGGAGTATATAGACCACTCTACGGCAAGTTCTGTCTACGAAGCCCGTCTGGCATTGGAGGAGTTCGGAAATAAGGCACATACGTACTCGCCTGCCTATACCGAGGCCGATTTTCCGGAGATAATGCGGTGCAGCAGCCATATTACTTTCAATTCGCTTTCGCAGTTCCACCGCTTTTATCCGGTAGTGGTGGCGGAGGGAAGCGGCATTTCCTGCGGTATCCGTATCAATCCTGAATACTCTGAGGTGGAAACGGAGCTTTATAATCCCTGCGCACCCGGTACCCGCTTCGGTGTAATGGCCGACCAGCTTCCCGAAGAACTTCCGGCGGGTATTGAAGGTTTTCACTGTCATTGTCACTGCGAGTCTTCTTCCTACGAGTTGGAACACACATTGGAGCACTTGGAAGGAAAATTCTCCCGCTGGTTCTCACAGATTAAGTGGTTGAATTTAGGAGGCGGGCATCTGATGACGCGTAAGGATTATGATGTAGAGCATCTTGTCCGTCTGTTGCAGGGCTTGAAGGGGCGCTATCCACATCTTCAAATCATTCTTGAGCCCGGTTCCGCTTTTACTTGGCAGACCGGTGTGCTGAGCTCGGAGATAGTGGACATCGTGGAAAACCGCGGCATTCGTACCGCCATTCTCAACGTTAGCTTTACGTGCCACATGCCGGATTGTCTGGAGATGCCCTATCAGCCTGCAGTGCGTGGAGCGGAGATGGGCGATGCGGGCCCTTACGTCTATCGCCTTGGAGGAAACTCCTGCTTGAGCGGCGACTATATGGGACTGTGGAGTTTCGACCATGAGCTGCAGATAGGGGAGAGAATCGTCTTTGAGGACATGATACATTACACCACTGTAAAGACGAATATGTTCAATGGAATTCACCATCCGGCCATTGCAATGTGGACAAAAGAAGGAAAAGCTGAAGTTTTCAAGCAATTTTCTTATGAAGATTATCGTGGGCGAATGAGTTGATAATCAAAAGTCTGCTTGTATGCCTGGCGAAAATGTACACTTTTCTGTGTGAAAAAAGTCTGCGGAATGTTTGCAGGTTTAAGGAAAATATCTACCTTTGCATCCGCAATCGCGGAAATAGCTCAGTTGGTAGAGCATAACCTTGCCAAGGTTAGGGTCGCGAGTTCGAGTCTCGTTTTCCGCTCAACGCAGTTTAGATTGCAATTACCTATGCCCAGGTGGCGGAATTGGTAGACGCGCACGTTTCAGGTGCGTGTGTCGAGAGGCATGCAGGTTCGAGTCCTGTTCTGGGCACCAAGGTAAAGCAGTCGGTTCTTTGAATTGTTGAAAGTAAGTTGGAGAGGTGGCGGAATTGGTAGACGCGCTACTTTGAGGGGGTAGTGACAATTATGTCGTGGGAGTTCGAGTCTCCTTCTCTTCACGCTTTTATACATTGCGGAAATAGCTCAGTTGGTAGAGCATAACCTTGCCAAGGTTAGGGTCGCGAGTTCGAGTCTCGTTTTCCGCTCTTTCAGATGTATTGAAGATGACTTATGCCCAGGTGGCGGAATTGGTAGACGCGCACGTTTCAGGTGCGTGTGTCGAGAGGCATGCAGGTTCGAGTCCTGTTC